>LULN01000214.1_pt1 | contig 13690 bp, 13 predicted proteins | sample 728131 | NCBI WGS metagenome assembly LULN01 (sample SAMN03860288, study PRJNA289734) | marine metagenome | biome: seawater column; feature: ocean; material: water; isolation source: Red Sea water column Station 149 - depth 100m | place: Saudi Arabia: Red Sea | collected 2011-10-15 | depth 100 m
AATCTCCCCGTTTCTAAAATAGTTTTAAATAAAAAAGGGAAAGATATAACTGAAATTCAAGATAATCATGGAGATAAAAGAATATTAAGACTTTTAAAATGGATTCCTGGGAGATTATGGAGTTCAGTTAACCCACAACTGGATTATTTACGTTATAGCTTAGGAGAGAAAAGTGGAAATATAACTAAGTTGCTAAAAGGCTTTGATCATAAAATTGCACATAGAAAATTTGAATGGGATATTGCACAATCACTTTGGACAAAAAAACATTTAAATCTTTTTAGTAAGGATCAAAAAACAATATTAAAATATTTTCATAAAGAGTTTGAGTTAAAAAATAATGATTATAAAAAACTTAGAAAAGCTGTTATACATAATGATATAAATGATAATAACATTATTGTTTCAGAAGACCTCATTAGCCCATCTGTTAGATCTATAGTGGATTTTGGAGATGCTGTAAATACTCAAATAATTAATGAAGTTGGTACAGCATGTGCATATGCAATAATGGATCAAAACGATCCATTAGAGGCAGCTTTACCTTTAGTATCAGGATACCATAGTGTATATCCATTAAAAGAAAATGAGATTGATCATTTATATAATGTGATTGCAATGAAGCTTGTAATATCTGTAACAAAATCTGCAATCAACAGAACTAAAGAACCAGGGAATAAATACCTTTTAATTAGTGAAAAAAAAGCATGGGAATTATTAAACAAATGGTATAATATTAGTTCTGAATTTGCAACTTATAGTTTTAGAAAATCTTGTGGTTTTAGATCCCATCCAGATTTTGATAAATTTAAAAAGTGGTGTTCTAATCAATCAATCTCAATAGCTAAATTATTCATTGAACCATTTGAAGTTGGAGATCTTGAAATATTTCAACATAAAATTGAAAGACTTCAAAAAAAATTACCTGATAAAATTTTAGCTGGTGGTTATCTAGAACCTAGGGCTATATATACAACAGATAAATATGGAAAAAAGGGCAACTCCGGTAATGAGAACAGGACTATACATATTGGTTTAGATTTTTGGCTACCAGCTCAAACTCCTGTGCATGCTATTATAGATGGAGAAGTGGTAATTGCAATAAATGATGAAGGAGAAAAAGAATATGGAGGACTAGTCGTTCTAAAACACAAAATGAAAGACTTTGAATTTTTTACACTTTATGGGCATAACTCTGTTAAGAGTGCAACTAAGCATTCCATTGGAGATAAAATTAAAAAAGGAGAAAAAATTTCAGAACTTGGCAACTATCCAGAGAATGGTAACTGGCCTCCTCATCTTCATTTTCAAGTAATGTTATCAATGATGGATTTCAAAATTGATTTCCCTGGAGTAATGTATTATAATCAAATAGAAATATGGAAAGAGATCTGTCCAGATCCAAACTTATTATTTAAATCAAAAAGTATTAAGTCAAAAAAAAGAATTTCCAATCATGAAATAATAGATTATAGAAAAAGGCACCTTGGTAAAAGCCTAAAACTTCATTATAATGAACCTATTAGAATTGTTAGAGGTGCAGGTCAATATCTGATGGATAATAATGGAAGATTATATCTTGACACAGTTAATAATGTTGCTCATGTTGGACATGAAAACCCTGAAATAGTTATTGCTGGGCAGAAACAAATGGCTATTTTGAATACCAATACAAGGTATCTCCATGAGGGTATTAATGACCTTGCTAATAAACTTCTTAATACACTTCCCAAAGAATTATCAGTTTGTTATTTTGTTAATTCAGGAAGCGAAGCAAACGAATTAGCTATAAGGATGATCACAGAATTCACAGGCCAAAAAGATATTATCGTTTCTCAATGGGGTTATCATGGAAATACAAATAAATGCATAGACATCTCTTCATATAAATTTGATAGAACAGGGGGCAGAGGTGCTCCAAAAAATACTCATGTTATACCAATTCCAGATTCTTATAGAGGGAAATATAGAGGATCAAGGACTGGTAATGAATATTCTAAAGAAGTGAAAAAATGTATTGATAATATACATTCTAAAAAAAGAGGAGTTGGAGGGTTTATTATTGAGCCAATAATTAGCTGCGGAGGTCAGGTTGAATTACCAGATGGGTTTTTAAAAAAGTCCTATAAATATATTCGTAAGGCAGGTGGACTTTGTATTTCTGATGAAGTTCAAGTTGGCTGCGGAAGATTGGGTGAAGTCTTCTGGGGATTTCAACTTCATGATGTAGTGCCAGATATAGTTACTATTGGGAAACCTTTTGGTAATGGTCATCCAATTGGCGCCGTAGTATGTAGAGAAGAAGTGGCTAATAAATTTGCAAATGGAATGGAGTTTTTTAACACATTTGGTGGAAACCCAGTTTCATGTTCAATTGCATCAGAAGTATTAAATTTTATTCAGAGAAATAATCTTCAAAAAAATGCACTTTTAACTGGTAAATATTTAAAAGATCAATTAATACTGCTAGCAAAAAAATATCCTATAATTGGTGATGTTCGAGGACAGGGATTATTCTTAGGTATTGAATTAACTGACAAGGAACTAAAACCCTTAAAAGATCATGCTAATTATTTAGCAAACAGGATGAAAGAGTTTGGCATTCTAATGAGTACAGACGGACCTGATGATAATGTAATAAAGATAAAACCTCCGGTTATATTTAATAAAGAAGATTGTGATGGATTAATGTTTTATTTGAATAAAATTTTCAAAGAAGATTTTATGAAATTTTATTAGATTTAATACTATGAATAAATTTAAACTAGGATTAATAATAATTTTATTTAATGCTTTAAATATTATGGCTCAGAAATATGAAACCCAAGTATACGAAGTAGTTAAAAAATTTGATGATGTTGCGATTCGGTTTTACCCTGAAGCAGCAAAAATCAAAATAAAATCAAACTACTCTAGAAATAATAATTTCAGAAAACTGTTTGAATATATAGCCGGGAACAATAGCCGTAGTGAAAAAATTGCTATGACTACTCCAGTATATATGTCAGAAGACAAACAAATGATGGAATTTGTATTACCAAAAGAATACAATTCAGGAACCTTTCCGATTCCAAATAATAAAGAAGTAGAAGCATATATTTCCTCCCCTTCATATTTTGCAGTTATAGGATATGGAGGATTTAGCAATAAAAAAAAGGAAAGACTTTATAAAGAAAAGCTAACAGACGTCCTTAGTTCAAATAACATTAACTCCATCAAGCCTCCCCAAATTCTATACTATGATAGTCCATATAAATTCTTGAATCGAAAGAATGAAGTTATTGTTGAGGTAGACTTTAAGTAATTGAATTTCAAACAAATTGCTTAAAATATAGTACCTTTGAGCAACAAAAAAGGTATATCAATGAAAACAAAATCTGAAATTGTTGATAATTGGCTGGTTCGTTATACAGGTATAGAATTAGATAGTTTTGGTGAATATATTTTGCTTACAAACTTTGACAAATATGTTGAAGGATTTGCAGAAATTATGAAATGTAATATAGATGGGGAAGATAAACATATGCCTTCCGCTACATCAAATAATATCACTATAATTAATTTTGGAATGGGAAGCCCCAATGCTGCAACTATAATGGATTTACTATCAGCAATTAATCCTAAGGCTGTTCTGTTTTTAGGAAAATGTGGAGGCTTAAAAAAGAGAATTGGAATTGGTGATTTTATTCTTCCAATAGGAGCAATTAGAGGAGATGGTACTTCAAACGATTACTTTCCACCAGAGGTTCCAGCTATGCCATCTTTCTCACTTCAAAAAGCAATATCAACAACAATTAGAGAACATGAAATTGATTACTGGACCGGAACAGTATATACAACTAATAGAAGAGTTTGGGAATATGATAAAAGTTTTAAAGATTATATAAAAAAGACCAGAGCTTATGCTATAGATATGGAAACCGCTACTTTATTTACGGTTGGATTTCATAATAAAATTCCTGTCGGAGCATTTTTATTAGTATCTGATTCTCCAATGATTCCAGAAGGAGTTAAGACGCTAGAGCAAGATGAAATTACTTCAAAGCAATTTGATAAAAAACATATTGAAATTGGTATTGACTCACTTAATAAGATTCAAGACAATGCAGAAACTGTTAGACATTTAAAATATTAAAAAATTGCAAGAAGTATATAAAAACGAACATCTCGACATCCCTGGTAATCCCTCAACTACAAAAACTAGTGGAAATAAACTAAACGATAGGTCTAATGGACAAAAACTAAGAGTTCTAGGTGAAGATGATTGGCAATTTTGGATTCATAACGGTTATATAGTAATTAAAAATGCTGTTCCTAAGGAACAAGCAAAAAAAACTGCAGACTTTTTATGGGAATTTGAAGAAAAAGACCCAAATAACATTGATACATGGTATGAAGCCCCAAGGGCAGAAATGCAAATGAAAGAATTAGCTGGTACAGGAATGGTTGAATGTTATAATAATCAGCATCTCTGGAACAATAGGATGACTCAAAAAGTTTATGACGCATTTGTGGATATTTGGGGAACTGAAAAATTATGGGTAACTATTGATAGAGCTAATTTAAATTTTCCAATCAGAGATGGATATGAATACAAAGCATTTATTCACTGGGACTATGATCCTGATGAACATCCAGTCAATGTACAAGGAGTTCTTGCTCTAGAAGATCAAACTGATGAGAATATGGGAGGATTTCAATGTGTACCAGAATTATACCGTGATTTTCATACCTGGAAGCTAACTCAACCTAAAGACAGAGATAAATTTAAACCAGATATAACTGGATTCAATCCAGTAAAGGTTAAAATGGAGGCAGGGGATCTTTTGATTTTTAATAGTTTACTTGCTCATGGGATTCGAGAAAATAAAAGTGATAAGGTTAGAATAGCTCAATACATTTCAATGATGCCAGCAGAAGAAGATAATACTCAGTTAAGAAATTGGAGAATAGATTCCTGGAAAAATAGAATTGCTCCTGAAGGATATGCATTCCCTGGAGACCCTAGAAAGTTTGAACAAAAAAAATACAAAACTGCACAGCTGAATGGGTTGGGAAAAAAGTTATTAGGTTTAAAAAGCTGGTAACCCATTTTTATAACACATTTCTAAAAAATCTATATTTTAAATTATCAAATTTTTAAAATCTTAATATTCAAATTATTAATTTGATAAAAATGAAAAAATTATCCTCTAATAATTTTTTACTACCTATTAAAAAAAAGAATTTCGGATTTAGTATTTAATTTAGCATTTAAATTAAATTATTATAATCATGAAAAAAATAGAAGCAATCATAAGAAAAGCAAAATTTGATGAAGTAGTTGAGGCTCTCCATAATATTGAAGTTAATTTTTTTTGTTATTGGGATGTTACAGGAAGAGGAAATGAAAAAATTGGTAAAGTATATAGAGGTATTTCTTACTCAACAAAAGATATTGAAAGAACCCTATTATCAATTGTAGTGTCTGATTCATTTGTTGAAAGATCAATTAAAGCAATAATAGATTCTGGAGCAACTGGTGAAATTGGTGATGGTAAAATCTTCCTATATAACTGTGAGGAAGCATATAGAATTAGAACCGGAGAGACAGGGCCTAAATCATTTAATTAAATAGAGATAATGGAATTACTTACAACAAATAACGTATGGATGATGCTTTGTGCTGCATTAGTATTTTTTATGCACTTAGGATTCTCCTTTTTAGAGATTGGGCTCACTAGACAAAAGAATACAATTAACATTCTTTTCAAAAATTTCTTCATTATAACAATGGGATTAATTATGTATTGTTTGATTGGATTTAATCTAATGTATCCGGGGGAGTTTAATATAATAGGTGGTGGATTTCTAGGATTTGGAGGTTTTGGATTAGATTTAGCTGCAGCTGCTGACCTATCCTATAATGAGGGTTATACATATTGGACAGACTTCCTTTTTCAAGGAATGTTTGCTGCAACTGCAGGTACTATTATTTCAGGAGCAGTAGCTGAGAGAATAAAAATTAGCTCATTTATGTTAATTACTCTTATTTATGTTTCTATTGTTTATCCAATAGTTGGTTCATGGCAATGGGGATATGGATTTCTTTCAACTTTAACTGATGAGGTTGGGTTTTATGATTTTGCTGGATCGACATTAGTTCACTCAGTTGGAGGATGGGGGGCTTTAGTTATTATATATATCCTAGGAGCAAGAAAAGGAAAATTTGATATTGATGGAAAACCTCAAGCTATTCCTGGATCTAATATTCCATTATCAGCTGCTGGAGTTCTGATACTATGGCTTGGTTGGTTTGGATTTAATGGAGGATCAGTATTATCTGCAGATCCTGCTAATACATCTCTTGTATTAGTTACCACATGTTTGGCTGCAGCTTCAGGTGGTCTTGGTGCTGCATTTTTTTCAGGAGTGTTATATAAAAATCTTGATCTTACGATGTTTATGAATGGTGTGCTAGGTGGACTTGTCGCTATTACTGCAGGGGCTGATCAGATGTCACCTAACGAAGCGATTCTTATTGGAGCAATTGGTGGAGGAATTGTTGTACTAGGTGTATCCCTTCTAGACAAAGCAAAACTTGATGATCCTGTTGGTGCAGTTCCTGTCCATTTATTTGCAGGTATATGGGGGACTTTAGCAGTTGGTATTTTTGGTGCATCGGCTAGTTTTGATCAATTCATGGTCCAATTTGCCAGCATAGGAATTGTTGGACTATTTTGTGTGATTTGTACTACTATTATAACACTATTTGTTAAATCAATTGCTGGACTAAGGGTAAGTGAAAGAGAGGAATTAGAAGGATTAGATATTGCAGAGCATGGAACTGGAGCATATGCTGATTTTGCAATGAAATAAAAAATAGCGAGTAAAGTTTAATAAATTTTACTTAACCTACTTATACCATGGACTAACCATAAACCATGGATCAGGGAGACAAGAAATTGTCTCCCTTTTTTCATTAATATATCTTTAGTTTTATATTAACAATTATAATATATTAGATTGTAGTATAGATAGATGAAAAAAATTGTAATTATTGGTAGTGGAATAAATGGATTAGTAGCTTCAAATTATTTGGCAAAAGAAAATTATGATGTTACTGTTATTGATAAAAATCCATATACTGGAGGTGCTTGTATTAAAGACTCTGCAATTATTGAGAATAAAGGAATTGATTTTGCATATGGGCCAACTGTATTAGGAATGATGCCTGATTTTATTTTTTCTGAAACAGGTTTAAATAAATCAATACAAACATTTTATCCTAAAACACCAAAACTTGTTTACTTCCCTAACTCAAAAAAAAGTACTAAAATATTTCAAAATCATAATGAGCTGGAAATTGAGCTTAAACAAGAATGGGGTGAGAAAGGTGATACGCTTGGATTTAGAAATGATGAAAATAAGGTTATAGAGTTTATTCAACATCTATATAAGAATGCTATCTCTCCATCAACTGATATCGCTGAAAATTTTTTAGGGAAAAATCTTACTAATCTTTGGATTAGGGGATCTGCAAAGGAATTACTTGATCATTACTTTACATCTGATAAAACAAAATTGTATATGGGCATGACAGTTATAGAAAGTGGACCTGCTTCTATATACCAACCAGGAACAGCTTTTACAATTCCTCTCATGGATTCAGGTTCAGTTTTTGAAGGGTACTGGGGGTATGTTAAAAATGGTATTTGGAAAATCAGTGAAAACCTAACTGAGATTAATAAAACTCTTGGAGTAAATTTTTGCTTAAATGCTAACATTGAAAATATTAATACAGATATAGGGAAAATTTCATACAATTCTAATGGAAGTAACAATGAGCTCAACTATGATCATCTTTTATTTGCAACTGATCCTAAAGTCCCAGGAGAATTATTAAATAATGAAACTGTTAAAAGCAAGAACGCAAAACTAAATTACCTAGGATCAAGTGGAAAAGTAACTGCTTTTTTCAAAAATCCTGTTAAATGGGTTGAATCAGAAAGTAACCCTGAATATGACACTTCTTTTAGATTCTTTTTTTCAACTAATACATTAGAAGAATTTGAGAATGCAAGTCAGAATGCTGCTAAAAAAATAGATGATTACTGTCCAGGTTATATTCAAGTGTATGCAGAGGGAGGTGCACAAAGAAAAATGAATAATCCTGAACATCTTGATAAAATTATTCTTTTTACAAAAAATCTATCTTTTGATAAATCAGCTGACAAACTAAATAATATTAAAGAAAAAATTATTGAAAGAGTTATCCCTCATATAAAAAATCCAAATGACCTTGTGTTTTCTAAGTTCCTTACACCAAAAGATCTACATGAAACCTTTTATTTTCCAGAGGGAAATATAGATCATATGACTCTAGATGGAAATCAGAATTTTGATAAAAGAACATTTAGTTCAAATTCTAATAGCTTCTATAAGTATTATAATTATGATAATATTTATTATTGTGGCGCTGGAAGTTTCCCCTGCGGAAGTGTAGCGGGCACTCCTGGATATATGTGTGCAAAACAATTAACTAGAAATGAAAAAAAATAATGAGATATATCCTTTTGCCAGATAAGTTTAAAGGTTCTTTAACTTCAGAAGAGGTAATTAATGCATTAAAAAAAGGGATATTAAGTTTTGACTCTAAAGCAGAATTTCAGTCATATATTATTTCAGATGGAGGTGAAGGATTTTTAGAATCCCTAGAGTCGATAATTGATTTTAAGAGAATAGAGATTAATAGTAAAGACAGTAGAAATAATCCGATAAATTCATATTATTTAATTGATGAAAAAAGCAAAAAGGCTTATATAGAACTTGCAAAATCATCAGGACTTATGAATCTTTCTCAAAATAATAGAAACCCATTATATACATCAACATATGGAACTGGTATTGAGATTAATGATGCATTAGATAAGGGTGTTAAGGAGATTTTTATTGGAATTGGTGGAAGCAGTACCAATGATCTAGGATTAGGGATATTTGCGGCATTAGGTGTGACCTTTTTAGATAAAAACAATAATGAAATTATGCCTAATGGATCTAATCTTGGAGAAATAGAAAAGTTGATTATATTAGATTCCATAAGAAATAAAATAAAAAAAGTTAAATGGTCTATTGTAAATGATGTGGAAAATATTCTATTTGGAGAAGAGGGTGCAGCATATACATATGCTAAACAAAAGGGAGCGAATAAGGATGAGATAGAAAAACTTGAATCTGGAGGTAATTCTGTACATCAAGTATTATCAGAATTTTTTAAAAAGGATTACTCTAAAATTAAGGGAGCTGGAGCAGCAGGAGGCTGTGGGTATGGTTTGAAACTATTAACAGAAGGCAAATTTATCAATGGGATAGATATTCTTTTTGAAATTATCAATATAAATAAGGTACTAGATGGAGGAGCAAACTATATAATTACAGGTGAAGGCCAAATTGACCATCAAACCTTAAATGGAAAAGTAGTATATAGTCTAACTCAAAGATTAAAAGCTTTTAATATACCAATATTGTTAATCTGTGGGAAAAACCTATTAAAGAAAAATCAATGGGAAAGTTTAGGGGTAGAAAATGTAATAGCATTAGCAGAGAAAGGGCATAGCGATACCTATTGTATGGAAAATGCTAAAGAATTAGTAGAAGAAGAGATTAATGAATATCTAAAAGCAAAAAATATTTAAATACTATACTATTTTTAAAAATTTAATTAATTGGGATAGAGAAATAATAATAATAATAGATGAATTATTTACTGTTTATAGGATTAATATGTGTAATACTATTTTCTACAATTAAGTTTAAAATAAATCCTTTTTATTCATTATTAATTTCTGCTTTTATTGCAGGAATTGGTTTTGGTTTTGATATAACAAAATCAATTAATCTAATAGTAGAAGGATTTACAAATATTTTAGTTGGAATAGGACCGCTGATATTAGCTGGATCAATCCTGGGAATATTTCTTGAAAAAACAGGAACCACAATCTATCAATCTGTTTGGCAACTGGACTATTCTCAGCGCATGTTTTTGTACCACCAACTCCTGGCCCAATTGCTGCAGCAGAAATAATTGATGCTCCGATTGGATTATTATTAACTGTTGGACTATTTACTGGTATTATCGTTTCAATTATGGGATACCTTTGGACAAGGGTATCTCTAAAAAAGTATTACAATATTCCAATTGTTAAAACAGAAGAGAAAAGCTTAGATGTTTCAAAAAACAAATTTTTAATATTTTCTCCAATTCTTGTTCCAATAGTTTTAATTACAATATATTCTTTTGTTGAGTCACCTTATTATAATTTGCAGAATACATTTCTGACAGATCTTATAATAACTTTGGGGAAACCAGAGATTGCAATTTTAATTGGTTCTCTTCTAAGTCTATTTTATATACAAAAAAAACAGGTAAATCAACTATATAATTGGATTGGTATAGCAGTTAAGAACTCATTCAATATAATATTAATTACTGGAGCTGGAGGAGCTTTTGGTTTTATCCTTAGATCATCCAATTTTATAGAACTGTTTAACACAAATCAAATAAATGGGGTTGAAGGTATTATAATTGCCTTTATAATGTCCGCAGTTATAAAAACTGTGCAAGGATCTTCTACTGTATCTATAATTACCACAGCTGCTTTTATAGCACCATTATTAACCAGTTTTGGAATCACAACTGATATTGGAAAAGTGCTTACTATTATAGCTATTGGATCTGGTGCAATGACAGTTTCTCATGTGAATGATAGTTATTTTTGGGTAGTATCTAAATACTCAGATTTGCAATTAAAAAATGCGCTAAGATATTTCACTATTGCTACCCTTATTCAAGGATTAGTTGGCTTAAGCTTATCTATAACTCTTTACATTTTATTAACTTAGCAAACATGAAAAAATATATATTGTTGTTTATATTATTATTTATGACCTCATGTAATCAAAATGTAAAACAAGTTGTTTTTCTTGGAGATTCAATAACCCAAAATGCTGTTATCAATTCAGAAAATTTTAAAGGGTATATTACATTGATTCAGGAAGAGGTTGATGAAAATATAAAATTAATTGGAAGAGGTATTAGTGGCGATAAAGTGTCCGACCTTCTCACCAGATACAAAGAGGATGTATTAAAGCTGAATCCAGATATTGTATTTATCTATATTGGAATTAATGATGTTTGGCATAAATATGATTTTGGCACTGGAACTGATATTGATCTATATGAAAATGGTTTGAGAAAAATAATTTCCGATGTTAAAAATCAAGGGGCTAAAATAGTGCTTTGTACCCCAACAGTTATAGGTGAAAACTCTGGAGAATTTAGGTTAGGCAATCAATTTAAAGATGTTGAAACAATGGAGAAAATGGATCAGGATTTGGATGATTTTTCAGATATTATAAGAAAGTTGTCCTCTGAATATAATACAGAATTGGTTGATTTAAGAAAAGCCTTTAAACAGTATATTTCTGAAAATAATCCAGAAAACAAAGCTAAAGGTATACTGACAACTGATGGAGTCCACCTTAATAATAAGGGGAGTAAGTTAATTGCAGAAAATATGTTAAATCATATAAATTAACAAAGTAATTAATTATCTGTAATCTACTATTTGGGTATTGTAAGAAAGGTATAAAGGATGCTTAGGCGTTTTATTTTTATTTTTTCCAAAACATTTAGGTTTTAAAACGGTTTTTTTTAACCAATCTGGTTCATTAAAAGAGTTCCCCCACCCATAAATAACTTCATTAGATAAGGCTATCATTTTTCTTATCTCTTTTAAATTTTTATTACAATACCTTAAATCTTGATTAAGCAAATCTTTTGGATAAGGTGTGATATATGAGAATAAGTTCCCAACATAAAAACCTCCATAGCCTAACTGTTTTGTAAAACTGATTAATCTTCTAATAGTTGGATCATCTTTATCACTATTAGCTAAAGATGGATTTAGCATAATATATAAGACTTTAGGTCTTTCAAAATCCCAAGATCTTTCAAGTGTATACCTATGTTTTTGATCTTTACTAAATTTGGCGTTTCTATAAATTGTTGATTTATCCAATTAAATAACGTTAAGGGATTAATTTATTTCTTTATTTTCTTTGCATCCTTAATAATATCTCTTCTAACAGATTCAATATACTTTTCTCTCTTTTTTTGTGAGACAAATGGCACTGACCAAAATTGTTTGGTATTACTCCAATTCCCACCCCAACCAAAAACAAAAGTAAAGACACCTAGTACTAGTCTTAATTTAACCGAATTTAAATATATTGTTAAGACTGGAATTGCAGGAGCTCCATGAGTAAGATAACATCTAATTTTTTTCTTTTTAAAAAAAGATCTAGGGTAAGCATATGTTTTAGTTATATTGACAAATTCATAAGCAAAACCAGGTGTAAAAACCTCATCAAAAAAGGTCTCCATCTTTGGAGTAAGTCTGAACCACCAGACTGGTGAGATGAAATATATCCTATCAGCCCACAATGCCATTTCTTTATATGAGTCAATCAAGTCATTCCTATTTCTATGAAACTTATCATCATATAAATCAATATATTTTACTTTTTGGGTTTCAAAATCATTAAATGTTGTTTTGATGGTTTTATAAATTCCATTATGACAAAAAGATTGTTTATCTGGGTGGCCAACTATAACTAAATTATTCAAAATAAATGTAGGTATTTATGCGGCGAAATTACATAAATTTGTTGAATCTAATATTATGAAAGATCTAATTATTATTGGTGCTGGTCCTATAGGACTGTCATGTGGAATTGAAGCAAAAAGGAATAATCTTGATTATCTTATTATAGACAAGGGCATGCTTGTAAACTCAATATTTAACTACCCTACTAACACAACTTTTTTTTCTACCTCAGATAAATTAGAAATTGGTGGAATACCTTTCGTGTCACATAATGTTAAACCGACAAGGACTGAAGCACTAGAATATTATAGAAGGGTTTCTGAAAGTTGGGAGCTAAATCTAAGCCTATATAATGAAGTGTTAGAAGTAAAAAACAATGCTGATTATTTTCTAATTAATACTCAGAGCGGAAAATTTAAATCAAAAAATATTGTAATAAGTACAGGATTCTACGATATTCCCTACTTATTAAATATTCCGGGGGAAAACATGGACAAGGTTTTACATTATTATAATGAATCGCATCCATATTATCAGATGGATATAGCTATTGTTGGAGCTGGTAATTCTGCTGCAGATGTTGCACTAGATACTTATAGAAAAGGTGCAAAAAGTGTTACTATGATAATTAGGGAAAATGAGATTGGGGAAAACATAAAATATTGGGTGCGTCCAGATATAATTAATAGAATAGAGAGTAAAGAAATCAAAGCATATTTTAACTCGGAGATTGTCGAGATAAGAGAAAAAAGTATCACTATAAATACTGAAAGTAAAGAAATAGAAATACAAAATGACTTTGTACTTGCCATGACAGGATATCAACCAAACTATAATCTACTAGAAAATCTAAATGTAAAAATCCTTGATGATGAATTTAGAACTCCATCTTATAATGAGAAAACAATGAAGACAAATATAGATGGTGTTTTTTTAGCTGGAGTTATATGTGGTGGTCTGAAAACAAATAAATGGTTTATTGAAAATTCTCGAGATCACTCTGAAAAGATTATTGCAGAAATAATCAAATCATGATTTAATTC
>LULN01000098.1_pt2 | contig 13633 bp, 6 predicted proteins | sample 728131 | NCBI WGS metagenome assembly LULN01 (sample SAMN03860288, study PRJNA289734) | marine metagenome | biome: seawater column; feature: ocean; material: water; isolation source: Red Sea water column Station 149 - depth 100m | place: Saudi Arabia: Red Sea | collected 2011-10-15 | depth 100 m
CTTTAATAAGTGTAGCTTGACCAATTGTAGTTTTAAAATTAAAATTAGAATCATTAAGTTTTGGTATAATTTTATGTATTCCAGTTTTAAAATTTATATCAGCATATTTAGTTTCACCTTTAGATTCGTCATGAGTTTTATAAGCATCATAACCTATCTTCCATTTATTACGACCTTCTGATGTAATTGTACCATCTTTCATACCTTCTCGTATAAGCCTTTTGAAATCTCTTATTTCGTCTTTCCTTAAATCAGCTTCTGTAAGTTCATCTCTTCCACCAGCAAGATCATGAAACATTTGTCTAAACGCAAGAGGAGCAGGTCCTTTCCTAATTCGTTCAGCTTTGGTATTAATTACTTTATCTAAAAGTTGACCAACTTTTCCACCTAAAAAATACTCTTGTCTTTTCGCAGAACCTGTACCACCTACAATTCTAGGCTTACCTTTAATGGCTCTGAACTGTCCGGGTTCAAATAAGATAGCAGCTTTTTCTTTTCCTTTGTTATATATAATACCATCATATCCTAACTCATTTAATATATTTCTAGTATCTTTACTTATTTTATTGTTTAATGCAAACTCAACTTTTCTTCTATTAGCTGGTTTTTCATCAGATACTGCTTTAACAGCAAACCTATAATCTGCAATTAAATCTTTAATCCTTTCTTGTGCTTCTAGTTTTGGAAGTTTTGAATGTTTAACAATTGTATTTTTTAACATTTCATTTGAAATAATTTGATCTATAAAATTATAAGCTTTAAAATCTTTAATGTTACGCATTCTCAAATCTAATGGATTATTAAGTCTTATTTTACCAGCTTGGTGTTCATCATGTCCGGTGTGAACATGTACTCCAATATCATCACGCAACTCAAAATCTTCTAAATGTTCAATGTCTGTATTGCTTTCCATTTTTCTATACACAGTTTCAGTAATACCTTTTGCATAATCTTTTAATTCTTCTTCACTATACATTTCCATAAGATCATCAGAATTTAAATATGGAGGAGACATCCTAGAATGTTTTGTTAAGTATGACATAATTTCTGTATCGTCTTTAACTAAACCACCTTCTTTAAAACCTTGTCTTTGAACATCTTCAATAGATGCTCCTTCGTCTATCATTGCTAAAATACCAGCAGCTACCGGAATTGTTACACCAAATATTTTAGAGATTTCAATTAAGCGTGTGTCCTTAACAACCCAATTGCTTGTTCCTCTACCTTTTCCTCTACTAAAACCATCAAGAAATCTAGTTGCTTTAATGCCTGCTTCTTCTAAAAGTTGTTCACCTCTATCAATATTATATTCTAAAATTGTATCTCCTGCTTGCCTATATTTTTTATTAAGAAGTCGTGTTTTTTCATATGATGGAAGTGCTTCTTCTAAAGGAACATAGGTCTCACGGAAAGATTTAATTATTTCTTCGCCTGTTTTATTTTCAATGCTGTCTCTTTTACCTAAACTATTATATATTCTTTGTAGATTTTTTTGAACAGTAGGATCTTGAAGAGTAAAAACTTTATCATAGTCTAAAATTTGATCATCTCTTATTTTTAAATTAACAGCATATACTGTTTCTTGTATTTGATTTTGTATTTTATTCCAATCGTCACTCTTTATTAGATTATCTAATTTTTTATGTTTAACTAAATAAGGAACAATGAACTGGCTCCATACAGAACTAGCTTGTTCTTCAGTAACTAAATTATCATTTGATAGACTATGAAAACGTAACAAAGAAATAAAACCTTCTGGATCATCTTGAAATGTAGAAATTACATCTTGACTTCTTCTTTCTCTTCCTTCAAATTCAGCAATTTCTTCAGGAGTAAAACCTTTTTCATTGCGGTATTCTATCTCAGATAAAACATCTTTCTTACCTTCAGTTAAATCTTTAGCGTATTTTTTTGCAATTTCTTTATCATCTGCAAAATAAAATCCGGGACCATAAGCATGAAAACCTTCTCCTGTTCCTAGTTTAGCAGATTTAAATTTACTAAATCTATAGGGTGATCCATGAAAGACTTGTCTAATTAATCCACCAGTATAAAAACCAAACCTTTCTTCTTCGTCTTGTCCCAATACTCCTGCTTGATAATTGTATGGTAGTCCTGTAAGTCTATCAATCTTTTCGTCTGGTTCTTTTTTAGCATTAGGTACATTAACTTCTCCTCCAAAAGCAAAACCATACAAACCTACTTTTTCTTTTACTTTTTTCTGAGGTCCAAAAGTTGTAGTCCAATTTTTATCCAGTTGTCTTGCATGTCCCATAAGCCAATCTTTATATTTATCTCCAAAGACCATTTGATAAGCAGCACTTCCCGGTAAATTATTTGCAGTCATTTCTGCAAAACCTTTACGATAAAGTATCATATCAATAACGTCTTGTGCTAAAGGACCAGCAGGAGCTTTTAAAAGAGAACCCATTTGTCCACTACCAAAACCTGCATTTGTTTTGTAACGATATGCTAATTCTAAAGGACCCATACCTCCCCATCTTTGAATACTTCTAGTAAGTATTTCACCCGGCTCTTGTTCTAAACTATCTCCTTGGCTTCTGATTGCATTCATTAAAGTTGCAACACTTGTCATCATAACTGTAGTTGCAACAATTTTTGGAGAAGCATGTATTGGGTCTGTATACATTTCTCGTGCAAATCTTTTTAGAATAGTATTGTTAAAGGCAGTTGGATAACCAGCAAACTGTGCGAGTAACTGACCTGCTGGGTGTGAATGCCATAAAGGTCTATTAGCTGCTGCCGTTGTAGGAACAAGAATAATTTCTTTAGCAAATCTTGTTGCTGCTCTTTGATAGTAGTTTTCGTAAAAAGCTTTTTGTTTTTTTGAATATCTTCCACGAAGTCCTTGAGCTAAAGAGTCATCAAAATTTCCATTATCATCTAAAGAATTTCGATACCAAGTAATAGATTGTCTAGGAGATAACCCTGCTTCAAGCAATCTTCCTTTTGCACGATCTAGTTCTTTTTTACTAAGAGTTTTTGTTTTATTGGTATGATTATATAACAGCTCTGCATTTTCTCTCATGATTCTTTTGCCTGTTGTATAGGCTGCAAGCTGTACTGCACCAGTCCATTGCGTCAAAAGGTTTACATGAAAGAAAGCATTTTGTGTTGTTCTTAACCATCCTGCTCTAGGAGCTTCTCCGTATAAACCTTGTAAACGATCCATTGTAGATTGTTCTAATGCCAAGCCTGCTTTATAAACTTCTTGCCAGTCTTCTTCTGAAATATCTTTCATTCCTGTAACTTTTTTTCCTCTAAGCTTTGCATTAAAACGTGACCAACGCTCAAAGTTTTTCTTCATTCCTTTTTTCATTGCGCTGCCCACGTCAATAGCAGCATCTAATCCTTCTTTACTTACTATATTTGGATTATTAATTCTGCTTAAAAGAATAAGAGGCTCAGTAATACTTGATAAAGTAGCTAGTGGAAGGTGAGCAAGTTGCTGGCTTACTTTAAAAAAGTCAGTAACACCTGTAATAGCTCCTCCTAACTTTTTATCCCCTACAACATCTTCCCATGTAGGAACTTCTAAACCAGTAGTTCTTTTATATAACAACTCAACACGATCTAGTGTAGAATTAATTTCATCAGTAGAAACTCCTTCAGCTTCTAATTGTTTTCTAATTTTATCTATGTAATTTGTTTTAAAAACACTTTCACTTTTACCAAATAGATTAGCTCTTTGAATAGTCCGTGCAGAACCTGTCAAATAATTTGTTAAAACACGATTAACATCTCGGTCTATAAAGTCTTCAAAAGCTTCATCTGGAATAGTATCAAATATTCTATTTTTAAAATTTCCCGGAACAATTGCTTTTCTAAAATTAACAGCTTCAAGATATGCAGCATCAAAACCATGATCTTCTCCTAGCAACAACATGTGATCTACAATTGCTGTTGCTTTTTTACGCTTAGCAAGTTGCATTACATCTTCAGGAATGTCAGATATTAAGACTTGATTTCCAAGAATATCTTCATCAATAAAGTTATTAGGATTTAATTGTTTTTCTTCTAAAGCTTCTTTAATAAAATCTCTACCATAATATTTTTGATCTACCCAGTTTCTTTGTCCTGTAGAATTATATGGATCAAATAAATCAGAAACACCTATACGCGCAAGCTTTTCCATTTCAGAACGTGTTATGTTATTTTCTGTAACCTTTGTCCATGACCTACCATCTGCTTTTATATTACGTTCTTTAATTCTAGCTAAAGCTTTTTTATTAAGCTTACCTGTTTTAGTAAGAGATTTTGCAGGCAATATATAGTTTGCCATTGCATATGCGTTAGCTGGTGCAGCATGTATTGACTTTTCAATAATACCTATAAAACGATCTTTATCTGCTAATATTTTATCGCGTTGAAAATATCTTGGAAAATAATTTTCTATAAATTGATCTGCATTTAAAAGACCTGCACCCACAGCTTCTCGCCAAACATTATTTGTTAAGTCTTTAATTTGATCTGCAGCTTTAATAATATTAGGATCTATTTGATCTCTAGATAGCGTAATTGTTTGACCTGTCTTACTTTTATATGTTACTTCTGTTGCGTCAGGATTAAATAATAAGCGAAGAAGTTGCTCGTTTTGATCATAGTCTAAAGAATCATTAAACAGATTACCAAGTTTTGCTTTTAAATTATCTCCGTCTTTAAAGGTTGCTCGAAGCAAAGGTTGCATTGCTTGTTCTAATAAAGTTTTCCACGTACCTTGCTGCCTACTTACGTTTTCTTCGTAAGTAAAACCTCTAGGAGCAGCATCAGGATCTACTCCTTTTCGTATTGTATCTGCAAAATCATAGCGTAGCTGACCTAAAAACTTTGCAAGCTGTGGAGACTTAGAAGCTGCTTTTGCAATAATAGATGTTGATTTTCCAAAATAACCTAGTGCTGCTCTTTTACTCCAATAAGTAAGAGCAGAAAGTTGTCCTTGTTCTAATTGAGCATCTAAAGATTTTTTTGCTCTTTTAATTGGATCAAGACTAGGACCTTCTTCTGTTCTTGTACCAGCACCTACAAATTCATCAAGCTGGTCTTCATCAAAAAGATCCAGTTGATATTTCCCAGAATCTTTTTGTGGAACATTTAATAATTCTTCAGTCTCCCAAGACTCATGTTCTGTTTTTTTATCTGTTCTTTTAGACTGTTTAATAATCGCATCTTCATTACCATATCGGTATATTTTTGTTCTTAGAAGAGGACTATACGCTGTAAAGAATCCACCTGCTCCACCTAAGACACCACCTAATGTTCCTCCAATCCCTGCAACCAATGCAGTTTGAGTCATATCAAAGTTTTCTCTTAGTCCTAATTCTTTTTCAGCATCTTGTAAAAAGAAGTCGTGCGCGCCTCCGTATACAACACCCTCTGCTGCTGTGTACTTTCCAGCTTTAGCAGCACCACCCAAAGCGCGTTGCATTCCTACATTTTCTAATCTGTTAATAGAAGACTTTGTCATTTTTCTAAGAGCATTATTTGTAGCACCTCTTAGTGTTGCTTGTGTAGACAACGACATTCCCATTGAAGGAGCAGCAAAAGCCATTGCTAACCAGTTTACAGGGTCTGCTAAAAGATCAATACTCAAATCTTTTAACATGCCCATGGTCTCTCTAAAACCTCCTAGCTCTGCATTTTCAAATACATTTTGAAGCCAGACATAATCTTGTTTGGTTTGTTCAGACCATTTACCTACGTCTATAGATCTTTGAAAAGCTGCTGAGATACTAAAGTTAGGATCGCGCAAATACTCATAAATATCTTCATTTTCACCAATAGCTTCCATAAATCTTTCAGAGATTTCTTGGAACTCAGCATCGTTAGATAAATCAGTTAGTGTGTATTTTTTGCTTGTATCAAAAGCTGGAAGGGCATACGCTTCTTCATCAGGAGTACTGTACATACTCGCTGTTGAATAAGGTATCATTGAAGTTTGCATTGGAACACCTTCAGAATCTACAACATTCATTGCTGGATTGTTATAGGTGTTAGCAAGTGTAGATGGTATAGAAGGATCTTCTTCACCATACGGTTGTTGGCTTTCTTGTACTGTGCGAAGATAAGCCTGTAAAGCTCGTTCAGCTTGGCTCATTGTTAGTCCTCAAAGATCTTTTTAAAATATGGATCTTCTTTAAACATATCAGATTGCATACGTCTTGTCAAAAATTCGTCAACACTTAATCCCATGTTAAACAAATCAATAATCTGTGAATTAGTTAATCCCGGAGCAAACTCATATCCCATAGTTACAAACTGTTTTGCATCTAAATCTACCACAAGTTTTTCTGTTAAAAGTTTTTTATCTCCATCACTTAAATCTATTCTAGACAAAATTGTATCATACTCAGCTTTAATAAGATCTAATTTGTCTTTAGGATCTTTTTTACTAAATCCACTTTCAGCTATAAACTGACCATCTTCTACTTTAAAAGTGTTTTCAAGAACACTATCTACTGCTGATAAATTATATTTAAAATTGTTAACATCAAGATTAAAAGGACCACTTTTTCTTGCCCACAAACTTTCTCTTTTACCTTTATATTGTGGGTACTTAGCTTGAAACACCTTTTCTCCTAGAAAACTAACAGGATCACGCATAGGCATGTAATCTTGCACAGAGTTTGTAATAACAAAGGCTGTTGCAGCATTAATAATTCTTCGTTGATCAGTTGTAGGATCAATATTTTCACCATTGAAAAATGCTTTTCTAAATTGAGCTTCTTCAGGATCTTGTAATCTCATAACTAACAATCCTGTTTTATATTGCATATCTTCTAAAATTGCTACATTTCTTTTTTGTTTTAATTCACGTTGTAAAATATATAAAGGACTTCCTCTCCATGCAGATCCTTTTTTAAGATCACTCCCCGGTCCATAATTACGTTTACTTCTAATTCCTGTATTAATTGTTCCTTGATCTTGAAGACTATCTATTTCAGAAAAATTTGTTGCAATTTGAGTCATTATAAGCTCACCTTCTTTTGTTGCAAGGTTTTGTTTCCAACGTGAAATCCTATACTTTGGAAGCTTTCTAAGCTCGTTAAGCTTGGTACTTATATTGTGTGTAAAGTTTATGCCTCTTAAAGCTTCTTGCATTGGTAGCATTTCTGCATTGTAACTTCTAAAAAGATTTCCTTCTTGTGTGCCTTCACCTAAACCAACTGCTCCAAAAATATTTCTCCATTGTGAATATTCTGAAAAAGGATTTATACCACTTGTTGCTGCTTTTCTTACTCGTTCCATTTCAGCATCTCTTGCTGCAATGACTGCCTTTTGATATTCTGGAAGTGTCATGTTTGCAAGACCTGCAAAAAGATTTTCACCTTCAGGTACAGTTCCTAATGTTCTACCAGCCTGTTCAAACCTACTTCTATTTTTAACAAGATTTGCAATAGAGTCTTCAAGAACATCTTCTGCTAAACGAGAAGTTAATCCTTCATCTTGTATTAAAGATCTAGCTCCACTTTGTGTAAGCTCATTAATAATTAAAGGTTTAATTTTACTAGATGCGGTGCTTCTTAACTCAGGAGTTGAATTATCCCAAATGTTTTGCCAGTTTTGCTCATTCATTTCTGTTTGTGCTTCTTTTGCCATTTGATCAAAAACATTATAAATTCCTGAAACTGTATTGATTTCACCTAACTGTGCTTTTGCAGCAGCCTCATCAAATCTTTTTTCATCTTGTAACTTTTTAATTTGACGATTAGCAGAGGCTGCAAAGATAGACTGAGTAGCAAGAACTCCACCCATAATCTTTGCAATCTTATCTTGACGCTTTGCTCTTTTAGCTGCTGCCTTATCTAGTCTAGTTTTTCTTTCAAGTAATGATGTTCCAAGTTCTCCAATATCCATGGAGTCCCAGTTTTCCATTATTTCATTCAAATTATCTTCAGCCATCTTATCTCCTTGACATTAAGCTTTCATCATTCGGTTGTTGCTGTGTTCTGCTCATTAAACTAGCTACATCTATATTTTCTAATTGTTCAATTAATTCTTGTGGAATTTGATCTGGAGCAACATTTGCTTTAAGTTCTGAAAAAGAAGGATTCCGTGCTTCAGCTCTCATCTTTGCTTGTTCATTTAGCAATATATCAGTATCAACATCTTCGGGGTCTTCTTCTTCACCACGATATAATTGTATATCTTTAATTCCCATCTTCTCTGCAATAGCCAATAACATATACATTACAGGCTCTACAAGTAAAAGCATTAAATCAGGATTAAATTTTCCTTGAGATAAACCAGACATTAAAAGCATTTTAGTTATATCGCCAATAGGTGTTCCATTTATTAACATGTCTACAATTGACGGTAAAACTTCGTCTGATAAAAGACTTGCAAAAATTGCTTCAGAAGCAGACCTTACATTTGTAAACTCTGGCGCACCTTCATATGGTTGTTGACTTTCGGGACTAGCTGTTAAAGATTGTCCTGCAACTGGACCATCAAAAGGTCTCATTGTTTGTATTGCTTGTTGGTCTAACATTTATCCTCCTGTACCACCAAGGGCATCTGTTGTATTATATCCATATCCCCCTAATCCATTTACAAATCCTAATAAATCTGTACGTGGTCGCAATGTTTGTAAATATGCATCACTTATAGAACCAAAAGCTCCTTGTGCATAATTCATTAATGTATCTTGAAACGAAGAAGCATTAACAATTGGTTGAGTTTCAAACTGAGCAAAGTTATTTGATGATCCAAATTCTCCGCCTGTGTTTGCTAACATGCTAAATGCGCTGGCTCCTTGTGTTCCGGGCATTCTTAAACGTGGATCGTCTTGAAAATAACTACCTACTTCGTTTGTAAGAGAAACTGCACGACCAACGGTACTACCTTTTACAGTATCAATTCCGCCTTGAACAGTATCTACAGCTTTTTTAAAGAAACCTTTAGATTCACCACCTTCAGCTATTGTTTGTATTGGAGTTGAAATATCTTGACCTAAAACCACACCTTGTTGACCACCAATAACATTAGGATCACTAAATACATTAACGAATGAATCTTTAGCACTTAGTGCAGCTTCATAAATTTTATCTGTCCATGATGTTGTTTCTGCTACAGAAGCTGTTTGCCAATTAGGAGGCTGTATTCCAAGTTCTCCTTTATATGTAATTTTATCCATAAAACTTTCGGTCCATTTACCAAAGTTTTCTAACTTATTACCAGTCAGTCCTTCAATGCCTCCTTTAATGGCTCCTGAAATACTATCAAAAACTCTACCTACAGTTTGGTTATACATTTCACCACCAAACTTAGCAGCACCTTTTATTGCTTCTCCTATAGCACCTACAGCATTGTGCATAAAACTATTTGGTGCAAACAAGTTTTGAAAAGCTCCTCCTGCTGCATTAAACCATGAACCTAATGCACCTCCTAATCCCGGCAATATAAATCCAAGAGCAATAGTTCCAATAGGTCCTAGCTTTCCAAAAATTTTACCGATTGGTTTTAGTACAGCTTTAAGAGGCTTAGCAATTATTTTTGCCACTCCTTTAATTGCTTTACCTACTTTCTTTATTATTTTTTTAAAAGGTTTAAATATTTTACTGAGTAATCCCATACTAGCCTCCTCCTGATCCGCCTAAGAAATTAGTTAAAATTGATGTCATACCTTGCAAGTTTTGTGACCAATTTTTACCTTCATACGATGCACCTTCGTTTCCTAAGGCTGCTACCATTAACGAAGCCTTACGTTGTTGGTCATTGTCCCAAGCTCTAAATGAATAATCCATTTGGTCTCTTAATTCTTGCCAAAGGAAAGACATTGCTTGTGTACTTAAACCAAAAGCATTCTGTGCATTTTGTTGATTGACTGCATTAATAGCTGCAGTATTAACTGTATTAGCTTGTCTGCGCCACGCAACATTTGATTGCTCTATTGCTTGTGCATTTTGTGTATTAAACTGTTCTCGTGCAAATTCTTGTTGTGCATTAAACTGATCAATCTGTGTAGATAGTTGCGCATCAAGTCTTGCTACTTCTAACTCAGCAGCTTCTTCTGCTGCTCTTGCTTGGTTTTCTTGAGTAACATTAAACTGTTCCATAGCGTTTTGCTGTGTTTTATTAAACTGTTCCATGTTAGCTGCCATGCTTGCCATGAATTGATTTGTTTGATTTTCACTTGTTGCATTAAATTGTCTTGAAGCATTCTGTGCAGCTTGATCACTTAACAGTCCTTGTTGTCTCATTTGACTTGTTAATACTTCAGCTTGCTGTCTGTTGTTTAAATTTGCCATGTCTCTTTGTAACATGGTCTGAGCATTTTGTGCCACAAGTTTTGTATTAGAATCAAGAGTTGCTAAGTCTAACTGTGCCATTGACATTGCTTCTTGAATAGCTGCTTGCTGATCGTTGGCTACTTCTGTTAGGCTTGTAGTCTGTAAAAACTTACTGTTAGATAATGCTCTTTGTTGATCAGCACTAAACTGTGCCATGTTTAAATTAAATACTCTTTCTGAGTTTGTCATGGCTCTTTGTTGTGCCATTTGAGCATTCATTTGCTCTGCTTGAGCTTCTATGTTTCTTTGTGAGAATACGCTTTCTTTTATAGACTGTGCATTGCTTTGTGCTAAAGGCATGGCACTTTGTATAATAGCATTAAACAACGCATCTCTACCTACTGTTGAAGCATCTAACCCACGCTGTGCTAACATTTCATTTACTGCTGCAACGGCTGGTCTAGCAAAAGCTGGAATTTCTCCAGACTCCATACCTTCTAATAATGCATTCATTTGTGTAGAAACCAAGGCTTCATCTGGAAGACCTGCAATCATACCACGTTGTTCTTCGGTATAATCCATTAGTTCATCTTCTAAAAGATCTGGATCATTCCCTATTAAATTAATTTGTTCTTCTGTTAAACCTGCTCGTCTTAGTTGTTTCTTAGCTCTTAAGACTCTTGGTAAATCTGTACCTGCAACTTTAACTGCATTCATCTTAGCTTCGGCATCCATTTCACCGACAACTCTTTCTGTAAGACCTCTTGATTTCTGTTCGTCTGTAAAGTCAATGCCTTGTGCTGCTTTAGTTAGTGCTTGGCTTTGCATGCCTGCAATACCTTCAGCACTCCATTCACCTGTCTGTGCATCGATAATTGGTGTTTGGTCTGCAACCATTGTTGCATCATATCTTCCAGCATCAAACCCTTCAGGAGTTACACCTGTTACAGCTTCTCCTGTAACTGCATCATAACCTATACGCTGTCCGGGATCTAATACAGCAGTAGCTTGTGCTTGACTAGTAGGATCCATTTGCATAGTCTTTGCAGAAATTCCAGTATCTACTTGCGCAGGCTGTGGAATCGTAGCTCCTGCCGGAAGCGTTCCTTGTGCAGCACTTTCAATAATTGCTCTTGCAGCATTTATTTCTTCAGGAGTTCTTCCACCTGTAAAGCCTGCTGATGATGGGGTTTGCGCAGTTCCTATACCATAACCACCTGTAACAGTTCCTTCACCTTCAGTACCTGTTTGCGTTCCAGTTTGATTTTGGTTTGCATTATAAGGCTGCCAATCAGCAGGAGGTCCAGCATCTACTAGTATTACAGTCTGTGTATCTCCATTCGGAAGTGTAATAGTTTCTATGTCTCCTACCTCATACCCCCTCGCTGTTTGTTCTGAAGGAGGTGTTCTTGTAGGTTGTCCAGTAGGTCCAGCTTGAGCTTGAGAAGTTGTTGGAGTACGACCTGCAACATAACTTAACATTTCTTGTTGTTTTAATTCTTCAGGAGTTCTTGCTCCTTCTATTACTTTACCGCCTCTTGGTGCATCATCACTTGTAGGAATAGGTCTTGGACCAGTTAACCCTGACGTTCCACCTCCTACAGTATAATTACCATAAGGACCTTTATCACTATCAGGTATAGGATCACTTGTAGGAATAGGTCGTGGATCAGTAAGATCAACAGGAGTTACTTTAGGTTTATCATCTGGACCAATAGATATCATAGGTGGTCTTTCTTTTTTAATATTCTTTGGTGTTTTAACAAGTAACTCTTCTGCTTCAGGTAGATTACCTTTAGCCAAAGCAACTCTTCCGCCTTGTCTCATATCAAGTCTATTACCTTTATTATATCTTTTTCTTGCCATTATTTACTCTCTTCAAAAAGCCTGTCTATTTTTTGTTCTAATTTTTCTAAGACCTTCATAAGTTTACCCATGTCATACTCAAAAGTATCTCTAGATATGTATTCTTTAGCCATCTCTTCTCTTGTTTTATTTATAAGGATGTCAAGTCTTTTAAGTTCTGCAGAATTACTGCGTATAGCATACAACACAGGTGCGACTACAAGAGTCAACACCACATTCCAAACTATATAGCTTGAAAGTTCCATTAACTTCCTATAGTTTTTTGAACGCTTGCAGGTGTAATTTTTGCAGCTATTTGTGCATCTAACATTGCTTTAAGTTCATTAATTCTTGTAGAACCCATAGCAGCTTCAACCCAACCTTGTACGTCAGAAGTTGTAACATCTGAAAAAGCTTTAAAGCTTGAAAGGTCTGAAGTATCTAATGTTTGTGTACTATAAGTATTAGATGACAAAAAGTTACCATCACTATCTTTGTTGGTATCGTCAGTAGCAGTAAGTCTCCAATGTACTGTAAAGATAACATCACTTTTGCTGTCTTTAGTTGGGTATGTATCTACTGTAGAAACATCCCAAGTATATCCTATTGCCATTTTATTTTTCCTCTTTTATTTTAATTTAATTGTTTTCTAATGCTGCAATTTTTTCTTCAGCAGTTTCTAATCTTGTTATAAGTTGTTGAATGACTGAAATGTACATTGCATCCTTTTGATTAAATTCAGAAGTTTTACCTATTCCCCTAACATCTCCATCTTCTTTTGTAATCGTATCGAGCAAGGCTGTATCTGCACTATCTGGAGATATGTCTAATTCTTTTACAAACCTAGAGTCAATGGCTTCTTGTTCTTGAGCAATAAAACCTATTTGTCTTGATCTGTTTCCATGTTCTTCTGGATTAATCCAATCAAACATTTTTGTTTGATAAGATTTAAAAACATCCATATCATATGTGTAATCTTCAACATTTGTTTTTAATCTTTGATCTGAAAGAGAATGAACAGTTCCGTCATTGGTATAAAAATCACCATTACCAGCAAACTTACCTACCTCTGTTGCATCCGTAATAAAAATTAAATCGTTTCCATCGTGATTGTAATAAATCTGACCAGCACCAGAACCTGCACCTGAACCGTCTACAAAATTAATTCTACATTGTGCGCCTGTGTTACGAGTATGTAAAGAAAACAAAGCATCTCTTGCACTGCTGTCTTCTTCTGCTCGAACAGTCATTTTACAAGAGCCGTTTCTGTTGACTAACATTCGTTCGCTATCAACGGCTGCTGTAGCACCAAGAAGTAATTGACCATCTTTAGTAAGACGCATTACTTCTGCTGGCGCATCTCCAGCCGAAACTTTAAACACCATAACCATATTATTATTACCATCGGTGTTTTCTGTTTGAATTATTGTTCCTCTATCTGAAGGGTCATTAGCTGTTGCAGATAAGTATAAACGTGCATATGAACCTGTGGTTGAACTACCATTTCTTATTACAACCGAACCACCTTCACCATCAGC
>LULN01000270.1_pt1 | contig 13484 bp, 13 predicted proteins | sample 728131 | NCBI WGS metagenome assembly LULN01 (sample SAMN03860288, study PRJNA289734) | marine metagenome | biome: seawater column; feature: ocean; material: water; isolation source: Red Sea water column Station 149 - depth 100m | place: Saudi Arabia: Red Sea | collected 2011-10-15 | depth 100 m
GTGCTGCCCGACGGCATGCACACCGCCGGCACCTCCTCCCAGATCTCCGACGGCGCTTCCGCGGTGCTGCTGATGGACTCCGACCTCGCCGCCTCGCTGGGGTTGAAGCCCCGCGCCCGGATCGTCACGCACTGCCTGGTCGGCTCCGACCCGTACTTCCACCTCGACGGCCCGGTCGACGCCACCCGCCGCGTGCTCGACCGCACCGGCATGTCGATCTCCGACTTCGACCTGTTCGAGGTCAACGAGGCCTTCGCCTCGGTCGTGCTCTCGTGGGCCGGCGAGCACGAGGTCGACATGGACAAGGTCAACGTCAACGGCGGCGCCATCGCCATCGGCCACCCCGTCGGCTCCACCGGCACCCGCCTCATCACCACCGCCCTGCACGAGCTCGAGCGCCGCGACGCCTCCACCGCCCTGATCTCGATGTGCGCCGGTGGTGCCATGGCGACCGGGACCGTGATCGAGCGGCTCTGAGGGGTCGCCGCGCTGGAAGGTTGATCGGCGCCCCGATGAACCTCACGGAGGCCGGACGCAGCTTCATCGGTGCGGCGTGAGGTTCAGCGGGGCGCCGACGCACCTCGCAGGCCTCGCTCGCAGGCGCCTGTGGATGACCGGCTGCGGCGATCCGCGCCGGCTCCCATGCTGGGCGCATGATCGAGCACCTCTTCGACGAGCACGGCGTCACGCTGCGCCGCGACCTGGTGGCCGCAGGGGTCCACGACCAAGCCATCCTCAGGCTGCGGCGGGCAGGGTCGCTGCTCAGGGTTCGCCACGGCGTGTACGTCGACCCGACGCGCTGGGAGGCGGCCCCACCTCCTCAACGGCACCTGATGCTGGCACGAGGAGTGCTGCAGATGTACGGAGACGACGTCGCCCTCTCGCACACCAGCGCGGCGATGGCGTACGGCGCACCCGACTGGGCCATCCCCCTCAAGTACGTACACCTCACCGACCTGTACTCGGCCGGTGAGCGACGTCAGGCGTCGGTGCACCACCACCAAGGGCGTTGCGACGTCCATGACGTGAGGCGGCTTGACGAGCACTGGATCACCACGCCAGTCCGCACCGCACTTGACGCAGCCGCGGTGCTCCCCCGCTCCCCCGCCGTGGCGCTCCTGGATCACTTCCTGCACACGGGCCTGGTGACGAAGGCAGAGCTCGCTCTGTCCTTGGGCAGGCGGCAGCAGTGGTCTGCCCACCTCGACGTCCTCCTGAAGGTGGACCAGTCCCAAGTCGGCAGTGAGAGTGTCGGTGAGTCGCGGGCGCGCCTGCTGTTCCAGGACCACGGTCTGGCGACGCCCGTCCTCCAGCTCGAGATCCGCGACGAGACGGGCGCATTCATCGGACGTGTCGACTTCGCCTGGCCCGGGCAGCGACTCATCGTCGAGTTCGACGGGATGACGAAGTACCACCGCCTCCGCAGGCCCGGGGAGACCATCGAGCAAGCCGTGGTGCGCGAGAAGCTCCGAGAGGACCGCATGCGCGACGAGGGCTGGACCGTGCTCCGCATGACCTGGTGGGACCTCGAGCACCCGGACTCCTTCGTCGCCCGGCTGCAGTCACGATGGGCTCGACCGGCCGCCTGACACCAGTCATCGCCATGCTCACGGGCCCCAAACACACCTGCATGGGTGCACCGTGAGCTTCATCGGCGCGCCGACGAAGCTCACACAGGTACGTGGAGCAATCTCACGGACCCCCGACACACCTGCATCGGCGCAGCGTGAGGTTCATCGGGGAGCCGATGAACCTCACGCGCCGCCGTCCCCGCTCACGCCCCGTACACAGGCTCCGGGTCGGGAGCGGCGGCGATCATCTCGCGCAGTGCGGGGCCGACGTCGGCGGCGGACCATCGACCACCGGCGTCGCGGGACTCCCCGTGCGACCAGCCGTTCTCCAGCGTGATGACGGAGCCGTCGATCTCGATCATCCGGCCCGTCACGTCGCCGGCGTCCTCGGAAGCCAGCCACGCGACGATCGGCGAGTTGTCCTCGGGCAGCGCCATCGCGGAGGTGTCGAACGCGCCCTCGGTCATCCGGGTCTTCGCGACCGGCGCGATGCCGTTGACCGTCACGCCGTAGCGACCCAGCTCCTGCGCCGCCACCAGGGTCAGGCCGGCCACGCCAGCCTTCGCAGCGGAGTACGCCGACTGGCCGACCGAGCCCTGCAGCCCGGCACCGGACGAGGTGTTGATGACCCGCGCCGCCCGCGGACGACCGGCCTTGGACTCGTCGCGCCAGTAGGAGCCGGCGTGCCGCAGCGGTGCGAAGTGCCCCTTCAGCAGCACCCGGATGACCGCGTCCCACTCCTCCTCGGAGGTGTTGACCAGCATCCGGTCACGCACGAAGCCGGCGTTGTTGACGAGGATGTCCAACCCGCCGAACGTCTCGACGGCCTGCTGCACCATCGCCGCCGACTGTTCCCAGTCGGCCACGTCTGCGGTGTTCACCCCGGCACCGGTGACGATCGCGACGCGACCGGCGAGGAGAGAGGACACAGGGACTCCTTGGGATGTCGGTGGTTCAGATGTGCAGGAAGACGGGCGGCTCGCCGCCGCCGTCGCAAGTGACCCGCGCGCCGGAGACGTACGACGCCAGGTCGCTGGCCAGGAAGACGGCCACGTTGCCCACCTCGGTCGGTGTCGCCATCCGACCCAGCGGGATGGTGGCCTCGATCGCGGCGACCCGGGCGTCGTCGCCGTAGTGGTCGTCGGTCTGCTCGGTGCGGCAGAGCCCGACGTCGATGGCGTTGACGCGCACCCGCGGGCCCCACTCCATCGCCAGCGAGCGCGTGAGCGAGTCCAGGCCGGCCTTCGCGGCGCCGTACGCGGCGATGGTCGGCGCCGGGCGGTGCGCGGAGATCGAGGAGATGTTGACGATCGCGCCGCTCCCCTGCTCCTGCATCACCCGGTTCGCGGCCTGCGCGAGGACCAGCGGGGCACTCAGGTTGAGCGCGAGGATCTTGTCGTGGAAGCGCGGCGACGCGGTGGCCGCGTCGGTCGACGGCGCTCCCCCGGCGTTGTTGACCAGCACGTCGAGCCGACCGTGCTCGGCCACGACCTCGTCGACGAGGGCCGTCACCGCCTCGGCGTCGCGCACGTCGCAGACCCGGTGCGTGCTGCCGGGGACCGGCTCGACCTCCGACCGCGAGCAGGTCACCACGCTCGCCCCAGCCGACAGGAACGCCGAGGTGATCCCCCGGCCGATGCCACGGGTGCCTCCGGTGACGAGGACGACCTTCCCGGTCAGGTCCAGCGAGAGCGCCATGCTGCTACCCTACCAAGCACTTGCTTGGTTGGGCCTCGACAGGTTCGACCGCCGAGAGCCAGCGGCTCGACCGCCGAGAGCCAGAAGCTCGACCACCGACCTGCAGGAGCCCCATGACCATCACCTCCGAGCTCCGCGACGACGGCATCCGCGTCGTGACGATGGAGCACCCTCCCGTCAACGCCCTCACCGTGCAGGGCTGGTTCGACGTCGCTGCGGCGCTCGCCGAGGCCAGCGCCGACATGGACACCAAGGTCGTGGTCCTGCGCGCCGAGGGCCGCGGCTTCAACGCGGGCGTCGACATCAAGGAGATGCAGCACACCAGCGGCTTCGACGCGCTCATCGGCGCGAACAAGGGCTGCTACGCCGCGTTCAAGGCGGTCTACGAGTGCTCGGTGCCGGTGATCGCGGCGGTCAACGGGTTCTGCGTCGGCGGCGGTGTCGGCCTGGTCGGCAACGCCGACTGCATCGTGGCCAGCGACGACGCCTACTTCGGCGTCCCTGAGGTCAACCAGGGCGCCCTGGGCGCCGCCACCCACATGGCGCGGCTCGTGCCCCCGCACATGCTGCGGACCCTCTACTTCACCGCCCGCACCATCAAGGCCGTCGACCTCGTGCAGTTCGGCTCGGTCCTCGAGACCGTGCCGCGCGAGGAGCTGATGGACGCAGCGCTGCGGGTCGCGACCGACATCGCGAGCAAGGACACCCGGGTCATCCGCGCCGCCAAGGAGGCGCTCAACGGGATCGACCCGGTCGACGTCAACAAGAGCTACCGCTTCGAGCAGGGGTTCACCTTCGAGCTGAACCTCGCCGGGGTGGCCGACGAGCTGCGAGACGAGTTCGCAGGAACGGAGAAGAGCAAGAAGTGAAGGGCCCACGCGACAAGCGGATGTCGATCGACGAGGTCGTCGACACCCTCGAGGACGGCATGACCATCGGCATCGGCGGCTGAAGGCCCGCCAGGAGGGCACCATCCCCGAGGTCGTCGAGCTCGACGAAGGGATGTTCAACACCGGCCTCCAGGCCGCGGCCCAGCGCCTGCCGTTCCTGCCGATGCGGGCCGGCCTGGGCTCCGACGTCCTGGTCAACAACCCGTGGATCAAGACCATCGAGAGCCCGTACGACGAGGGGTTCGGCCACGAGACCCTCGTCGCCGTGCCTGCGCTGCGCCTCGACGTCGCCCTGGTCCACATGAACCGCGCCGACCAGCACGGCAACGCGACGTACCTCGGCCCCGACCCGTACTTCGACGACCTGTTCTGCATGGCCGCCGACCGCGCGTACGTCAGCTGCGAGCAGGTCGTCGACACCGCCGGCCTGAGCCACGACACCCCGGTCCAGAGGCTGCTGCTCAACCGGATGATGGTCAGCGGCGTCGTCGAGACGCCGAACGGCGCACACTTCACCACCTGCACGCCCGACTACGAGCGCGACGAGAGGTTCCAGCGGGCGTACGCCGCTGCCGCCGGCGGGTCCGAGGAGGACTGGCAGGCGTTCCACGACCGGTTCCTGACCGGTGACGAGGCTGCCTACCAGGCGGCCGTCGCGGCGTTCCAGGAGGAGCAGGCATGAGCGAGACGACCGACATCACCACCGCCGACGTCTGCGCGGCCGCGATCGCCGACGCGTTCAAGGACGACGGCGAGATCTTCGCCAGCCCGATGGGCATGCTGCCGATGCTCGGGGTCCGGCTGGCCAAGCTGACCTCCAACCCCGACCTGGTCATCTCCGACGGCGAGGCGTTGTTCCTCGCCGGGGTGCCGCCGCTGTTCGCGAAGGCCGACAAGGTCGAGGGCTGGATCCCCTTCCGCAAGGTCTTCGACGTCGTCGCCTACGGCAAGCGCCACGTGATGATGGGTGCCACCCAGATCGACCGGCACGGCAACCAGAACATCTCGGCCATCGGCGACTTCGCCCAGCCCAAGCGCCAGCTGCTCGGCTCGCGGGGCGCGCCGGGCAACCCGGTCAACAACCGGACGTCGTACTGGGTGCCCCGGCACTCCCCCCGCGTCTTCGTCGAGGCCGTCGACATCGTCTCGGGGGTCGGACCCTCGCGGGCGGCGGCGGCCGGCGCCGCCCGCTTCAACGACATCCACGTCGACGGCGCCGACTCCGACGTGCCCGAGACCCGGCTCCCCACGACCGAGGAGCTGCTGGTCATCCGCGAGGTGCTGGACCCCAAGGGCCTGCGCTTCAAGGAGGTCCCCCGACCGGAGGCCCCGCGATGATCGAGCAGCAGATCCGTACGCCGTTCACCGACCTGGTCGGGGTCCGGCACCCCGTCGTGCAGACCGGCATGGGCTGGGTCTCCGGCGCCCGTCTGGTCTCCGGCACCGCCAACGCCGGCGGCCTGGGCATCCTGGCCAGCGCCACGATGTCCTACGAGGAGCTCGAGAAGGCGATCGTCGAGGTCAAGGGCCGCACCGACGCCCCCTTCGGCGTCAACCTGCGCGCCGACGCCAGCGACGCTCCGCAGCGGGTCGAGCTGCTCATCGAGCACGGGGTCAAGGTCGCGTCCTTCGCCCTGCAGCCCAAGCCGGAGCTGGTCACGCGCCTGAAGGACCACGGCATCGTCGTGATGCCCTCCATCGGTGCGGCCAAGCACGCGATCAAGGTCGCCGGCTGGGGCGCCGACGCGGTGATGGTCCAGGGCGGCGAGGGCGGCGGCCACACCGGCCCCGTCCCGACCACCCTGCTGCTCCCGTCGGTGCTCGACGCGCTGACCAGCGTCGGCAGCGACATCCCGGTCGTCGCCGCGGGCGGCTTCTTCGACGGCCGCGGCCTCGCGGCAGCGCTGTCGTCCGGCGCCGCCGCGGTCGGCATGGGCACCCGCTTCCTGCTGACCCAGGACTCCGCGGTCCCGGACGCCGTGAAGCAGCTCTACCTCGAGCGCGGCCTCACCGACACGGTCGTCACCGCCAAGGTCGACGGCATGCCGCACCGGATGCTGCGCACCGGGCTGGTCGAGGAGGTCGAGGAGACCTCGCGCCTGCGCCGGCTCGCACCCACCGCCAGGCGGACCCTGGAGTTCAAGAAGGACTCCGGCATGTCGTGGCTCGGTCTGGCCAAGGACGGCCGCGCCATGAAGAAGGCCTCGGGTCGCACGCTGGGGCAGATGGCGCTGGCCGCCAACACGCCGACCATGCTCAAGGCCGGTCTCGTCGAGGGCGACACGTCGGCGGGTGTCCTCGCCTCCGGCCAGGTCGTCGGCATGATCGACGACCTGCCGACCTGCGAGGAGCTCATCGACCGCGTGGTCACGGGTGCCGCGCAGGAGCTGGGTCGCGCGGCGTCGTACGTCGTCTGAGGGTGCTGGTCGGCCGGGCGGCTCAGCCGCCCGGCACGTACCCCTGCGGCGGCGCCCACTCGCCGTCGTTGTCGAGCAGGTGCTGCCATATGTCGTACTCGGCGCGGTAGTGCTCGGTCAGGCGTGACCGGGTGTCGGGCGAGAGCTCGGGGAGGGCCTGCGAGGTCGACCAGTTCTTGGTGACGACCTCGACCTCGCGGCCCAGCCGCCGGTCGATGTAGCCCTGCCAGGCGTCGGGGCGCTCGAGCGCGAAGATCCGGTCGACCCCGATCGCCAGGGTGTCGTCGAGGGAGACGAACCGTGCCTGGCGGCCGTTGATGGCGCCGGGGCGGCCCTCGATGTGGGCGACGACGAACTCCTCGAAGGAGACCTCACCGGTCCACTTGCCGTCGTTCCTCTCGGCCAGGGCCGGGCGCTGGCGGTAGCGCCACCACGACTCCAGCCACGACACCGGCTCGCGGTAGAGCGTGACCAGCTCGTAGTCGCTGCGCTGGTAGCCCGCCCCCGCCAGCACCGGGACCATCCGCTTGGTGAAGGTGCGGCAGTTCATGTGCTTGAGCTTCGGGTTGACCCGCATCAGGATCTCGGCGTGCCCCTTGAGACTGGTGACCAGCGTCGTCGACGCGCACTTGGGCATCGAGAGCATCACGAAGCCGTGGGCAGGCAGGGCGATCACGTCCGCGAACCTATCCCACGCGGGCCCTCCCACGAGTCGCCGCCCACCGGTCGCCGGACGTTCACCGAGCCGTCGCCGACGGACGTCGCAGTGGTGCGTTGATCAGGCCATGTGCACCGACGGACACCACCACTCCCACGCCGACGGCGGCGAGCCCCGGCCGCTGCGGGTCCCGACCGGCCCGACGAGCCGACGTACCTTCGTGCAGGCGGGCGGCGGCCTGCTGCTGGCCGCCGGCGGGGTGGGCGCTGTGACGGGCACGGCGCTCTCGAGTGACGCAGCGCCCGGCCGAGGCGCGTCGCGCACGAGCCGAATCACCCGCGGCACGCACCTGGTGCACGCCGACCTGCACAACCACACCCTGATGTCCGACGGCGATGGGGACCCGGCGCTCGCCTTCGACTCGATGCGGGCGGCCGGTCTCGACGTCGCGGCCCTGACCGCCCACGCCACGATCAGCGACAACGTCCTCGGCGAGATCCTGGCGGGACTGCTGCCGGCGGAGTACAAGCAGCTCGCTGGAATCCACCAGGGCGACTGGGCGCAGACCAAGGCGTACGCCGACGCGGCCAACACCGACGGGGCCTTCACCGCGATCCGCGGCTTCGAGTGGTCCGAGCCGCTGCTGGGCCACGTCAACGTGTGGTTCACCGAGCACTACGTTGACGTGCTCCAGGCAGGCGTCATGCAGCCGTTGCTGGACTGGTTGGCCCGCGAGCCCGGTCTCGTGCTCGACGGGGGTGCGGACGGGTTGGCCGGCTTCAACCACCCGGGCCGCGAGCCCGGTCGCTTCCAGGAGTTCCACTACGACGAGCGGATGCGTGACCGGATCGTCAGCCTGGAGATGTTCAACCGCGGCGACGACTACCTCTTCGAAGGCTGGGCCGACGGCAAGTCCAGCCCGCTGTGCGCCTGCCTCAACGTCGGCTGGCGCACCGGGATCGCCGGCGTCACTGACGAGCACGGCACCGACTGGGGCTTCCCGGAGGGCAAGGGCCGCACGGGCCTGTGGGTCACCCACCACACGCGAGGCGGGGTGAAGCGGGCCATGAAGCGGCGCCGCTTCTTCGCCACGCGAACGTCGGGCCTGCGACTCGACGCCACCGCGGAGCTCAAGGACGGACGGAGACGACCGATGGGCTCGACCATCCCGATCACCAAGGACCGCAACGTCCTGAGGGTGCGCCTCGACCTGGCTCGTGACCGGGCGTGGCGAGGTCGCAGGTTGCACGCCCAGGTCCTGCGACCGGGCGTCGATGCCCCCGAGGTCGTCAAGGTGGTCCCGTTCGACGTCGGACCGGTGCTCGACTTCCGGGTGAAGGTCGACGTCGAGGACGGCGACTGGATGCTGGTGCGAATCTCCGACCCTGACGAGCCCAATGCCTCCCCCGGTCCCGACGGGCACCCGTGCAACGACCTGGGCGTCGCCTACACGAGCCCGTGGTGGCTGGAGCCGCAGGCCGGCTGACCCCACGCGTGCGCGAGCGACGTCTCGACCGTGCGCCAGCGACCTCTCGGCCGTGCGCCAGCGACCTCTCGGCCGTGCGCCAGCGACCTCTCGGCGGTGGGTCAGAGGCGCTCGATGATCGTGACGTTGGCCTGGCCGCCGCCCTCGCACATGGTCTGGAGGCCGTAGCGGCCCCCGGTGCGCTCGAGCTCGTTCAGCATGGTGGTCATCAGGCGGGTGCCCGTCGCGCCGATCGGGTGGCCCAGGGAGATTCCGCCGCCGTTGACGTTGACCTTGTCGTGAGGTGCGCCGGTCTCCTTCATCCAGGCCAGCACGACCGAGGCGAAGGCCTCGTTGCACTCGAAGAGGTCGATGTCCTCGATCGAGAGCCCGGTGCGCTCCAGGGCGTGCTTCGTCGCGGGGATGGGGCCGGTGAGCATCCACACCGGGTCGTCGCCGCGCACCGAGAGGTGGTGGATGCGGGCGCGCGGGGTGAGCCCGTGCTCCTTCACCGCCGCCTCGGAGGCGATGAGCATCGCCGAGGAGGCGTCGCAGATCTGCGAGGCGACCGCCGCGGTGATCCGCCCGCCGGGGGCCAAGGGCTGCAGTCCGGCCATCTTCTCCAGCGAGGTGTCGCGCGGGCACTGGTCGGTGTCGAAGACGGTGCCGTCGGGCAGGGTCACCGGCTCGATCTCACCGGTGAAGCGGCCCTCGGAGATCGCGGCGAGCGCGCGCTGGTGCGAGGCCAGGGCGAACTCTTCCATGTCCTCGCGGCTGACGTCCCACTTCTCCGCGATCATCTCGGCGGAGCGGAACTGCGAGACCTCCTGGTCGCCGAAGCGCTCCTGCCAGCCCGGCGACTCCGCGAACGGGGTGGTGAAGCCGTACTGCTGGCCCACCAGCATGGCCGCGGAGATCGGGATGGCCGACATGTTCTGCAGGCCGCCGGCGACCACGAGGTCCTGGGTGCCGGACATGACGCCCTGCGCGGCGAAATGCACCGACTGCTGCGAGGAGCCGCACTGTCGGTCGATGGTCACGCCCGGCACGTGGGCGGGGAGCCCCGCGACCAGCCAGGCCGAGCGGGCCACGTCGCCGGCCTGCGAGCCGATCGTGTCGCAGCAGCCCATGATGACGTCGTCGACGGCACCCGGGTCCACGCCCGTGCGGCGCATCAGCGCCGACAGGATGATGCCGCCGAGGTCGGCGGAGTGGACCCCCGCCAGCGCTCCTCCGCGCTTGCCGACCGGGGTGCGGACGGCGTCGATGATGTAGGCCTCAGGCATGGTCGTGGTCCTTCGCGATTCCGTCGAGCAGGATGGTGAGGTACTGGTCGGCGACGGCGGTGGTGGTGTGCGGCCCGCCGGGGCGGTACCACCGCACGGCCACCCACACGGTGTCGCGGATGAAGCGGTAGGTCAGGGTGATGTCGAGGTCGGCGCGCAGCGCCCCGGTCTCGACGCCCTCGGTGAGCAGGCTGACCCACACGTCGCGGGACTGCCGGTTGCGCTCGGCGAGGTAGCCGAAGCGCTCGAGCTGGCCCAGGGTCGCGGCCTCGTTCTGGAAGATCGCCACCTCGGCACCGCGGCGCTCGATCGTCTCGAACGACAGCCGCACCGCCCGCTCGAGCTTGGAACGGGCGTCGTCGGGACTGGCCAGGATGTCGTCGTACGCCGCGAACAGCTCGGCCTGGAAGGTGCGCATGAGCTCGTCGACCATCGACTCCTTGGAGTCGAAGTGGTGGTAGAGGCTGCCAGAGAGGATGCCGGCGGCGTCCGCGATGTCGCGGACGGTGGTGTTGCGGAAGCCCTTGGTCGCGAAGAGGTCGGCCGCGATCCGCAGCAGCTCCTCGCGCCGGCTGGCTCCCGCGGTCGACGCCGCTGCGCCGCCGGCCTGCTCAGGCATGCTGGCTGCTCACCGAGACGACCTCGCCGGTGAGGTAGGAGGAGTAGTCGCTGGCCAGGAAGACCATCACGTTGGCGACCTCCCACGGCTCGGCCGCCCGCCCGAAGGCCTCGCGCTGCTTGAGCTCGTGCAGCAGCTCGGGCGAGGTGACCTTCTCCAGGAACGGGTGCATCGCCAGCGACGGGCTCACCGCGTTGACGCGGATGCCGTGCGGCGCGAGGTCGAGGGCCGAGCACCGGGTCAGCGCCATCACGCCGGCCTTGGCGGCGGCGTAGTGGGCCTGGCCCTCCTGGGCCCGCCAGCCGATCACCGAGGCGTTGTTGACGATGACGCCGCGGGTGCCGTTGGCGACCATCCGCTGACCGGCACCGCGCACGCACCGGAATGCGCCGTTGAGGGTGATGTCGAGGACCTTGAGCCACTGCTCGTCGGTCATCTCGAGCACCGAGGTGGTGCCGCCCAGGCCGGCGTTGTTGATCATCACGTCCACGCCGCCGAGCTCGTCGGCGACGTCGAGCATCGCCTGGACGTCGGACTCCTGGGTCACGTCGCACACCAGCTGGCGCACGCGGTCGGCGCCGAACTCCTCGGCCAACGCGGCCTCGGCCTCGGCGAGGCGACGCTCGTGGGTGTCGGAGAAGACGACCGCCTTGGCGCCCTCCTCCAGCACCCGGCGCACGACCGCGGCGCCGATGCCCGCGCCGGCGCCCGCCGTCACGGCGACCACCTTGTCGCGCAACAGGTCGTGGGGAGGGACGTACGCCGGGGTCGGCTGCTCAGGTCGGGTCGCGGTCATGCGTCAGGCTCCCTTGGGCTCGCGAGGAAGGCCGAGCACGCGCTCGGCCAGGATGTTCTTCTGCACCTCGTCGCTGCCGCCGTAGATGGTGTCTGCGCGGGCGAAGAGGAAGAGTCGTTGCAGCTCGTCGAGCTCGTAGCCCGCGGCGCCACGGTCGTGCGGGACCTGCAGCAGGCCGTCGGCGGCCATCACGTCCATGGCGACCTCGCCGAGGCGCTGGTGCCAGTTGCCCCAGACGATCTTGAAGATCGAGCCGGCCCCACCACCGGCCGCGGAGTCCTCGCCTCCGGTCACGGCGGAAAGTCCCCGGATGCCGTTGGCGCGCATCACGGTGAGCTCGGCCTGCAGGGACGCGAGCCGGTCGCGCAGCACGGGGTCGTCGATCGCACGGTTGGCCCGGGCCCGCTCGCAGACCAGGGCGAGCTCGCGCTGGAAACCGACGACCTGGCCGAGGGTCGACACGCCGCGCTCGAACCCGAGCAGGCCCATCGCCACGCCCCAGCCCTTGCCGACCTCGCCGACCACCAGGTCGGCGTCGGTGACGGCGCGGGTGAAGAAGACCTCGTTGAACTCCGAGCCGCCGGTCAGCTGCTCGATCGGCCGGACCTCGACACCGGGCTGGTCGATCGGGACGAGCAGGAAGCTGAGCCCCTGGTGGCGCTGCGACCCGGGCTCGGTGCGGGCGACGACGAAGACCCACTGGGAGAAGTGCGCGTTGGACGTCCACACCTTCTGGCCGTCGATCACCCACTGCGAGCCGTCGTCGGAGAGCCGGGCGCGGGTCTGGACGTTGGCGAGGTCGGAGCCGGCGTTCGGCTCGGAGTAGCCCTGCGCCCAGAGCTCCTCGACGTTCCGGATCGGCTCGAGGAAGCGGGCGCGCTGGGCATCGGTGCCGAAGGCGATGAGGGTTGGACCGAGCAGCTGCTCCCCGAGGTGGTTGACCGTCGCGGGGGCGTTGGCACGGGCGTACTCCTCGTGGAAGACCACCTGCTGCCACAGGCTGAGCCCGCGACCGCCGTGCTCGGTGGGCCAGCCGACGCAGGTCCAGCCCTCGCGGGCGAGGAAGCGGTTCCACTCCAGGCGCTCGTCGAGCGCCTCGTGGTCGCGCCCGGGGCCGCCGAGCCCGCGCAGCGACTTCCACTCGCCGGCCAGGTGGTCCTCGAGGAAGGCGCGCACGTCGGCGCGGAACGCCTCGTCCGCTGCTGAGTAACCCATGTCCACGGGTGCTACCCTACCAAGCACTTGCTTGGTTGAGTGAGAGGTGATCGCGATCAGCGTCGAGGAAGAGCAGACCATCCCGGCGGTCCTCCGGGCCGCCGCGACGCGCTTCGGCGACCACCCGGCGTACGTCGAGGGCAGCACGTCGCTGTCCTACGCCGGCCTCCTCGAGCGTGTCCGACGGACCGCGGCCGGCTTCCGTGAGCGCGGGCTCGAGCCGGGCGGCCGGGTCGTGGTGTGGGGGCCCAACAGCATCGACTGGGTGGTCGCCGCCCTCGCCACGTCGTACGCCGGTGGCGTGCTCGTCCCGGCCAACTCCCGCTACACCGGCACCGAGGTCGCGGCGCTGGTCGACCGTACCCACGCGGTGCTGGTCATGGTCGCCGACGGCTTCCTCGGGCGCACCCAAATCACCGACCTCCGCGCGGCCAGCCCACTCCCGTCGGTGCGCGAGGTCGTCGAGCTGGCGCACCTCCACACCGTGGAGGACGACCCCGACGACGCCCTGGACCACGTGGCGACGGGCATCGCGGCCGGCGACGTGGCCGACATCCTCTTCACCTCCGGCACCACCGGCCAGCCCAAGGGCGCCATGAGCGCGCACCACCAGTCGATCGGCGTGGCGCGGGCGTGGGCCGAGCTGGGCGGGGTCCGCCAGGACGACCGCTACCTCGTGGTCAACCCGTTCTTCCACTCCTTCGGCTACAAGATCGGCATCCTCGTCGGGCTGCTCACCGGCGCCACGCTCTACCCGATGGCGACCTTCGACCTCGACGAGACGATGCGGCTCATCGAGACCGAGCAGATCACCGTCCTGCCGGGCGCACCGACGATCTACCAGTCCCTGCTCGGCGCTCCGGGTCGGG
>LULN01000138.1_pt1 | contig 13475 bp, 13 predicted proteins | sample 728131 | NCBI WGS metagenome assembly LULN01 (sample SAMN03860288, study PRJNA289734) | marine metagenome | biome: seawater column; feature: ocean; material: water; isolation source: Red Sea water column Station 149 - depth 100m | place: Saudi Arabia: Red Sea | collected 2011-10-15 | depth 100 m
TACAATCAAGACCTGTGACAGTTTCTGCATATTTTTTACCAATTTGATTTGTTGCTTTTTCAGTTGAAAACACTGGTGTTTGTCTACCATAGGCATCTTGATATACCACACCGACTTGATACGTTCTTTGTGATTTTAAAGATTTAGCAGGTTTACCAGCTGCTGTAATAGAAGTTCCCTCTGGTGTTGTTGATTCTGTTATTTTCTTTTGTCTAACCGTTGTTTGAATATTAGGTAATCTATCAGATGGAACATTATAATTTTGATAATAATTAGCATAAATTAATCTATTTGCTGTAACCTCTTGTGCTTTTGCTTTTATAGGCACATTATCCCAGGGTCTTAATATTTGATTTGACTCTACAACAGCACCTATAATTTCAGATTTAACCTCATATGATAACGAAGGGAAAGTACCATCTGGTTTTTCTTTTAATGTCTCAACGACATAAACAGTATTGTTGTTTGATTCTTTATATAATATATCTATTTCATCTACATCAGATGGTCTTGATTCATTTATATTTATAGTTAATGATCTTAAATTGTTTGCCATACCCTCATTATAACCTTCAGCAGATTTATATTCAAATGTATTTGGTAAAAATGCTATTTCAGAAAAAGGAGAAAATACTGAATATTCACCGTCTCTATATTTCCATCTATAAGCATACCTTACAAATTTATTTTCAAATAAAGGTTCTTCTTCCTCTAATAACACATCCCAAACAACATCTGTTGTAGGAACAGCATCTGGTATTGTTTGTATTTTAGCTGTAACCGTTTGAACACAACTGTTACTATTTATAGAATCTATTGAAGTAATAACAACCCTAATCTCATAATCTTCTCCATCAGCATCTGTATGCGTTAATACTAAAGTATCTTTTTGTTGATAAAGAGGTCCTTCTGTTGTATTGCCGTCTATACCTTGAAAAGTAAGTTGGACTGATACTTGTGTAGCTAATACTGCGTTATTATTGCTACTATCAACAAATGATTTTTTTGTAGAAACCGGTGAGGTTCCAGTTCCGTTTCCTGATCTTCTGCTAGATGACATTGTTAATGTTGGAGCTTGTAGCGGTGATAATTTTGCTACTGTAATATGATTTTCTGTAAAGTTAGTACTACTAATTGTAGTGCCATTAAGAATAACTTTATATAATGTATGTGTACTAAAATTAGTTGAACCTAATTTAAACGTATCTATATTTATTTTTTTTGGCTCTGATTGATTGTCTGTAAATAACAATAAACCTTCAACAACGTTTATACCAGTAATTAAATAATTAGAGCTAAAGTTTAGTATACCACCAGATGTAGATTTAACATCAACTAACACTGGTGCTATTTCACCTGTAGAATAATTATATTCAGCTATAGCACTAACGCTTTGATCTGATGTAGCAATAAACCAATATATCTTATCATTTTGACTATCAACAATAGTACCAACACACTCTGGATTAGTTAAGTCTTTTATTGAATTAGATACAAGACCCCAATCAGTTAACGCTTGTGTATTCTGATCGTATGTTTTACCATCTTTTAAAGATGTACCAACAATATTCTGAACAGAACCAACATCTGAACCTTCTGACGTAACTATTTCTATATTTTGAGCATCGCGGTATTCTCCATTAGGAACTAGTCTTTCATCTAGATCCTTATTCATTCTACCGGCTCTAAAATGATGTTTAATCTCTGGCATATCCTACTAGTGTTTAATATGTTTCGATTTACCTCTCATTACTTGTGTTATTTCTTCTAATTTAATATTTGATAATCTTAATTTAGCTTTTCTAACTTCAGCAAATCTTTCTTTTTTAAATCTTGCAACTATATATTCAGGAACATTAATTCTTGTTGATAATATCGCGTGAGCTATCCACTTATACATTGCTTCTTCAGCAAACTTATGTGCCCTCATTTCATCATCAGTTCCTAAACTATCACTTACATATTTTAATGTAACTGTTTTTGAGTTCATGTTTGAACTAAAATATATTTTTCCTTTATTTTCATCTATAAAGAAACTACCATTATTCTGTGAATGTTGTGGATCCAACCCATATCTACCGCCAACAATTAAGTCATTAACTATCTCATCATTTTTAACATCGTTAGTAGCATCTTCGGTAGTATTGTTTTTATAATTTTCCCAAGTATTTGAATCTGTTGCTCTTAATAAAGCACCTGTTGATTCATCAAATAAATAATTGTAATTTGAATCTTGTAATAATGCTGTTGGGTTACTTGTTTTTATTGCCGGATATAATATATGCTCTATACCAGCTTTTTCTAACCAAGTAACTTTAATATAATTCACATAATCATGTGGTAATGTCATTGTTAAATTAGATGCGATTTCTATTTCTTGTGATTTTATAGATTTAAATGTATCATAACTTAATTCTTGTAAAGCTCTTTGTGCGTGAAAAGCAACTGTAGATCTAGTTGCATGAGGTATAATTTTATCCTCTCCTACATAAGCGATTAAAAAGTTATTAATAATATCTTTTAATTTTATAAATTGATAATTACCAAATTTTTCATCTACACCTGTTTGTTGAACAACTATTGTTAATCCATTTTTAGGAGCGCCATCACTTTCTTGTACATCAGTATTAACATCACTCGAACTAAATGTTAACGTAGGTGATGAATAACTATAATTAGAACTTGATATTTGAATATCATTAATAAAAACGTTAAATTGCGTTTCCGCTGTTGGTAAAGGATCAAAATATGCTGTTGTTAAAGTAAACGCCGTTGTTGAACCATTACCGGTAAATGATTGTGTTAAATTATAATACGACTCTTGTGTTGTTGTTCCTAGTAATCCCATTTATTTATAATTTTTCTTGTTGTATTTTTTCTATTTCTTCTTTATCACCAACTTGATATAAGCTTGGATCTTTTATGGTTATTCCAGCTAAAGATAATATTTTTATAACTAATTCAGTTTCTTCAGAGGCATGTAATTCAAAGTCTGTTGCTGAGTTTGAATCGTGTAATGCTTCATTTTTTACAACTACATAACCCCAAACGGCTTCTGTAGGTTTTTTAATATAATTATAATTAACAGCAGACGAGCTAGCAAAAGTTGATGTTGGATATAAATCTATAGTTGATGCTGTTTTTCTAACAAAATAAGGTCTTTCTTCTGTAGATCTTGTAAGTGGAGACATTTCTAGTATAGCTAAATCGTTGGGTTGTACTTCTTCTATTTCTGTTAAAAACGATGATGCTGCAGATCCAGTTGCTGATCTACCTGTAAAAACAACCTTACCAAGTTTATGTAGGTCGGTAGCTAACGTACCAACACTACCTGAACTTACAGACATTACTGTTCTCCATTGTTGAAATGGTTTTAACTTTTCGTTGATAATATCAACCATGTCTGAATATTCTGTTTTATTACGTTTAATTCTACCAAATTGATTAAGATCGTAAAAATATTGTTCAAATATATCCATTTGAGCTTGATTAGCTAATAGATTAAATTCTTGAGGTGTTAAATAACCCCTTTGTTCTTTATTAGCTATTGCTAAAACTCTTTGATAAACCGTATCTATACTTACTGCCATAATTTCTTTTTATTTATAGTGTAGTCACCCCATAGAGATGACTACTCTATAAAGTGTTTGATTATTGTAATCTTTTTTCTATGTTTTTATATATTTCTAAACCTTCATCGGTTTTGAAAAATGCTGCTAATGCAGAATATGGGTGTTCATCAAATGGAACTGTCATAATTTTTCTATTATTACTACCCCAATTAAATGTTCTATTATCAGCAGAAAGTTTTAGTAATCCAGCTTCAACAGCTTTTATACCAAAGTTTCTTAATTGAACATTGTCATCATTAGCTAATTCTAAAAACAAACTAGGATTATTCTTAGCATAAAGTAACACATCCCTTTTTATTTCTTTAGATGTCATGTTACTTACTTTATTACCTTGCTCAACCCTTAACACTGCTTCAGCTAAATCTATATCTAAATTCTTAGCTACATTTAAAGCTTCTATTTCAACCTCTATATCTTGAAGTTCATCAACAGCTGTTTCAACTGGATCAAATTCATTAAATAATCTACCTTTTTGAGGGTGATATAAAGATAATAACTTTTGTAGTGTTTGTTTTTCTTTAGGTACGCTTAGTGTACCATCGGTAAAAGTAATATGTCCAAGAATAGCATCACCTTTAAACTCATCAACAAATGGAGTTTTTTGATTTACTGTATACTTTAATTCTCTTTCATATCCTTTTTCTTCATCAAACCAATAAATACCTCTACTATTTATTGTGTATGTTAATGGAGATAATCCATCTCTTAAATAATAAGTACGATCTTTGATTTCCCAATTATCTTTACTTACCTTTGCATCCGTTTTAACCGGAGTTTCTTTTTTAGCTGTAGATTTTGCAATATCAATTGTGTCAAATACAGCCTCTTCTTTTTTCTTCTTTTTTGCCATAATATAATATAATTAAATAATTAAAAAAAAATAAAGGGCTAGGTGCCGAAGCACCTAACTCTTTATAATAATAATGTATTAGTTAAGGATCATGAAGTTATTAGCTCCTTGAACAACTAAACATCTTTCTGATAGGTAATGTACCTCCATTGCATCAAGATCAGAAGTGATGTTTCCACCAACTGAACCAGTGATCCAAGTTTTCATTTTTCTATCATCAGTTTGAGAAGCTCTATATCTTACGTGTAAGAAAGGTCTTTTGATATTTTTACCTAAACCTTGATCGTAAACGTTTGATACACCAGCTGGGATTATAACTGCTCTTACGTCATCATAATCTCCGTCAACTTGACCTCTTAAAGAAGCATCGTTTAGATATTTCCAGTCAGATTTGTAGAAGTCATAAGAACCTCTTCTGAAACCTGAGAAACCTAAATTTAATGCCATATCCTCATCGTTATTGAATACTCCATAAGAAGTACCACCTGCACCATAAGAATTTTGAGATGCAAGCATATCATCAATAGCTAAAGATACTGCTCTATTACAGTATAACATGTTTTCTTCTATAGCACCTTGTCCGTCAAACTTTTTAAGGATATTATCAAATGATCCTAAATCGTCTGAAGCACTAGTACCTTTAATACCAGAAGTAACATGACCTCTATCGTTGATAGCTGCGAATAAACCTTCAGTACCAAAATCTGATCCTGCACCACTCAATGAAGAGTCTACAGTTGAAGAACCAGGTACACCAAGTTCACCTTCTAAACATGCCATCTCTAAATAATCAGTGAATCTAGCTCTTGTATCACCTTCAGCTTTCAAATACCATAGGTAACCGTTTTGACCTTCTTCACCTGAAATTTCAACCCAACCAATTGCAGTTGCATCAGAACCACTAACTTCAAATTTATCTTTGATGATAATTGGTTTGTTCACATGCGTTTTGTGTTGAGGTGTTACTGCGTTAGTCATTCCACTATCTCCTTTTTTGAATTCAGATCCATAAACGAAGAAAGAACATCTAGCTGAAGCGTCATCATCAGTAGTAACAAAACCACTAACTGCTCCAACAGTTGCCACAGAATAAGGTAATGCAGTTAACGTACCTGCGCTTGAATCAGCTACAGAAACGTAACATTTTGTAATAGTAGGATTAGCCTCACCATCAGATAATACGATAGTTTGACCAACTCTAACTCCGTGATCAGTAGCACCAGTAATAGTACCAGCGTTTGCTACAGATACACCTGAAACAGATAGATGTAATCTACCTTGCTCTGACCAGATTACTCTGTCAGCGCTCATAGGCTCTTCAGCCCCAACTTGTGAAAGGAAACCAGAGATAGTTCTGTTACCGAATACCTCAGCTTCTTTTGCTATAATGTCAGGTAAATACTGTTGTGCCCAACCTTCAGTATCACTTGACGTAAAGTCAATGTAATTACTAGAAAGGGTTTGCTTTTTCGGCGCTGGGGTTGAATTTAAATTCGATCCAGCGGTCGGATTAATTGCTGCCATTTTATTTTAAATTTTAAAGTTTATATTTATTTTTTAATTTTAAATCGGAGTTTGTTGGAATCATCACCACTAATCGCCCTTACTTTATATCCTCCAACATTTACTTCACCATGATTTTGTCTTGGTTCCATATCAATGTTTTTAGACTTAGCAATGCTTTCTTTTATTGCGTCAGCTTTACCTTGTTCATAAAAATGATTAGCAATAGCATCAGAGTTCATAGCTGTAAATAAAGCTTTATGATAACCATCCGCATTATTAATAAGATTATTTTTATCCATAAATTTTTTGGTAAAATTATTAATATCGCTTTGTGTTTCTTTGACTTCGTTTACATCTTTAACATTAAACCTAAATCTTTTTTCACCAACATTATATTCAAAACCTTTGAATTTGTCGTTAAAAACATTATTTGTTTTTTCTGTAAAAACAGACCTTTGTTTTTTAGCTACTTTATCAGTTTCCGCCTTATCCTTGTTGTATCTATTAAAAAAATCAATAGCTTTTTGTTGCTCAGGAGCCAACTTAGATCCCAATTTGATTTCCTCATAGTACTTGGACTTTAACCCGTCCATGTGGTTTTTAGCGTTGGCAACTTGCTCTTTAAACGCTAATTTCTTTCTCTTGACATCTTTTTCCTCATCAACTTCTTCATCAAAAGAAAAACTATCTTCTATTAGAAAATTTCTTTCATCTTGAGTTAGGTGAGGTTTTGTTTGTCTATAGTATTCGTGTAATATAGACATGTCATCATACTTGCTGTAATCTTGATTTAATTTTACATAGTCATCAAGATCACCACCAGTTTCATTCATAAAGTCTATAACTTTTTGAATATTTTCTGGTAAGTCTTTACCGGTTTTTTCAGCTTCTTCTACAGCCTCTTCAACTGTTTCTTTAACTTCTTCAACTTTATCTTCAACAGCCTCATCAGTTTTTTCTTCTGTAATTTCTTCCAAAACTGGTTTTTCAGTTTCTTCCTTTTTATCTTCAACCTTTTTTTCTTCAACCTTTTCTTCTTCCACGTTTTCTTGAACTTCCTCAATAACCTTATCATCTTTTTCTTCTTTAGGTTGATCTTCTACTTTTTCTTCCACCTTAGGTTCTTCTTTTGACTCTTCCTCAGGTGTGTCAATTGGTTTTGATAAATCAACCTTTATTGGTTCACTATCATAATCAACTTTTCTTAATGAAGGTTTTTTTACTTTTAATTTACCTTCTTTTGTTGCTCCTTTTATCTCAACATTTTCATCAGTGGTTTTTTTAGCCACCTCTTCTTTTTTTACTTTTGCCATAATATAATATTATATAATTAATTAAACATAATGTACTATCGTACAATTTCTTATTGTCCTATGTATGCTATAATTTGTCCTGCATTTACATCAATTTCAGTATATCTACCGTAAATTGTTGTTCCCGCAGGTAAATCCAAATTAGTTTGTGTTATTTGAACACCACCAGATCCTTCTTCTGTTGTTTCAGAACCATCAGCTAAATCATTTGCTGCATCCTCAGTATTAGCATATACCGTAGCTGTTTCAGCAACTAAACCACCAGAAGAATCAAAATCTGTTGCTGTTAAAGCTGTTATAGCTATAAACACACACCCAGTTGGAGGTTTAATAGCATCACTTGAGGCTGTTGTAAAAACAGATCCCATGATTTTACCAGTCCAGTCATTTGTTACTATTTGTCCCATTTTAGTATTTATTTATTGTTAAACATATTTTATGTCGGTTCAAACATACCTAAATCAAAGTCACCACTTAATATATCATTACTTGTTGACTCAAATCTTTTAGGTGGTTTACCAGTTTTTCTTTGATCAATTAATTCAGATTGTTGAGATGCTTGTATTCTAGTTCTTTCATCTTTACGATCTTCTTTATTTGTTTCTTTTTGTTTTAATGCATCAATCTCCATTTGCCTTAAACGCATGTTAATTTGAAACTCATGATTCATTAAATCTTTTTTCAATTGTGCTTCAGCTTGTAGTTTTTGTAAATCATTTTGAGCCTCAATACTTTCTAGTTGAGCTTTCTGTTGTGTTATTGCTTGATTTTTTTGAACCTCAGCTTGTGCTGCAACCTGTTGAGCTTGAGCATTTGCTTGTGCTTGGGCTTGTATATTTTGTTGCTGCATTTGTTGATCTAATTGTATTTTCTTTTTTCTTCTTAATTTTAACAAAGAATTAGCAAGTTTTAAATTTTTAACATCACGCACATCAATAGCATCTTCAAGTTCAATACTATTTTTAGCTAATGCTGCTTGTATATTATTTTCAAGCATTTGTTTTTCTTCTTCATCTGGTGCTAATTCAATAAATATACCAAAGTCATATAAGTGTAAATTATACATTTCTTCTAAACTACCAACGTTATGTGAACCAATTGCTTGTATAAAAGCATCTCTAGTTGGTGAATATTCTATAATATCAGCAACCCTAAGTGATATACCTTCAGCCATTTGATGTGTTAAATATAATCCACTTTGTAAAATATGTCTTGTAGCTGTATTACTGTTTGCCGCTGCAATTTTTTGTATACCAACTAAAGCATTTTTATCTGGCATAGTACCATCTCTTGCTTCATTTAAACCAGTTACATCACGCATCATTTGTAGATAATAATTATATGAACTAATTAATGATTGCATTTTAGCACCACCACTACCACTTTGTATTTCTTGTATAGGTACTTTACCAGGGTTACCATCACCATCTTGCGTTAATGATCTACCAATAACACTACCTGTTTGAAAGAACATATTTAATGCTTCTTGTGGATTATAATTTGTACCATTACCTAAATCAACTTCCGCTAAACCATCAGCGTCTAAGTATACACCATCTGGCACCATCCTTGATAACACTTGTTGTAATTTTAAATGAGTTAATTGTATCATATCAGCAAAACCAGTCATCCTGCTTACTAATGATTCAATTTTTCCTTTATACATCCTTGGCGCGCAAAGAGAATAATTCATTTTAACTTTAGTATAATCACTTTTAGGTCTTAGCATATTCTTTGCTAACTCCCATTTTAATAATTTTTTTGTACCAACCACTAATACACCTTCATATAATACTTCTATTGAACGATCTACTTTTTCAAAGTTTGCATCATATACATCAGCTGGTGGATTAAATGAATCATCTTTTATTAATATTTTTGATGCACCCGTTGCTGTTTCTTTAATTTTATATACCTCGTTCATATATGTTTTATAATTAAAATATAAAACTTGAACAATGTTAGTATCTAATTCATCTTCGTAAGCAATACCTACATTACCTACAGAGTTTTTCTGTATACCTTGTTGAATTATTTCATCTAAATCTTCATTAGTTAAATTTGGAAACTGCTTTTTTATTTCATTTATAGGTATATTTTTTACTTCACCAATATAATATATATCATCAAAATAAGGTGATTCAGTATGCGACCAAACTAAATTAGCTGGATCAACATAATCTACAGTAACACCTTCAGACTTAGAAAAATTATTTTTTACAGCTCCAATACCTAAAACGGTTAAATCATAATAAAATCTTCTTTTTGTTAAATCATAATCATTACCTTGGAATATAGTATTAATCGCTTGTTCTTCTGCAACCTCAATAGATTGTTTGTAGGTAAGTTGCATATGTAACTCAAGTTCTTCTTTTGATTCTGGTAATTTTTCTGGATCATTTTCATATAAATTAATACCAAATTGTTCTTGAGAAAAATCATTTAACTCCTTGGTATTCATATCTCTTAATACAGACTCCATATATTTTGTTCTTTTATCAACACCATATGGATCTTGAGAAAATACCTTTATATCATAACTTCTATCTGCAATACCATTTACAACTATATCTACAAATTTAGGTATAATAGGTACTGGTTTCCAGTCTAAATTTAAATAAGATAAATCACCATTAATAGATAATTCATCTTTATATTTTTGTATTGATTGTTCTCCTCTAGCGTATAATCTTAATTTATGGAAAGTACTTTGATTTGTATTGAACCTATGCATACCAGTATCTTTACCAAACCATTCGTTTTCAATTGCTTGAGCAACTTTCAAACCATATTCTTTTGTAATTTTTTCAAAATCACTAACAACTTGACTTGGAAAATAACCGCCTTTGTAACTTGTGTAAGCCATATTTATTTTATTAATTTAGATGAAACACCATGATTGTTATATTTCATAATGTTTATATTTACTTTTTCTTTTTTTATTTTTACGTTTGGTGCATATAAATGTCTATTACATGCCATAATTGCTAAACCAGAACTTATTGTTGCATCAAATTTTGTTCTTTTATTTATATCAAATTTAGCCCAATCATTTAAAGTTTTATTGAAATACATATCACCATACGTGTTATCTTGTTTTAAACCAACATAATTTTGTATATACATTTCAATTGCTGCAGCGTGTGCTTGTTTAATATCTTCACTAGAGTTTGGTATACCACCAATTTCTTTTTCAGTTGTTGATAATTTGTTCCACACTTTATCTGGTCTATTCATTGAATAACCACGATAACCACGTCTTCTTAAATAATATAATAAACGAGGTTTATTATTTTCTGCTAATAACGGCATACCATAAAATACTAATGCCATTAACATATCTTCAAAAAATATCTCTGAAGTAGCTGGTCTTGCAATATATTCTAAGAAAAACATACTTGGTGGTGTGTTTTCCATAGAAAACTTAGTTAAACCATGTAATGAACCTTTAGATCCTTGACCATCTACTGTACCTGATATATCATAGCTATCACAACCAAAAGCGCCCATATGCTCATTACCAGGGTATTTTATTCCATTTTTAATAATAATATTATTTTGTAAATGCGGATCTGGTGTCCAACTAATATTAAATCTACCTTTTGGATCTGGATAAAATATTACCTTACTATCTTTCACGCCATTAACCCATTGAAAATTTCCTTTTGAAATACCAGGGTTATTTACATCATCATTAAAATCTATTTGTTCATAAATTTTAGCTAGATTAAATATACTATTTTGTGTTTCATCTCTAAACGCATGCTCTTCAGTTCTTGGAAACTGACGATAAAATTCATTTAAAGCATCTTGGTCATTTTTTAATCCTTCAACTTCATTTTCCCAGTGATCAACAACTCCAATATCAATATAATCACCATGTATATCTTGTACTGGATTTTCAGGTGTATTAAATAATGGTATACCATATCGATCCATAAATCCTTCGTAGTTCCACTCCATTGGTATAAACAAACTATATAAACCAGATTTAGTTTGTCCGTTTTTATTTCTTTTTGTTACATTAGAATCCCTATATAATCTTTTGAAATTATCACCACCTTTATCTAATGAATTTGATGTACTACCCATCATACACTTACCAATAATGTACCCTGTACGCAAGTTCACTTTTTGGTCTATCCATACCATCTTGTATCGGTTTAAAGAAAAACGGATAATTAACTGATATTGGTACAACCTTGTCTGTAAACATCTTCTTAGCGTCCCAACCAGATTTTGATAAGATACCAAATCTTGCATCACTCGAGATAGTAGCAGCATTAACTGTTTCCGAACTTGCCATAAACGAGAAACCAGATCGTCTATTTTTAAGGTAACATATTCCATAACAACGTTTATCTGCTTTACAAGCTTCCCAAAATAAATAGAATAATCTATTTGATTCTCTAAATTCAGGAGCACCCACATCAATTTTTGACCACTGAAGATACATATAGTGAGTGCCGGTGATATAAGTAGGCACACCATTATTATTAAACCAAAAACCATTCTCTCTTCTATCGAATTCTTCATCTATGTAATCAAACCATTTATCTTTATGTTCATTGGGATAATCTCTCCAATCAAAAATAGTTTTTACATTTTTTAACGCCTTTGGATACTCAAATTGCTCCCAGTGTTGTTCTTTTTTATTATTACTTCTTTTATAAACATTACTCTGTTTAGGTAGAGCTATTTTAAGATTTTGTATCTCGTATATTTCACCTATTTGACCTGTTTTACTTATAACTATAATATCGTGCTCTTTATCATAGCCATACTTCCATTTTTTACTTTTATTAAGCCTTTTAATTGTATTAATTCTTATTGGCTCAATAATTTTATATAAATTCTGTTTATACATTATTTAGATCTTCTTTCGGCAAAACCTTTAAAACTTGTTTCTTTTTGATTAGTAGGTTTATCCTCTAAAATATTTTTTTCTTCTTCAATTCTATTTAATATCTCAAAAGCATCAAATATAGCTAACTTTTTTGTTGCTGCTGCATTTTTTAATCTATCAGCTGAAACATCATCATCACTATCAACAATTTTTTCTTTGGCTACCTTGATTAATTCATCAACCGCTTTATAACCAGCTTGGATTATATTCTTCTTCTTGTCCTTGATATTCATATTTAATTGTAATTTCTTTTGTTAACACCCTATATAATCTTTCGTTATCAATAACAAATTCATATTCACTATCAGGTGTAAAACCAACAAGATCACCGTTTTTAATATCTTTTATAGAATTATCTGAATACCTCATTATACCAACTAAAGGTTGTTCTTTATCAGCTATAAGGTTATCATAAGATTTAATTGGTTTTACATATTATGCCACCTTCTAAATACATTGTGATGAACAATAATAATATCACCTTTTTTTATTGGTGTATTGTTAACTACTGGCGCTTCTAATACAACAGCTTCTCTGTTAACATATTGATGATGAAAAATTTCTGTATTTAATATTAATTCTTTATCTCCAATTTTTTTTGTATTATTATACCGTTCACCGTTTGGTTTGATAATAAAATTATGAAGACTCTTCATTAATATTCTAAGTTATACTCAACAGATATTGCCATATTTTTATTAAAATCTTTCCAGGGTAATACCTCTTTATTTTTTTTAATATAAATACTAAATTTATCTTTATCTTCTAGTATATCACAAATAGTATGCCCGCCGTAAACCTCTTGGCCAACGGCGTAGTGCATAGCTTCATTTTTATAATCTTTACCAATACTTATCTTACGTATTAGCTTGCTCATCTTGTGGTTCTTCAGTTATTTCACCTGTTGTAATGTTGATACTTACTTTACCATACTTTTCTTCAAGTTTTACTTGCATATCTTGTACTTCTTTTTGCATGGCATTGATACCATGTACTAAAGTATGTTTTTGTGATTCAATACCACCCAGTCTCAATTGAGCACTGTTAATTCTACTAACTTGATCTTGAAGTTCTTTTAACTCCTCGTCAGTTATTTTTTTTACTTCTTTGTTTTCCGCTTGTTTATTCATAATTAATTAAATTTTAGTTAAAATTGTACTTTATTACTATTACATAAATAATAGTATTCTTAACAACCTATTGTCATGGTTGTTATTTTATATATCACTTGTTTTCTAATTCTTTTACTCTAGCTTCTAATTCTTGTA
>LULN01000361.1_pt1 | contig 13366 bp, 10 predicted proteins | sample 728131 | NCBI WGS metagenome assembly LULN01 (sample SAMN03860288, study PRJNA289734) | marine metagenome | biome: seawater column; feature: ocean; material: water; isolation source: Red Sea water column Station 149 - depth 100m | place: Saudi Arabia: Red Sea | collected 2011-10-15 | depth 100 m
GCTGTGGCTGCGCCCCGACAAGTTCCGCAAGCCGCGCGAGGACGCGATGGCCCAGCTCGTGGGCGAGCAGATCCAGCGCGGACGCCGCTCGCGGGCCATCTACCCGGTGCGGGCCCTGCACGAGGCCGCAGACACCCTCGCGCAGCGGGCCGGCGTGGGCGAGGAGATCCGGCTGCTGCCGCAGCTGCCGACCCGGATGTTCATCATCGGCAGCACCCACGTGATCCTCCCCGAGCCGCTGGGCTTCGTCGACGAGCCGCGCTCGCTGGTGCGCCAGCGCGGCTGGGTGGAGGCGATGACGCTGTGGTTCGAGTGCCTGTGGGAGAAGGCCTCCCCGCTGACCTCGGCCTCCCAGCGCGGCGGCACCGACATGCGGACCTTCCTGCTGCAGCAGCTCGCGGCCGGGGCCCAGGACGAGCAGATCGCCCGCCGCCTCGGGGTCAGCCTGCGCACCGTCCGTCGCCGGGTGGCGGACCTGATGTCCGAGCTCGGCGCCGAGTCGCGCTTCCAGGCCGGTGTCGAGGCGTCCAAGCGCGGCTGGATCTGACCGCCGAGAGGTCACTCGCGCACGGCCGAGAGGTCACTCATGCACGGCCGAGGGGTCGCCGGCGCACGGCCACCACCGGTGAGTGTCGGCGGCGGGGCAGGACCATCCGGTACGCCGCGGGCTCGACGTGCCAGGTGCGGTGCCGCTCCGGGCCGTAGACCTCGCCGTCGGCCGAGCAGTAGAACTCATCGCCCGACACCGAGACGGTCGAGCCGCGGAGGTAGATGACGTCCTCGCGCTCGGGGTGCTTGCCGCGCACCAGCTGGACGGCGTACCCCATCCTCGCCAGCGGTCCGATCGAACGGGCGACCATGACGTCGACCTTCCCGCTCTCGGGGTCGGCGTGCGGGGCGAGCGAGGTGCCGCCGCCCACGTCGGAGCCGTTGCCGACGGCCACCATCAGGACCGGCTGGTCGAAGTCCACGACCCGCTCACCGTCGACCTCGACGCAGAGCCGGACGTAGGGCGGCTTGACCGCGGCCATGGCGGCGCCGATCGGGTAGCCCAGCTTGCCGAGGTTGACCCTGCCCACGCCGACGCTGTGCAGGCGGTCCTTCCAGACCGACGCGCGTCGGCTGGCCTGGGCGCCGGCGCCGGCGTGGACGTGGTTGACCACGACCTCGCCGACCTCGTCGACGACCAGGTCCACGGGCCGGACCTCGCCCTCGAGGACGACGCGGGCGGCCTCCTCGATCTCGAGGGGGATGTCGTTGCCCCGCGCGAAGTCGTTGCCGGTGCCCAGCGGCAGCAGCGCGAGCGTGCGCTCGGCGAGCTCGTGGCGCCGGTGCAGCGCGGAGACGACGGCGTGCATGCTGCCGTCGCCGCCGGCCACCACGATCGTGCGCGACCCGGCGCGGTGCAGGACGCCGTTGAGCTCCCCGGGGTCGGAGGTCGCCGCGACCTCGACCGACGTGGCCTCGCGCAGCACGGCCAGGCCCCGCTCGAGCGTCTCCTCGTCGGCGGTGCCGGCGTCGCTGTTCTTGATGACGAGCAGGGGCTCCACGACGTGCGAGCGTAGTCGTCGGCAGGTCTCCCCGGGGGGTGAGGTGGGGGACGGGCCGGCGCACCGGTACGCCGGCCCGACGGTCCGCGGGCGGGCGCGACAGGCTCGGGCGGACCGGATTTTGGTAGCGTTGCGCCGCAAGAGCCCCGGCGCGCCTTGTGCCGGGCTCTTCGCGTTTCCCCGGCGCTGCCAGCGCCGGGACCGCAGTGTCCGGCAACCAGAAAGTAGCGAGCAGATGCCCGCGATCGCCATCATCGGTGCCCAGTGGGGAGACGAGGGGAAGGGCAAGGCCACCGACCTGCTCGGCTCCAGCGTCGACTACGTCGTGAAGTTCAACGGCGGCAACAATGCCGGCCACACCGTCGTCATCGACACCCCTGACGGCAAGCAGGAGAAGTACGCCCTGCACCTGCTGCCCTCCGGCATCCTCACTCCCGGCTGCACCCCGGTGATCGGCAACGGCGTCGTGGTCGACCTCGACGTGCTGATGGAGGAGCTCGACGGCCTCGAGGCCCGCGGCGTCGACACCTCGAAGCTGGTCGTCAGCGCCAGCGCGCACGTCATCGCCGACTACAACCGGACCCTGGACAAGGTCACCGAGCGGTTCCTCGGCTCCCGCCGGCTCGGCACCACCGGACGCGGCATCGGGCCGACGTACGCCGACAAGATGAACCGCATCGGCATCCGCATCCAGGACCTCTTCGACGAGAAGATCCTGCGCCAGAAGGTCGAGGGCGCCCTCGAGCTCAAGGGCCAGGTGCTGACCAAGATCTACAACCGCCGCGCCCCGCTGGTCGACGAGACCGTCGCCGAGCTGCTCAAGCACGCCGACCGGCTGCGCCCGATGGTGCGCGACACCGGCCTGCTGCTCAACCAGGCGCTGGACCGCGGCGAGACCGTGCTGCTCGAGGCCGGCCAGGCCACACTGCTCGACGTCGACCACGGCACCTACCCGTTCGTGACCTCCTCCTCGGCCACCGCCGGCGGCGCCTGCACCGGCTCGGGCATCCCGCCGATGCGGATGGACCAGGTCATCGGCATCGTGAAGGCCTACACCACGCGCGTGGGCGAGGGGCCGTTCCCGACCGAGCTGTTCGACGACTCCGGCGAGCACCTGCGCAAGGTGGGTGCCGAGTTCGGCACGACGACCGGCCGCCCGCGGCGTTGCGGCTGGTACGACGCGGTCATCGCCCGCTACGCCGCGCGGGTCAACGGCGTCACCGACTTCGTGCTCACCAAGCTCGACGTGCTGACCGGCCTCGAGCAGGTGCCCGTGTGCGTCGCCTACGACGTGGGCGGCGTGCGTCACGACGAGATGCCGGTCAACCAGACCGACTTCCACCACGCGGTGCCGATCTACGAGTACCTCCCCGGCTGGTGGGAGGACATCTCCGGCGCCCGCACGTTCGCCGACCTGCCGCAGAACGCGCAGGACTACGTGCGTGCGGTGGAGAAGATGTCCGGCGCCCGGATCTCCGCCGTGGGCGTCGGGCCCTCGCGGGACGCCACCGTCGTCGTCCACCCGCTGATCTGATCCTCCCCTCCGGCTGAGAAGGACCCTCGCGTGAGCTCGTCCCCCCTGACCTGTCTCGTCATCGGCACCGGGGGGCGCGAGCACGCGCTGGCCCGCGCGCTCTCGCTCGACCCCGGAGTCGCCGCGGTGCACGCGGCGCCGGGCGCCGCGCAGCTCGAGGGCTCCAAGGCGTTCGCCAAGGAGGTCATGGAGGCCGCCGGCGTCCCGACCGCCGCCGCGATGGTGTGCACGACCCCGGTCGAGGTGCAGGCCGCCCTCGACGCCTACGGCCCGCCCTACGTCGTCAAGGACGACGGCCTGGCCGCCGGCAAGGGCGTGGTCGTCACCACCGACCGCGACGCCGCCGTCGAGCACGCCGCGCAGTGCGAGCGCGTGGTGATCGAGGAGTTCCTCGACGGGCCGGAGGTGTCGTTGTTCGCCCTGACCGACGGGACCACCGTCTACCCGCTGCAGCCCGCCCAGGACTTCAAGCGCATCTTCGACGGCGACGAGGGCGCCAACACCGGCGGCATGGGCGCCTACACCCCGCTGCCGTGGGCGCCCGAGGGCCTGGTCGAGGAGGTCCTGCGCGACGTGCTGCAGCCGACCGTCGACGAGATGGCCCGCCGCGGCACCCCGTTCTCCGGTCTGCTCTACGCCGGCCTCGCGCTCACCTCCCGCGGCGTGCGCGTGGTCGAGTTCAACGCCCGCTTCGGCGACCCCGAGACCCAGCCACTCATGGCGCTGCTGGACTCCCCGCTCTCCCCGCTGCTGATGGGCTCGGCCACCGGCACGCTCGCCTCGGTCCCCGCGCCCACCTGGAAGCCGGGCGCGGCCGTCGCCGTCGTGATGGCCTCGGCCGGCTACCCCGAGTCCTCCTCCAAGGGCGACGTGATCCGCGGGCTCCCCGACGCGGAGGCGCTCGAGGGCGTGCACGTCATCCACGCGGGCACCGCGATGGTCGAGCGGGCCACGGTCACCGCCGGCGGACGCGTGCTGGCAGTCGTCGGGACCGGTGGCTCCCTCGGCGAGGCGCGCGAAGCGGCGTACGACGGGGTGAGCTGCATCGAGTTCGAGGGCGCCCAGCACCGGACCGACATCGCGGCGAAGGCGGCGGCCGGCGAGGCGTGAGGTTCATCGGGGCGCCGATGAAGCTCACGGTGCCCCGACGCAGGTGCATCGGTGGGGCGTGAGACCCCCGCCCCGGACCACGATGTGCCCCGCACGGACGGACACGCGACAATGGCCGCCGTGACCGTCCCGAACGTCCTCGCCACCCGTTACGCCGCCGCCGACCTGGCCGAGATCTGGTCGCCCGAGCACAAGATCGTCCTGGAGCGCCAGCTCTGGGTCGCGGTGCTGAAGGCCCAGAAGGACCTCGGCATCGAGGTCCCCGAGGGCGTCGTCGAGGCCTACGAGGCGGTCGTGGCCCGCGGCGAGGAGGCCGTCGACCTCGACTCGATCGCCGCGCGCGAGCGGGTCACCCGCCACGACGTGAAGGCGCGCATCGAGGAGTTCTGCGCGCTCGCCGGTCACGAGCACATCCACAAGGGCATGACCAGCCGCGACCTCACCGAGAACGTCGAGCAGCTGCAGGTCAAGCAGTCCCTCGCCCTCCTGCGCGACCGCGCCGTCGCCACCCTGGCGCGGCTCGGCCGCCTCGCCGCCGAGCACGAGACCACCGTGATGGCCGGCCGCTCCCACAACGTCGCCGCGCAGGCCACCACGCTGGGCAAGCGGTTCGCGACCGCCGCCGACGAGATGCTGGTCTCCGTCGAGCGCGTCGAGGACCTCCTCGCGCGCTACCCGCTGCGCGGCATCAAGGGCCCGATGGGCACCGCCCAGGACATGCTCGACCTCCTCGACGGTGACGCCGAGAAGCTCGCCGACCTCGAGCAGCGCGTCGCCGCCCACCTCGGCTTCGAGCGGGTGCTGACCAGCGTCGGGCAGGTCTACCCGCGCAGCCTGGACTTCGACGTGCTCTCCGCGTTGGTCCAGCTGACCGCCGGCCCGTCGAACCTCGCGACCACGATCCGGCTGATGGCCGGCAACGAGATCGTCACCGAGGGCTTCAAGGAGGGGCAGGTCGGCTCCTCGGCGATGCCGCACAAGATGAACACCCGCTCCTGCGAGCGCGTCAACGGCCTGGCCGTCGTCACCCGCGGCTACCTCTCGATGGTGGGCGAGCTGGCCGGCGACCAGTGGAACGAGGGCGACGTGTCCTGCTCCGTCGTACGCCGCGTGGCGCTGCCCGACGCGTTCTTCGCCGTCGACGGGCTGTTCCAGACCTTCCTCACCGTGCTCGACGAGTTCGGCGCGTTCCCGGCCGTGATCCAGCGCGAGCTCGACCGCTACCTCCCGTTCCTGGCCACCACCAAGGTGCTGATGAGCGCGGTGCGCAACGGCGTCGGCCGCGAGACCGCCCACGAGGCGATCACGGAGGCCGCGGTCGGCACCGCGCTCTCGATGCGCCAGGGCCAGGCCGAGAACGACGTCTTCGCCAAGCTCGCCGCCGACGAGCGGCTCCTGCGCCGCCTCCTGAGATTCCTAATATTGACAGGATGGATGACGAAGAGACTGAAAAGCAGAAGATTTCTACAAGGAAAAAGAAAGCCCTTGAAATTAAGAAGACTAAAGAAGGTGTTAAAACTTTAGGAGCTATCGATCCTAATGCAGCATTGAACCCTAACGTAGGGGCAGCATCACCAACGGGTATTAATGCTCCCATTAAACCATAGGAGTTAGTACCATGTGTTTAGGTGGTGGTGGTTCTAGTTATGAATACAAAGAACCTAAAAAATTTGTATGGGAAAGTGCCTATGAAGGTCCTGCTCCTAATACAGTTAACAATAAAATAATTGGTGAAGAGGGAAGCTTCAGTCAAGAAGCTACAAAGGGTGAGAAACCTAAGCGAGCTAGACTTAAGCCAGTTAAACAATCAGAAAAAATAGTTTCATAAAATTATGTGTATAGGAAATACAACTAGTCCAGCATCTAGCCCGCAACAAACCATCAATTGGGGCAGAGGTCCTTGGGATGAGCGTCCTCCTATTCAAGTAGGAGAGCCAGACATGGATGCAACTGGTCCAAATGTAACATCTAAAAACAAGAGTTCACTAAAGGCTACTAAATCCAAGCCTAAAGCTCAGTCTACTAAAACATCTGGCGGAGCATACTAATGAAAGCACGTGATAGATACTCTCAATTAACCAGAGGTAGAACTCAGTTCCTACATACCGCTGTTGAGTGTTCTAGATTAACGTTGCCTTACCTCATTCAAGAGGATCTTAGTTCACGACCTGAACATCAGAAATTACATACACCTTGGCAATCAGTTGGAGCCAAGTCAGTGGTTAACTTAGCAGCTAAACTTATGCTTGCTTTGATACCACCACAAACTAGCTTCTTTAAGTTGCAAGTAAGAGATGATAAACTTGGTGTTGAGTTTCCAAGAGAAGTTAAAAGTGAATTAGATTTATCCTTCTCTAAGATGGAGAGGATGGTCATGGATTATATCAACGCTTCTAGTGATAGAGTTGTTGTCCACCAAGCACTGAAGCATCTTATTGTTTCAGGTAATGCGCTGATATTTATGGGCAAAGATGGTCTCAAAAATTATCCCTTAAATCGTTACGTTGTTAATCGTGATGGTAACGGAAACATTTGTGAGATCGTAACAAAGGAACTGATAAGTCGAAAGATACTAGGTGAAGATCTGCCAGTACCTTTACCAAATCCTCCAGGGGATGAAGGTTATAAGACAGGATCTGATGATCAAGACGTAGAAGTGTATACTTACGTCCGACTCGATGACAACGGTAGATGGGTTTGGCATCAAGAAGCCTTTGATAATATATTACCTGGTAGTCGCAGCACGGCTCCGAAGAATACTTCTCCCTGGCTGGTATTGAGATTCAATACTGTGGACGGAGAAGATTACGGAAGGGGTCGAGTCGAAGAATTCCTTGGGGACATTAGATCCCTAGAAGGATTATCCCAAGCTCTCGTAGAGGGTTCAGCTGCAGCTAGTAAGGTAGTATTTTTGGTATCACCAAGCTCAACTACTAAACCAAAAACCATAGCCGATGCTGGTAACGGTGCAATCGTTCAGGGTAGACCTGATGATGTAGGTGTTATACAGGTTGGTAAGACAGCTGACTTTAGAACAGCAGCTGAACAGATGCAGAATTTAGAACGTAGAATAAGCGATGCTTTTCTCGTTCTACAAGTTAGGCAAAGTGAAAGAACAACTGCGGAAGAGGTACGCCTCACGCAGATGGAACTAGAACAACAGTTAGGTGGGCTATTTAGTTTACTTACAGTTGAGTTCTTAATACCCTATCTCAATAGAACATTACATATACTACAACGTAACAAGGAACTTCCTAAGATTCCTAAAGATCTGGTACGTCCAGAGATTGTAGCAGGTGTTAATGCTTTGGGTAGGGGACAAGATCAACAAAGTTTGGTTTCATTTATAACCACTATTGCTCAAACAATGGGTCCAGAAGTCATGGCTAAATACCTAGATCCAGGTGAGTATGTTAAACGACTCGCTGCAGCTCAAGGTATAGATGTACTTAATCTTATTAAGACACCTGAAACTATGGCTGATGAGAAGGCACAACAGATGCAAGAGTATCAACAGAAAGCAATGGTTGACCAAGCAGGTCAATTGGCTGGTACTCCTATGGCTGACCCAAGTAAGAACCCTGCAATTGGTAGGGCATTAAACGACGGATACGATCAACTACAACAAAATGCGAACAACCAAGGCGAGCCGCCCGACGCGGGCGAAGAAGAAGCCCCTCCCGAAGGTTAGTAAACCTGAAACACTAGACAGTACAGATGTAGCTAAGCCTACTGTAATTGAAGCCAAGGCAAGAATTGGTCTTGACCCTGACTTTGTAACTACAGTAGGACTTGGTAATCTAAAAGTAACTACAGCTCAAGGAGTAAAGAATGACGGAAACACTTAGTTATGATCCTACCCCCGCAGATCAACCTGAGTTCTCTGCTGATGAACAGAACTCCTTAGAGGTAGCGGAACAGTTAGGTAAACAAGAGTCTGAATTATATGCTGGTAAGTTTCAAAATGCAGAAGAGTTAGAGAATGCATACCTAAACCTACAGAAAAAATTAGGTGGTGGTGATGATGACGACATTGAAGATACGACCTTAGATGAAGACGAGTATTATGATGAAGGCACAGTAGCTGGAATTGAATTAATACAAGGTGCTTCAGATGAATACTATTCTAATGAAGGTCAGCTCTCTGCCGAGACTATGGAAGAGTTTAAAAATATGAGTAGCAATGATCTTGTTAATGCATACATTGCTATACAAGAAAACAATCCTAGTGACGGTGGGTATTCAGCTGACTTAACTGACGCAGAAATGAATCAGGTTTATAACTCAGCAGGAGGAGAAGCAGAATATAATAGATTAACTTCATGGGCAGCTGATAATATCCCTGAAAATAAACTCGATGCTTTCAATGATATTATAGATAAAGGTAATGCAACAGCTATACAGATAGCAGTAGCAGGACTACGATCTGAGTATGAATCTCAAGAAGGATATGAGGGACGTATGCTAACTGGTAAAGCAGCAAGAGCAGTGTATGGTTTCCGCAGCCAAGCTGAAGTAGTACAAGCAATGAATGACCCTCGTTACGATAGAGATCCTGCATATAGACAGGATGTATATGATAAACTAGAACGTTCAAACGTACAATTCTAATCATGTCAAAAGCTTATGATCCATCGGCACGTGCAAATGCCATGGTGGTAAAATATAAAGTCAATGCAACTGGTGACCGTTGGTTCATACCTTATAATGACAATGGTACCAAAGCAGCGCAAGTAGCACAGTGCAGTAAAGTAGTAGGTAATACTACTGATGCTTCTGTAGCTGGAGCTGAGGTAACGTAATGCCTTTAAAAAAACTTAAAGAAGAACTTAAAATTACTGTCGGTGGTTTCAAAAAAGCCGGCAAGGAAATAAGTAACGCTCTAAAAAACAGAAAAAAAAATAGAGAGGCTTACTTTAATGCAAATGTAAATCCTCAATCTGCTTACAAAGACGGTAAGAAAAAGAAATAAGTAATAGCGGCTGACCCGAAAGATCGTCCTCGGCCCACACGAACTCTTACTTATTTTTATTAATGACAACTACAACTGAACAGGGCGGACGCCAAAACAGATTTGCAACAGAACCACAAGTCCAGGTTCTTGATGTTAACTATTTTGATAACGCTGAACGTGTAAACGGACAACTAGCTATGCTTGGTTTCGTTGCTGCCCTTGGTTCATACATAATAACTGGACAAATTATCCCTGGCATTTTTTAAATGGCAACAGTAACATTAACAAAACCATCTAACTGGCAGAGTTTTTGTGACTGGGTTACTAGTACCGACAACCGGCTTTACGTCGGTTGGTTCGGTGTCCTAATGATCCCTGCACTATTAACTGCTACGACATGCTTTATCATAGCATTCATAGCTGCTCCTCCAGTTGATATTGATGGTATACGAGAACCCGTCGCAGGATCACTACTCTATGGAAACAACATCATCTCAGGAGCCATCGTCCCGAGCTCTAACGCAATCGGTCTTCACTTCTACCCAATCTGGGAAGCTGCAACCCTCGACGAGTGGTTGTATAACGGAGGACCATATCAACTCATTGTGTTCCACTTTCTCATCGGTATCGCAGCATACCTGGGACGCCAATGGGAACTTAGTTATAGACTAGGTATGCGACCGTGGATATGTGTCGCTTATTCAGCACCAGTATCAGCAGCCTTTGCTGTATTCTTGGTGTACCCCTTCGGACAAGGGAGCTTCAGTGATGGTATGCCTCTTGGTATTTCAGGGACTTTCAATTTTATGTTTGTCTTTCAGGCAGAGCACAATATCCTTATGCATCCGTTCCATATGCTCGGTGTTGCAGGGGTATTCGGTGGAGCTTTATTCGCTGCTATGCACGGAAGTCTTGTTACTTCCTCCGCCAGCTTTAATAATAGTAGGAGCCTTCATTTTTTCCTTGCTGTTTTCCCAGTCGTTTGCATATGGTTCACCAGTATGGGAGTCAGTACTATGGCTTTTAATCTCAACGGCTTTAACTTCAATCAGTCAGTCGTTGACTCCAGTGGTAGGATCGTTCCCACTTGGGCAGACGTCTTGAACCGTGCCAACCTTGGTATGGAAGTGATGCATGAAAGAAACGCTCATAATTTCCCGCTAGACTTAGCGGCAACAACAGAAAATATAGGATAACATTATGTGTTTAGGAAGTGGTAGAAGTAGCAAACCTGCTTTACAAGCGAGGACTACACCAGCTGTAACCCCAGCTCCAGCAGATGAATCTGCAAAAACCAAACAAAAAACAACAATCCCTGCTGTTCAATCTAGAGGACAGACAGTTGATACAGCAAGAAATTGGGATGATGTAGATGCAGCCAGCCCTTCCAAAGCACAGGGTGTATCCAATCAAATATCAGATTCTGGAATCAATTATTAAACACCACGTCCGTTCATCCCTAACGGGACGCATGAATTCACAGCATGGAACGGGGCTGTGATACTGGAGATTTACAATGTCTGTAAAACTAAGGTATCGTGGTGTGACTTACACTAAAAACATTTAATTTAAAAACATGAAATCAATTGCACTAGCCCTAGCTACAATTACATTTGCTTCGACTCCTGCAATGGCTGGCGTCTATGTAAACGCTGAGTCACGCGCTTCTTACTCTGTTAATGATTACCAGTCTAGAAATACAGATCTACATATCGGCTACGAAGGAGATCTAGGTAAGCTTGGATACTATATCCAAGGTGGTCCTACCTTTGGTGGAGCTGATGGCGTAGATGGTAACACAGAATACTCCGGCAAGCTCGGAGGTAAGGTAGCTGCTTCTGAGAAGATCGACGTTTACGGAGAGATCTCTGTAGCTACAGTAGAAGACGCTGACAAAAACTACGGCACAAAACTAGGCGCCAAATTTAAGTTCTAAACTTATGTGCGTAACCACATAAAACTATCATGTCTCCCGTAGCGAAACTGCGGGAGGTCAAATTTCTCAATAATTAACAATGGCTTTTACCAACAATACTACCTACGGAACTACAGTTTATTCAACTGGTACGTTCTATGATCAAAGTCTAATCCTAGCAAATGATGGATCTTCTCTATCTTCTGCTACATTAGCAACTGTATCTGAACTTGCTATTCCATTAGGAGAGTATGAAAGAGTACAGGGAATCTATACTCTATGGTATGATTCAGACAATACTAATGAGTTGAGTTATAGAATTGCAAACCTAGCACAGTCTGATGGTTCTACTGCGGTTGCCACAACTATCGCTACGCAATCTATTGCCTCCGTAGCCGAAGTCACTGCAGCTGCAACAGCATCTGCTGCTGGCCTAGAATCTACAGGTACATATTCAACTGATGGTGAAGGTGAAACAATTGGTGTTGATGTAGGTGCAGATACTTCTGCTCTATGGCTCCAAGTACATTTCAATGCACTAGTTACTGCAGCTACAAAAGGTAAACTAAGTTTACAGTTAGCTAACATAACTGGTTCTGCAGCTGGAACACACCTATTGGCTGGTTCTAACGTAGTATATAAGAAGTGGTAAAACACTATGGATAGGAGGGCAACCTCCTTCCTGCGAGCGTCAAAGGATGACTACAGCCTTCCAAGCTAGTATACAGGGGTTCGATTCCCCTCGCTCGCTTTGGCTTATGGCCCTTACGAGGATACCCTTAAGCTGTCTAGACGGTGGGATAGACCACAACATATAATTCGAAATTTTTCTCAAACGTTTGAGAGTCAGTAAACTATACAACTCTCGTACTAAACATGGCTAACGCCACACAGTCAGTACTTGGTGCGCTGAATAAGGCGGTCTCTAATACCGCTGGTTCTCAGGCATATGATACCAAGTATGCAACCTATCTAAAGCTGTTCTCAGGAGAGCTATTCAAAGCTTATGAGTCAGCAACTATAGCACGTGATACCGTGCAAAGACGTACCCTAAAGAACGGTAAATCATTACAGTTCATCTTCACGGGACGTATGCAAGCGGCTTACCATACTCCTGGTGAACCAATTCTAGGATCAGGCGATCCACCAGTAGCAGAGAAGACCATCCAATGCGATGATCTCCTCATCTCTAGTGCTTTCGTATATGATCTAGATGAAACACTTGCACATTACTCACTAAGATCAGAGATCTCCAAGAAGATTGGTCATGCTCTGGCTGAAGCATATGATAAGAAAGTCTTCAGAACGATTGCTCTAGCAGCACGTGAAGCTCATCCTATCACTGCATCTCCAGGACCAGAACCCGGTGGTACTCAGATTGAATTGGGTGCAACTAAGGAGTACAATGCACAGGCACTAGTAGACGCCTTCTTCGAAGCAGCAGCTGTTCTCGATGAAAAGAATCTACCTAAGACAGGACGTACAGCAGTACTAAACCCTAGACAATACTATGCACTTGTCTCACAAGTCTCATCTAACATCTTAAACAGAGACTATGGTAACTCACAAGGTAACCTAAACTCTGGTGAAGGTCTAGTTGAAATTGCTGGTATTTCTATCAAGCGTTCTAACAACCTACCTTTCCTTGCTGGTACAGTTAACCCTGTAGCAGGAGAGAACAACTCATACAATGGTGACTTCTCTACACACTGCGGTCTAATCTATCAAAGAGATGCTGCAGGTATTGTGGAAGCCGTTGGCCCACAGGTACAAGTAACTGGTGGAGATGTGAGTGTTTTATACCAAGGGGATGTAATGGTCGGAAGGCTCGCAATGGGCGTCGGAACTCTTAACCCTGCAGGTGCTATCGAACTTCTTAATAACTAAGGAGGTATATTATGTCTGTTGCACCAGGCACATGTAAAAAGCAGACTCATACTACAGGTATGGGTACTGCTCGTTCAATTACAAAGAACATGCCAACACCTATTGAGTATGGTCGTCCTCTACTTTCTGATGGATTAACTGCTCAAAAATATGGTGCTTGCTAATTAATCATTTATAACTATGGCCGTTTCTGTAGCTAAAGGGAACGCTGGTGTTTGCACAACTGATGCAACACGTGAAAGCGTATCTCGTACAAATGGTGACGGTACAGATATTCGTTCGTCTAATGCTATTTACTCAGTAACTAAAAATCTGAGGATAGCATATCCTGGCGTTGAATGCAACGTTACCTAATCAATTTATAAAGGGGGGTTTCACGACCCTCCTTTTTTTTATTTATAATTCTTAACTATGAC
>LULN01000280.1_pt1 | contig 13254 bp, 13 predicted proteins | sample 728131 | NCBI WGS metagenome assembly LULN01 (sample SAMN03860288, study PRJNA289734) | marine metagenome | biome: seawater column; feature: ocean; material: water; isolation source: Red Sea water column Station 149 - depth 100m | place: Saudi Arabia: Red Sea | collected 2011-10-15 | depth 100 m
TCTCTAATCTCAGATAATTGTTCTGCACCAGGCATAACATCTGTATTTACTGTAAAAGCTCCTAAAACATTTACATTAAATCTTTTTTCAAAATACTGATAAGCATCATGAAAGACAATAGATGATGTACTTTGGTTTAATTCTGTCATTACTTCCATGGTTAATTTATCAATATCTTTAAGAGCTTTGTCTAAATTACTTTTATAAGTAGAAGCATTTTTAGCATCATTTTCTATTAAATGCTCAACCATTTCATTTAAAATTACTTTTGCATTAATTGGATCCAACCAAATGTGTGGATCAAATTCACCGTGGTGATGCCCTTCATGATCATCATGATCGTCATGATCATCTTCTTTATGGCCATCTTCTTTATGTCCGTGATCATCGTGATCATCTTTCTTCTTATGTCCATGATCGTCGTGATCATCGTGATCATCTTTCTTCTTGTGTCCATGATCGTCGTGACCATGATCATCGTGATCATCAAAGATATTTCTTTCTCTAAATTTCAATTTATTTAAGCCATGTGCTTCCATCAACTCAATTTTTTCAGCTTTTTTTGCAATTGAACTTAACGGTTTTTCTAAGAAATTTTCTAAATCTTCACCTACCCAAAATATTATATCCGCTTCTTGTAACATTTTGGCATGAGATGGTTTTAAAGCAAAACCATGTGGCGATGCGTATCCATCTACTATTAATGATGGTTTGCCTACTCCGTCCATAAGATAGCTTGCTAATGAATGTATTGGTTTAATAGATGCTACGACTTTTAATTCAGCATTTGCTGATGTAAACAAAGTCAAAAATGATAGTATTGTAAAGATTAATGATGATTTTTTAAGATTTTTCATAGTTATATATTATTAGTTTGTTATATTATAACATTATGTAATAATATAACATTAATAAGTCAAGCGGATAATAATGAGTAAAGAAAATAATATACTGGTAAAATTAAACGAAGTTGGAATTCGACAAAAAGACAAATGGCTTGTCAAAGGTGTATCATTAAAAGTTGAAAAAGGAAAAATTGTAACGCTTATTGGTCCCAATGGATCTGGCAAGAGTACAACTGCTAAAATAGCTTTGGGTATATATAAGAAAATAGAAGGACAGGTTGAAAAATATACTAATAATGTTGGTTATGTTCCCCAAAAAATTTCGATAGATTGGACATTGCCATTAAGAGTTAATGATTTTATGCTTTTAACTGAAAATCTTAAAGATGAGGCGGTAAATGAAGCTTTGTCATTAACCGGAGTTATACACCTTAAAAATAAAAATTTAGGAAATTTATCTGGAGGTGAGTTCCAAAGAGTTTTACTTGCTAGAGCTATTTCAAGAAAACCAGATTTATTAGTTCTTGATGAGCCTGTTCAAGGAGTAGATTTTACAGGTGAGATTGCGCTGTATGAATTAATTAAAAAAATTTCAGATACTTTAAACTGTGGAATATATATATGAACATAAACATGACCATGTTCATTCTAATGATGGAGAAGTTAAGAAAAATTAAATGTTTGATGATTTCTTTATAAGAGCTTTGGTTGCAGGTATAGGAGTTGCTTTTGTAACAGGTCCTCTTGGTTGCTTTATTATTTGGAGGAGATTGTCTTATTTTGGAGACACACTTGCTCACTCAGCTTTACTTGGAGTTACTTTGGCTTATTCTTTTGAATTAAATATTGCACTTTCTGTCTTTATTATTTCATCGTTAATAGCTTTAATTTTAATTCAACTTCAAAAAAAAACTAATTTACCGGGTGATGCTCTACTTGGTCTTTTGGCCCACTCTTCTCTTGCTGTTGGTCTAGTAGTAATTGGATTTTTAACTTTTATAAGATTTGACATCATGGGATTATTATTTGGAGATATATTGGCGGTAACTGTTAACGATATTCTCATAATATGGATTGGAGGTGCTTTTATATTATTGATACTAAAATTAATTTGGAAACCTTTATTTGCGTCGACAGTAAATTATGAATTAGCTGAAGCTGAAGGATTAAATCCAGATAGAGCAAAAGCAATTTTTACAATTTTAATGGCTGCAATTATTGCTATATCAATAAAAATGGTAGGATTATTATTAATTACAGGAATGTTAATTATACCTGCTGCAATGGCTAGAAATATATCAGATAGCCCTCTTAAGATGGTTGTATTTTCAATAATAGGTGGTTTATTATCTGTAATTATTGGTCTATTTTCATCATTAGAGTTTAACACTCCATCAGGACCTTCGATAATAGCAGCATCTTTAGTTCTATTTATACTTTCATTATTAAAAATTAAACAAACGGTTCAATTGAAAAACTAATGGTAAATTGGTAAATATAACAGTATGCAAAAACAAGAACATTTAACAAAAAATCAACAAATAGTTTTAGATTTTATTGAAAAATCATCTGAACCATTAAAAGCATATTCAATTTTATACAGTGTTAAAAAACAAGGTATTAAAGCCCCTTTGCAAGTTTACAGGGCTTTGGACAGATTAGTAGAGATTGGAAAAATTCATAAAATTGAAAGTAGAAATGCATTTGTTGCTTGCAAAAATTCAAATTGTCAAGTTTCTAAGGCTACAGCTTTTTCAATTTGTGAAAGCTGCGAAGATGTAACAGAAGTAAGCAACTTAAAGCTTTCCAAGTACCTTAGCAATTTTGCTGACAAATCAGGAATGAAATACAACAAATACAATTTAGAGTTTTTTGGTTTGTGTAAAAACTGTAAAAAATAAATAATTTAAACCAATGAATAACCAGAAGATCTTACAGTTCTTATTAATTCTTTTTTACTTTCTAAAATTTGATCTCTTGAGAAAACTCTTTTAGGGTTAGTTAGAAAAAACTCTAACAATCTAAATTCTGTTGGTCCAAGTTGAATTTCTTTTTTATCTCTAAATACTCTTTTTTCAATTCTATCTAGTTTCAAATCATCAAATTCTATTTTATCTGATACAACTTTAGGATCAGCTCTTCTTAATACAGCTTTTATCCGAGCAAGCAACTCGTTAAAGCTAAAAGGTTTAGTTAAATAATCATCTACACCACTATCTAAACCTTTAATTTTATCTTCTTCTTCACCTTTGGCTGTGAGCATAATTATAGGCAAATTTTTGAAACTAATATCTTTTCTTATATTTTTGCAAACTTCTATTCCTGAAAAATCAGGCAGCATCCAATCCAATAACAGTAGGTTTGGTTGAAATTTTTTTAATTCTTTTAAACCATCATTGCCATTCACTGATGAAGATACAATAAATCCTTCTTTTTCAAGATTATGTTGAACTAATTGAATTATTGAAGCTTCGTCTTCAATAATAAATATTTTACCATTCATCTCTATTCTTGGATAACTTTACCTTTTGGTCTGCTTCCTTTGAGATATTCTCCTTTAATTAAAAAACAAACTATCTCAGCAATATTTGTAATATGATCCCCTGCTCTTTCAAGATTTTTTGTTACAAAAATTAAATGAGTTGAAAAATCTAAATTCTTCTTATCTTTTGAAAGAAAATCAATTACACTTTCCATAGCAATGTAGGTTAGATCGTCTACCTGTTCATCTTTTTCCCAAACTTCTTTTGCTTTATCAAAATTTTTATTAATATAGCTATCAAGAACATCGTTTAATTGCTTAATGACTAGATCTCCTAATCTTTTTAAGTTTCCAACTAATTCTTCTGGTAAATCTATTGGTAAAGGTTTTACCTTTTTGGCATTACTTTTAGATAAATCACCAATTCTTTCTAAATCTTGTGAAATTTTTAGTGAACTAATAGTTTCTCTTAGATCTATGGCCATTGGCGCTCTCTTAACTAATAAGTTCATTATTTGAGTATCTATTTTTGATCTAAACTTATTAATTTCATCATCACTCTTAATAATTTTATCAATAGAATCTTTATCTACTTTAATAACTGCATCCATAGAATCTACCATTTGGGACTCGGTTAAGCTTCCCATCTTAATTACAGAGTCTTTTAAGTACTGCAGTTCTTCTTCGTATGATTTTACTGTATGTTCGTTGCTCATTATTTAACCAAATCTACCTGTAATATAATCTTGTGTCATTTTATTGTCAGGATTTTTAAATATTTTTTCAGTTTTGCCTACTTCTATTATCTTACCAAGATGAAAAAAGCCTGTTTTTTGTGAAACTCTAACAGCCTGCGCCATTGAATGGGTTACAATTACAATAGTATAAGTTTTTTTTAGTTCATCAATTAATTCTTCAATTTTAGCTGTAGCAATTGGATCTAATGCTGAACATGGCTCATCCATTAGAATTACTTCTGGATTAACCGATATAGCTCTTGCAATACAAAGTCTTTGTTGTTGTCCACCAGATAATCCTGTTCCGGGTTCATTCAATCTATCTTTAACCTCTTCCCATAGAGCTGCTTTTTTTAAGCTCTTCTCTACAATTTCGTCTAACTCATTTTTAGTTTCGCCCTTACCATGTATTTTAGGACCATAAGAGATATTGTCATATATACTTTTTGGAAATGGGTTGGGTTTTTGAAATACCATGCCAACTCTTTCTCTTAATGAAACTACATCTAAATTACTATCATTGATCTCGATACCATCTATCTCAATATTTCCTGTAACTTTACAAATATCAATTACATCATTCATTCTGTTGATGCATCTTATGAAAGTTGATTTTCCACATCCTGATGGACCAATTAATGCAGTTACTTCTTTCTCATTTAAATCTAAATTAACATCAAACAAAGCTTGTTTGTCTCCATAATAGACGTTTAAATTTTTGGATTTAATTTTAATATCACTCATTTAGTTCCATCTTTTCTCAAATTTTTGTCTTAAATATACAGCAAGAATATTCATTACAATTAAAAAACTTAATAACATCATAATAGTAGCTGATGTTTTTTCAACAAATCCTCTTTCTGCTGACTCTGACCACAAATAAACCTGCACAGGCAAGGATGATGATGGGTCAACTGGTGTTGAAGGAATATCAACAACAAAAGCAACCATTCCAATTAAAATCAATGGAGCTGTTTCACCTAAAGCTTGAGCCAAACCAATAATTGTTCCTGATAAAGTCCCAGGTAAAGCCAATGGTACAACATGATGAAATACTGATTGAAATTTAGATGCACCTACGGCAAGGGCTCCCTCTCTAATTGATGGCGGTACTGCCTTTAAAGAAGCTCTGCATGGAATAATAATTCTCGGTAATGTCATTAGAGCAAGAGTTATTCCCGCTACTAATGGTGTAGATCTTGGAAGTTGTATTGTTGCTAATAATATTTGAAGAGCCAGCAATCCATAGACTATTGAAGGAACTGCTGCTAAATTATTTATGTTTATTTCGATAAAGTCTGTAATCTTATTTTTAGGTGCAAATTCTTCTAAATAAATTGAAGCTAGAACTGCAACTGGAAAGGCTAACAATAAACAAATAAGGATACTATAAAAAGAACCAACTAAAGCCCCTCCTATTCCCGCTAATTCTGGATCTCTCGAGTCGCCATTATTAAAAAAATAATTATTAAAATTTTTATCAATTTTATTACTCTCAACGAAATTATCATAGATTTCTAACTGAAAATTAGAAATTCTTCTTCTATCCTCAGGTAAATCTCTGGGGTAGTTTCCTTTGTGCAATTGATCGATGTCATCTGAAGCAGTAATTTCTAGATTAATTTTTTTTCCAATTAAGTTGTTATTATCTAAAAATGCTTTTTTTATTTCTATTTCAGCATCAGTAGTAAATAAGTCTATTAATCCATCTTCTTCATCTATATTTTTTGTAGGATATGATTTTAATAATGTTTCTATTGTGATATCAAAAAAATCAGCACTCAATATCTCGTCCTCTGTTGCTCCATTTTTAATTTCAATAAGCTCTGGATCAAAGAAGACTTCAACATTTATTACTGTTTTCATAAATGCCGAACTACCTTTTGAGAAAATATTGTTAACTAGAATAATAACGAATAGCAGAGCAACTACAATTGATGATAGGCCATAAAATCTAAATCTTTTCTCTGCTCTATGTCTTTTTTTTAATCTTTCTTCTTTAGTCATATTTTTCCCGATATTTTTTAACCGCTCTTTGGGCTATAAAATTTAAGATTAGTGTTGCAATAAACAAAGTTAAACCTAAAGCAAAAGCAGACTGAGTTTTTGGGCTGTCAAATTCTTGATCTCCAACGAGTATCATTACTATTTGAGTTGTAATTGTTGTTGTAGAATCTAATGGATTTATTGTAAGGTTTGCAGCTAAACCTGCTGCCATAACCACAATCATTGTTTCTCCTATTGCTCTAGATACAGCCAACAAAACAGATCCTATTATTCCTGGTAAGGCTGCAGGTATAACTACCTGTTTGATTGTTTCTGATTTTGTTGCTCCAACTGCATATGAACCATCTCTTAAAGATTGTGGAACAGAATTTATCACATCATCAGATAATGATGATACATAAGGAATAATCATTATACCCATTATTAATCCAGCTGCTAATGCACTTTCAGAAGAAACTGTTAAACCAAAACTTTCACCTACTTGTCTAAAGAAAGGTCCAACAGTCAAGGCTGCAAAAAATCCATATACCACTGTTGGTATTCCTGCCAAAATCTCGATAATTGGTTTTGAAACTCTTCTAACTTTCATAGAAGCATATTCGGCCATATATATTCCTGAAAATAATCCTATCGGAACTGCAACCAACATTGCTATAAAGGCTATAAAAGAAGTACCCGCTATTAAAGGTATAAAACCAAATGCGTCTTTTAATTCTTCATATTCATCTGCAGTAATTGCAGATGCATCTCTTACAAACGCTTTTTGAGGACTCCAACTTGTACCAAATAAATAATCAAAAATATTTATAACTGAAAAAAATTTAATACTTTCAAATAATAATGAGAAAATTATTCCTAATGTTGTTAATATTGCAATTAGCGAAGAAACAAATAATAGACCTTTTAAGATAGTTTCAACATCTTCTCTAGCTTTATTGTTATTTTTAATTTTTTTTAATGAATAAATGACAGATGCAATAATTATTCCAAAAATTAAAACTATTTTTGAATTTGTAAAAAGATTAATAAATTTAGCATATGAAATTGCACTTTCTTTTAAAATGCTATCAATATCACCAAAATAAGTTCCTAAATGAATTGCTTTAATTTTTTCATAAATTAAATTTGCTTCATTTGTGTCATTAAATATAGCTCCTTGATTAGCAGCTGTTTCAATTATAATTGTTTTTATAATTACTGGTTCAAAGAGAGACCAAACTAATAAAAAAACTAAAGCTGGTATAGAGCACCATAAAACAAGATAATATCCATAAAATTTTGGTAGTGCATTTAATTTAATATTGTTTTCAACAGAAATACTTTTAGTTTTTGATCTGCCATAAAAAAATAGAGATAAAGAGAATATTGTTATTAAAAAAATTAGTACAAAATTCATTCGCCCAGATTGATATATTCTTATTGTTACAGAATTGTTACAAACTAAATCAATGATTGAATTAAAAAAAGGCCAGTAAAAACTGGCCTTTTAATCGTATAAATCTGAACTTATTTAATGCTTATTGTGATTAAATCTAAAGCTGCTGTTCTAGTAACTTTGTATTTATCTGAAGCTAGAGGAACTAATCCAATCTTTGCCAGATAACCTCTATTGCTCATAGCCTTTTTTGATGTGAATTCTTTTAGAAATTCCTGAATTCCTGGGATTACTCCTATATGGGATTTCTTAACATAAAAAAACAAAGGTCTTGCAATCGGATAAGAATAATCTTGAATGCCTTCCAAAGATGGCTGAACACCTTCGATTGAAGCTGCTTTTACTTTGTCTTTATTAGCAACTAAATAACTATATCCAAAAAAACCATAAGCATCTGGATTAGATGTAAGTTTTTGAACAATTAACGTATCATTTTCACCAGCCTCAACTGCATAACCATCTTCTCTAATTTTAGCACACTCTTTTTTAGCCTTTTTTCCTGCAGCTTCATATAGAGATTTTGCAGATTTGGTGCATCCTTTAACCATTACTAGAGAATTCCAAGCATCTCTTGTTCCAGATGTGGGAGGAGCAACTAATATTTCAATTTTTTTATTTGGGAGGTTTCCATCAATATCACTCCATTTTTTATATGGGTTTTCAACTAAACTACCATCAATATCTACTTTTAATGCTAAAGCTCTCCAAAGTTGTTCCTTTGTGAAATTTGCATCTGGAGAAGTAACTGCATGGGCAAATGAAATACCATCATTTCCAATAATTATTTCGATAATTTCAGTTACTCCATTTTTTTCACATAATGATTTTTCTTTAGGTTTAATAGCTCTTGATGCATTAGTAACATCTGGATGATTTGCTCCAACACCAGCACAGAATAATTTCATTCCACCGCCAGTACCTGTACTTTCAATTACAGGTGTTTTAAATTTTCCACTTTTACCAAATTTTTCAGCAACTACAGTTGCATATGGATAAACAGTAGATGATCCAACTATTTTAATTTGATCTCTTGAGTAAGAAGTTGATGTAAAACTAAGTACTAAAAGAAAACTTAATAAAATTTTAATTAATCTATTCATATTTCTCCTTTTTAGATTCTTTATGATCAATAAATAAATCTAATTCTTAAATGTTTTATTAAAGGAAAGTTAAAGTTTTATTACAAAGACTAACTTTTTAGTTGTGTTACAAAGCATTAAATTTTATATCAATGGTTGTTCCTTTGTTTTCAACGCTATTGATATCCATTTCAGCCCTATGCTGTGATACTAAATGCTTAACAATTGCAAGTCCCAATCCGGTTCCCCCTACACTACGACTTTTGCTTGGATCAACTGTAAAAAAACGCTCAGTGATTCTGTGTATAGATTCTTTTGGTATGCCAATACCTTGATCAGCTATTGAAACAATATTTAAATTACCATCTTTTTTGAGTGAGATTGTAACTTCTTTATTTTTATCACTGTATTTAATTGCGTTATCAATAAGGTTAGTAAAAATCTCAATTAATTTATCTCTATCACCTATAATTTTAAAATTATCATTTTTTTGAAAGTTTAATTTAATATTATTTTTGCTGACTATTTTTTCATATGTTTTAATTACATATTCAATTAATTCATTTAAATCAATTTCGTGAGTTGGTCTAATATGTTCTTGTAATTCAATTTTTGACAATGATAACAAATCTCTAATTAAATTTTCCATTCTTTCTGATTGAGACGTCATCACAGGTAATAAATTATTAACTTCTGAATTTTTCTTTAAATCTGAATTGTTTTCAAATGTTTCAAGCCCCATTTTAATTGACTGAAGCGGAGTTCTTAGCTCATGCGAAACATTGGCAACAAAATCTGATTTTAATTGTTGGAACTTATGAAATTCAGTTAGATCTCTTATAAATAAAAAACATGTAGTTTCATCAAAGAATAAATTAGTTTTATCTAGATAAATTGTTATATTTAATCTGAATGTTGATTGGCTTCTTATTTCAATTTCAAGATCAGATAAGTTACTTCCTTCAAAAGCTTTATCTATTGAAATTAACAAATCAGGATTTCTCAAAAATCCACTAATATTTTCACCCAACTTAGTTTGAAACCATTCAGTTGCAGAGTTATTGCTAAAAATTATTTTTTTCGATCTATCTAAAATTAAAATTCCCTCTGGAATATAATTTAATAAATTGTAAACATTTTCTCTATAATCTTTGTTTTCAATAATTTTAACTTCTTTTTTATTTTCCTTAACTTCTTGATTAATTCCTAAAACTCTTTCTTTTTTCAATAGTAAGAAAGTTAATAAACCAACTATTACTAATAAGATTACTATTAATAATTCCACTTATTTTACTCTCCCATAAACATCTTGATATCTAACAATATCTGTTTCTTTAAGTATTGATCCTACTTGAGCTTCCATGATTTTAACTGGTTTTTTTCCAGGGTTTTGAATTCTATGAATTGCTTCTAACGGGATAAATATATGCTCATTTGGTTTTTTGTTAAAAATGTTTTTATTTAAAGTTATTTTTGGGTTTCCTTGTGTAATTAACCAATGTTCAGCTCTATGGTGATGCTTTTGTAGGCTTAAAATACCCTTAGGTTTAACAAATAATTCTTTAATGAGAAATTCCCTACCATTAAATAAATTTGTATATCTACCCCACGGTCTATAATAAACGTTCTTTTTCTTAACATATTTGTTCTTATTTTTATCATATACTTTTAAAATCTCTTTCCAGCTGCCAAGATCAGACCAAGGAATATCTAGTTTAATGGCATTGATTTGTTTGGTTTTTTCAAGAATTGCATAATCAAAAGATTTTTCTACTGATTTAACAAATGAACTTTTATTTAAATAATAAGTATTATTTTTATATTTAGCCTTGTTTACTGAAGCTAAACAGCTTTTATATGTTTTTGGTTGATATTTCTTAAAGTTATTAATAATTGAATCTTTTCTTAAGAAAAACATTCCAGAATTCCAATAACCTTTCTTTTTAATAACTTGTTTTGCTTTTGCAGGTTTTGGTTTTTCAATAAATCTAGTTACTTTGTTAATATTTTTAAGTTTTTTAGTTAAAAAGTATCCATATTCACTAGATGGATTTGTTGGTTTTATACCAAATATAAATAAGTTCTTATCTTTTAATTCTTTCTAATGTTTTTTGCATTAACGTCCATCCACCAAAATCAATAAATTGTTTTGCTTGATGATTTTTTTGATTTGGCCAGAGACGTGTTCCTGCACCACCACAGAGTATTACAGGTCTAATTTTCATTAAATATCAGCGTAAGTTCTAACCTCGTTTTTTCCACCAGGATGTGTTGGAGCTCCTTTGTAAGCTGGACCAACCGTTTGTGCATATTTCCACAATGTACCGTTACCAAAGTTCATTTTCTTTGGTTTCCATTTTTTTCTTCTTGCACTTAATTCTTTTTTAGAAAGTCTGACATTGATAGTTCCTTTTTTAGCATCAATATCGATAACATCTCCGTTCCTTAAAAGGGCTATAGGACCGCCTACAGAGGCCTCAGGACCCACATGACCTATACAGAAGCCTCTGGTAGCCCCAGAGAACCTTCCATCCGTTATAAGGGCTACTTTCTCCCCTTTTCCTTGTCCATATATTGCAGCTGTTGTTTGAAGCATTTCTCTCATACCAGGACCACCTTTAGGTCCTTCGTATCTAATTATTATGATATCACCATCTTTATATTTTCTGTTTTTAACAGCTTTGTATGCATCTTCTTCAGTATTAAAGCATCTTGCTTTTCCAGTGAATTGCAATTTCTTTAATCCTGCAATTTTTACTATTCCACCTTCAGGTGCTAAGTTTCCTTTTAATCCAACAACACCTCCAGTTTTAGATAATGGGTTATTATATTTTCTCATTACTTTTTGGTTTGTTTTAAACTTAACATTTTTCAAATTTTCCTTCATAGTTTTTCCCGTAACGGTCATACAATCTCCATGGATAAAACCTCCATCCATTAAAGTTTTTAATAACATTGGAACACCTCCAGCTTCCCACATATCTTTAGCAACATATTTTCCACCTGGTTTTAAATCAGCTAAGTAAGGAGTTCTTTTAAAAATTTTTGCTACATCCATTAAATCAAATTTAATTCCAATTTCATTTGCAATAGCCGGAAAATGTAAACAAGCTTTTGTAGATCCACCTGTAGCAGCAACAATTGTTGCAGCATTTTCTAATGACTTTCTTGTAACAATATCTCTTGGTCTAATATTTTTTGCTAATAAATTCATTACAGCTTTTCCACTTGCTAATGCATATTTATTTCTTTCGTTGTATGGAGCTGGTGTTCCAGCAGAATAAGGTAACGCTAATCCAATTGCTTCTGAAACGCAGGCCATTGTATTTGCAGTAAACTGTCCACCACAAGCACCTGCGCTAGGACATGCTTTTAATTCAAGTTTTCTTAAAGCATGAGCTGTCATTTTTTTTGATGTATATTTTCCAACACCTTCAAAAACATCTACTACAGTTACATCCTTGCCATTAAATCTTCCTGGTAATATTGATCCACCATAAATAAACACACTTGGCACATTTAATCGAACCATAGACATCATAAGACCCGGTAATGATTTATCACAACCAGCTAAACCAACTAAAGCATCATAACAATGACCTCTAACTGTAAGTTCTGTTGAATCTGCTATTACATCTCTTGATATTAAAGAAGACTTCATTCCTTCGTGCCCCATTGCAATTCCATCAGTTACTGTAATTGTGCAAAATTCTCTTGGTGTACCGCCTGCTGCATGAACACCTTTTTTAACAGATTGGGCTTGTTTCATTAAATTAATGTTACATGGCGCAGCCTCATTCCAGGTTGAAACAACGCCAACAAATGGTTTTGCCACATCTTTTTCTGTTAAATCCATTGCATAATAAAAAGATCTTTGTGGAGCTTTATCTGGACCTAAAGAGGAGCTTTATCTGGACCTAAAGAAGTATGCCTACTAGGTAATTTTTTTTTATTAAATTTCCGCATTATAAACTTTCTAGAGTTAACTCTATTTTTTTAGCATCTTTTTCTAAGTTATCAAAGTTTGTTTTTTCTTGTTCTACAATATCTTTAGGGGCTTTATCTGTAAAACTTTTATTACTTAGTCTTGTATTGATTTTGTTCATTTCTTCTTTGATTTTAGAATGTTTTTTTGAAAGATTGTTTTTAATTATTTCTAAATCAACATCTTGTTCAAAATAAAGTTTAAATAATTCACCATTGATAACTAAAGTAGCCGATCCCTTATCAAGATCTTTGTCTAAAATATTATTTATTCTTCCAAGTTTTTTAACAACAATTTGATTGTTATTAAAAAAATCAATTGTCTCTTTAGATGTATTTTTTAAAGATATATCAATTAATGATCCAGGACTTACGCCTAGTTCATTTTTAAACGATCTAATTGAGGTTATTATCTCTATTATTTTATATACATCATCAATTTCTCTATCTTTAGTTGAATTTTCATTTGACCAGTTAGCATACATCAAGAAATCATTACTATTTTTATCTAATTTATTTTTAAGCCAAATTTCTTCCGTTATAAAAGGTATAAAAGGGTGAAGGATTATTAGTATTTCTCTAAATATAAAGCTAGAAACGTTTCTTACTTCCTTAATAGCATCCTGATTGTCTGAAAATAGTATTGTCTTTGAAAGTTCTAAATACCAATCACAAAATGAATGCC
>LULN01000359.1_pt1 | contig 13246 bp, 10 predicted proteins | sample 728131 | NCBI WGS metagenome assembly LULN01 (sample SAMN03860288, study PRJNA289734) | marine metagenome | biome: seawater column; feature: ocean; material: water; isolation source: Red Sea water column Station 149 - depth 100m | place: Saudi Arabia: Red Sea | collected 2011-10-15 | depth 100 m
TTATTAGCTAACTCCTTGCCTATAACGACATCATTATAAGAAAGCTTTTCATGATTAATATGCTTCAAAAGAGAAAAATGACCCAAATCGTTCTTTTCTAAACCATAAACAATAATATTATTACTATTGTGTTTTGATTTTATTACAGCAGGTTTTTCAATATACTCAAATATTAAAGGTTCATTATTTTGAACTATATCTGGCAGGGGAACATCTGATTTATTAAAAGTGTCTTCAAATAAATTGTTAATTGTAGAATATCCATTAATATTCGACAGCTTATCAAAAACTTTATTCTCAAAACCTGAAACTGAACTTAATACTATACTAAGCGATGCAATACCAATTGCTAAACTAATGATTGATACGATATTTGTTATTCTGAAAAAAAAATTACTCTGTTTAGATAGGAATAATCTTTTTAAGACAAGGAATATAAAATTCATTTTTTTGATTTTAATGTTGGGAAAAGAATAGCATCTCTAATCCATCGTGTATCAATAAACAACATTGCTATACGATCAATTCCAATACCAACACCGGCGGTAGGAGGCATGCCTATTTCAATAGCTTCTAAGAAATTTTCATCAACTGGAAAAGCTTCTTCATCCCCATCTTTTCTTTTCTTTGATTGATCTTCAAATCTCGCTCTCTGATCTATTGGATCATTAAGTTCAGAAAATCCATTAGCAAATTCCATACCTGCAATAAACAATTCAAATCTTTCTGTAAAGTTTGTATCTCCATCACGACTTATTTTAGCCAGAGGAGAAATTTCTACAGGATGATTAATCACATAAGTTGGATTAATTAGATTTGGTTCAATTTTTCTTCTCATTATTTCATCAATCATTTTGGCTAAACCATCACTTTTTTTGATTTTTAAATCTAATTTTTTGCACAAATCGAAAACTGATTTCTTATCACTTAAATCAATAGAAGCACCAGTATGTTCCTTAATTAATTCTCCCATTGTTTTTCTTGCAAATTTTTTAGAGAAGCTAATTTTATGACCATCCCAAGAAATTGTTTTCATATTTAAATCTTTTGCTATCTTTTTAAACATTTTCTCAACAAAATCCATCATAAAATTATAATCTGCATAAGCTTGATAAAACTCTAACATGGTAAATTCAGGATTATGGCTACGATCAATTCCTTCATTTCTAAAATCTTTTGACATTTCGTAAACCTTTTCAAATCCACCAACAATTAACTGTTTTAAATAAAGTTCTGTTGCTATTCTTAAATAGAATTCTTGATCTAAAGCATTATGAAATGTTTTAAAAGGCTTGGCATTTGCTCCTCCATAGATAGGCTGTAAAACTGGAGTTTCAACTTCTATATAACCATTAGTGTTTAAAAAATCTCTAATTGAATTAACAATTTTAAATCGTTTAACATAATTTTCTTTTGTTTCTGGATTTATAATCAAATCTAAATAACGCTTTCTATATCTTAGCTCTTTATCAGATACTAAATTATATTTTTCACCATCCTTTTCTTTAATATCAGGTATTGGTCTTAGATTTTTGCTTAGAATAGTTATCTTTTTAGCTTTAACTGTCACAGCTCCTGTTTTAGTAATAAAAACTGTTCCTGTAACTCCAATATAATCACCTATTTGCTGTTCGTTTATTGTATAAGCAATATAAACTTGATATGATCCATTAGGAAGTTGTCCTGGACTTTCAGCTTTTGAAAGTTTAATACATGGAGTTTTCATGAAAGGTGCCAAACGTATTAAATCACAATCAAGCTTTTTACCATCATTTACTATTACTATATCTTCATTTACAACACAAGGAGTACCGGTTGTATCTGGTCCAGAAATTTGTTGATATTTCCATGGAACATTTAAGTTTTCAGTAAATCTATCAGGAGGCCCTAAATTAATAGTTCTAGAAGGATTTAAACCATCATCCCAATATATCTGCCAAGTACAATCAAAATTTTCTTTAGAAGCTCCAGAGATTAAATGGTTTTGATTAAAGTTTAAACATAAATCAAATATAAGAACATCATATTTACATTGACTATCATCAAATAATCCTATTTCACTATAATAATTATCTGTGGAAAATACTATCCATTTGTCTCCAAATAAATGAATAAAACCTATAATAGGTAGTGTAGAGTTTATACATTTTAAATTAGCTGGCTCATTACCTATAGTACCGGCATCACCTCTAGCAGAATTGTTAATACAATTTATACAGTGAGTCCAATTTTCTTTTCCTACAAAACTCCTATGAGAGTCTTTTACCATACCTTTTATAAAGATGTCTGTATCTATATTTGAGGTATCTATAGGTTTATTCTTCTTCTTATTATTCTTAGCCATTTGAATTTATTTATCGTACAGTAGGATAACTTTTAAACATATTGTAATAGTTGTCATACTGAGCTTTTCTATTAACTTCCCAAATTTTTTGCATCTCTTTAAAGTCTGGTGTATTAATAAACCCTAACGCATTATTTCTAGCAGCTCTTAATTTTCCTTGAGTGTATTGTAATTTTTGTGAAACATTTTCTCCATCAAATAACATATTTTCAAGAATTCTTTCTTTTAAAGCATATTCATAATACTCATTACAATAAGGATGATCTAATACTAATAATTCACCCTGTTCATTTTCCATAGCTCCTTGAAAATTTATATAAACTTTTCCTGATTTGAAATTAGTTAATAAAAATCCATTTTTAATTTCTGCTACATCTATAGCTTGAGTATTTATATTAGGACAATCACATTGTAAAGAAGCAGTATTATCTTTTATTCTTAAGGGATAGAATCTTGTAGATGTTCTATATTGTTCAGCTCCCATATATTGAACAACCATATATTGGTTATAAGTAGTTTCCCTATCTGTTTCTGTGGGACAGGTTTGAACAACACATACGTCATTACATGTAGGATCATCACAAGGACCTACATCACCACCATCTGGAGCAGGAACATATTTTGTTTGAGTTGTGTCCACATGTGTACCAGAAGGAAATGTATTTGCTATTTTAAATTCATCACAAACAAATGCATAATTTAAATATTTAAAATCAGAAGGTAATTTAGCTTTATTATGTTCAACTTCTAATAAATCTTCTTTAGTTCTATGTATTCTTAAACCTAAATCATAATTAACTTTTATAGCCACTCTAATTAATTGTTGAGGTTCAACCATACCCTCTAAAGCTTGACTAGAAAAATCAATTGTTACATCTTGTAATAACTGATCAAATGTTCTATATTTATGTGATATTGCCATTATGTTCTATTTATATTTTGTTTATCATCTGCATCCTCTACAGGAACTTTCATTGTAGCAAATGCTTCTTGTAACACTTGACTTTCTATTTCTGCAAATAGAAATTCTGGAACGTATATTTGTTGTCTTTGTCTTGGAACACAATTATCAGAGGGATCACAATTAAATTTTGATATATCATTTTCCCAACATCCTTCTACTTTAATTGCATCCCATTCTACATTAGGTAAGTATAAATAATTATTCATCCACCAAAAATATTTAGTACTATTATATTTAAATGTAGTTGATTTAGTCATTGAAGTATATGTACCAGGAGAAGTTGGTTGGCATTCTATAGAGCCATCAATTGATGAAACTGTTCTAATTAACGGTCCCCAATAACCTTCTAAAAATGCTGGAAGTTTTAATCTTGTACGTTTTATTTTACAATCACTCTTTATGCCACAACAATTTGACTCTACTTTATCTACTTCAATTAAATCTACAAAATCTAGAGTTTGCCATATACCATTAAACTTTAATAATTTATTGGCACTATCTTGCCTTCTCATTAAAAATTTTGCGTATTTTTTAATTAAACTATATAAGTATCTATCTGTGATAAAAGCATCTTCTGATCCGGCTTTTACTTGACCTCTAACACGAGATACTATATCTCCTATTGTTTGCATATTATTTTACTTTTTATTATACATATGAGCAACTCTTTTTTTACTTTCCATAACTATATACTTAGGCCATTGCTCTGGGTATGTTTTTGCTACAGCCCTTTTAAATTGTCTAACAGCTTTAAATTGCCATAACTCTCTATTTTTAAATCTATATTTAGTTGGTAAATTTGTATAAAATATTTTAGCAATTTTACCATCTGTTGCTAGATTTCTATTTTCAAGAACTTTACCGTATTGCCTTGAAAGAGAATAATTAGTGTTTACACTCTTTGCAGCTGGACATGTTCCTATAAATAAATATCCTAGGGAATCGGGTAATTCTACACCTTCTCTGCTATTTATTACCTCTTCCCACAATTTTGTATTATATAATTTTATAATATTTTTAAGTTTAGAATTATCTATATTAACATAAGCAGGATATTTATCTTTAAATTCCTTAATTAATTCTAAATTTAATAAACTCAAAACTTTCTCTCTATATCTAGGAGCATTTAAATTTGGAGTTTTAAAATTACTTATCATACTATACAATATAATTTCGGAAGTATCTTAAGCATAAAACCTGTACGCTCATTTGTAGTAATATATTCTACTTTCTTTTTATGATGCAAATGACCTGTAAATAGAGTTCTATTTTTAGTTATACCCCATTGTTGTGGAAACTCTGTAGCATAAAGTAAAAGTGAATTTTTAGTATTAACATCACCATGCTCAAAAGCAAAGAAGTTATCACCCCAAGTATATACTTTTCTTTCAAGATATGTTGTATCCCAAAGTATATCTGGATTATCTATAGCTCTAGATAAAGCATGAGCTAAGTGAAATGAAGATAATCTATCATGATTACCTGGTATATATACAACTTGAAGATCATCACAATATTGTTTTATAAAGTTAATACTCCAATATAAAGCATCAAAAGCTTGTATATAAGCATCTGTAGCAGTAGAACAGTTATCTAATGGTGTACCACTAGTAGTAGTACCAGCCCATGTATCCATATTCATTAAATCCCCTCCTACTACATAAAAGATTTTTTTAAGATTGTGACTAGCATGTGCTCTTTCTACAAGATCCATAATAGTTTCTTCAAAATCTTTATCTATAGTTTCATTACCTTGTTTACCAAAATGAATATCTTGTAATGATAAAATAGCACATACATCTTTTTTACCTTTACTTTCTATTCTTTTAACTGGAGTGAATTTTTTTGGTTTCCAGTTTTCAAGTAATTGTTCTATATGAGCAGTGTCATCATTTTTAAGCTTTGTAATTAAAGCTGATATACGCCAATGATCTGACATTTGTTTATTCCAATATTGAGATAACTTCCATTGTGTTGTATCAATATTTAATATTTTTATAATTTCTTCTGGGGATTTAGGTTCCGTTTGAGATATTCCTGTAATCTTTCCTTGACCACTTTCCATATCATATGAGGATGTACAATCATCTGTTGCATAACCCATTTCTCTTTCTTCTTTTCTCTTTTCTCGTCCTTCTGCTTGAATTTCTTTTTTTACTTTATCAAATTCCTCTTCTGTTATACCTAATCTTTCTGCACAATATTCTGAATTCTTTTTCCATTTAAGTGCATTTTTTACTTTTTCTTTTAAACTCATGAGATAGCTATATTAATTAGTGGTGCTAATATATGAAAAAAATGTTAATAAAAAAAGAGCCCCAGATGAATATCTAGGGCTCAAGCGGTTTGTAGAGTAAAACCAACAAAAAAATCTCTACTTCCTCGCTATGGTATTGTTACATATAATATCACTGATCCTGGATCATATTCAGTAGTTGTAAGACCATCATCTGATTGCCATGTTGTAACTAATTTAAACATGTATGTATTACCAGATGATATATCAAGCATATTACTTGTTATAGTTGCAGTATTTGCAGTTAATGGATTAACTATTTGATTAAATTGTGTAACTACAGTCCAATCATCAGCACTTACTAATTTATAACTCATAGAAATTCCTATTAAACTATTTATAAATTCAAACCAAACAAATGTTATACTAGGAGTTGATCCTCCAACAACAGTATCTACATAAAAGTTTTTAACTTTATAAGGATATGCAGTTGGATCAGATTGTGCTAATGTAAGTTTCTGTAATATTTGATCTAGTCTTTCACCTTTATGTACACAAAATTCTACTGGTGTTGGTCCTTCTGTTAAATCCCAATTACTTTGTCCATCTGGAGACTGAGCTCCATAATCAAATAAGAATAAATCTGTACACCATTTATCTTCTCCATGGCAATGTCTCACACACTCTGTACATGTAACACTTTCACAGGTTTCTGTAGGATGATAACATGTAGAATCTCCATATACTGCATTTGCAGGTATAGTATAACTTGTACTATGACAAGAACATGAAGTAGATTTATTTGAAGCGCATTTTTGACAAGCCATTTTCTTTAATTTTTATTATTAACAATCTGCTACATATTTTTCATTTTTCCAATAAGAACCAGTAGTAGCTCCATCTCTATCATATTGTGCAATTCTTCTGACTGCATTTGTACTAGCAGCTCCAAGTTGTGCATACCATGCCTCATCTACTGGTTGATCGCTTGTAGCTCCAGCATTTCCTCCTGCAGGAGATAAATAAGCTGGTACACTTGGATCAAATTGAACTCCTGTTGTATTATATAATTTTATACAACCTGATGCAGTAAGAGCAGCGGTTCCTGCTTTTGAACAACTAGTAGGATCTCCAGAATCATTACCATATAATATGACACTTGTACCTTCAAGAGTTCCATTCATAAGTTTTACACTATCTGTTCCTGTTGGACATTTTGCATCAGAAGATAATCCCATTCCTGAACTATCAGCACCTGTTACACGTAATATTGCATTTCCTAAGAAGTTTGATTGATCTCCTCCAGAATACTTATTAGAATCAGTTTCTAGATAACTTTTATCTATAAATGGAACAACTGAAAAACCATAACTACTTAAACCAATTATAGTATTTGATGCTCCTACAGTAGTTCCTGTATATGGAACCATTTGTGATGAATTAGGCCCTATATAATCTGATATATTAATTGGATTTTGAACACTACCTGTAGCAAATCCATTTAATCCTATTTCTGATAATACAGTTCCTGTTAAAGCTCCTGCTGTTTGTAAAATTGTAGCAGCACTTTCATCTTGAGATCCAGAAACTACAGGGACTAAAACTTGTTTTAAATCAAACTTTTTAAAAGTACAATTATTAGTTGTTCCCCATGTAGTTTTTGCAGTACCATTTACATAAAGTATATCTAATAATTCATCAAAATTTTGTTGATATTTAGATGTAGGTTGTGTACTCCAACCATTAGTTAATGATAATGGTCCATAATTACTAAGTTTTCCTATAAAGCAAATTAGATAAACACTACTAGGTATAGCTCCTCCAGCTGACCAATAAGAAGGTAGACTTTTAACTGCAGTATATCCATTATGTATTGTAATACTACCTGATCCTCCATTAGCTTTATCAACCATTGCTTTAGTATAATCTATATAATCTCCAGAATTTCCTCCTGCTACAGGAACATAATTAACAGTTCCTGTCCAAGTTGAACAATTAGATTGAATAGAAGTCTTAACTCTTTCAATTTCTGATTTAATAACTGATGCTTCAGTTGTTGAAACTACATTAGTATCAATAAATACTGTAATATCTGTATCTGTATTTTGAATAGTAGAAGCATCTACTATAGGAATAGTTATAGTATTAATTGTTCTATTTCCAGCATTTCCTTTAGTGCAATCTGTTTCTGCATACACATCTATAGAATCAATTCCACCAGAAGGTCTCACTGTATTAGGTGTATATTCTAGTTGTACAGTACCTCCTAAAGCAGTATCATATCCAGAATTACTAGGTAATACAAAATCAGTTGTACCTCCCAATGTAGATGTAGCACTCCATTGTATAGGATTTACTTGTTCTGAATATCCTATAATATCAATAGGTATTCTTAATTTTTTACCTGTAACTACATACCAAGCATGTCTATCTGGAGAATATGCTTCAGAAGTAGATTTAGTTGCAGTATTACCATATTTAGGTCTTACATAAGATGGTTTACAATCACAACAAAAAACAACTTGATCTATACTTTTATTAGCTGTATTTGCTAATGCATAAATATAATATGTAGTATTACCATTAGATTTTAATGAATCAACATATTGCCAACCATTTTCATTTGAATTCATTAATGTAGTCATACCTGTTGCAGGATATGCTACATTTGCACAATTTATACTAGTTGTAGGATTATCACTAATAGGAGTTGTATTAAGAACAAATTCTAAATTTGTTCCTGTTTCATCACTATCTGTTCCTTTATAAACTTCCGGTGATCCTAAAGAATTAAATCCAACTATCCATGCTGTAGTTGTACCTCCACTTTTATATGTAGCTACAGTTACTTTTGTAGTTCCTAAGTCAGCTATTGCTGTTTTATAATCTGTTGATGTCTTAGAAACTGTAGCACAAACAGGAGCTGTAGTTGTAAAAGATGAAGCATCACAAGTTGTTATACTTCCCACTAAAGGTGTTACTTTTGCATAAATGTTGTATGAGGTTCCCGCAGCCAAACCAGCTGCTTTTCCAGTTGTTGTTCCTACTGAAGGATGTTTGATGGTTTGTTTAGAAATCATACTGCCATTTGTATCAGAAACAATTATCTCATAAGTAGATTTTGAAGATACATTCATACCAGTAATAGAATATTCTATAGAATTTTCTCCTATATTAGTTAATGCAATTGTAGGACATGCAGAAGTATTATCTAATGTATACTCTTGAATAGATTCACATTGATTACTTCCATCAGTAAAACAAAAATATATTTTTATTTTAAAATTACTACCTGTATCTAAACCATATGAAGCTAAATTATTAATACTAGTTCCAGTTGTACTACTTGTTAAAGCGGTTACATTAGCATAATGTGTATGAGAATTTAAAGAAGAATCTTCTACAGTTATTCTGGTACCTCTTCCTTTATCACAATCATAAAATCCTTGAGGAACTATACAATCACTAAATAGAATATTTATACCATTTACAGCTCCTGCTCCATTTTTAGTTAAATTTAATTTTGGTTTATATGTAAATCCTGCACATCCACTTGGTGTAACTTGATTTTGTAAATTGGAAACTGCTGTTCTTATATCACATATAGTATTCCATGCATTACTAAATGATTGACTTAAGTTTGATGGAGCATTATACCAACCTGGCATAGTAGACATCACACCTTCTCCACTTAAACGTTTTTCAGAAGCTAGATTAATACATTGAGATCTAGATGCTTTTAAAACTTCAGCACTTCCACCAATTGCACTTCTTAACTTACAATAATCTATTTGAAGAGCATCAAGTAATCTATGTATTTCCATACGTTTTCCTACATCACCTACACATCTTGATAAAATTTTAGGTGGTACATATGAAGTACCTCCTTTTTTCTCTAATTTAATAATTCTATTTTTTAGAGAATTGAATGCTGTCATGTCTGGTTGTCCTTCTGGATCAGCTTCTCCTCCACTTTGACTAGGTCCACATTCAGAATTAAATCTTAATAAACAACACATTTTCTGTTGTACATAATGAGCCCATCCATTATAATAAAGATATGTACCGTCACTAAGTTGTTCTCTATAAAGTTCAGGATCAGGACTTATAAATAGCATATTAGATATCTCCTCTCCAGGTCCTATTTGCACCCAACTTGCTGTATCTGCTTCAGGTGTACTATTTATATATAAACCCCCAGAAATATCATCATTACCAAAACAAGTTAAATCTATTTTAGCCATCTCAAATCCTTCACCCGGTTCTCCATCTAAACCATCTTGTCCATCTTCACCAGGAGGTCCTGTAAGATCATCTGATATCCATTCTCCACCATCAGTATATGTTATTAACCATTCTCCTGTAGGAACACCACTTTCATCATATATAGTTTCAATACTTTCAATTCCAATACCATCTACTCCGTCTACTCCATCTTGACCATTTTGACCACCTTCATTAATAATTAATTGTAAGTCTTCATAATTTTGTATAAGTTGTTCAAGATTGTAAACTATACCATTTTCATTATATATATCACTACTCATATTACATATGTAATTGATCATATATTGAATTAATTCCGTAAAGTTAGTTGCAGTATTAGGTTCTCCGACACATCCTTGAGTCCATTGAGTTATATCAATATCAGCAGTGACATCAGCAATAGCACATAGATATTCAGCAATTTTTGCAATAACAATACTAATCGTATCACCATTACAGACGTTTATACAATTTAAATCTGGTCCTTGCCAAATAATACAATTAGATGATATAGGATTACATCCATTTGTATTTCCAGTACTAAGTGGTAACATAAATATTCTTTTTTATATTTCTTTTGAAATTACTATATATTATAATATACAAAAGATTTAATTAACAACCAAGTTATTAAGATTCTGATATAGGAGTACAATTAGCTTTATTAATTGTAAGATCTTGAGCACTACCATGTCCATCACAATCTGTAACCTTTATTTTTATTAACGTTTGACTACACTGTCCAGCTGTAGTAAAACAATGACATACATTAATATTATGTTCTGTATTTACTGACGCGTTTTCAATAACAGTGTTGAATGTTCCAAGTGAATTAGTAAATCCAATATTTCCACCATCTAATATTATTTCATATCCTTCAACAGGATTACCAGTTTGATCTGTAACTTCAAGTGTTACAAATTCTAAATCATTAATACATTCAAGAGGTGTAATTGTTGTTGTTCCTAACGTACTTCCTGCAGTACCTCCTCCACAACAGGCACATAAACTAGGATCAATATCATATGTGGTAGTAAAAGATTCATTACACCACATACAATATTCTGTTGTATTCCATCCTATTCCAAATGGATCATTAATATTTTCTTGAATCCAATTTTCATTTAATGCTGTAGGATCTGTACAACCACCAAAAATTATAACATTTGGTCCACCAATAGGTTCAAATCCTGGATATTCACATTGAATTGCATCTACTATTAATCCAGGATTTTCTGTATCCCATATTGTAGTACCAACTAAAGGAATAAAATTACACCTTGGTGTAGCAATAACATCTTCATTCCATATTACAGCACTACCAGTTAGGCAATTCAAATCAGCACAACAATCTATTTCAATTCCATCTTCATCATACCAAGCATCTCCTTGTATAATTGGATCTACATTTGCTCCACATCCACTCCAATAAACATTAGGATCAGGTATTCCATTTGGAAAAATATCTATATCCTCCAGCAGCATTAACCATTTGAGGATCTAAATATGAAAAATGAGGTACTGTATAAGTATCTCCATCATCATCTTGAAGGGGTATTAAGTAAAATTGTGCAACAGGGACATTATAAACTGTGGCATTACTATCAGGACTATTTGACGGATCTTGAACACCATAAATATCTGGGGATGTCATGGCGTTATAATTAAAAATATTTGCATCTATTGCACAATAAATAGTTACCTGAGACATCCCAGATGTATTTGGTGTATTATTAAATATTGTAGCTCCCAATCTTATAGAAGAATTAATACCACCATAATTTTTATAATACTGCCCCCCTTTATTACCTAATTGTTTTTCATTAGGTGTAAATGGTGAAGGATATTGACATTGATTTTCACAACTACCTTCTATCCATGGTTCTTCTTCATCACCAGGACTCCAAGATTGTAAACCATATTCAATTCCACAATATGTTTCTAACTTAAGATCTGACCAATCACAAAGTTGTTTTTTTATACTATATTTTGACATTTGTGCAATAGTTGCTCAATGTCAATTCTCTTCTTTAAGTCTTTATCAAAATTTTGTAAATGTCCCATAGTTAATTAATTAACATGTGGTTGAACAACCTTCAACATCACATGTAATCTTTTTTAATTTAGAAAGTGCAAAATTATATAATTCTGATCCTTCATCAGGACTATTACAATATTCTACTTTAGCTTTAGCAGCATCTATCATAGTTCTTATATAATGCATTTCTTGTAAGACTTTGTTTTTTGATGATGATGGGGTACAAGCATTTATATCTAAATCACATAATTTAGTATAGTACATTGTCATTATACTAGTAGTTCTTAAATGATTATATTCTACATATACTTTTTCATGAGGTTGAACTCTATATCTTATAACATATATACCATCAACAAAAGTTCCTGTAGAAGTATCACAATTAAACGTTGATAAACCTAATGCACAAGGTGTTAAATTTAAATTAAAACCTTGTTGTACTTCTACTATAAGTGGAGTACTAAAACCAGGAGGTAAAATTAATAATTCAGGGCATTCTACAGGTAAATTTTCTGCATACTGACTTGTATCTTTAACACTAAAAATATCACAATTTGATACTGGGGGTAGCTCTAGACTTAATATATGTTTTGCTGCCATAAGATTAATTTAATATAGTACTCATAAATAATATACAAAAAATGAGCCTTATATAAAAATAAAAAGGGCAGGAATAATCCCGCCCTTTTATCAAAAATGTAATCAGTAACGATTAACCAGCTGAATCAAATGCATTAAGATCCGTTACTGCAACACCAGCCCACACACCTAATGCGGTCCATAGAGTGTTTAAATCATCATCTATAGATGCAGGTGCAACATCAGGAGCAACAAACTTTAAAACATATTGATCATTATCAAATGTTCCAGAAGGATTGTTAAACCTTGGTACATGATGTTGTATAACATAAGAATTGTAAGTATTAAGAGTTCTATCAACAAGATCATATAAATCATCTCCTTGCTCTATTTCTCTCATTCTAGAAGCATCTCTATTTCCTACCGGAAAATGAAATTGTCTATATGATTCAGATAGAATCATCTCACGTAAAACTGTTTCACCAGATCCAATTAATTGTTGACCATTTGCAGTATGTGCAAAAGTTCCACAAGTAAGTCCAATAGTTATTGATTACTTAATAGGTGCATATTTTACAGGATTAATGCAGTATCCTTTTGATATATTAGAATCAGCTGATTTAAGTAAAACACCTGTAATTGGAGAAGCATTAGGTGCAGCTCAAGATTTTTTAAGAGGAAAAAAAGAACCTTTAAAAGGTGAAAAACCTACTAAACGTGTAGACGAAGCAGACTTTGCTAGTTTTGAAAATGCGTTAAGTATTGTTACTAGAAGATTTAAAGTAGCTAGTCCTCTCAAAAATTCACAATATCATAAAG
>LULN01000107.1_pt1 | contig 13065 bp, 12 predicted proteins | sample 728131 | NCBI WGS metagenome assembly LULN01 (sample SAMN03860288, study PRJNA289734) | marine metagenome | biome: seawater column; feature: ocean; material: water; isolation source: Red Sea water column Station 149 - depth 100m | place: Saudi Arabia: Red Sea | collected 2011-10-15 | depth 100 m
AAATATATAGCCGTCTGGCTGGGAGAGATATATCATGATACCCCAGCTCATTTCAATATTAAGAAGTCCCAAGAAAGATAATATTGACTCTGATGCAATAGCTCCTGTCACACTAAATACCATAAACAAAAGCGCAAGTGGTGCAACATTTGGCAGGATATGCGAAAAAAGTATCGTCATATTTGATCCGCCAGTAATTCTTGCAGAATCAACAAATGGTTTAACTTTAACTTGCAGTGCTTGAGATTTAATTGTGATAACTGATCCGCCCAATCCTCCAATAACACCTAATACAATTGCTAAGTGCCAGATTTTAAGTTCAGCAAAAGCTGAAATAATAAACAATAATGGGAGGCTAGGTAACATTAACACTAAATCAGATTGTCTCATTAAATATGCGTCAACACGACCACCATAAAATGCAGCAATCGTACCTAAAATTGTTGAAATACTCACTCCAATTATTGCACTTAGGAGTCCAAGAAGGAATGCAACTTGGCTTCCTTCCATTATTTGAGAAAATATATCTCTTCCTAGTGAGTCTGTTCCAAGTAAATGTCTAGATGAAGGTGGAGAAGGTTGCAGTAATGCTTCGTGTATATCTCCTACTTGTGGATTGATACTAGGATTATAAATCTGTCTTTGTGTGATCTCTCCATCTCCTGGACAATCTTCAACACTTTCATATTTTTCTGTCGGATATTCATCAGGACATTCAACAACAAGTAAATTTACTTTTATTTCTTCATAACCAACTACTGGATGATATACAGCTTCATTCCAAACACCTGTTAAAAATAGAATTGGTTGAAGAATGGCTAATATAAAAAAGAAAAATACAATACCTAAGCCAATCATTCCCAGAGTGCTTTGTCTGAATAATAACCAATTTCTTTTAAAAGCTTCTCTTCTTACTTTTTTTTGAATTTCTTTTTCGTTTAATGAATCATTCATAATTATCCCTGGCTTTTAATTCTTATTCGTGGATCTAAATAAGCATAAGAAATATCAGCAACAAAATGAGCAACCAATGCAAATATTCCAACAAATGAGAATGCAGCCATTGCTACAGGTATGTCTTCATTTAGTACAGCTTGAAGTAGTAGTTGACCCATTCCTGGCCATGAGAATATTTGCTCTGTCAAAACTGAACCATCAATAATCGTAACAATCGTAAATATGAACGATGTAACTACTGGGAGTAATGCTGTTCTTGCAGCATGTCTGTCTCTTATTCTTTTTTGACTTAAACCTTTAGCTCTAGCAGTTTGAATATAGTCTTCCTTAAGAACTTCCATCATAGTTGTTCTGGTTAATAGAGCTGTTCCTGCGAAAGCTACAATTGTTACAACTATAGTTGGCAAAATCATATGAAATGAAATGTCAGCAGCATAAGGTTTTTTAATTAAAGCATCTCCTGTGTTCCAATAAAAATAACTGCCTATAAATATGAGAACTAGAGAAAGTAGCCTTGCATTTCTTCTTAAAGAAAGAGATTCAATATTTCTTGTAAATAAATAGGCAATAAATTGAATGATTGATACAACTACAGTGAATTTAATCATCATCATAAAAACCACATCGCTATCAAAAGGTGCGTCATACCATTTTTCAGGATATAAAAATTTCCCAATAGGGAACCATCCCATTTTATAGCCAAAGAACCATAGCATCAGCAAAGCAAACCATGGGTAGAATACCGTATATGAGAGTACTGAGGCTAGTGTGAGCCACGTTTCCGATTTACTTCCTCTTCTCCACGCTAAAATTTTACCTACTAAAAAACCTGTATAAAAACTAATTATATTAACAAGTGCAAAAAGCATTAGTGTTCTAGGTAAACGCTCAGCTATTAATTCAATTGGTGACTTAGGGTAATATCTGTAAGAGAAACCAAAGTCTCCTTTAAAGAAGTTTTGTACATACTTAATAACTCTCTCACTTAATGGTTTATCTAATCCATATAGTGCAATTGTTTTTTCATAAGCATCGGGTGGAAGTTGAGGATTAAGTAAGAGACTTGTAAATGCATCTCCTGGCATTGCGTTAAATAATAAATATGAGGAAACTAGAAAAACAAAAAAAACTAAAACTAACTGAAGAAATCTATTGATGATATATTTAGTCAAATTTACACCTTTTAAATTATAATTTTACCCTTTAAATTAAAAAAAATGCTTAGAGACGGGATTTTACTCCCGTCTCTGTTAAGCAAATTTAATCTGTTCTCTTGACGAGTGTAGGATAACCTCCACTGTCTGACAAACCATCCAGTACATCTGTAAATGGGAAGCTAATAGAATCTCTATAAGCCTCTAATACTGGTGTAGTTACCAATACTAAGTATGGTAACTCTTCAAATAGAATTGCTTCCATTTGCTTAGAAATGCTTTGCGCATCACTAATGGTTTTAGCACCCTTAAATTGGTCTGCTAATGCATCAAATTCTGCATTATCAAAACCTGGGGTGTTGTAACCACCTTCACATGAGTCATTCTTTGAGTGAAAGAATGCTTCTGGGTGATCTGGGAAAGTTCCCAATCCCCAACCAAGCATGTAAAAGTACCAGTCTTTACAAAGGTCTGGTGCGAACACTTTATCAACGATAACACCAAAACCAGTTGGTCTTGCTATTACGTCAAATCCTAGTTGTTGCATCCAGTCTGCAATGAATAGTGAGAAGGTTGATCTAATTGGATCATAACCTGGACCTGGTGCATAAAGCAACATGTCCGTTGGAACTGCTGTTCCTCCAGGACCTTTAAGGCCTGTAGGTGCTACAGCTCTTTCTCCTCCACCTGCGTGACTTCCCCAGTCAGATGCAGTCCATCCACCAGCCTGTAATATTTCTACAGACTTATTGAATCTTTCATCTGAACTCATTCCGTCACAGTCAGCTAATACACCTGTTACAGGTGCTACCCAAGCAGTTAATGCTTCAGGCATCTGACCATCCATATTCACAGCTACTCCCTGAAGAATGTTGTTAATAACAAATTCTTTATCAGATATACAAGAAACTGCTTGTCTAAATGCTTTATCACTACCAGGGAATATTCTCATGTTGAATGCCATATATCTCATACCATTGCTGGCGTTTGATACAAGCTCAACTCCTGGAATTCTAGCAAGTTGATCATAAACGTTTCTCTTAACGCCTAATGGGTTAAGAACGAAGTCTACTTCTCCATTTTGGAATGCTAGATACGCTGCATCTTGATCACCATATAATGTGAACTCTACTGTTCCAACATATGGACCAGAAGTATAAGTGAAGCCTTCTCCACTAGTATCACCAAATGATTCGTTTACAGCAGGTGCAACTCCATTATCCCATGAAATTGATGTTCCAGCTTCATAGATCGTAGTATCCCCACCAAAATACATTGTGTTTGGATCGTACGCCCATGTATAGAAAGCGCCTTGTTCAATTTTGTCATAAACAAAAGCACTTGCAACTGGAGCATTTTCTGCTGGTGCAGCAAGTAGTGTTTCCCTATCAGTAGCGTATTGTCCCCAATAACTTTCAGGTAATACTGGTGCAGCTGCAGTACCGAACTGCCATGCTGACAAACCAGGATCATAGTTGAAAGATATTGTTACTGAATAATCATTATCAGCGACAACACCAACGACTCCTTGGACTTTTTCATCGCCCTCTCCGGAACCCATTGGCCAACTGTTCATCCAGTTGTTCTGCAATTCTAAAGCTTTTACAGTGTTATATGTAAATACCCAATCGTTTGCAGTAACTGGTGTACCATCGCTCCACATGTAGCCTTCTGTAATAGGTACAGTATAAGACCATGTACCATCACCATTATCAGTTGAAGCTTCAACAAGCTCCGCAGCCATATTTGTGACTAATTGATAGTTAGGCATTGATACAGAGTAGAGAGAAGTTGACTGACCAGTCATGGCCCATCCAGTCCAGACATCAGTTTCTGTGTCTAGATAGTTCCAGAAGTTTTGAGTCGCAGGATCTGAAAATACTGCCATCTTGAAAACACCATCAGGTCCTGATGGAGCTGCTTCTTCAGCGGCTGCTGCAGTTGTTGCAGGAGCAGCAGTTTCAGCCGGAGCTTCTTCTACTACTTCTTCTTCTGCTGTGTCGCTGCCTCCGCATGCGACTACAACTAATGCAAATACCGTAAAGAGCAAAGTAAGACGCCAGAATCTCGATTCTTTGAATCTACTCAATTTATCTCCTTTTTGTATACAAAAAATTCCACTTTAAGCGGAATCATCTAATAATAAAGGTTGGAGGGTTAAATACAATTAATATGTCATGTTTTTAGTAATTTTTGTTGTGTTAATAGAGGTTTTGTTATAGCAAATTAAAAAATATCTGAAAAAACCTAATTATTAGGTAAAAACCGAATAAAAATGTTCCTAATTTAAAGCCAAAATTTTCCATTTATAAGTTATATTTCATTTTTATACAAATATTATAAAAACCATATTTTTGTCTTAATTTATTAACTAAAAAATTTTGGTAATTTTGAGGGATTCTACCATTCAGATTAATTGCTATGGAAGGTGGCTGTGTACCATACTGTGTTGCATATTTAAGTTTTGATCTCTTTCCTCTAAATGGGTGAGGTGGTTTGGCAACCCATAATTCTCTTAGGAAAATATTTAAGTCAGATGTAGAAACTCTTATCTGTAATTGTTGATATAGATCATCTAATGTTTTTTCTATCAAATTAATTCCTTTTTTAGTTAATGCAGATATTCTTAATATGTTTATCCAATCAAATCTTTTTAAGTTATCTTTGATATTTTTATTTATAATTTCCTTTTGTTCAGTATCTAATAAATCCCATTTATTCATAATTAATAAAGGTGATACGTTATTTTCAATACATTCATTAATTAATCTTAAGTCCTCGAAGCTTAATCCAACCGTTGAATCAATTACAATTAAAGCTGTTAATGAGTTATTTAATTCGTTTATAGAAAGTGATGAAGCATATCTATCAATTTGATTTTTTTGTTTACTTCTAGGTACACCAGCTGTATCAATAATTTGAAATTTTTGATTATTTAAATTTAATGTATCTTTTATTACATCTCTAGTAGTACCAGATATGGAAGACACTACAGATCGTTCATTATCGAGAAGTGAATTAAATAAAGTAGATTTACCTGAGTTTGGTCTTCCAATTAAAACAATGGAGTTTTCCTTATTGACTGAACTAAGTTCAACATTGCTCTTTGTTATTTTTTTTGAAATACCATTGCTTAATTCTTCAGTACCTATTTTGTGAATTGATGAAATATAGAAATCTTGATCAAATATATATTTGTATAAATTTTGATCTAAATCATATGATTTAAAATTTTCACATTTATTAAATACGGTGAATATTGTTTTATTTTGTTTTCTTAGTATTTCATTTAATTTATCTAATCCTTTGTAATTTTTTGAATTAACATCAATTACAAATAAAATGACTTCAGCTTGTTTAATATATCCATCTAATTTGTCTTGAAACTTTTTATTTAGTTCATCTGGATCTTCTAAATATCCTGGTAAATCAGAAATTACAACTTTTTTATTATTAATCTCAGCAACTGTTGAAACTTTGTCTCTCGTTGTGTTGGGTGTTGAGCCAATAATAGATGCTTTTTTAGATGTCAATACATTAACTAAGGTTGACTTACCTGAATTTGGCAAACCTAGTATCAAAACTTCATCATTATTGTTTTCTATCATAATTTAAATATAGCTATCCTTATTTTATGGTAAATAATCTATATGTTGTAACTCCAAGAGGTTTTTGTGCCGGTGTTGAGATGGCCATTAAAGCTTTAACCTGGATGTTGAAAATCTATGATGAAACTATCTATTGTTATCATGAAATAGTTCATAATGATTGGATTGTTAAAAAGTTCAAAGAAAATAACGTTAAATTTGTGAATCATCCTGATGAATTGCCTGATAATGCAATAGTTATGTTGTCAGCTCATGGAACAGCTCCAAATATTGAAAAAGAATTTAAGTCAATGTCATTAACTAATGTAAATTCTGTATGCCCATTAGTAACAAAAGTCCATCATGAGGCTAAAAGGTTTAGTGAAGAAGGTCATGAAATAATTTATGTAGGACATAAAGATCATGACGAAGCAGTTGGAGCTATGGGAGTTGCTCCTGAATCAATGAAACTAGTTGAAAATGTTGATGAAATAGAAGAAATAGATTTGGTATCAGACAATGTTGCTTTATTAGCTCAAACAACTTTGTCAATGTCAGATTGGGAACCAATAATGTTAAAAGCTAAAGAAAAATATCCTAATTTAAAAATGCCTAGAAAGAATGATTTATGTTACGCAACTACAAATAGACAAGAAGCAATAATTAATATTGCTGGTGAAGTTGATTTAGTTATTGTAGTTGGCTCTTCAACTTCAAGTAATACAAACGCTCTTGTTACTTCAATAAACAATATTGGTAAAGAAGCATACAGAATTGAAACAACTGAGGATTTAAATAATATAAATTTAATAAATAAAAATGTAGCTATAACTGCTGGAGCCTCTGCTCCTGATCATATGGTGCAAAATATTGTAGACTATATAGAACCAAAAAATATAGAGTTTTATATAGATACAGATGAAACTGAATATTTCCCTTTGCCTGTTGAACTAAGAACAAATATTAAAAACTTATCTAATTTTATATCCTCAATGTTTCCAGAAAATACTATTAATTCAGAAAATGGTATCAAGAATGATAAAAGCTGGTCCGCTACTAAAGCTTTAGCTTCTCTATAATTTCTTTTACCGTTTCTTCTTTTGTCTTGTTTGTATTATCAATTACTACTGCATTTTCAGGAATTACTAAGGGTGATTCCTCTCTATGCATATCTTTATGATCTCTTTGTTTAATCTCTTCAATAGTTTCTTGTGAGCCTGACTGATGTTCTCTTCTCTCCCCTCTTATATTTTCATCAGCATCAAGATAAATTTTAAATTCGGCATTTGGAAAAACAACACTACCCATGTCTCTGCCTTCAATAACAAGTCCACCTGGGATGTCGTTATAAAAAGTTAACAAAGTATTCTTAACTAATTCTCTAACTAACGGGTCTCTAGCAATTTCTGAACTATGGTTATTAATATTTTTATTATAGAGTTCATCATCACTGTAACTAATATTGTTTATAAGGCAATTTCCAGATATATCTATCACCAAATTAATTTCATCATAATTGCTAGTTTTTACATCATAAGAATATTTAGATATATACCTATAAAGTTTTCCACTAGAAAAGAAAGAATAATTAAGATTTAAAGCAATTTCTTGACCAATAGTTGTTTTCCCTACGCCAGAAGGTCCATCAATAGTAATGACTTTTTTCATATTTTTATTTCTTCTAAATCCCCTATTTTCATATTACCTAAGGTATATTTACCGATGGATATTCGTTTTAAGTTTATAATTTTTATATTATTGTATTCAAATATCCTTCTTATTTCTCTGTTTTTACCAGTCTTTAAAGTAACAAGATATTTATATTTAGATTCTTTATTGATTGAAAAAATATTTAAATGTTCATTGTTGTCAGTTATTGATTTTTTAAATTTTGCAAGGTCAATTTCTTCTAAATTAGTAGTGACAATATATTTTTTATCCATCTGCTTGCTTGGGTGAGCATTGTTATTTAGCCAATTCCCATCTGTACTTAGGAGCATTAATCCTTCTGATTCTTTATCAAGCCTTCCTGAATATTTTAATTTTTTGTTTTTGATTAAGTCATATATTGTTTTTGAATTACCTTGTCTGCTTCTTGAAGAAACATAGTTTTTTGGTTTATAAAATTTATAATATTCATGAACATCTACTGGATTTATTATTTTATTTTTATATGAAACAATATCTTTATCTAGTACTATTTCACCTAATTTTGTGATGTTCCCATTGATTTTAACTTCTTTTTTCTCAATTAACTTGTCTGCTTCTCTTCTTGAAATGTTCAAATTTAGAGCAAGAAACTTATTAATTCTCAATTATTCTTCTTCAGGTGAATCAAAATATTCACCAATATTAGGTAATTTTTCTAGAGACTCAAGATCTGTTTTTTCTAAAAATAAATTCGTTGTTTTGTAGAGTAAAGGATTCCCAGGAACATCTAATTGTCCTCCGGTTTCAATCAAACCTCTTGCTTCAAGTGTTTTAATTGATGATTCAGACTCTACTCCTCTAATTTCCGAAATTTTTAATTTTGTAACAGGCTGTTCATAAGCAATGATTGCTAAAGTTTCTAAGGCTGGAGTTGATAGACCTTTTAATATTGATGCTGGCTTTACGTCATTTAAGTATGTAGAAATTTCACTAATTGTTTTAATATCTGATTTAGTATTATCAAATTTTATTTCAAAACCTAATTCGATATTACTGATTTCTGAATTGATCTCTTTTAATATATTTATTAATTGATCATTTGTGATATCTAATAGTTCAGAAAAGTAAGAATGTTCAACAGGCCCATCGCTTATTAACAAAGTTGCTGTAATGATTTTTTTATTCATAATTTTTTTCTATATTAATTTCTCTATCAATATTATCTTGTTCTGCTTTTATAAAACCCCATTTAACAGTTTCTAACAATGCTAGAAAAAATGCTACTGCCTCTTCTGTTGTTTTAACTCCTAATACTAGCTCTTCAAATGAAGTTGTTAATCTTTTGTCTACAACTTGTAACAGCTCATCGATTGAATCCTGTATATCAGGTAGATCTTTATCAATATGTTCAAATCCTTTGAAAGTTTTGTATCTAGTAAATACTTCCCTTGAGACATCCTCAAAATTTTTTATATCTATTTCATATTCAATATCTGGTTTAATTAAAAGATCTTTTGTTTGATAATATTTAAAAGCTGGCACAGAGTTTTCACTGTTTTTAATTCTTGAAGCAAGTGCTATTCCAACTTCAGAAAAAGCTTTAAATTGTAACAACCGTGCAAAAGCTAGGTCTTTATCTTTCATTAATTCAATTTCATCAATCCAATCTATTTCCTCTTCTTGGGGAAGTAGTCTTTTAGCTTTTATTTCAAATAATGATGCACCTAATAGGACGAACTCTGCATAATTATCAATATCTTCTTTAAAATTTATATCTTCAATTTTGTTAAAAATTAAATTTAATTCTTCCTCAAGTAACGATTCAGAATTAGAAGTATATTTTATTAATAAATCCTTTAGATTATCAATGATCTTAAGAACTTCCATTAGTAATCTGTTTTATCTAAGATAATGTTTTTTTGTTTTAATAAATTATTAGTGTAATAATCAATAATGTCTTGACTGATATTATGTTCTTTAAGAAGTTCAACGCCTATATTTTCATGATCTAGATATTTTTTACTTTTATTATTATTAATTAACCCTACATCGCTTAACACTCTAAAAATTACACCAGCGTGTATCTTTGACTTTCCAATATCGTGCAAAAGTGATAACAACAATAAATCTCTATCATTAGAATTCTTTTTTGTACGTTTAAAAACTTCGTAAGAATGTTGACGATCAGCTTTAGACATATTCCAGTAGAGAGTTAATAAATTATCATCAACTAAGTTTTCAGAAATATCTAATTGTTCATTTATATCTAAGTCTCTATAAAAAATAAACCTTAATGTCCTTTTTACTTTTAAATATAATTTTTTCATGCTCTAGGGTGGCTTTCTTTAAATACCTCTGATAAAAATTCTTTTGTTAATTTAGTATATATTTGAGTTGTCGATACTGATGAATGTCCTAAAAATTCTTGTAATGTTCTTAAATCACATCCAGCTTCTAACATTTGCGTTGCAGCACTGTGCCTTAATGTATGTGGATAAATAGATTCTTTTAACCCCACACTTATTGATGCTTTTTTAACAATTCTAAATACTGCTGTACGGTCTATGGGGTTCTTATTTTTAGTTATAAACAAATTATTAGTATTTTTATCTGTATATTCTTCTCTTATTTTTAAGTATTTTATCAAATTTAATTTAAGTTCTGAGCCTACGGGAATTATGCGTTGTTTTGAACCTTTTCCAGTAACGACAACAAAATCTTCTTCAAAATCTAGGTCATAGGTTTTTACCGTACATACTTCTGATACCCTACAAGCTGTAGAATATAAGAAATCTAGGATTGTTTTATTTCTTGAATTTAGAAAATCATCATGATTGTAATAATTAATTAACTCTGTTATTTGTTCAATTTGAATTATGTCTGGAAGATAAACTCCTGACTTAATATCTACCCGATCAATTTCTATTTTGTTTTTTGGATAATAATCGTTATGCCAATTAACAAACTGAATGAAAGATGACATAAATCTCTGCTTTGATTTTTGGGATACTTTCTTTTTTGATAAATGTATTAAATAATTGTTTAATAATTCATTATTAAATTTTCTATTATTTGCATATTTAAAATATTTCTTTAAGTCTGATGTATATCCTTTTACTGTATTTTCAGCTAAACCTTTTGTATGGCTTATATATTCAATAAAACCATCTAATAATTCTTTGTTTTTTTGATTAATCTTTTACCTTTTGAGTTTCTATTGTTTTTTTTGTGGAATTATTTTTTTTTGAAGCAGCTTCAATAAAATATTTAAACATTGGTGCTGGATCCCATGGCCTAGATTTAAATTCTGGATGAAATTGAGAAGCTACAAAATAAGGATGGTCCTTAATTTCAATCATCTCAATTAAATTATTATCAGGAGACATACCACTTATTACTAAACCATGTTTTTCTAATTCATCTTTAAATTTATTATTTACTTCATATCTATGTCTATGTCTTTCGTATATTACTTCTTCTTTGTAAATTTTAGAAGTGAGCGTTCCTTCTTTAATCTTGCATGGGTAAGTGCCTAATCTCATTGATGCTCCAACATCATCTTTTTCTAAATTTTGATTAGGTAATAAATCAATAACATAATTACTAGTATTTTTTGAAAATTCAGAAGAGTTTGCATCACTAATACCACAAACATTCCTAGCATATTCTATAACAGCACATTGGAGTCCAAGACAAATACCGAGAAATGGTACCTTCTCTTCTCTTAAGTATTGAATAGCAGATATTTTTCCTTCTATACCTCTATAACCAAAACCACCTGGAATAACTACTCCGTCATAATTCTTTAGATCCTCAACATTAAAATTATCAGAGTCTACCCAATGTAAATTTAATTTAGCTTTGTTATGTAAGGAAGCATGATTAAGAGATTCTACTACTGATAAATAGCTGTCTGGCAATCCAAAATACTTTCCTAGTATTGCTATTTCAACAGTATTACTAACTCCTTCTTTTAGCTTAAGCATGTTTTTCCATCTATCTAAGTCAGGATCATTTGTCTCTAAATTTAATCTTTTATCTACAGATCTGTCTAAACCTTCATCAAACATTTTTAATGGAACTTCATAGATATCTTCTAAGTCTGGAGCGCTAATTACATCTTCGTAGGAAACATCACAAAATGAGGAAACCTTACTTTTTATTTCATCATTTAAAATTCGATCTGATCTAAGTACTATAACATCAGGGCTAATACCAGCACTTCTTAAAACAGATACAGAATGTTGTGTAGGTTTTGTTTTCATTTCAGTACTTGGTCCTATATAAGGAACTAAAGTAACGTGAACAAACATTACATTTTCTTGGCCTAACTCTTTTCTAATTTGTCGAGCTGCTTCAAGAAAAGGAAGGATCTCTATCTCACCTACTGTACCGCCGATTTCTGTTATTTGAATATCAACATCATTTGAAATTCCTTTTATTCTTCTTTTAATTTCATCTGTAATATGAGGAATAACTTGAACAGTAGCCCCTAAATAATCTCCCTTACGTTCACTCTCAATAACTTTTCTATAAATACTTCCAGTTGTTACATTTGAATCTTTTTTAAGATTAACACCAGTAAATCTTTCATAATGTCCAAGATCTAAATCTGTTGTAGCACCATCCTCAGTAACGAAAACCTCGCCATGTTGAAAAGGATTCATTGTATCGGGGTCTACGTTGATATATGGATCTAATTTTTGATTGATAACACTCAACCCACGAGCTTTGAGTAGGTTTCCAAGAGATGCAGATGTAATCCCTTTACCAAGACCAGAGACTACACCACCGGTGACAAATATGTATTTGGTCACATTGAAACTTTACCATGAAAATATTTAAATTAAAGGACTATCTTAAAATTTGATCAAGGAAATTGTCTATCTTAGGATTATTATCATGATCAATTAACTTGATAGACTTAGATGAAAGCTCATATTCATATGATATCTTATCTTTACTTTTCTCTTGAACTTCAACGATTCCATCAAATTGAATTGCATAATTTTGATTTTTTGGAATAGTTATTTTAATTTTACTTTTACCATTTAAAACTATTGACCTAGGAAATTTTGAAAAAGGAGAAATTGGAGTTACAACAATAGATTCAATTTCATTATGAACGATTGAACCACCTGCAGAGTAATTATAAGCTGTTGACCCAAGAGAAGTTGAAATTATTAGACCATCAGCCCTTAACTTGACTTCTTGGTCATATGTTTCTATTAACAAATCCAAAAGTTTTGTTGGTGAATTTTTTATAATTACAACTTCGTTGAAAGCTGGTAATTTATGATTTTTATTTTGAATAATAGCTTTCCTACTAACTTTTTGGCTTTTATTAATTTTCCATTTATCAATAACTGAGTTAAAACTTTTTATAGAACTTACAAGATAACCTACTCTTCCGGAACCAATAGGAAGTACATCTAAATCTTTAAGCCATGCAATTTTCATTGCTTTCAAGGCAGTGCCATCCCCACCTAAACTTACTATTAGCGTCTGTTTGTTAGTTTTTAAATTAGTAAAATCATCTAAACCAGTATCTATTACTTCATGGGGTAATTTAATTTTTTTTAAATAAGATAAAATATTTTTATAATTTAAAGTACTTAAATTCTTTTTTGATGTTATTAACAATATATTCTTCACTAGGATATATTATACGTAAGTTCTGTGGAGAACAAAGTGATACCAATATCAGATATAAATCC
>LULN01000934.1_pt1 | contig 13003 bp, 21 predicted proteins | sample 728131 | NCBI WGS metagenome assembly LULN01 (sample SAMN03860288, study PRJNA289734) | marine metagenome | biome: seawater column; feature: ocean; material: water; isolation source: Red Sea water column Station 149 - depth 100m | place: Saudi Arabia: Red Sea | collected 2011-10-15 | depth 100 m
AGCAAAGATTGTTATTAATGGTGGATCAGTTATTGAATGTACTGTCACTGCTGGTGGTGCAGGTTATGTTGATGGTGAAGTTTTAGATGTTCAAGGTTTCCCTGGTGCTCAAGTAACAACTGCACCAAATGAAATATCACATGGTATTGGTGATGTTCTACAATTTACTGGTATATCTACCGTAACTGACTGTTACTACAGAGTTATAAAAGTTCCATCTTCTACAACTGTCTCAATCGCAATGACTGAAGGTGACCAAGTATTAGCATCCGAACAGTTCTACTTGAACACAGGTCCTGCTGTTGAAGTTTCATCTGTTGATTATAATGCCTCTGCTGGTATTGCAACATTTACAACTACAGGTCTTGCTGGTGGTCACGGTCTTGTACAAGGTAATTCTTTCAGGATTGTTGATTCTACCAACAATAAGGTATCTGCTGCTGATACACAAACTCCAGGTCAACCAAAATATTTCAACTTCCTTGTTCAAGACGTTGTAAACACAACACAATTCTCTACTAAAACTTATAATCCTAATGTTATTAATGCCTTCTACATTTATAAGGGTGGTATGGCAGCTAATGATGGTTCAATTCTAGGATCTGCTGACGAGAAGATTGGTGGTAGAGGTATGCCATTTTATGATAATGAAATAGGTTCATTAAAAGAAGCAATTGGTGATACTGATGCTGATAATATTATCAGAGTTGGTATCTTCACTGATACTTCTGGTTCTGTTGGTGTTGGATCTACTGCAAGATACAAGATTGGTGATTATGTACAGGTCAACAATGAGATTATGAGAGTTTCCAGAAATGATCTTTCTGGTGTTAATAATGATGGTCTTACTGTTATTAGAGGTTACTTTGGTACAGAGAAGAAATCTCAACCTATTGATTCCAGAGTCAAGAAGATTAGGGCAATTCCTGTAGAACTTCGTAGAAACTCAATTCTAAGAGCATCAGGTCACACGTTTGAATATCTTGGTTATGGTCCAGGTAACTACTCTACTGGTCTACCTGCTGTTCAGAACATCACACTGACACCTATGGAAACTTTCCTTGCACAAGCACAGGAATTATCTGGTGGTGTTATTGTATACACTGGTATGAACAACGATGGTGACTTCTTTATTGGTAACAAGTCTGTTTCTTCTGCAACTGGTAGAGAGACAAGTTATGATACTCCAATTGCATCTGTTACAGGTGAAGAGGGAACTGCTGTTATAGGTGACTTTGATGAAGTTACTATCTCCCAGAGACTTAAGGTTGAGGGTGGTGCGTCTAAAACGATCTTATCTCAGTTCGATGGTCCTGTAACATTCCAGAATGAGATAAAGATTAACGATGATGTATTGATTGATGGTGATAAATTTATTATTGATGCTAAGACACAATTAACTGGTAATCTTAATGTCACTGGTGATATAACTGCAACTGGTATCGGTTCCTTTGGTGGAAATGGTAGTTTCGGTGGTGATGTAATTATTCAAGGTGCACTAACAGTTGGTTTGTTGCTGGTAATGCATCTGTCAATAATATTACACTTACATTCCAGACAACTGCACCTAATCCCACAAGAAATGTGATGGGATACAGTGAAACTTCATTCATTATTAACCAAGATCATGCAGCGATTGGATTTGTATTCAATACCAACGATAATAATTGGTATCCTACCGAGTTCTAATCGCACTAAATACTTAAAATAGTATCCCGCGCTATAACTATTGAATAATGGCACAAAATTTTAGAAAGGTATTTACGGTCAGAGATGGTATCCAGGTATCTGGAGAATCTCTAGTCGTCGCTAATAATCGAGTTGGTATTGGTACTTCTACCCCGTCAAGACAGGCAGAAGTAGTCGGCGAACTCTTAGTTTCTGGTAAACTATCCAACACTGGTGTGGTTTCTTTCCGAAACTTAGAATTATCTGGTATAACAACTTTCTATGAGTTTGATGATGTAACGGGATATAAAGGATTAGGTGCGGGTACAACTAATCCAGGTACTGTTATTGGTATTGGTACTAGTTACGCTGGTATTCAGACTGGTGCAACAATGCAGGTTGGATTTGGTATTACAATGTTTGCCAATTCAGGTAGATTTGAAGCAGTTGCATTTCATGGTGATGGATCTACATTATCTAATGTTCCTATCTCTGGTTGGACATCTACATCTGAACAACCGCCAGCTCTGGTTGCAGCAAATACGGAAGACATTTATAGACTGTGTAGTGTAGGTATTGGTACTACGATTGTAACCCACCGATTAACGGTGAAGACAGGTAATTTTGACGGGGATGATATAAAGGGAGATATTTTTGTAGATCAACATGGACAGTTTGGTGGTATTGTAACAGCAGCTTCTTATAGAGGTGATTTATCATTCATGTCTGGTATCGCCCAGACTGCAGGATTTGCTAGGACGGCATTTGGATTACAGGGAGATCCCACTATTGGTATTACAACCCTGACTGCATTGGGTGCTGCAACAATTAATGGTAAGGTTGCAATTAATACGTCAATTAACCATGAGATTATAGGTGCTGGTGTTAGTGTTACTGGTATTGTAACAGCAACAGCAGGTTTTGCAGGTTCGATTACTGGTGATGTAACAGGTAATGCCACAGGTCTACGATTAGATCCTGATATTTCCGTAAGTAATATATTTGCCAAAACAGTTGGTATTGGTACTACAAATACTGGTATTGCAGTAACAAGTAATGGTGGTGTACTTATTGATGGTCTATTAGACCCAACTGGTAACACTTATTCTGGTATTGCTACAGACAACGAACCACCTAATTATCATGTATTCCTAAGAAATACGGATGATAAAGATGCTGCCACTATTGGTGTGGGATTTGGTATCGGCATGGGTAATACTGCTGGTGGTGCACTTGTTTATGAGCAAACTGGTAATGAAGGTGGTAATATTTCGGTATATACAAGAAATTCAACAAGTGCAAGAGCACAAAGAAGATTTACTGTAGGTCAAGAAGGAAACGTTGGTGTCGGTACCTCACGACCAGGCAAACCACTTTCCGTGATAGGCGATGCTGAATACTATGGTAATGCAGAATTTATTGGTTCAGGAGTAACATTCAGTAATGGTACAAACTTAAATGTTGAACTCTTTACTCAAGGAACATTTGCAGGTATTCTGACTGGTCTGACTGCGGTTAAGGCAGAAGATATAAACTATGCGACAGGTGAAAGAAGTACATTTGGTCTAACTCACTTTAATACATCTACTGGTTTAGGTGTTTCTATTGGTGAACAAACCTCAGGATTGTATGTCGGTCAACCAAGAGTTGTTATTAATCCTGCTGGTGTTTCAAGTACCATCGATGCTCAGTATACAACATTTGCAAACGGTGGATCTATGTACATAGGTGCTCAAGGTTTAGCAAGTAAAATTGTTATTGCCAATGATGCCTGTATTGCATTCGCAACTGATAATTACTTACCTGGTATTGTTGCTGACTTAACACCATATTATCTCTCTTCAGGATTAGGTGGTTACACTGGTATTACTTCAGGATTCCTAAGGTTACCTGTTAACGGAGACCAAAGAGAAAGTGGTATCTTCACTCCTGGTACTTATTCAGCAGCAGAAGACACAGGATTCTGGGGTCTAGAAGCATTTACTAATGAAGTTGGTTTCGAGTTCATTGCACCCGTAACAAAGACAAGAGTTGGTCTTGGAACTACCAACTTTGGTATTACCATGCAGTTCAACTGTCATGCTCCTACTCCAAACCTAAGTGTAGTGTAGAAGCAAGAAATCAAACAGATTACTTATGGGCGAACTCTGTGGGTATTTCATCTGGTATGTTGTTCTGGGATCAGACGTCAGAACGAATGGCATATCTGGGAAGACCTGAGGACTTTACTTCTGGTTATGATGCTTCGTTCAGGAGGGTAGTTAGTTCTAAGGATATTTTTGAATTGGTTGGTATTGCCACAGTAACAACCAATACTGCATATCAGTTGGGAACATTTACTGGTGGTACGATCACTAACAACACCACGATCAAGAATGCCCTACAGCAATTAGAGACGGAAGTTGAAACAAAAGCATCAAGTGCTTCTGTACCAACAACTGTTATCGGATTGAATAGTGTAAATGATATCACTGGTAACAGTAATAAAACTGTAGATGCTGCGGTGTATAATAAAATTTACTGGACAGCAGCATTCAGTAATAACAGAGATCTGAATATTAGTAATCTAACAGCAGGAAGAGAAATTACTGTTTGGATTAGAAACACTGGTACTCAAGAGAACATCACTGTTCAGGCATCAACCAGTACTTCAGGATATGGTGATGTAAAATTAGCAGATGATGATACTAATGATGGATCAGAGTTAACTACATTTACTCTTGGTGATGGTACTGGTTCAAATGGTATAGCAGAAGTCCATGTTATTAATATTGGTGGTAACTTTATCGGACATGTTATAGGTAATGTCTAATACCCCTGACATTACTTGATGTCCCGAAAAAAGTGTGGTTAAATAATACTAATCACACTCATCAGTTTATGTTATCAACCCAATATCGCCTTAGACTAGAAGGCATTTGCAAGGACATTGCATCAGGAACACAAGTCAGCATAGACGATATGATATGGGCACAGAAATTAGCAAAAGCAAATACAAGTGCAAGGGGAATGTTAAGTAAGGCAAGAAGGATGGCAACTGATCCAGATGGATCTTGTTTAAAATTTCTAGACATAGGAGATCCAAAAACAGACAAGAGAGGATTTAATGGTGCAGATGATATAGCAGATTGGTTCAAGAATGATAGATCAGACGATTGGAGACAACGTGACTAAAGGATACGATTTATTTGGAGATCATGGTAGAAACCTACCCACTCCTCATGGTAGTGGTGCAAGACCCATGTATGCTGACATGGGTAAGTCATGTAAACCAGATCCAAATAGAAAGATTGAATATCCTTGTGTTATTGCTTTGTTCACTCTTGACTCACATAACACCAGTTACTTTTATAAGAGAGAGGATGGCACATATTATTGGCATCATTGTCGTAAAGAAAAGGATGATGTATATGTCGATGCAGATGAGTTACAATTAAATCTTCTAGGAGAGGATCCTATTTTAAGTAAAGAATATATAATGAAGGCACTGTATTACTAATGCAATCAGTAATTTATTCTAACGGAAACCAAGAATGTGAACGTGCTGTTTCACTTCTAAAAACTTTGGGTCATGATATACATGAGTACAAGGTGGGAGATGACTTCACGCAGACAGAATTTGAAATGGAGTTTGGTGGGGATGCCAATTATCCTATGATTACTGTTGGTATGTTCAGAGGTACATTAAAAGAGACTCTACAATATATGAGTAAGAAAGGTATGTTGACAAGAAGTTAAAAATACACTACAATAATATTATGAAAATTTTACTAACAACCCTAATCACACTAGGTTCTATATCACCTGTTTTTGCAGATCAAAAGGCAGGATATTCAGAAGATAGAACTTGTTATAAAACTGAATACAGAGAAGAGTATGTACCAGGCACTCTAGAGAATCCAGGTTACATAAGAACATACAATGAAACAGTAGAAGTTCCTTGTAGAGATCGTGGTGGATACACCAGAAGACAGACAATTGAGTACGATAACAATGATTGTACAGATGGAAAGATAGCAGGTGGTCTTCTTGGAGGTGCTGCTGGTGCTGCCATGTCAAGAGACGATGGAAGATGGTGGGCAATTCCACTAGGTATTGTGGTAGGTAGTACTATTGGTTGTGATGTGGATGGTGGTTAATGAGTGATATACAATTTAGAAGACACCGTGTGTTCAGAGAAACGGACAGTGTTATCTTTTATGATATATCTGTAGAGGAATCTAATGCCAGTGACCTTGTGGTACACACAGGTCCTGCTATATCTCCACCACCTGATTGTGTTGGAAGTAAACAGTTTTATATTCATAGTTTTCAAGACGATGTTAATAGAGTAATACAAGGTGAGAGAACCTTTGAGTTAGTAAATAAAGATTGGAAATATCCATATCACATAGTACATCTTAATGTACATAGTGGTGCACTAGTAATACCTCGTGGTACATTTCATAGGTCAGAATCAGGAGAGAGTGGATCAATAGTAATCAATCAGGCAAAGAGATATGATGGGTTTGATCCTAATTGTGAGTTCGACCCAGTATCCACAGCAGAGAACAGAGATCTATATAATATATTAAGACACGAAAAACCTGTTGTACACACACTAGGCGAATGAAGTATACATGGTTACTACCAATAATAATCACAGCATGTGGTACTGCACCAGTGACAGATCCACCTGCACATGCCTTGGATGTTGATGAGAATGCAATAGAAAAGATAATGCGTTATGCAGAGGGATATAGAACAACAGTAATAAATCCTGATATTGAATCCATGCTAAATAGTGCACTACTAGAATTCAACCATGGCAGCAATGATACCACCGAGTCGGAAGAGTTGTTACAACTTCCGAGTGACAGAGATTAACAGAGTATTAGACGGAGATACAATAGATGTTACAATTGACTTAGGATTTGACCTTTATAAGAAAGAACGTGTTAGAATAGCAGGGGTTGATACACCTGAAAAACGTACACGCAATTTGGAGGAGAAAGCACTTGGAATCGACGCAACAAACTGGCTCAAAGACAAATTGGATGGTGCCATTGCTGGTGACGACGAGCTTACTATTAGGACTGAACTTGATGGTGGCGTCGGCAAATATGGTCGTCTTCTGGGGTGGTTATATATCGGGGATGGGGACGTGTCGCTTAATGAACAAATGATTACCGAAGGATATGCTCACGCATATGATGGAGGTACAAAAGACATGAACTTAGAAGCACTACGTGAGATACGTAGATCATTTGGTACTCTAGATGCTGGCTAAACTTTGGAAATCGTATACTAAATTTTGTGGAAAATTAGTTAACGTTGATCATGATAAAGAAACGGAAACTTCTTATGATAGAAGAATACGAGAACAAGAGAAAACTTGAACAATATGGAGGATAGGTAACTGTCACAAGCCCCTTACATAAGGGGTTTTTTAGTGCTATAATATTAGTATCTAAAGAAAACTGATGCAACTAAGACCACACCAAGAGCAAGCAATTCAATCAATGACTGATAATGACAAAGGACAAGTCATTGTTCCTACTGGTGGTGGTAAGACCATCTGTATGATTATGGATGCTGTCAAGCAGTTAGAAGATTATGGTACAGTTGTAGTTGTTGCACCACGCATACTACTTGCAGAGCAACTATCACATGAGTTTATGGAAATCATTAATGATCACTACAGTGATGTTGATGTAATGCATGTACACAGTGGTAAAGTCCATTTGAGATACAAGCATTTGTTGAGCAAAACTCAGTAAACTTTATTAGTAGAACTATTATATTCACAACATATCATTCATTACACAGAGTTCAAGAAAGTGGTATCGATGTTGATACTATCTACTTTGATGAAGCACACAACTCAGTTCAAAAGAACTTTATTGAACCAGTTGAGTATTTCTCAATATATGCAGGTAGATCATACTTCTTTACTGCAACACCAAAGCATAGTTTCACACCTATGAAAGTTGGTATGAATGATACTGACATCTTTGGTAATGTTATTTGTCAAGTACCTGCACCTAAGTTAGTCAAGCAAGGATACATACTACCACCTAAAGTTCAGGTGTTTCGTTCAAGAATACTCAAGAAAGATGAGTTAGTTGCAGAAAGAGACAATGAGCAAATGATCAGTGCGATTGACAATCTTGATAAGGACAAGGTACTGATATGTGCCAAGTCAACTAAACAGATTGTTGCACTTGTATCACAGACAGATTTTGTACAGCAACTTGCTATCCGTGGTTATTCTTGGATGACTATTACATCAAAGACAGGTGCTATCATTGATGGTGAGAAGGTTGACAGAGAGACATTCTTTGATACACTTAATGATTGGGGTAGAACAGGCAAGAAGTTTGTTGTACTGCATCACAGCATACTCTCAGAGGGCATCAATGTCAATGGTCTTGAAGCAGTATTGTTCATGAGATCCATGGACTACATAGGTATAAGTCAGACGATTGGGAGGGTCATTCGTAAAGGAGATGTGGACAAAGTATTCGGTCTTGTTTGTGTTCCAGTTTACTCTAATGTTGGTATCTCTACAGCAAGAAAGGTTGAAGCAGTAGTAGATACTATATTCAACAGAGGAGAAGCAGCAACTACAGTGATTACACGATGAACATTTGGGAAACACACGACCTGTCTAATATGCGTAGAGTCCCCTTACCAAAGGGGGACTTTTACTATGTCATGGATGAATTTTATAAGTATCCTGATCTTGTAGTAAAAGAGATCAAGAAGTTAACTCCTGCTACCTTTAAAATTAGACAGATTGAAGAAGATGAATCATCATATAATGATAAGTTTTTTAGAGATCATAGAGGAGAAGGAATGTACAGAGGTCTGTATCGATTGACCTATGATCTAGGTAAGATTATAAAACAAAAACCCATCAATACAGATCAAATGGAAGAGTATAAGATGGGAACTTTGTACACTAATCATGCCACAATTTATAGACATCCATTTAATGAATTGAAGGACTCCTATTGGTATCCTCACATTGACTCAGGGTGGAATGGAATTGTATACTTGAATAAGAATGACTCAGGGAAGAATGGTACAAACATATATTCGGTCATGAGAAATAAAAAACGGATCATTGATAGGAACATGAACTCCCATGAACATCATTACCCATATATTTCAAAAAGTCAAATAGATCGTCTTGCTTATATACCATCAACATTCAATAAGTTTGCATTTTACAATGGAGTCAAGTACTTTCATGGTATGCATATTGGGGATGAACAATACGTATGTGATATAGGAGAAGAGTTAGAAGAAGAAAGGATAAATCAGGTATTCTTCTTCCGTAATCAACCTGCTATTGTCAGAAATAGTTTTGCTTCAATGATATTTTATAGACACTCAGGACCAGTTGGAAGAGTGGCTGATTTTCTAAGAAAAATATTAAAAATGCTTGCATGGAGGGTGCATACTGGGGTATAATAATAACATGGATAAGCAAACAGAATTTATTAATTTAATAGATCATCACTTCAGTGGTCTACGTCAAGAGATTAAGAACTCTCTTAAGTTTAACGATGGTGTCTCCTTTGACACTGGCAAGTTTGGTAACGGTGCAGAAGCAAAGGCATGTAACAAGGCACAGACATATGTGTGTCCTGATTGTGGTTCTAAGAACAACTATTATGCTCATGAGTGTCACAAGTGTGGTAGCACTGAACGTAGAGACCCTAATGATACTCGTTGGGGTATTGATACTGAAGCACATTTCAAGTATGTTGATCAAATGCCATACTACTGCTTCACTATCATCACTCCTTTAAATCGTAGTGTAGAGAATCCTAAGTTTAACATACAAGTCTATCGTATTGACACTAAGAATAAGTTTTTTAATGATATGCTTTGTTATCAGTTAGAGCATGGTAAGAAAGCACATAAGAACTTTATGCCACTTGGTCGTGATTTCTACATGTCATCACCTAAAATGCTAGTGGATTGTAATGTTTCTCTCAGTGATGAAGTTGATGTTGAGTTCAAGGAGTTCAATACTGATGGACGTGAGATAGATACCATACCTCTTAGTTTGTTTACGAAATCAGAACAAGAGCAGTTGCAATCTGTCGATGGATCATGTATAATAACTGAAGCAGTTAATGTCATAGGAGTCAAGAAATCTACCCATGGCAAAGAACGTGGAACTCTCAACCGTAACAACAGGAGGTAAACTATCTCATCTGAAACATTATTAAAGATACTCAAGATTGTCACTGTACAAAAGGTTGAGTATCCGCCTATTCGTAGGCACTACAGGTCACATTTATACGGATGATATGAACTGTTGGCACTGTCAAACTGAACTTATCTGGGGAGGAGATCATGACCTTGATGACCCAGAGTATGATATAGTTACTAACTTATCATGTCCACAGTGTAATTCTTATGTGGAGGTATACCATGTACGAACTGACTGAGGAAGAGTGGGAGTGTGTAAGGGTATGTGTTGCTAATGCACCCATACCTTATGACATAACCAAAAAGAAAATACCTGCTGATATCTTATCTAAGATAGGAGAACCAACAAGGATAAAACACGAGGGAATTGCCAAGGTTAAATATGATTTGACACCCTTTGGAATTGAACCTGACGATTAATGGCTATTACACAAGAACAAGCAGATAAGATTGTTGCAATAAACAATCTGATAGATGTTATCAAATACCTTGATGCTGATGTAACACACGTAAAAGTAAAGAACAGTTATGGGAAAAAAGAACAACAAGTCATTCTCACATGGGAAGACGGACAAAAAGAAATTGCCGACGCAATTTTCATGTACAAGCGAAACACCTTACGACAGGCATAGGTACAAAATGGTATTCACTGGTGCAGATCCTGTTATCTTAGATTATTGGGAACAAGTAAACTTACTTTGGTTCCAGACTCCACCATTATTCAAATCGCACATTGAAGTTTTAGACAAATGAGAAATCAAATTATTTCAGCACTCCTTGCTCATGCTCAAGGAGACATTCAAAAGCATAAAATGAATGTAGAAGTGTATTTAAGTAATCCTGTTGGTATTGGTGAGCATCCTGATGTGATGGAAGCAATAGAACAGGAACTAAACATGATCGCCAAGTATGAAGATCAGGTATCAGTGATCAAAAAACACTTTTTAATAAAGGATTAAGGATGAAAGATACAATCTTATTTGGAGACTGTCGTGAAACACTTAAGAATCTAACAAATTCAAGTGCTCGCATGTGTGTTACATCCCCACCATATTATGGTCTAAGAGACTATGGAGGAGAGAAAAACCAAATAGGGCAAGAAGAGTCACCAGAAGAGTATGTAAAACAAATGGTGGAGGTATTCCGACTAGTACGTGATGTATTAACTGATGATGGTACACTATGGTTGAATATTGGTGACTCATATTATAATTACAGATCTGATGGTAACTATCCAAAACAGACAGTATCAAAAACAAGACAGGATTTACCACAGAGTACACCAGTAAGAGGTAATAAGTTAAAAGGATTAAAGAGTAAGGATTTAATCGGTATCCCTTGGATGTTAGCATTTGCATTGAGAGCAGACGGATGGTATCTGAGACAGGATATAATATGGCATAAACCAAATCCAATGCCAGAGTCAGTACAAGATAGGTGTACAAAAGCACATGAGTACATATTTTTATTAAGTAAAAGCAAAAACTATTTCTATGATAATGAAGCAATCAAAGAACCAGCAAAAGATTGGGGAACAAGAGATCGCACAAATGGCAAGTACCACAATCCTGGTAGTGGCTTGGCTCCTCATAGTGGGCTTACCAAGTCTTATCCTACAAAAAACAAACGGTCTGTTTGGTCAGTAACAAAGAAACCATATAAAGGAGCACACTTCGCTGTATTTCCACCTGAGTTAATTGAACCTTGTATAAAGGCAGGTAGTGAAGTTGGAGATACAATCCTTGATCCATTCATGGGATCAGGAACAAGTGCGATGGTTGCGAAGTCACTAGGCAGATATTATACTGGATGTGAACTCCATGAAGAGTATGGTAACCTAATTCAAGAAAGAATACAAGATTATCACCCAGTTAATGAAGTGGCACAAGAACCTACCATTAACATCCTAGACTTGATACAATAAAGATAAGTAAAACAAAGGAACATGCAATCATTCAATTCAGTCATTCCAACATATGACTTCCCACAAAGTCCAATTCTCATTATTGGATTCTTTGGTATCATCACAGCACTAGCAGTATTGTATGTTGCCAACAGAAAATACTTCAGTTCACCATTCAACGAGGATAACAACTAATGGCAAGAATGAAACAACTACTCCATGACATGGAATCTTTCCGTTATTCACCTCAGTTCAAACAAACTGTTGATGATATGATGACCACAGGTGGATACACCTATGAACAAATCGCATCAAAAGTAGAAATTACTGTTGATGAATTACACCACTATCTTTCCCTTGCTACATAAATTATTATGAAAGTTAAAGTCACACTTTTTAAAGCAGGTACTATCTTTGAAGAGAGAGTAATTGCTAGAGATTATCAGGATGCAAAACAAGTTGCACTTGCTCGTAACCCTGGTGCCACCGTTACTGGAGTGACTGCCGTATTTGACTAATGAGCAGTAAAATCAAAGTATCTGGTAGATATGTTGATCAGTTTGAGGTCTACACCATGACCCTGACTGATCAACATTTGTCTGTAAATTTTAGTATGACTCAAGAGGATTTACTTGAAGTCAAAGCAGCGATTGATTCTATGTTATTAGAGAATGAATCACTTGACATGATGCAACAACTGAGGGAACTAACACAAAATGATTGATGAGCAAAAGCAACCAATTAGTAAAGAGTTTTGGGGCAAGGATAATCCAATAAGACAGAGATTTGAACCCATCCATGCATTCAGTGTGCCTCACATGGTATTTCCGATGGAAGATTTTGTGAAGAGATCAGACGAGTTGCAACAATTGATGGGAGATAAGTTAGAACTACAGAGTAATACTGATTATAATACTCCCACTGATTTCTATAATCAGGATGAAGATTATTATGACTGGAAAAATAAGTTATTTACTAACTTCTTTGCCAAGGAGATAGAACTAATATCCAAGGCATTCTTTGACTACATGGTTGATACCTATGAAAACTCAAAAGGACACATACAAGACTATCCTTATGAAGGTGGAGACACAGTGTATGATGAAGAGACACATGGTATGGTAGTTACGAGTGCATGGATTGAACAGGCACAGACTTTTCATCAACATTTACCACATGATCACGGACATGAAGCATTCTCATGTATTTTATACGCAGGATATG
>LULN01000467.1_pt1 | contig 12922 bp, 13 predicted proteins | sample 728131 | NCBI WGS metagenome assembly LULN01 (sample SAMN03860288, study PRJNA289734) | marine metagenome | biome: seawater column; feature: ocean; material: water; isolation source: Red Sea water column Station 149 - depth 100m | place: Saudi Arabia: Red Sea | collected 2011-10-15 | depth 100 m
TCGTGGGGATGGTGACGTCGATGGACCTGCACACGCTGGAGGCGGCGGCCGAGACCGGCGCGATGTCGCGCGACCTGTCGGCGACGCTGCGGGCGGGCTACACCCTGGCCCTGGGGCTCCGGCTGCAGCGGCACGCCGAGCTGTTCGCGGCGGGGGAGTCGCTGTCCAACCACGTCGACCCGGTCGCGCTCGACCCGTGGGTGCGCGCGGAGCTGAAGGAGTACTTCAAGGCCGTCCGGGTGGCGCAGGAGCACGTCGCGTCGACGTACCTCGTCGGGATGCTGGGCTGACGTGGCGATCGGGGCCGCCCGCGGGACCGGCTGGCGCGAGGCCGACCTGCTGGTGCTCGACTTCGAGGCCACGAGCGCCGAGCCGAGGTCCGCGCAGCCGCTGTCCGTGGGCTGGGTGGGCATCGGCGACGGTCGGGTGCGGGCCGCCGAGTGCGGGTACGCCGTGGTCAGGCACGTCGACCCGGTGCCGGCCGGGGCGCTGGCGGTGCACGGCCTCACCCCCGACGTCGTGGCCGCCGGACGGCCGCCGGAGGAGGTGCGCGAGGAGCTCGGCGCCCTGCTGGCGGGGCGGGTGCTGGTGGCGCACCACGCGCCCCTGGAGGTCGCGCTGCTGAAGGGCTGGGGGCTGCGACCGGACGCGGTGCTGGACACGCTGGCGCTGCTGCGACGTCTCGACGAGCGGGCCGGTCGCCCGCGGGCCGACGTGACGCTGGCGGGGGCCGCGCGGCGCTTCGACGTGCCGGCGGCGCGGGCGCACCACGCCTTCGGCGACGCCTGGACGACGGCGCTGCTGCTCCTCGGGCTGGTCGGTGACCTCGAGGCCGAGCGGGGCGGCGTGAGCCTGGACGACCTGCTGCGGCTGGGGCGGGGCTGAGGTCGCGTAACTCGGTGGCCCGGGTCGCGGCGCCACGGCAGGATGTCGGTCCCGTGAGCCCCGATCCCTCTCCGGCCGTCCGGATCTCCCGCGTCGACGTCCACGACGATGCGGCGCTCGCCGCCTGGCACGACCTGGTCGAGCGCTCCGAGCGCCATGACCACGGCGATCTGGCGACGGTCTGGACGCTGCCGGAGCTGACCGCGGAGCTGCGCTCGGGGAGGCGCCAGGTGTCCTCCGCGGCGTACGTCGGCACCGTCGAGGGCCGGCCGGTCGTGTGGGGGATGACGATGCTGCCGCAGCTGGACAACCTGGCGACCGCGGACATGGGCGTCGCGGTGCCGCCGGAGGGGCGGCGCCGGGGGTACGGCTCGGCGATGCTGCGGCACCTGGAGGCCGAGGCGACCGCGGCTGGGCGGTCGGTGCTGACGAGCGGCTCGACGAGCTGGCGGCGTCGGCCGCTCCCTGGCACGAGGGCTACGTGCTGCGGTCGTGGACCGGGCCCGTGCCCGACGACCTGCTGGAGAGCTGGGCCGTGCTCACCTCCAGCCTGACCAGCGAGGCCCCGACCGGCGACCTGCACGTCGAGCCCGAGGCCGCGGACGTCGAGGCGGTGCGCGAGAACGAGCGGCTGCTCGTGGCGCAGGGGCGGACGGCGTACCGCTGCGTCGCGATCGCGCCGGACGGCACCGCCGTGGGCTACACCGAGCTGGTGACGACGGTCCACGAGCCGGGGCGGGCCTACCAGTGGGGGACGCTCGTGCACGGCGACCACCGCGGCCACCGGCTCGGGCTGGCCCTGAAGGTCGCGACCCAGCGCGCGGTGCAGGAGACGGGCCGGCTGGACCCCGCCGGCCCGGTCGACCACGTGCTCACCTGGAACGCCGACTCCAACACCCACATGGTCGCGGTCAACGAGGCGCTGGGCTTCGAGCCGGTCGAGTGGTGCGGGATGCTGCAGAGGCGGCTCTGACCCGGGGTGGTCCCATCCGTCACAGGAGGCTCAGGAGTCACGCGGGGGAGATAGTCCGCATCACAACGAATGCTGCGCGCGCGCTGAGGGTGAGATCGGATGCGTCGTATCCCGCCCGCCGGCCGACCCCACCAGCCCCACCGACCACACCCTCCCCACCAGCAGCGCCACGACCCCCGCCCCACCCGGGAGACGGACCGGTGGGACGGGGGTCGTGGTGATCGGCGGGTACGGAGGGAGGGGCCGCGCCCACCGACCGGGTCCCGGCGCAGCGACGCCACCGGGAGGTCGGGGATCCGGGGATCAGAGTGAGGTCATGACTGGTCGGCGTCGGAGTCGAGCACGAGCGTGGTGGTCTGCTCCTCGCCGTCGCGCTCGAAGGTCACCGTGACCTCGTCACCGGGGCGGTAGGAGCGGATCGTCGCGACCAGCGAGTCGGCGCTGGTGATCGCGCGGTCGTCGATGCCGGTGATGATGTCGCCCTCCTGCAGGCCCGCCTCGCCGGCGGTGGAGCCGGCCCCGACGGTGCGCACCTGGGCGCCGTCGACGACCAGCGCACCCTCGGTGGACGACGAGCCCGGTCCCGACCCCGAGCCGCCCGAGCCGACGTCGACCCCGACGTCGCTCACCGAGATGCCGAGCCGGGCGTGGGTGGGCGCCTCGCCGGCGGCCATCTGCTCGACGATCGGCATGATCTCGTCGATCGGGATCGCGAAGCCCAGCCCGATCGAGCCGCCCTCGCTGCTCTGGCCGAACGGGCTGCTCGAGCCGGTGGTGCGGATCGAGGAGTTGATGCCCACGACCCGACCGGCGAGGTCGACGAGCGGTCCACCGGAGTTGCCGGGATTGATCGCGGCGTCGGTCTGGACGGCGGGGTAGACCGTGGCGTTGCCCTCGCTGTCGGTGCCCACGTCGACGGGACGGTCCAGCGCCGAGACGATGCCGCTGGTGACCGTGGCGTCGAGGCCGAACGGGCTGCCGATGGCCACGACGTCCTGGCCGACGGCCAGGGCGCTGGAGCTGCCGATGCTGGCCGGGGTCAGGCCGGAGACGTCCTGGGCCTGGATCAGCGCGGTGTCGGTGAGCGGGTCCAAACCGAGGATCTCGGCACGGGCGTGACTGCCGTCGGCGAAGTCGACGGTGATCGTGCCGCCCTCCTCGGCCACCTCGACCACGTGGTGGTTGGTGAGGATCTGACCGTCCTCGGTGAGCACGACACCGGAGCCCGAGCCGCTGCCGCCGCTGCCGGAGACGTTGATCTTCACCACCGAGGGGAGCACCGCCTCGGCCGCGGCCTGGACCGAGCCGTCGGTCGCGGCGGGGGCCGGTGCGGCGTCGAGCACGGGCGAGGCGCTCGCGGTGCCGCTCGACGTGGTGGTCGCCGACGTCGACTCCGGGCCCCACTCCTGCCACGCGACGGCCCCGCCGACGCCAGCGGCGCCGCCCGCGAGAACCGAGGTGGCCAGCACGGCGGCTGCGAGCCCGGCTCCGCGGCGACGGCGCGGCGGCGGGGGAGCGGCGTACGCCGGCTGCCCCTGCGGCTCGGTCTCCCAGATCGGACCCAGGTCTCGGGTCGGCTCGTGCTGGTGCTCGGGGGTGGCCCCGCTCGGTCGCGGGTCGGGCGTCTCGGTCATGACCCCACTGTGCGCAGCCAGCCTGTGAAGCGGCTTAGAGAGCGCTGGGTGGTGGGGAAGAACCATCGGCAGCCCTTGAGTCAGTCTGTGACCTGGACCACACTCGCGGCATGACCGTGACGGACGCACCCACCGACCTCATCGACACCTCCGACGCCCCCGCGCCGACCGCGTACGCCGCTTGGCCGGTGCCCTGCACGGGCTCGGGGTCGGGCGGGGCGACACGGTCTCGTTCCTGGACAAGAACCACCCGGCCTGCGTGGAGCTCAGCCTGGCCGCGGGGTCGCTCGGTGCGGCCAACGCCATCATCAACTTCCGGCTCGCCGTCGACGAGATCGACTACGCGGTCAACGACGCCGGCGCGAAGGTGCTGCTGGTCGGCACCGAGCTGATGCCCACCATCGAGGCGATCCGCGACCGGCTCACCACCGTCGAGCACGTCATCGAGGTGACCCCCGAGGGCGGCGAGGGCGACGCCTACGAGCAGCTGCTGGCCGGCGCGGAACCGATGACCCGCCCCGACGACGTCTCACCCGATGACACCTGCCTGGTGATGTACTCCTCCGGCACCACCGGCCGCCCCAAGGGCGTGATGCTCAGCCACGCCAACATGGTCGCCCACACCCTCAACGCCCACGACGGCTGGGGATTCGCCCCCGGCGACAAGTCGATGGTGGCGATGCCGCTCTTCCACGTCGGCGGCTCCTCCTACGTCCTGTTCGGTCTCCACGACGGCATCCCGAGCGTGATGACCCGCGAGCCCGACGGGGCGTCGCTGGCCGGCGCGATCCTGGCCGGGGCCAACCGCACCTTCCTCGTGCCGGCCGTCCTGGCGCAGGTGCTGCAGTCGGGCCCGGACGCGGTGAAGCTCTTCGGGGCGCTGAAGACCTACACCTACGGCGCGGCGCCGATGCCGCCGCCGCTGCTGCGGGCGGCCATGGAGGCCTGGCCCGGCACCGACTTCATCCAGGTCTACGGCCTCACCGAGGTCGCCGGCGTCGTCACCCACCTGATGCCCGACGAGCACCGCTCGGCGATCCCCGACGGGCACCCCGAGCGGCTGGTCTCGGCCGGCCGGGCGATCCCCGGCGTCGAGGTGCGCATCGTCGACCCCGGCACGCTCGAGGACGTCGCGACCGGCGAGCCGGGTGAGATCTGGTTGCGCACCCCGCAGCGGTTCCAGGGCTACCTCCACAAGCCGGAGGCGACCGCGGAGGTCGTCACCGAGGACGGCTGGTTCCGCTCCGGGGACCTCGGTCGGCTCGACGCCGAGGGGTACCTCTTCGTCGAGGACCGCCTCAAGGACATGATCATCAGCGGCGGGGAGAACATCTACAGCCCCGAGGTCGAGCGGGTCCTCGCCGAGCACCCGGCGGTCATGGAGGTCGCGATCATCGGCGTGCCCGACGAGCGGTGGGGCGAGTCGGTGAAGGCCGTCGTCTCCTTCCACGAGGGCGCCAGCGCGACCGAGGAGGAGCTGATCGCCTTCTGCCGCGAGCACCTCGCGCACTACAAGTGCCCCCGCAGCATCGACGTCCTCGACCTGCTGCCACGGAACCCGACCGGCAAGATCCTCAAGCGGGACCTGCGCCAGCCCTACTGGGACGGCCGGTCGCGCCAGGTGAACTGACAGGTGGACTGAGGGGGCGACGACCGCTCGATGGGGTCCGGTCCAGACCACCGGGCCCCGTCCTCGTCCCCGTCAAACACCCTTCCTCAACAGGACCTCCACGGCACGGCAACATCGCCGGATCCGGTGGCACGGTGGCCTCACATCCACTGACCAGGGGGGTCACATGCTGGGGGGCACTTCTCGGCGCGCGTCCGCACGCGCCGTCACCACCGGGCGACCGTTCGCCCGTCGCGGCAGCCGTGCCGCTGACTTGGCCGAGCGGACCGACCGGCCCGGCACCGGCCGGGCGCTGACCGTCGCCGGCACCGGCGCCGTCCTCGCCTTCACCGGGGTGCTCGTGCCCGGCCTGCTGCTCGAGGGCAGCTCGGCGACCGGCACGAGCTGCACGGAGGTGACGCAGCCGCTGGGTCCGGCGACCGGCTTCACCGAGTTCGTGCTGACCGACGGCCACCGCGGCTCGGAGTCCGAGGGCGCGATCGCCTACGGCGGGGACCTGCCGACCGCCATGACCGTCGGCACCCGACTCACGTCCGCCGCCAGCGCGCCGACCCTGGTGATCGCCGGCAGCCACGGTCAGTGGTTCAACCTGCAGAAGGGCTCGGCGTACGTCGTGCCCTCCTCGGGCGTGAACTTCAACGGCGGCGGCAGCTACCTCGCCAGCAACCCGATCGACTTCGCCGCGAGCTTCGCCTACCTCGAGGGTCTCTCCGACGACCTCGCGACCAGCAGTGCGACCGGCACGGTCTCGGTCGGCACCGCCGGCGGCAACCAGGTGCTGGTGCTCAGCGGCACCAACACCGACTACAACGTCTTCACGATCAGTGCCGCACAGCTGGCCTCGCAGGCGGGCATCGGCTACGACGTCCCCGCCGGCTCGCAGATCCTGGTCAACGTGACCGGGGCCGCGCCGACCGTCACCGGCCAGATGTGGATCAAGCAGGGCGGCAGCTGGCAGCAGGTCAGCGACACCACGATGGAGAACTGGCCGGGCATCCTCTGGAACTACACCGGCTCGGACACCTTCACCGTCCAGGTCGGCTCGGCCTGGGGCGGCACCATCCTGGCCCCGCGCGCTTTCGTCGACGTCGCGTCCGCCGGCCACACCATCGGCCAGATCATCGCCCGCAAGCTGACCTCCAACTACGAGACGCACCAGCGCCTCTTCCCGAACACCACCTGCGTCCCCAGCGGCAGCGGCACCGGTACGCCGACGCCGACCCCGACCGGGTCGGCCACGCCGACCGGCGGACCGACCGCCACGGTCACCGTGACCGAGACGGCCACGGCCACCGCGACGGCCACGGAGACGGTGACCGACCCCGGGTGGAGCGGGCGGCACCCCGGAGCTCTCGGACGTGACGATCGCCAAGGCGGTGTCCGACGCCGCTCCCGAGGGCGGTGACCAGGTCACCTACACGCTGACCGTCACCAACCAGGGCACGGCTCCGGCCACCGGCGTAGTGGTCCGCGACGACCTGCCCTCGGGCGTCACCTACGTCAGCAGCAGCCCCGGCTGCTCGATCGCCGGCAGCGTGCTGACGTGCGCCGTGGGCGACCTGGCGCCGGGCGAGTCGGTCTCCCTGGAGATCGTGGCCACCGTCAACCCGACGGCCGGCGCCGGGCGCCCCGTGGACCCGCAGTCGCACCACTGGCTCACGCCGTACAAGTCCGAGCAGCAGATCGACCTCGAGCCCGGCCAGACGCGCACCGTCACCGTGGACTGCGTCGACGGCGGCATCGTGACCGACGGGTCGGTGCGCATCGACCACGTCGACCAGGACACCGGTGACACCTCCGACGTGCACGTGCTCTACGCCGGCTCGCCGACGATCAGCACCTGGAAGGCGATCGTCCGCAACGACGCGACCGGCCGCGCCCAGGCAAAGGCGTTCGTCGCCTACCTGCCGGCCGAGACCGGTGTCGCCGACAGCCAGGCGGGCACGGGCAACAGCCACACCCACGACCTGATCGCCGACCCCGACCTGGTGACCGACACCCAGGCGCTGCCCGCGGGCACCACCTCGATGACCGTCACCTGCGCCACCGAGGGCACCTTCCCGATCGCCCCCACCTACGCGCTCAGCGGCGGCGAGGCGTGGCTGGTGGGCTCCGAGCCCCTCGGCGGCCGGACGTGGGAGTTCACCTTCCTCGTGGACGACCCCACCACGGCGACCGTGAGGGTCCGGTGCCTGCACCTGACCACCTCGGCGACGCAGGGGCACACCCACGACCTGCAGTACACGATCGAGACGGCCACGGCGACCGTGCCCGCCGGTGCCAACGTCGAGCGTCAGCTGCACTGCCCCGACGACGCCAAGGGCATGGTGTCGGGCTGGAACGCCCCGCCGGGGGTGAACGTGCTCGGCAACGACCCGCGCCTGAAGACCCGGGCCTTCCGGTTCGAGAGCACCTCGAGCACCGACCAGCAGGTCACCATGTGGCTGGTCTGCTTCAAGGACCGCACCACCGTGGAGTCCATCGGCACCGACGCCCCGCTCCTGGTGACCAACGTGGCCCGGGTGACCTCGACCTCCGAGGACGCCGACCCGGGCAACAACCAGGGCACCGCGTCGATGCTGGTCTCGCCGGGCAGCACCCACGTCTCGCTGCCGCGGGTGGCGCTGCGCAGCGGCGGGAAGCTGGAGCTGCAGGTCCTCTCCTCGGTCCCGGGGACGAGCAAGGTCGTGGTCAAGGTCGGCGGCACGATGTTGGCCAAGGGCCGCCTGGTCCTCGACCCCGACCACCAGACGCCCGGCACGGTGAAGCTCACCAAGAAGGGCAAGCGCATGCTGGCCCGCAAGGACGTCGTGGCGAAGGTGACGGTTGACCCGACTCGCGGCCGCACCGCTCGGGGGAAGGTGCAGCTGCAGGGCTGAGCTCCGCCCCGCCCACGGGCGTGGGTCGCGACCAGGCACCGGTCGTGGCTCACGCCCGTTCTGCGCTCCCGGGGCCGGGCCGGGACGTTGGCGTGCCCTGCCCGCTCCTGCGATCCTGGCGCCCATGCGGTTCACCGAGCACGAGATGACCCGGGCCATGGAGGCGGCGGCCAAGTCCGTCCTCGCGTTGCGCCGGGCCAACCGCCGCCGCGACGTCGACGTCGTGTGGTCGCAGATGACCCGCTACCAGCGCTACCAGCTGCTGGACTCCCTCGGCGACCAGGTCCTCCCGGTCCTCGTCGCGCTGCCCGACGTCGAGGTGGCCGCCGGCACCCGCCCCACGTTCACCGACGAGCAGGTCACCGCGGCGGTCACCGAGCGGATGTCCGCCGACGGCGGTGGGCGGCTGCGCAGGGCCGTGCTGCTGCGGGCCCGCGTCGCGCTGGTGCAGGCGGCCCTCGCCGGCGTACCCCCGCGGCAGGACCCGGACGCGCTGGTGGTCCCGGACCACCTGTGACGGGTGACGAACGCGTTGCTCAGACGGGCAGGCCCAGGGCGCGCAGGTCGGTGCGCAGCCGGTCGGCCCCGGTGAAGACCAGGCCGTGCAGGCCGCAGGCGATCGCCGCCTCGACGTTGGAGGCCCGGTCGTCGACGAAGACCAGGTCGTACGCCGGCAGGCCGGCCCGCTCCACGGCCAGCTCGTAGGCGGCCGCTTCGGGCTTGGCCACGCCCTCGGTGCCGGACACGACGACCGTGCCGAGCAGGCCCAGCACGGGGAACAGCCGCGGGGCGTGGGGGTGGTAGAGCTCGTCGGACAAGTTCGTCAGGCCCCACTGCCCGATGCCCGCGGCGTGCAGCTCGCGGATGATCTCGCTGGTGCCGGGGACGGGCCCGAGCAGTGAGTGCTCGAAGTGGCGCCGGTAGGCGCGCGCGTGCGGCAGCCAGTGCGGGTGGCTCAGCTCCAGTGCCGCCTCCGCGTCGTCCCAGGAGTCACCGGAGTCGGGGCCGTGGTTGTAGGCCAGGAAGTCGACGTCGTCGGCGTCGAGGAAGCGTCGGGCCTCGGCCTCCCCGACGCCCGCGGCGATGGCGTGGAAGGGATCCCAGTCGACGATGACGTTCCCGAGGTCCCAGATCACCCCGCGCACGCGAGGCTCGTCAGGGCCCGGAGACGGGACGACCCCGGACGCGGCGTCCGGGGTCGTGCCGTGTGGAGCGGGGTGGCTCATGCCCACCGCTGCTCGCGCGGGGTGAAGTCGAGACCGCGGTCGCCCATGTAGAGCTGCTTGGGACGGGCGATCCTCTGCTCCTTGTCCTGGGTCAGCTCCAGCCACTGCGCCAGCCAGCCGGGGGTGCGGCCGATGGCGAAGAGGACCGTGAACATCTCCGGCGGGAACTGGAAGGCCTCGTAGATCAGGCCGGAGTAGAAGTCCACGTTGGGGTAGAGCTTGCGCTTGACGAAGTACTCGTCCTCGAGCGCGATCTTCTCCAGCTCCAGGGCGATCTCGAGCAGCGGGTTGACCCCGGTGACCTCGAAGACGTCGTCGCAGGCCTTCTTGATGATCTTCGCGCGCGGGTCGTAGTTCTTGTAGACCCGGTGGCCGAAGCCCATCAGGCGCTCGTTGCCGTCCTTCACGCCCTTGATGAAGTCGGGGATGTTCTCCTTCGACCCGATGCGGCGCAGCATCCGCAGCACGGCCTCGTTGGCACCGCCGTGCAGCGGGCCGTAGAGCGCGCCGATGCCGGCGGCGACCGCGGAGTAGGGGTCGACCTGCGAGGAGCCGACCGAGCGGACCGCGTTGGTCGAGCAGTTCTGCTCGTGGTCGGCGTGCAGGATGAACAGGGTGTCCAGCGCTCGCACGAGGCGCTCGTCGGCCTCGTACTTGCTCTCGCTCATCTTGAAGAGCATCGAGAGGAAGTTGGCGGTGTAGGACAGGTCGTTGTCGGGGTAGACGAACGGCTTGCCCTGCGCGTGGCGGAACGACCAGGCGCCCAGGGTCGGCATCTTCGCGATCATGCGGATGATCTGCATCTGCCGGTTGTCGGCGTCCTGGATCATCCCGGCCTCGGGGTAGAACGTCGAGAGGGCCCCCACCGACGCCATCAGCATCCCCATCGGGTGCGCGTCGTAGCGGAAGCCCTCCATGAAGCCCTTCACGTTCTCGTGGACGAACGTGTGGTAGGTGATGTCATGGACCCACTGCTCGTACTCCACCTTCGAGGGGAGCGAGCCGTGGATGAGGAGGTAGGCGACCTCGAGGAACGTCGAGCCCTCGGCGAGCTGCTCGATGGGGTACCCGCGGTACTCCAGGATGCCCTTGTCACCATCGATGTAGGTCACGGAGGAGCGGCAGGAGGCGGTGTTGACGAAGCCGGGGTCGTAGACGGCCAGTCCGGGCGCGTCGTCACCGGTCTTGATCTTCCCGAGGTCCGCGGCCTTGATGGCGCCGTCGGCGATCGGGACGTCGTACTCCTGTCCGGTGCGGTTGTCACGGACGGTCAGAGATTCGGTCACGCCTTGCGACTCTAGTCCGCTCTCCCCGCGAGCGGGAATCCGGTGTCCCACGGAGCGGCCCTCGCACCGTTTTGGCGTACGCCGTCGGCGGCCCTAGTCTTGTCGGTCGCGACCTCTGCCGCGTGCTGGCCCTCCGGGCCGGCGTGCAGATCTGGACGTGAGCCGCACCCGACCTCCTCACCAGGAGCCGGGTGGGTCGGTGCGAACCAGGCCGTGTTCGTCAGCGGTCGCAGCAGCACCACCCCGGCCGGGGCCTCCGGTCGGGACCGACGAACGAACAGGTAGTACTGCCGTGCGCACCTACAGCCCCAAGCCCGCTGACGTCCAGCGCGAGTGGCTCGTGATCGACGCGACCGACGTCGTGCTCGGTCGCCTCGCGACCCACACCGCCAACCTCCTGCGGGGCAAGCACAAGCCGACCTTCGCTCCTCACATGGACATGGGCGACTTCGTGATCATCGTGAACGCCGAGAAGGTCGCCCTCTCCGGCTCCAAGGCCACCAAGAAGATGGCCTACCGCCACTCGGGCTACCCGGGCGGTCTGTCCTCCACGCCGTACGGCGAGCTGCTGGACAAGGACGCCCGCAAGGCCATCGAGAAGGCTGTCTGGGGCATGCTCCCCAAGAACAAGCTGGGTCGCCAGATGCTGAAGAAGCTCAAGGTCTACTCGGGCCCGAGCCACCCGCACGCCGCCCAGCAGGCCACGCCCTTCGAGATCAGCCAGATCTCCCAGTAATCGCCACCGCAGAGGATTTGAGGACCACCATGGCTGACTCCGCCACCACCGAGACCACCGAGGTCGAGGAGACCTACACCACCGACGAGCAGGGCATCGCCTACAGCTCCGAGTCCGCGCCCCCGGCCGACGCCGAGGCCCGCCCGGCCACCATCGCCCCCGCCGCGGCCACCGGCCGCCGCAAGGAGGCCGTCGCCCGCGTCCGGATCGTCCCGGGCACCGGCGTGTGGACCGTCAACGGTCGCACCCTGGACTCCTACTTCCCGAACAAGCTGCACCAGCAGGTCGTCAACGAGCCCTTCGCCGAGCTGCAGCTCGAGGGCCGCTTCGACGTCATCGCCCGCATCCACGGCGGCGGCATCACCGGCCAGGCCGGTGCGCTGCGCCTGGGCGTGGCCCGCTGCCTGAACGCCGTCGACGTCGAGGCCAACCGCCCGGCCCTGAAGAAGGCCGGTCTGCTGACCCGCGACGCCCGCGTGATCGAGCGCAAGAAGGCCGGTCTGAAGAAGGCGCGTAAGGCACCTCAGTTCAGCAAGCGCTGACCTGCGCCGTGTGACGGGCACCTGGCGGCGTTGTCGTCAGTCGACGGCCAAACCCGGGCCGCCTTCCCTCCTCCGCCTTGCCAGGCACTCCGTCACACAACGCAGGAAGGTCGATCTGACATGGGACGACTCTTCGGCACGGACGGGGTCCGCGGTCTCGCCAACGGCGACCTGACCGCGGACCTCGCTCTGCGTCTGGGTGAGGCTGCCGCGCGCGTGCTCGTCGGCCAGGTCGACGGCCGGCGTCCGCTGGCCGCGTGGTGATCTCCGCGAGCCACAACCCGATGCCCGACAACGGCATCAAGCTGCTCGGCCGCGGGGGGCACAAGCTCGACGACGCGGTGGAGCAGGCCATCGAGGCGGCCATGGACACCCCGGTGACCCTGCCGACCGGTGCAGGCGTGGGGCGCGTGACGCCGTACGCCTCGACGATCCCCGACTACGTCGCGCACCTCGTCGACACCCTCGACGTGCGCTTCGACGGCCTCACCGTGGTGCTCGACTGCGCCCACGGTGCCGCGCACGAGGCCGGCCCGAAGGCGCTGGCCGCCGCGGGTGCGCGGGTCATCCCGATCGGGGACCGCCCCGACGGGCTCAACATCAACGACGGCTGCGGCTCCACCGACCTGCGCGCCCTGCGCCAGGCGGTCCTCGAGCACGGTGCCGACGCCGGCTTCGCGGTCGACGGCGACGCCGACCGCTGCCTGGCGGTCGACCACACCGGCCGCACCGTCGACGGCGACCAGCTGCTCGCCCTGCTCGCGGTCGCGCTCAAGGACCAGGGCCACCTGCGCGCCGACACCCTGGTCGTGACCGTCATGAGCAACCTGGGCCTCCACCACGCCATGCGCGACGCGGGCATCGAGGTCGTCCAGACCGCGGTCGGCGACCGCTACGTCCTGGAGGCGATGCGCGCCGGCGGCTACTCCGTGGGCGGCGAGCAGTCGGGCCACGTGATCCTCAGCGAGCACGCCACCACCGGCGACGGCGTCCTGACCGCGCTGCACGTGCTGGCGCAGGTCCAGCGCACCGGCCGGTCGCTGCGCGAGCTGGCCGCGCCCGTCGTGCGGCTCCCGCAGGTGCTGGTCAACGTGCCCGGCGTCGACAAGGACCGCACCGACGACCCCGACC
>LULN01000396.1_pt1 | contig 12795 bp, 7 predicted proteins | sample 728131 | NCBI WGS metagenome assembly LULN01 (sample SAMN03860288, study PRJNA289734) | marine metagenome | biome: seawater column; feature: ocean; material: water; isolation source: Red Sea water column Station 149 - depth 100m | place: Saudi Arabia: Red Sea | collected 2011-10-15 | depth 100 m
TCTTTATCCACCTCTTTTTGCATGTCGCCCCAGTCAGAAGCTCGCATTACAACCTTCATTTCTGGACGCTCTTTTATGCAGTTAAAGAGAGATCTATTCATGTTGTAAGTTTGACCCATAAATATATCGGGTTCAAACTCATCAAATGCGTCATATGCAGACTTTGTATTTGTGTCCCATAAAATTACTTCGTGACCTATAGCTTGAAAAACTTTAGCCCATCCCATTCTTATATAGTAGTGCGCATGAGGACCGTCACTAGAAATCATAACTTTCATTTTTGCAAGTCCTTAAGAGAGTCAATTTCTTTTATTTGCATTCGAGGAGGTTCAACAGATCTAAAGAAACCTCCAGAGTTTATTATTATATTGAAAAGCTCAAATGGATACATTTTGTTTTTTGTCTTGTCTTGACATAAATCGTTAAACATTTCAAACTCCGAACCTTCCAAGTATGCTATATGCGCCCATTTAGATTCCTACCCATAAGCAAAATTTGTAACTTCTCCGTCCACTATAGTTACGCCTATTTCTTCCTCGTCAAATCTAGACTGGCTATCAACAACAATAGAAGACCCTTCCCTTGTTATGTCATTCAGCGAACTTACATTGAATATAAGATCTCCATATATTATCAGTGCATTGTCATGAACTGAGTTGTTTATTCCAAGCCTAAGACTTTCTACTATATTGGATGTTTTATAAGATTGATTTTCTACAATCCTTATGTCTCTATCCAGAGTTTTTATAACTCTGTCGGATTCAAACCTTCATTCTATGACCCATACCGGCTACTGGTATAATGACACTTAAAGGTTTATCAGCATCTTTGCCAGCTCCATTATGCTTCGTTGAACTTGTAAAACGGTTATATTTACGCATTTGCCCTATCTTGCAATTTTTCCATTACTCTAGACCAGTTCTGTTGCCAGATATTTTTATTCACTACAAAGCTAGAGTTGTCACCTGTTACTCTAACAAGAGTCAGAGACTCTGCGACATGAGCTATGATGTATTTTTCACTTATTCTCATCCAAAGATCATAGTCTTCGCATGTTCTCATAGTAGAATCGTAGTAGCCAGTAGCTTCTTCAACATCTAGTAGTGCTTGTTTGTTTATAATGCTTCCGCTATGAACCATGCATTCTTCTATTAATCTTCTTCTGGTGTAAGGCTCTTTATACTCTCTGATTATTTTTCCTGTAGAAGTATGTTTAGTGTCATAATCAGCATAGACAACCCCAATAGATTTCATGTCCTGTTTCATAACGTTGACACACTTTGTTATCTTTTCAGGATACATTTCATCGTCAGCGTCTAAAATTGCATAGATATCTGTATCTGATAACGTGTAGTTTATGCCGGTATTTCTAGCGGCGCTAGGACCTCCATTTGTTCTGTTTATAGCAACAAATTTTCTATCGGAAAAATCATCACTAGGCCAAGTTATAAAAACTTTGGAACCTTCAAATGTATCGCTAGCAACACTCTTTTCAGAAGAAGTTATTATGTCCCAAGACTTATCTGTAGAGCCATCGTTAACAACGCAAATTGTCATAGGCCCTTCATAGTCTTGGTGCATAGCACTGTTTATAGCTTTTGCTATATACTCTTCGTCGTTATAACAAGCTATAAGAATTGTAACTCTAGGATTCTTTTCCATTTCTAATTTCTTCCCAAGTCCAAACTACACTTTTGGTGCTTCCGTCCTCGCTCTGTATACCTTCTATTTTTTCAAGAAGTGTCATTCCGTAGTATCCATTCAAAAACTTATGCATGGTAGCCTGAACAACAGTTCCATTTAGATCTTCATCGCCTTTGATATAGACAACAGGTTCAAGTTCTGTGTTCGTTTGCTTGTCAATTAAAGAAATTACATCCTTTGCAGGCTTGTTTCCAGCTCTCAAAATATAGTAGTAGCTATTGTTAATGTTAGGAAAACACAGATCTATAGATTGGTGTTGATATGCCTCTTCTTCCATAATCCTAGTTACTTTGTAATCTATTTCAGAATCTCCAAACAAATCTTGAACTGTAGAAATGAATTCTATAGGATCTGATTCTGAGCTATTGGCTATGGTGACATATGAAGCCTCGCCTTCTATTTCCTTAATGCCAGAAATAGTTTTTTCTAGACCTTCGATGGAGGAGTCATTGCCAAACAAAACTATAAAGCCTACGGGAAAGACGGCTTCTTCTTTTACTTTGTCTGTTAGACTAACGCTTGTGTCAAACGCCTCTTTCCATTCCTGATTTCTGTAATAGTTACACCAAGCCTCAACTACAAAGAACTCATTTTCTTCTAAGTCCTCTGCTTCAATGATGTCAACTCCCTTTTCTCTAAACTTTTCTACTCGACCTAACTTACACTCTGTCTGTGTTTTGCCAATATAAACAGCAAAAACACAATCTTTACAGGAGCTAGTTAACTGATTGTCCATCATGGCCTTTCTCCTTCTACTAACATATTGACGCCTTGTAATCTTTTCTTTGTGACTTTGATGCCTTGTGACTCTAAGAAAGAGACAAGATCTTCCATAGTCGTATGACTTAATTTAACGCTCCAAGCCTCCTCAAAATTTCCATGCATGAGGACATTAAGAGACTCTGTGTCTATAGCTTTTTTGTAAAACATCCTACATACTTCTAGAATGTCCGTTCCGCCGACGACTATCTTGCCGCCATGCCTAAGCTTACTAATCCAGTGAGCTAAAACTTTTCTAGACTCTCCAAGCTGTAGATAATCTAGTATGTCTTCTGCTACAATTTCTACACATTCGTTTTCTAGGGTTATTTCATCTAAATTACGAATGTCTGCCTTTATGACATTTGTTTGTTCATCATTGGCATTTTCTAGAACTACTTCTTCACCCATTCTCTTGAGTGTTGGGTCTATGTTCACAAATCCAGATTTGTAGCCAGACCCGCCTAGTGTTATGTTTATCTTCATCTTATCCCCTAAAAAACTTTTTAGCAGTTTGTTTAAGTAAAAAGTCCCACTTCCTGATAAACTCTTCTTGTGAAAAGTTTTCGACTATGGTTTTTCTTGCGTTGTCGCCTAGCTTTTTAGCAAGATCTTCGTCATTCAAAAGATCAACTAAGTATTGCTTTAGTTCTTCTTCGTCATTGCTTATAAAACCGTTAACGCCGTTCTCTACAGCTGTTTCAATTGCAGCTACAGTGCCAGCATTATCTGCATCTAGTTTAGCTTTCACCCAACCTAGTACTACTTCTTCTGTAAGGTCAGCATAAGGTACAAGAGTATCAGGCTTTGGAAGATCTACTTCACCAGTAGCTCTGAATTTGTAGGTACCATCTTCGCCATTAACACGATAGATAACTTTATTTAAATACCCGTCTGCTAGTTCACGCTGAAGGGTGTTTACTTGCCAAGTTTTTGTTGCCATTGTTTTAAATTTTTTTAAATAATAAATTGTGTTTGTAAATTGGGCTACCTTAGGATGATTCTAAGGCAGCTACTTTTGTTTTCAATGTTTCTACTTCTGCAGATAATTCTTGTACTGCTTTAATTAATGGAGCTATAAACTCATTATATCTAAGACCATAAACATCTTTAGGTGTATCTAAATCTTCTTTTGTGTAACCATCTTTTGTTAATGTAGTTTTAATAAAACCAGCAAAATCAGTAGTTGATTTACTTATATCAGATAATGTTGTTTCTACATCCTGTGCAATAAGACCATAGTGTGTTCTAGTCTTACCATTCAATTTATAAGATACAGGTTTTAATTTATTTACAAAAGATAAACCTAAATCAGAATCTACTATTGTATTTTTTTCATTTCTATCTGAAGTACTAATAGTACTGTTTGTAGCATAAATATCGTCCCATCTATGTCCTGGTCTACCTACGTCATAAGTATCATTAACCCACGCTTGCATATGTGCTTTAATGAAATAATCACCATCTGGTTGAAGTTCAAGTTTGTCTGTATCATCACTAGTAAGAGTTAAGTTTCCATTGACAGCCCTGATTTTACAGTTACTACCATCAAATTGTATATGGAAATCATCCCCATCTCCTAACTGAATAACATCACTATCACCCATACCGATGTTGCCTGATACATGTATTCCTTCTGAATCTGTCTCAAACTTCTTACTGTTGTTGTAGTAAAGTGTTACTGCTCCATCGGGATCACAAGTTAAAGAGTTTTCTCCGTATTTAGGTTGTAGTTTTACTTTGCCACTATGTCCACTAGCACTTCGGATGGAAAGTATACCTGTATTATTCTCTACAAAAGAATCCGTACCATCATGGTATAGAAGAAGATCACCTGAATTACCTAATGCAATACGATTATCTGAATCTGAACCGTCATTAATCTTTAGTGTACCAGTAACTAAAACACCACCTGAATTTGTCTCAAGCTTCTTAACGTTGTCGTAAAAGAGTGATACTCCTGCATTAACAGTAGCACTTATCATATTATCCCAACTACCAGGAGCAAAGTTTTTTAAATACCAAACACCACCTTGACCAGCGACAATACGCCAAAAATCAGTATTATCATCAGCTTCATCGGCGTACATATTAATAACGCAGTCACCACTTTCTGGACCGTAAAGAGATATTCCAGAAGTTGTTGTATTGAAACATTTAAAATTATCGTGATAGAGTTCAACGGCTCCGTTTGGATTAATTATTATACCGTCTTCTGAAGAATTAATTCTAAGTTTTAAACTACCAATCTGATTCATTACATAAGAATGAGATCCATCATGCCAGATTTGTAGATCTCCACTAGATCCAACTTTTATTTTTGCATTATCATTTACATTTAAAGAATCATCTGATTTATCCCAATAGACATTATAATTCGCTCCATATAAAGTTAAATCATCATTAAAAATACCACTAGTAGCAGTTAAAGTACCTGTTACAGTGACACCAGTACTTGTTGTCTGAAGCTTATTAACACCATCATAAAATAATGATGCTGCTCCATCCTCTGATCCATCTAACATATATTCAGAACCAGCTGCATTCATAAAAGCTAAATACGAACCAGTAATGTAGAAGTTTCCAGTACCAGTATCTTTTATGTAAGAGTGAGATCCATCGTGGTAGATTTGTAGATCTTCACCTGTCCCAACTTTTATCCTTCCCCAGTTACCATCTGAACTATCAGCAAGAAATAAGTTGCCTGTTAAAGTTGTTCCATAAGTAGACGTTTCAAGTTTTTTATTGTTGTTATGGTAGAGTTCAACGGCTCCGTTTGGATTGATTATTATTCCACTTTCTGCACTTGTTGCTGTTAAATTTAACTTTCCTGTCCAGTTTTTAACCCATGAATCCGTTCCATCATGATAGATCTGCAGATCCTCTCCATCTCCGAGTTTAATCTTATCAGTATCGTCTAAAGTTAAATGATCTGTAAGATTTAAACCACCTGTTATGTTAACGCCAGAGCTTGTTGTCTCAATCTTCTTAGCATCATCAAAATAAAGTGATGCTGCTCCACCACCTGTTGCTCTTATATTTGTTTCCCAAGCACTTCCACTTGAATAGTTCCCTACTTCCCAATTACCATTAGTAAGAGTTGTTAATCGGTATTTATCTGCGTGATCATCTCCTTCATCAGCATATAAATAGATTGTTGCATTTCCTCCCTCTGGCCCTTGGACTTGAATACCTTCACCATGTGTATAACAAGTTTTAACGTTGTTGTAATAGAGTTCTACAGGTCCATTATGACTACATGTTAGGTAGGTTTCAGTATCTGTTTTCGTTCTAAGTGCAATAGCATCGCCTTGCATCCGTAACCAACCTGATCCATTATCATTATGAACATATGAGTTAGTCCCATCATGGTAGAGTTGTAGATCTGATCCAGTTCCTAAAAGTATTTTCTCTGAATCTCTTATATAAAGTTCATCAGCTTCAATTTGTCCTGTTACTTTTACGCCAGCACTATTTGTCTCAAACTTCTTACTGTTATCGTAATAGAGTTCTACACCTGCATCATGCTTAATAAGTAAGCCAGTCTCAGTTGTGCCAGGATGGAAGTTAATATCATCTGCAGCTTTAAAGACTAAATCATCGGCTGTAGTTTGTACCCATAAATCACCAGTTGAGGTGACAATTTTAGAGTCTGTTCCATCATGGTAGATTTGTAGATCCAGATCATTACCAAAACCAGCCTTAGTGTTATCTGAAAATTCTAAAGTATCATCTGAAGAATCCCATCTGACATCTCTACCAGCATTATCAGGATTATCGAATTTTACGTCACCTTCACACTGTAATTGACCGTTAATCTTAAAGCCATTGCTATATGTTTCTGCTTTCTTATTGTTGTCATACATCAACTCAACGGCACCATTAGGCGTAAAATAAGCTATACCTTCATCATCTGCTCCGTTTTTAATTAAGACACCTGTATCAGTATTTAAAATTAGGTAGCCAGTGCCAGCATCTTTAATCCTAGAGTGACTTCCATCATGGTAAATTTGTAAATCTCCTGATCCTGTTTGAACACCTCCTAATTCAATCTTTGCACTATCAGGTAGTTTGAATGAGCCACTTGAATTGATCCTAGCTCTTTCTTGATAAGAACTACCATTCATAAATATTAGGTTCTTACTTGCATTCCCAATACCTAATCGGAAATCTCCGCCAAGATAAAGAAGTTCTCCATCATCTCCACCTCCACCTGTAGGGAATGACCCACTAGATCCAGCAGTCCTTAAGAAAATCTGACTATTTTCACTTTTTACATATAACATTGGTTCATCAGAAGCACCTTCAGCTCTGATTTCTGCCTTAGTACCGCTTGTTAATGTTCCTGTTGAGGTAGTTTCAATTTTTTTAACACCATCATAAAAGAGTTCTACTGCTGCATCATCGTGACATAAGATACTATCTTCACCACTTCTAGATTGTATATAAACATTACTAGAGTTACCTGTGTTTCTTATATATAGATGACCGCTAGCATGTGTGTTATCTATATAACTATGATGACTGCTTCCATCATGGTAGATTTCTAGATCTTCACCAGTACCAAACCTTAACTTAGTATCATCAGTAAACGTAGTATCTCCAGTAACACTACCTCCACTACCATTAAGTGAGGCTGCTACATCCCAAGAGGTACCATTATAAACGTATAGTCTATTATTGTTTGTGTTATAGTAAAGATCTCCTTCATCATTATTAGAACCTGGAGCACTAGATGCTATTCTATACTTATTAGCAAAGTCATTTACAGTATTTATATTAGCTGCTGTAGTATTAACACTATTTATAATGTATAGGTATGAGTAGTAGATGTAGTCTCTACTAATAGACCCATATCTTGACCATATGTAGTGTTTTCAGTTAAACCAGTAATTGTAATCGTAGCATTATTCGATACGTTACCATTACTAATAGTTTTAGTTGTTTCTCCACTACCAGTTACTATTGCAGTTGATAACCCTTTAATACTAATAATAGTACCTGTACCGTTCTGTGGGTCAGGGTTAGTATCAGGGAAGCTAGTCTCATTATCAATAGTCTTGAAACCACCAACATCATCAACTAAGTCTAAGATACGTGCATTAACAGCTCCAGTAGTAGCTATGTAGCTATCACTAGATGTCCAAGTCTGTCCACTACTAATAGTTTCTGTACTATCTTGTTTAAAGTATCTAGAATCTGATGCAGCACTAGTTAGTAGTGTTGTATCATTACCAGTAGTACTAGCTTGCTCACTATTAGTAATTAAAGTTGAATCAGCTATATTAGATGCCTCAACTGCACCTGAAGCTAACTTAGCATTAGTTACAGCATCATTTACTAGTTCAGAGGTACCAACAGAATTATCTGTCATATTGGCTATCACTACTGAATTACTAGATAAGTGATCTGAAGTAATAGCATTATCAGCTATCTGAGATCCAGTAACCGCATCGTTAGCTATCTTAGCTGTAGTAACTGATGTATTAGCTAATGCAGCTGTATCAACTGAAGTAGGTGCATAGTGTTCTGTATCTATAGAGTCTGCTGCTAAATGTTCTGAATCAACAGCATCATCTGCTATCTTAGCACCAGTGATAGCGTCTGCAGCTATCTTAGCTGTAGTTACATTTAAGTCAGCTATGTGAGCTGTATCAATAGATCCATCAACATAGTGTTCAGAGTTAATAGTATCATTAGCTATCTTAGCTCCAGTAATAGCATCTGCAGCTATCTTAGCTGTAGTTACATTACCGTCTGTTATTTTAGCTGTAGTGATAGCATTAGCTGCTAAATCATCGGTACCAATAGCACCTGTAGCTAACATAGCAGAAGTAACTGTACCTGTATCTCCAGTCGTTACTACTGTACCAGTTACATTAGGTAAGGTAATAGTACGATCTGCAGTAGGATCAGCTACAGTTAGTCTAGTTTCATATGCGTCATCTGTAGCACCTTCAAATATAATATCTACGTCTTCTGCCATAGTCATGTCACCGACCATGGTACCACCAAGGTTACTAAGATATCTAGCGTTTACCTCTTGTGTAGTATATAAGTTCTGAGTGAAGTTATCATTCAGGTCTTCTGACTTAATAGCTGAACCAGCATAAAAGGTAGCTGCTAGGCTGTCGGTATCAGTCTCTCTGTATATTTTGATTTTGGCTCCGTTAGCTGGAGCAGTATTAAATTGTACCGTTGTAGCATTAGCTAGGGTGAAGGCTGTTGTAACGGTTGCGTCTATTTGAGCTTTAACCTCAGACGACTTAAGATATGGAAATGTGAATGCGTAATTGGTGGTGGAGCCATTACCTATGTATGAGTTCTGTGTAACAGCCATAGTAGTTGTTATTTAGGCATTTGTAATAGTTGACGGGTTTTTTGTGCTTTCTTTTGCTCTGCAGCTGCTGCTGGAACATTACCTTGTTTCATGTACATATCAGTCAATTGCTGTGCTGATGTAGCTTGAGCGAATCCTTCATTATTTTCCATGAATATCAGTTCAGCTTCTTTTTGAGCAACTCTAACAATCTTATCTATTTCCCTAAATAAAGGTAATAATCTAGATTTTAGTTCTACTGCATCTTCTGCTGTATCATCACCATGAGCACGATGGTAACGTAGTTGACCGATTTGTTTTTGATAATCTTTATTTCTCATAAGAGGTAGTAGTTTTTTATATAACTGCATCTCTCCTATGTAACCATATATCTCTTCTCTTTCTTCTGGTGTGTAATCTCTTGATCCATCAGAATGCTGTTTTAATCTACCTAACCCATCCCATCCAGTAGTAAGTAACCATTTTCTCCATGGTTCTTCTGTACCACTAATTTTTATTGGACTTAAGGAATTAAGTATTCTAAGGAAAGGATTATCAATATCATTTAAAGCTTCACCAGTCCAGAAATCTCTTTGTTCTGGTAAGAAACTAGAAGCAATAGGTATTTTATTTTGTACATACTTAATGACATCAGCTTCAATATCCTTCTGAGTAGATGTAATAGCATTACTTAATACACCTAAAGCACCAGATTGAGGTATCATAGCTCTAGCTGAGTTAGCAGTTAATCTAGCCCACCCAGACATATCGCCGTTAGCGGCGGCTACAAGCGGCTCTAAGCCCTGTAAAGGAGTCTCGTTAAGGAATGTAGCAGCAATGGTCCACATGAGCTTAGACTGCCAATCCTCAAGGAATGGTGCCTCCAAATCTCTAGCATAATAGGATATATCTCCTAAAATAGTTAGGATTGGATCTACACCAATTATACCTTTAAAATTAACCCATTTACCAGCTACATTAATAGTCTTAGGTTCATATCCAAGTTGATCTCTTTCTTTACTTCTACGACTAGCATTGTAATGACCATTACCTCTGACATTACCAGCCATAGCATAATCCCACATAACCTTAGTTAAGATAGAACTAAACGCTACTCTACCAGTATATTCAGCTCTTAGATTTTCAAATAATGTTCTAGCATTAGGAGTAGTAGCCATGTCTATTCCATGCTCTGCTAATGCAGCTGCTATTTGATCATCAGTTCTAGCCCATATAGTTTTACTATACTTATTAATACCAGGTATAGCACTAATAGGTGTCCAAGATAATGCATTCTTAACTACATTACTACCAGTTCTAGGGAACATGAATAGGAATTTAGCAATTGGATATGCAGTAGTTCCTTTGTTAATCCAAGTAGATAAGCCGTCATCTAAGTTTAATGATACTTCTCCTGATATAGATTTTAATGCTTTATCAGTAATCATTCCATTACTATCAAACATTGCTGCATAGTGTTCTTTCTCTGCTAATTCAATCTTCTTCCAATCAGCAAATCCAAATTCACTAAAGACATCATCATATGCTCTCATTCTTGATAAGTAATGAGCTAAGTGTGTCTGACTAAATACATCTGTAAAGACCATGCCTGTCATACCATATCTTAGATAAGGTAGTTTAGCCATCTCTTTTAGATTCTTAGCTGTATCATATTGAAGTAGTCTACCATAGTTACCTTCTTGTTCCCAGACTCCTCTCATATCTTCTAATATATCCCAGGCTTTATCATCCTTGAATACAAAGTCTTTACGATATGCTTTCATCATGAACTCAGGATCTTTGTTAGCCTTCTTCATCATCTCCCAAGCATCTTTCAATGCTCGTCTATTAGTTTCAAAGACAGCTCCATTATAATAGAATGATCTCTTTAAACCTTCAAAATCATCAGCTACTCCCCATATACCATGACCTAATATACCAGTAATAGGTTTAAGTATCAGTTGAGAGGTATTACCTATACCAGCTCTGAAAGCTGATAAACCAGATAACACATTATTATATATAACACCCCAAGCAGATCTAGCAAATAAGTTTAATTGTTGAGGATCTGGACTCTTTAACATTCCCGTAGGTGTTACTTGATCTCCAGCCCACTTCATTAACTTAGCTAAACTATCAACGTCTCCATTAGTATGTGCAAATGCATCAACTAAAGGACGCATAGCTAGAGGATTCTCTTTAGCTAATCTTTGTAGTGTTTCAGTAAACTTAAGGTTCTTAGCATGTATAGCATTCTCAGCAGATCTGAATTCCTTCTGCAATCTATCTATAACAGTATCTAATTCTCCTGGCGGTACTTGGTCAAACCAGTTCTTATTCCTTAACTGCCAACCTGATATATACTTATTTAAAGCATATTCATCCATGAGGAATTGCATCTTATCAATAATAAGATCCATTGCTCTAGGATCATCAGTGAACGGTTGTAGTTTCTGAATAGTTTCAGCAAGTGTAGCAGATTCTCTACCTAGAGTATCCATAACTCTAGCAGAGGATTGAGCTATCTCTCTACCTAAGTATCTATCAGTAAGATCTCTCATAGCAAAAGCTGCAGCTCTAGCTTGTTCTTCGTTGATATATTCAACTTGGAATCTACCTAGAAGCATAGACTTAGTATCTTTATTAGATAAGAATAGATCTCTTACTTCATCCATATTCTCAGCTGCTATGATACTGGTATAGATATCCCATGCAGCAGCGTTCATCTGTTTAGCAGAGAATCTGAATCCATCTACTAATGCATTGAATCTACCTGTGTCTCTAGCCTGTTCAGCTACACCTAAGACAGCATCTCTAGAAGTACTGCCTACCATTAAACCTTTAGCTCTCATAGCTTCAGTTATAACAGGTGCAGGATCTCCTTCTGATATACCATTTTTAATAGCAGTTGTATCTGCCATGTTCCTAGCTATATTACCTGGAGGTACTGATTGTCTTCTATTATTTACAACAGGAGTTATGTCAGGATCAAATTCTAGTTCTAATTGTTCAGGAGGAGTATTCTCAATTTTATTAATAGCTGCTATATTCTGTTCTTTAGTAGCATTCCTATCTAAAGAATCTAGAGCCTTGTTCAAATCATCTACTTTATCTAGTTCTTGTACTAGGCTTTCTCTTTCAGAGATTAATAAGTCTTCAACTCTTCTTGATATATTCTCACTGCCTAAAGATAACTGAGTATCAATTTCTTGAATCCTCATTAATTTATCAATATCAGCTTCTTTAACTACTTCTTTCTGCTTATAAGCGGTAGAAGCTTCATCTAATGGTTCCATCCATTCCATTGTACGCTTACCGCCTCTAATCCTAATAAAAGCACCTAAGACAGTACCAGCTATTGCAAGAGGTGTTGTCTCGAACATGTTCTTATACTTCCTAACCTTTGGACTATCACTATCTAAAGTCTTAGCCCAGTCAGGTATAGGCCATCTACCTTCAGGTCCAAATACACCTGGGAAGTAATCAGCTAATGCACGTAATGCATTATGATCCTCACCAGCATCATTAAGACCAATTACAGCAGCCTCAGTAGCACTGAATATACCAGCAGAAGCTAATGTCCTCTGTAGCTTAGTCATGCCTTGTGGAAGCTTCTGAGTTAGATTTACAGCCTTACCTCCAGCTAATATAGAAGGTACAACAATAGCAATCATTTCTCTTAAGCCTTGTCTACCTGGATCTGGATCTTTAGTTATTTTATCATAGAAGTTATCTAAACCAGATAATCCTGGTAGAGTACCTACAGCATCCATTACCCAGTCTGTTGTAGCACCTGCTCCGTAACTAGCTAAAGCTCTGAATTTATCATTCAAGTTAAGTAACGGATTAGAATACTGATCAGACATATCCTTCTTTCTCTGCTCATGTTGCTCATGAGTCATACCGTAGTATTTAAGAAACCACTGATCTTTTAATGCTTCTCTTTCTTCTACAAACTCAGGATCTATAGGAGCAAAAGGATTAGGTCTACCCATCCATTGCTGTTTACCTAG
>LULN01000351.1_pt1 | contig 12696 bp, 17 predicted proteins | sample 728131 | NCBI WGS metagenome assembly LULN01 (sample SAMN03860288, study PRJNA289734) | marine metagenome | biome: seawater column; feature: ocean; material: water; isolation source: Red Sea water column Station 149 - depth 100m | place: Saudi Arabia: Red Sea | collected 2011-10-15 | depth 100 m
GAGGGTGTTGGTAGTAAAGCTACATTAGCTGCTGAAGATGTTAGATTCGCTAGAACAATCGAAAGATTACAAAAAATCATTTGTGCTGAACTTGAGAAAATTGCTATTGTTCATTTATACACACAAGGATTTGAAGATGCAGAATTGATTAATTTTGAATTAGAATTAACCAATCCATCAATGATACATCAACAAGAAAAACTTGAATTGTTAACTCAACAAACTGAAATAGCAAATACATTATTGGAAAATAAATATTATATAATAAGAAATTTTCGAATTCGGTAATAATCACTCTACCTTCTTTATCATATTTATCAATACCTAATCCATACTGTACATGCAGAGGTTCTTTTTTTGAAAATGTAGCAACGCCACTATATCCTAATTTTTCAGCAGAATGCCAATAAGAGAAGTATCCATCAATATGCTGAAGTGTATCGGGAAGTTGTTCAAATTTAGCTTTTGTTTCTTGAATACATAAGATATCTGGTGATTCAGATGAAAACCAATCCAAGAATCCTTTCTTCTCAATTGCCCTCACTCCATTAACATTCCAAGAAAATAATTTCATTTTTGCTCTTTACCCTTTATATAATAAATTAAAATATGGATTTTAAAGAACAATTTAAAAAGATTATAGATGAAAACTCCATTGTTCTCTTTATGAAAGGGACTAAAGAAGCTCCTGTATGTGGATTTTCAAGTAATGTAGTTCAACTACTAAATCATTATGGAGTTGAATACAAAGACGTGAATATTCTAGAGCATGAGCAAATGAGACCTGATCTATCAGCATTGTCTGGATGGCCAACTTTTCCTCAACTATTTGTAAAAGGTAAATTAATTGGAGGAGCAGATATTGCAAATGAACTACATGAGAACGGAGAATTGCTTGATATCCTCGATGTAAATTGATAGGAAATTCACTAGTCATAGCCTAAATTACTCACGTTTTTTTGGCCCGTTCGTCTAGTGGTTAGGACTCATGGTTTTCATCCATGCAACAGGGGTTCGATTCCCCTACGGGCTGCAAAATTTCCTTATTATACAATCTACTATAAGGTTATTTTCTAAAAAAAAGACCGACCAGTCGGTTTTTTCTTGTTTTTATTTAAAAAATTTATCAGATTTGATAGTCAATATGAGTTAGTTGAGGCGGGGGGTATTCCTAAACGATTGCTATCATATTCAATATATTTTATTATATCTCGACTATATCACCAATTATGAAGCATGAATCTCCCGCCTTTTTTTATATTATCAAGAGATTTTAATTTAGGAATTGAGCTATTAATCTTTGAAAATGATGTACACCTTTTTCTCGTGTTGGAGAAAATCTTCCAGATTGATAAAATGAAGATTGGATACCTTTGCTTTCATTTTCAACAATAAATTCATCTTCCCTTTCAACTTTATCAATATCATTTCCAGCTCCTTTATGAAGCTTGGTAGAATCATAAACATATGTTAGAAAAGAAACTTTGGTTCGATTTATACTAATTGGTTTAACAATATTCACCGATAATCCCCAAGGATAAAAATTGAACATCATATTAGGAAAAACCCAAAAATAATATGCCGCAACCTGTTTTCCATAGTCAATATGATCTTTTGGTAGATCAAAGGTTTCATTAGCATCATCTGAATAACCAATCTGCAGATTGGAATATTTATATAATTCAGTGGTATAACTTCCATAGTCTAAAACTTTATTTAAACCTTCATGCACAAAAGGGATGTGAAAGCCTTCGAGATAATTATCGCAATATAGCGCCCAATGTGCCTGCACCAAATAGTCTTTAGAAAGACTACTATCAAATGAAAATTGATCTAATGGCAAAAATCCAATTCTTTTATTAATAGGTTTAAGAACTTCTTCAAAATCAAAAGATGGATTTAATCCTGCAAATAAAAATGGACCCCATTCTGCGAGTGGAAATTGATATAAGTTATCACAGTCTCTTGGAAAATCTTTTGTTTTCTCAAATTCTGGCATTGATTTAAAATTACCATCTAAATCAAATGTTCTACCATGGTATGCACATTTTATGTTTTTTGATTGACCAGGACCTAAAGCTAAAATATGCCCTCTATGAGTGCAAACATTAGTCATACAATTGATTTCACCCTCTTTATTTCTAGTTAATAAAATAGGTTCAGTTAAAAATCCATCTAACAAAGTAAGAGGTTGAATTGAATTGGTTAGCTTTAGAGATGAGTTATCACCAAGCCATTGCCATGACTTTAAAAAAATCTTTTGTTTTCTCAAATTCTGGCATTGATTTAAAATTACCATCTAAATCAAATGTTCTACCATGGTATGCACATAAATAGTATTGGAAACCCAAGTTCCACATTAATATGGCTATTATTTTTAGAAATTGTTTCGGTGGTAACTACTTCTTCAACAATAATAATATCATCATGAATATTTTTTTCATTTACAAAGCTTAATTTCAAAATTGGACCAACATTAAACTGTGCATTTGCTTCTATAGTTGTATAACCCGCAACTTCCAATACATAGTATTTTCTGTAAAAATCTTGATTGGTTGTATCTAATATATCATTATTATAGTCACTATTACCATATCGTAAACCAAATGACATATCCATTGGTAATTTGACATGTTCTTTTAAATGATAAGTTACCCCTAAAGAGAATCCTTGATCGCCAACATCAGGATTATTCTCTCTAAAATTATCAGAAAAATCAAATGTATTTTCTGCATCTCCATATGAATCTTTACTATTAAATAAAGAATATCCATAAGAAAAATCAAAACCAAGAAATCCATTGTATATATAAGAAAGGTTTAATGAATTATTATAGCTATCTCTTAAAAGCTTTCCTTCACCAAAAAAATCAAGACTTCTGTCATATCCAAAAGAAACAGTTACTGCATTTTGATCGGGACGTAGCATATGCCCTTGAGCTAACAAAGATGTTGATAGAAATATAATTGATAATAGTTGTTTAGCTTTCATATTGTATATTACAAAACGAATAATTCATTCAAAATTCATTTTTTATTTTTTCTATGACCGATATAAGCTTACCATAAATTTGTTCAGTATTCCTTGGTGCACCAATTAAAATTTCTCTAATAATACCATTTTTATCGACAATAAAATGACCAGGTGACACCGGAGTAAATTGATACATAAAGTTTCTATCAATTGATCCATTAATATAATTGAATTCGTTGCGTAATAGAAAATTATTCTTTGAGTAATAACAGCCCCTCTTCCACCTGACTGCATTAAATTATATTCTTGGATTAAATTGTCAACTGTGTCATCTGGAATAAATCCTCTTAGATCATCAAACTCTTTAAATAGTATATATTCAGTGTTATTATCATTAATTCGTCTCAAAGCTTGAATCCCACTTGTTTTCTCAAGTAAACTATCTTTTTGTGCTTCCGTTAACACATTGCCTTGAGCATCACGAAAAACAATCTGACTCATTTGAGCTCCCTCTGGAGATGATGTTTGATTTTGTTCAGTTGATTTAGGATTCTCTTTTGGAGATGCTTCTTCTTTAGTAGCACAAGAAAGCATAGTAAAACATATAATTAGTAATAAATAATTTCTCATTCGCGATATCTATTTTTATACAACCTTAAAAAAAATAATGAAGATATTAAGACACAAAAAATACAAAAGATAACAAATATTTGTTCAAAATTATTTGCAATCCATTGTGCCGTATCCGATAATTCTTCTTTTTTTACAAAAATCATGTTAGAATTTGTAAAATTTTAAGGATAGTTATGATAAAAATATTAATACCAACACATTATTGGTTAATAACCATAATTGGTTTTTCAATCGTTGTTTTATTAAGTGGATTTTCATACAAAAGAATCGCAAAAAATAATAATGGTATGATTGCTAGTTCAAATTTTTATGATTTAAAAGCAATAACAATTGATGGACAAGAAATTTCCTTTGAACAATTTAAAGGGAAAAAAGTTTTGATTGTAAATGTTGCTTCAAAGTGTGGCTACACATATCAGTATGAAGGATTACAAAAACTACATGAACTCTATGGTAGTAAAGTTTCTATTTTAGGATTCCCTGCAAATGATTTTTTATTTCAAGAAAGAGGAAGTAATGAAGAAATAGCAGAATTTTGTGAAAGTAATTTTGGGGTCACTTTCCAAATGTTTGAAAAAATAACAACAAAAGGCAAAAAACAAAGTCCTGTTTATCATTGGTTATCCAATAAAGAATTAAATGGGTGGAATGATCAAAAACCGAGTTGGAATTTTTGTAAATATCTTATCGATGAAGATGGAAAATTAGTTGCTTTTTTTGATTCAAAAGTAAAGCCTCTTTCAGAAGAAATAGTTTCTCTAATAAAATAATTTCTTAGGCATACAGCATTATCAGACTTATTGCCATTACAATCATTCCAGCAGTTACTCCTATGATAGGATCAGTAGGTTCGCCGTATTCTCTTGAAACAGGTAAAAGCTCATTCAAAGCAACATAAATCATAATACCAGCACAAAGAGCAAAAGATATACCAAATAATGCTGGATTATATACAGTGCTAAAAACTAGAAATCCAATCAGTGCACCCATAGGTTCCGCAAGCCCTGAACAAAAAGATACCCAGAATGCTTTAGATTTATCTTTGGTAGCATAATAAATAGGAACTGATACAGCTAATCCTTCAGGGATATTGTGAATTGCAATCGCAAATGCAAGAGTTGCTCCAACAGTAGGATCATATACTGCAGCTGTGAATGTTGCAAACCCTTCTGGAAAATTATGAATAGCTAAAGCAATTGCAGAAAATACTCCTGTACGAATCAATGCGGTTTCATTTTTATCTGAAGATCGTGAAATAAAATCAGCAATGGAGTGATGATCAAAGAGTTGATCAATAAATAACATTGTTAATAACCCTACAATAAATGCAACCACTCCAATCAAGCTGCCAGTTGTAGGACCATATAATAATGATAAATCTTCAAAAGAAAGTTTAAGAAGTTCTACAAAGGAAACATAAAGCATGATACCCGCTGCAAAACCAATAGCAATCGATAATAGTCTTTTATTTTCAAATTTAGAATATAATCCTAGAAAACTACCAATACCTGTGCTAAGTCCAGCAAAAGTTGCAAGTGCAAAACCAATATAAATATTACTTGGGTCCATTTCTTAATTTCTCACTAAATTATTTCATGGAAAATTACAAAAAATCATGTTTGAAGTAATTAAAATTATCTTATCTGCAATAATCATATTCATTGCATCTGAAGTTGCAAAGAAAAGTATTATTCTAGGATCAATTATTGTCTCTCTACCTCTCATGTCACTGTTAACTATTAGTTGGCTACAAATTGAAACAAAAGATACTCAAAGCATTATATCATTATCATATAATATATTTTGGCTGACATTGCTTTCATTGTCATTCTTTATACTATTCCCATATTTATTGAAGAAAAATATTTCATTTGGACTGAGTATGGGGCTTTCTTTTTATTGAATTAAGTTGTTTACTAAATTGATCTTTAAATAATAAAAATAAAACCATAATTCCAATCAACGTCAAAGCAATTCCTAAAACATATGTAAGAATACTAGAATAAAGAATAAAAGTATTATTACTGAATTTTGTTGATGCAATTAATAGAACCGCTATTGCAGATGGACAAGGAATGAGTCCAGCAACTGTACCTGTTATAAACGGACTGGAAAATTTAGATTGATTAAAATGAAAATGCATTGGCTCATCACATTCATCATCATGTTCATGGCGAACTTCTTTTACAGATCGAGACAATAAATCTATACCTAATAAAATAATTAATAAGGGACCAATAGCATTTAAGAAAGGAAAAGATTCACTTTCTAAAGCATGAAACATGCCTAATACAAAAATAACAGAAAATGTAAAATTATTATTAAGAGCATTTTCTAAAAAGGCAATCCATTCATACATTTTCTTTGCCTTTTACTTTTTTTGGAATTGGATCAAACCCTTTTGAACCCAAAGGATGGCATTTCGCTATTCGTTTTATGCCTAACATTATACCTTTTAGTGTTCCCCATTCATTGATTGCATCAATCATATATTGAGAACATGTGGGTTGATATCGACAATTTGAACCTAGAAATGGAGAAAAAACAACTTGATATAATCGTATAATTTTTACAAAAAAATATGACAATTAGTCTTCCTTAAAATCTTTGTGGAGCATACTTGTTTGTATGTCTTGGTTTGCTTGATATTTACCGCCTTCATAAGATGTGTAATCTCCATCAATAGAATGGTAAAAAATTTGACATATTTCTATGTTTGGATAAATTTTAATTGGCTGGACACAAAAAATTTCTAATGTCCAATAACCTTTAAAACCTACATCTCCAAATCCAGCAGTAACATGAACAAATAAACCTAATCTTCCAACAGAAGATCTGCCTTCTAGCATAGGGATTAGATTGTGAGTTTCTGTATACTCAACTGTTCTCCCAAGATAAAGCTTATTACTTTCCAATAATAATCCTTCTTCTGGTATAATCATCTTTGTTCCTGTATTGTCTTTTTTCATATCTAATACATGAGAATCATAGACAACAAGTTCATTATGAAGTTTGAGGTTATAACTATTGGGATTAACCTGTTTTTCATTAAAAGGTTTAATAATTATATCATCGCCTTGTCTATTTACAATTTCTTTTCCAGATAGAATCATAATATTGTTCTACATTATATAATTTTTTTTAGGTTACAAAGTAAATTTTTGTATTTTACGGTATGGATTTTATAGTATGGTGGCAAACATTACCTTCAAAGATGGATCCAATCTTATTATCGATTGGTTCTTTTTCTATTTATTGGTACTCAACAATGTATCTTGTTGCATTTGGAGTTGTATACTTATTGTGTAGAAAAAAAATTAATAATAACGAGTATACAAAACTGACATTGCTAGAATTTGAAGATTTATTATCTTGGTGTTTTATTGCATTAATTATAGGAGCACGATTAGGGTATGTATTATTTTATAATTTTGAATACTATATTGATAATCCATTAGAAATCCTTCTTCCATTTTCTATTAAGAATGGAGTATGGAAATTTACTGGTATTGCAGGAATGTCTTATCATGGAGGAGTTATTGGAGTATTAATAGCAATTTGGCTGTATGCTAGAAAAAAAGATTTACATCTATATACTATTGCAGATTTTTTAACTCCTGCAATTCCTTTAGGTTACTTTTTTGGAAGAATTGGGAATTTTATTAATGGAGAACTATATGGACGAGTAACAGAAGCTTCCATTGGGATGTATTTCCCAAATGCAGGTGATTATCAATTAAGGCATCCATCGCAATTGTATGAAGCATTTTTTGAAGGTATTGTATTATATTTTTTAATCAAATCACTTAAAACACGATTTACATTTCTAGGATTTAACAGTGGTCTCTATGTATTTGGGTATGCTTTCTTTAGATTTTTTATTGAATATGTTCGAGAACCAGACAAACACTTACAATTTATATTGCTCAACTTAACTATGGGTCAACTCCTATGTATAGCAATGATGATTGGTGGTATTGTAATATGGTTTACAGGATATAAAACAGCTACTGAAAACTAAAAGAAAATACTGGTTCACCGCTTGTCATACTTGCTGATTGCACACTATCATCATTATAAAAATTAACAATATTAACTTGTTTGCTGGATAGATCCATAAAGATAGAATTCAAAATAGCAATCGTAGGAGATAAAGAGAATTGTTCTATTTCTAAAAAGAAAATGGTGTAATCTAAACCAACTTCTTTTCCAATATATTTCCATATATAATCTTGAATAATAAAATTATCAGATAGATAATTAACTAAAAATATATCGATTTCATCACTTTCTTTTTCTGTCCCTAAATGCAATGTGTTATAGTTAGCATTTTCTAACAGTAGATTAACATCATGAGTGAAAACCTGAATAGTAATTTCAGCTCGATTTTCTTTTGATTTAAATTGGACATCAGTCGTAGAAATAAAAAACTGATGAGCAAAGATAAGGCTCAATAACATTATTGAGCCTATTGCCTTTGATATATAACTCATTTTTATTCAGAGTCGTCTGAATTAGCAGCATCATCACGCACTCGCTGCATTAGATTCTTGCCTCCACCCCAGCCAGAAGACTTAAATGTTTCAAATCGAGTTGGCTCTACTCTTTCAGGCCAATAATTATTACTTCTGTCAACATCAGCGGTCTGTATAAATGGATCTAAAGTCATCGTCTTAATTGGCTTTTCTGTTTTAAAGATTTTTGTAACTTCACCTCGATTAAATCTCCAAACTTCAACTGGAATCTTAATCACTTCTTTCTCTCCATCTTCATATTCAAACTCAACAATGATAGGCATGATTAAACCATCATTGTCTGAAAATTTAACAGAGTAAAAATGATCATTCTTGTCTACTAACGCACGCTCTTCATCAGATAAATCGTCTAGGAAACTGCTATATTCTCTTTTTTCTCTCTTGGTAACTTGATTTTTATCATAATTATCATAAAAATCCCTAGTATTTGGATCACGATCTGTTACAGTTGCTTCAATGTCTTCCTCATCAAGCATTGCGCTATAATATTGAGTATCATCTTCATCAAATGATCTTTTCTTTTCTGGATCCATCTCAAGTTGATACCAATCAACAGACTCAATGGAAAGGTCTACATGATCATTGCTAAAAAACCATCCTCTCCAAAACCAATCCAGGTCTACCGCAGATGCATTTTCCATGATACGGAAAAAGTCTGTAGGAGTTGGATGTTTAAACATCCATGTTTTAGAATATTCTTTAAACGCATAATCAAATAACTCACGTCCCATGATAGTGTCTCTTAAAATATTTAATGCTAATGTTGGTTTTCCATATGCATTTGCACCAAATTGATAAATCGATTCTGAATTAGTCATAATCGGCATGATATTTGATTTATCACCTTTCATATAATTAATAATATAATCGGTATTTCTTGAAGGGTGGAACAATTCAGTATCCCACTCTCTTCCTGCAATATCATCCATAAATGAATTTAAACCTTCATCCATCCATGTCCATTGACGTTCATCAGAATTCACAATCATAGGAAACCAGAAATGTCCAACTTCATGAATAATTACTCCAATTAATCCTCTTTTAGTGCGTTCAGAGTAAGTGCCATCTTCTTCAGGACGATATCCATTAAAACAAATCATTGGATACTCCATACCCATATAGTTGATATGAGCTGAAATTGCTACTGGGTAAGGATAATCAAAAGTATACTTTGAATACACTTCCACTGTATGAGCTACAGCCTTTGTAGAATATTGTCCCCACAAAGGTTCTGCTTCATTTGGATAATATGACATTGCCATCACTGTATTTCCACCAACTTCAACTCCAATAGCATCCCATATATATTTTCTTGATGTAGCAAATGCATAATCACGAACATTTTCTGCTTTAAAATGCCATGTCTTTTCATCTTTAGATTGTTCTTTTTCATTTTCTAATGCTTCCGCATTGGTTACAATCTTGACAGGCTCATCAGCAGTTTCTGCTTCTTCTAATCTATCAATTTGTTCTTTAGATAGTACTTGCTGTGGATTTTGCAATACTCCTGTAGCGCCAAGAACATGGTCGGCAGGTACAGTAATTTTTACATCATAATCTCCAAAAATTAATGTGAATTCACCTCGACCTAAAAACTGTTTATTTTGCCATCCATACACATCATTATACATACACATACGTGGAAAAAATTGTGCAATGGTATAAATATAATTATCATCTTCTTCAAAATACTCATATCCAGATCTTCCGCCATCTCTTATATGATCATTGATATTGTACCACCACTTAATTTTAAATTTATAAGATTGTCCTGAACGAATTGGTTCTGGCACATCAACACGCATCATTGTTTTATTAATAATGTAAGGTATATCACGATTTAAACCATCTTTGACATGTTCAATTTTGAACCCTCCATCAAAATCGCGATAGAAATTCTTTAATGTGCTTAAAGGAATAGATTCACCTACTTGGACTTTTTCTCTTCCTCTTTGGGCTCCAAAATCACCACTTGTTTGTACTTTATAACTATCAGAATCTAATGCTCGAACGTTCTGATCAAGCTGGACCCAAAGATATGGAATTGGGTGAGGACTATTGTTATGAAATGTAATTGTTTCCTCGCCATACAAACGTTGTTTTTCATCATCTAATACAAGATCCATCACATAATCAGCTTCGACTTGCCAATAATCCTCTCCTGGATATCCTGCAGCAGTTCGATATGTGTTCGGAGTTGTAATCTCCTCATTGAGTTGTTTAAACTTATTTACATTTGCTTGCGCAAAAACAAGTGAAAAACAAAATAATGTTGCTAAAATTTTCTTAAACATATAAATCTCCTATTTTTAATAGCATATTCGAATTAGAATCCAATGTAATAAGTAAATAATAATGTTGTAAATAAAAAAAAGATGTTAGTTTTGGACTGTAAGGAGAATGCAATGATAAAAAAAGTACTTTTCATTCAAAATAGAACAGATATCAAACGTTCAAATTTTTTTGACCATTGGGAAAATATCCATGCACCTCATATGGTAAAAATATTAAAGCCTGTTAAATATGTATTAACCTTCTTTGAAGAAGATAAAGAAGGAGGATGTTGTGGAATGGCAGAATTATGGTTTCATTCTGAAGAAGAATACCAAGAAGCAATGAAAAGACGTGAAAGTGATTTTGGTAAATCTGATAATTGGCATGATGTTGCAAAAGCATGGCCAGATTTAGATCGATACGAATACACAGGTAAAGAAATTACAATTATTGATAACACCAATGAATCGTCTGAATGAACGATTAGCACTTATTGTTGTAGTTTTATTACTTATTCTTTCTAGACAATCAACTCCAGAATTTCAAGTTGGGGATATTTTATTCCAAGATTTAGATTGTGGCCCACCATGTGAAGCAATTGAAGCAGTTACATCAGGATACAATGGAGCTCAACTTTCGCACAATGGTATTATTACTGAAATAAAAGGTGATAAATTTAGCCAAATTTTTTTGGTGGAAGCAATTGGTGAAGGGGTAGTAAAAACACCACTTGATAAATTTCTTCAACGTAGCAATAAAGTAATTGTAGGAAGACTAAAACCAGATTATACCTATATGATCTCTGATGCAATCAACTATATTGAAACTTCTATTTTAGGAAAACCATATGATTACATTTTTGATTTAGAAAATGATACATATTACTGCTCAGAAGTAATCTATCAAGGTTTTCAAGTAGCTGATTCAACACAAAACTTATTTGTTATAAATCCAATGACATTCAATGAACCTAATAGCAAGAATCCATTTGTACATTGGGTAACTTACTATAAAGAATTAAATGCAGCTATTCCAGAAGGCGAGCTTGGATTAAACCCAGGAGGAATGTCTCAATCAGATAAAATAGATATTATTCACACATTCGAAAAACCAAGTGGAATGCAATAATGGAATTTCTATCACAACATTATACTATTTCATTTGCTATGTTAATTGTTTGGATCCTTACTTACTGGTATGGGAAGAAAATTGATGACAGTGACAAGGTAACATTTGGATATTTTTTAATTGGAATCAGCATTGTTCAAGAATTTGCAGATTACATTGGAAGATATTATGGGAGTATTAATGGATTGTATGATTTCCAAATATTAAAAGAGCTACCATTACAACCATGCCACTTTGCTTATTTCTCGCTTTTGCTTGCAATTTATACGCGCAAACAGATATTCTTTGATATTGGATATTTCTTTGGGATTTCTGGAGCATTACTTGGAATTATTACACCCGGTAATGATGGTATTTATAGTTTGTGGTCTAATTTAACAGCGCACTTTCAACACTCATTCATTATTATGAATATTATGTGGTGTGTTTCTGCATTAAATATGGGTTGCACAAAACGTTCGATTTTAAATGCATTTTTATTCTTAAATATTATGATAATCCCAATTGGATTATTTGATATGATAACAGGACAAAATTATTTCTTTTTAATGAAAGCACCTGAACTACTTGTTTATAATCCTTTACTACCAATCACAACATGGCCATGGTATATCCTGTGGATTGAATTTATATTTTTCCCTTATTGCTATATATTTTATTTAGCAGTACGAAAAGATTAGTTATCAAAAGAAGCTTTTAATTCTGGATAAGTCTCGCGATATAAACATTGTTCACATGAATCTGTATCAAGTGCAGGGATAGAATCGTCTTGTAAACAATCATATAGCGCATCAACTGTAGGATCAATCCAATCAGTATCTAAAGAAAATTCAACAAGAGTTCTTCTAAAATGCATTGAGTCTCCAAGATAAGGCTTGCTAGCATCTCCATTATAATACATTAAGTAACCAGTTGTTGAAACTGGAAATCCATTTTTTTGTAGTAACCAGCTATATATTTCTAATTGTCTTTTATAAGTTGCTCCACCACCAAAAACATCTTCTGGTGTATTCAAAGGTTTCTCACGAGCAGTAGCTTTAAAATCTACAACCACTAACTCATCTTTTTCATTAACCATAATATCATCTACGCCACCATAAACCAGAAAATTTAAATTTTTATCATAAAATTGTATTCCAGTAAATGTATGTTG
>LULN01000335.1_pt1 | contig 12685 bp, 21 predicted proteins | sample 728131 | NCBI WGS metagenome assembly LULN01 (sample SAMN03860288, study PRJNA289734) | marine metagenome | biome: seawater column; feature: ocean; material: water; isolation source: Red Sea water column Station 149 - depth 100m | place: Saudi Arabia: Red Sea | collected 2011-10-15 | depth 100 m
GTGTATTAAGAAGGCGTTAGATGACACAATAGAGGACAACATGCTACGGCAGAATTTTTTGTTGCGCTACATTAAGCTACTGAGGGGTGAAGAATGAATTGCTCTGAGTGCAAAGGTAGGACTAAGTCTTACACAGATGTAGATTATGGTGGTATGCATGTGTTGTGCGACAAGTGTGAGAGGGTGTGGGCTTTAGTATGACAGCAGATGAGGTGCAGAATTATGGGAAGCGTTATGGTAGAACCTGGACTACTGAGGATTTAAAAATGAAGATACGCAAGGTAGAGGTATTGAATTTTGCAAAGCGCAAGAAGGCAGGTTTGAAGGATGATGTTTACGATCTTGATGTTTGGGGTCCAACGGGCGATCATGAGATGAAGGCATTTTTGACAGGTTACTATGGTGCATTGGATGATCTTCACAAGTGGGTTATGGGTAGATACGAGGAGGAAGATGGCAAATAGTTTACATGCTTGGGTAGTTCAGTTAAATGAGTTAATTGATCATGCGATTAAGATCCGTAATGACAATGTTATGGAATATAAAGGCAAGCAGTTAGAGGCGTTTGAGACAGGTTTGAATATATTTACGTTATTGATGAAGGAGATGTTGAAGGACATGTTAGGTGAGGAGATAGATGACTGATTATTGGCGTTGTAAGGTTTGTGGTTATCCTATGACAACTAAGGATTATGAGTTGAATGGTGGTTATTGCGAGGAGTGTAGGAATGAGTGATTACGTAGTAGCATTGTTGATATGTTTTGCTTTTGTAGGGGGTTTTTGGACGGGAGTTGATTGGTATAAGAAGCAGATAATGGAGGAAGATGCAGAAACGCCACGCAGCGAGTAATTTGTATAATTTGACTATGTGTGGTTACGAGTGCACAAGTTCGGAGTATCAAAAAATGCGGGGCCGCAAGGCGGCCAATATTAACTGTGCTCATTGTCTTCGTGCGCTGAAGAAAGGGGAGAGAGAACGATGAGTATAACGGAATATGGTTATGATGATACAGAAAGGTGTCCTGCTTGCGACAGGGAGTTGATAGAGATGTGTTGTATGGAATGTGGAGAGTGTTACGAATGAAGTGGAGGTTTAGTTGTTATGTTTGTGGGCACAGGTATGAGTTACAGCACAGGCAGACGCACAAGGCGCAATTTTACGGTGGTAAGAAGGAAGGGCGGCCTATGATGGATTGTCCTAATTGCGAGATGAATGATTGTGAAACATTGATAGTAGGAGAGATGATTGGTGGTCGTACATAAGTATAAAAATGAAACTAGGTGGACGTTGTGTGGTCGATATGCAGGTACAGTTGAGGGTAGTATGAATATAGTTGCGTCAGATGTGGAGCATGAAGTAACTTGCAAGTCTTGTAAGAGTATTGCGATGGGTCGAGTATGCGGTAAATGGGTAGGTGAGGTTGGTGACAGGAAGTGAGCTTCGATATGGCAGTTTGTTTAGTGGTATTGGGGGTATTGATCTTGGGATGGACCTTGCAGGTTTTGACTGTGCGTGGCAGGTTGAGATAGATGACTACTGTCGACGGATCCTTGAAGAGCACTGGCCAGGAGTCCCAAAATACAAAGACATTTACGAAGTCAAAGGATCAGAGGTCGAGTCAGTTGACATTTTATGCGGAGGGTTCCCCTGTCAGCCAGTCTCTGTTGCAGGAAAACGTGGTGGAGTTGATGATGAAAGATGGCTCTGGGACGAGTTTTACAGACTCATTTGCGAACTTAGACCAAGATGGGTCGTGGCTGAAAATGTCACAGGACTCTTATCAGCAAACTCTGGACGGGCGTTTGCAGGAGTACTCAGGGACTTGGCCAAGGGCGGGTATGATGTTGTCTGGGACATGTTTCCAGCGGGAGGACCAGGTGGCGTTGGTGCGCCACACAAAAGGGAAAGAATCTTTATTGTTGCTAAATTGGCCAACGCCAAGAGTAAGCGACACGGAAGGCGGACTGGTAAAAAACGTAGAATTAAAAGACGGAAGTTTCAGCAGAGTAAACAAAGACGGAGTAAGGTGGGGGGTAAAGTTGAAGGACGCAGTAAATCACATGGAGATGTTTCCGACACCGACACGAAGCGATTACAAAGGCTGGTCAAAGGGCCACAAAAGGGCGCACGACAAATCAAACAGGTTGGATTTTGCGATAGAACCTCAAGGTGGAAAGGGTGGGACATTGAACCCAACGTGGGTAGAGTGGCTGATGGGGTTCCCAATAGGATGGACAGACTTAGATCACTTGGAAACGCAGTTGTCCCCCAAGTCGCATACAAAGTAGCAAGGATGATATATGAGTATACAGAAAAAGAGAAATGAAGTAAGCAGGTTGTTGCGCATGTCTAATAGACATAGGAACGTAATGCGTTGGAGTGAGCATGAGACAATAGAGCATGTAAGTAGAAAGTTTGAGATCTGTTTTCAATTAAAAAAGTGGGGGCATGAGTTCTATACTGAGGCGATCTTTGAACCAAGTGGATTAAGGGCTGACGTGATCGATGCTGACGAGGGTGTTGTTTATGAGGTGTATCAGACAGAGAGTATGGAGAGTTTGAAGAAGAAGGCATTGCTTTATCCTTTAGAGGTTAGGTTTGTAAATGCTAATGAGGCACCTTTTACGGAGGAAATGTTATTGTGATCCGCATTGTTAGAAATGGTGTGGTGGTTTTTGAAAGCGACGATTTGTATAAGATTGCAGATTGGTTGCATTATGAGGATAAAGAAGTTAAAATGCTTGAAGTAAGAGTAAATCAGGAGGCGTATGACAAGGCCCAAGCTGCTAAATGGTAATGTGTGCCAGGTTCTTAAAGAGTTAGAGCCTGAAAGCGTGCAATGTGTTGTAACATCGCCACCTTATTGGGGTCTCCGAGACTATGGGGTAGATGGTCAACTTGGTTTAGAACAAACACCAGAAGAGTTTATAGATAATATGGTTAAAGTGTTTAGAGAAGTAAAGAGAGTGTTAAGAAAAGACGGAACCGTATGGATGAATTTGGGAGACACTTATGGTAAGCAGGTTGGTAAAGGATTTAACACACACGAAGAAGATGGTTCAGGAAACCGTGTTACAGAGATGCAAGAAAAGCACGGAGACATTAAAGTAAAAACAGGTTTACCTGATAAGAATTTGGTAGGGATCCCATGGCGTGTTGCTTTGGCGTTACAGGCAGATGGTTGGATTCTCAGATCAGATATAATTTGGCACAAGCCAAACCCTATGCCTGAATCTGTTAAGGATAGACCAACAAAATCACATGAGTATATATTTTTACTTACAAAGTCAAAAAAATATTATTACGATCATGAGGCTATAAAGGAAAAAGGTGTGTTACCTGCGGGAGTCAAAGGTGCTAAAGGATCAGCAGAAAGGTTTGGCACAGCTCTTGTAAATAGCCGCCCTCCTGAATATAAAATATATGATGGAACACGTAACAAAAGAACAGTGTGGCCAATAGCTACAAAACCATATCCAGAGGCGCATTTTGCTACATTTCCAGAAGAGATACCTGAAATTTGCATTAAGGCAGGAACAAAACCAAGAGATTTGGTTTTAGATCCATTTATAGGATCAGGAACAACATGTGCTGTAGCTATGAGGTTGGGGCGAAAAAGTATAGGTATAGATTTAAATGAGGAATATCTTAAATTAGCCCGTAAAAGGTTAAGGTTAGATAGCGAGAGTATATTCAAATATGTATAAGGCGGACGACAAAGACATAACCAGGCTTGTTGCCAATGCTTTAGATCTTGCTGCAGAGAAGCCGTTGTCTATGGGTGAGTTTGCAGAGTCTATATTGCAAAGTTATATGGATCATGAGCCTACAGACTTTGTTCCATTAGGAGATATGCATAGGGAGTGGGAAGAGTTGTTCAATAAAGGAACACATACAGCGATTATGTGTGCTAGGGGTCACTTAAAGACAAGTTGGAGTTTGGCAGTCCTAGCATACCACATGGCTACGTTTAAAAATTTTAGAGCTTTGTATATCTCAGCTACGTTGGAACAGGCATGGGATAAGTTAGAACAGTTTGAGGAATTGTGTAAGCGATCATGGAGGCTTGAAGGGTATGTTAAGTCTACAGATGACAGAAAAGCAGTATGGCGTAAAGGTGCTAAGTATTTTAACAACGGATCAAGAGTTCATGGTGCAAGTATTGGTAAAGCACTAGAAGGTCCGCACGTTCACATGATAATTTTGGATGATATACTTCAGGAGTTTCCTAACTTAACAGATGAGAAGGTTATACACTACATTCGTAGAGTTGTGATGCCAATGAGACTTCCTAATGCTAAGATGTTATTGATAGGGACGCAGAAGAGGGTTGGTGATGCTACAGATTGGGTAGAGCAAAACAAGATGTGGGATACAGTAAGGCATCCTGCGTTACTCCAGGACGACACACCAAGGTGGCCTGAGTATTGGTCATACGAAAGATTGATGGATGAGAAACAAACCATGGGATCTCGTGCGTTTGAATCTGAGTATATGTTGAACCCATTAGATCCAGAAAGTGCAGTTATACCTTATGAAATTCTTAATGCTTGTTTGGATAAAGGATTAGAAATGGGGCCAGCACCAGCTAATGATGAGTGGGACACTTACATGGGTGTTGATCTTGCAGTAGGTATGGATAGTAAGAATGACGAGACGGCTTACGTGATAATTGGGTTTCACAAACCTACACAAGAACGTAGAGTATTGTATTCATGGTCAGGTAAAGTGTATGCTAAGGGTCAGGGTTGGTTAGAGGCTCAGGTAGTTAGTATGAAAGAACTTGCTAACAGGTTTAATCCTACTAAAATTATGGTAGAGTCTAATGGTTATCAGAGGTTGGTTGTACATGCTGCAGCAGATTTAGCAGGGCTTCCAGTAGTGGGGCACAACACAGGTAGAGAGAAACACAGGCATGATGTGGGTATTCCACTTATAGCACTTAAGATGGAACAAGAAAAATACACTATACCGTGGAATAAAGAGGCTACAGAAAACAGCAGACCTGGAACACGTAAGTTAGTAGATGGATTAAGTCGATTGATTTACGGTAAAAATGGAAGATTGGAGGGTCACACACCTGATGCAGTTATGGCGTTGTGGATGTGTGAGTTAGCGATTCACGATGATCACAAGCGTAAACTTAATTATACAAAGTGGGATTACTTTGCGTAGGAGATAAGTATAAATATGCGTATATATACTGTCGTTCCCAGCGAGATATGGATAAGGCACGTCTGGAACTTTTTGGAATCACATCAGAAACAAAGAAGAAAGTGCAGATTATAGCTAAGTCAAAAAACATAAGTACGGCTACATTATTAGAGCCAGTATTGAGGAAATACATTGACGAACCTAAGAATAAACAGATCATATATAGGCACGGTATGAGGCAATGAGTTATTCTATACCTGGCGGAGTAAAGAAAGAAGCTTTACAAGGCAAGAAACTATATCAGAAATTTAAGTATGGTGGAGGTAAAGTAACTGCTAAAATTAATTCTATGCTAATTAACAAAGCAGAAGTTAGCCATCCTATTGCAATTAAGATACACACATATTACAGGAGACACGAGACCGTAGATCCACAAGGTAAGAATTTTGACAATAAAAAAAGACCTAGTAAAGGATATATAATGTGGAAGCGCATGGGTGGTGACTCAGGTCAAGCATGGTCTCGAAAGTTGAAAAGAACTATAGATTCCGTAAACAAAGGAAGTCAGGAATACAAGATTTTTTAGATAAAAATATGATAAAGGATGCAAGGACTCCAGTGTATTCTGGTGTTAGCACAGATCTTGCATACAAAGAGGCAATACTACCTCCAGTAGATCAGAATTATTTAGAGATACTAGCAGATAGATATTCACACTTACGAACAGTAATAACTAGGATAGCTAGTCAAGCAGTAGCTAAAGAGTGGGATTTTATAGAATTAGGAACAGGAGATCCAGAAGAGAAAGCAGCAGTTAGTAGAGTATTACGTGATCCTACTAATGGAAATGCAGACATAACTGGCATGGAGTTTTTTAAGGCAGTAATAAGGCAACTTGAAATTTTTGATGATTGTTGGGTTAGTGTTGTTTATGATCGAGTTTTAGATAATGATGGAGAGACTACAGGTAAGATAGTCAAGGAGTTATGGGTAGAGGATGCAAAGCACATGCGATTCTACGTTGATGGTTTTGGTAAGTTTTTGGAAGATAAGATGTTTGATCCTTTAACTAGACAGTTTATGTCAGGAACTCACAATAAGGACACAGGCACGAAGTTAGTTCCAATGGCTTATTTTTATGATGTAGATGGTGAGCAGATACCATTTGCACGGGATGAAATCATCCATTTTAACAAGTACAGTTCTACAGCTAGACTCTATGGTCAATCACCAATTATCGGCCTTTCTAAGAAAATAGAGACAGCCCTAGCTATAGAATCTTTACAAAATAAAGTCTATCGCTTGGAAAGGCCACCCAAAGGATTCTTAGATATTCCAGGTCACAATGAGGAATCACTTAACAGGTTAGGAGAATACATAGCAGAAGAAACAAGACGCAATCCTAATTTTATTCCAATTATAAGTAGTCAGGAAGGATCTAATACAGCTAAGTTTGTATCTATTATGCCTAACTTTGATGAGTTAATGATGTTACCATATATGGATCGCATTAACAACGACATTAACGCTTCCTATGGAGTCATGCCACTAGTAGTTGGTGACATGTCTGGAGTAGGTGGATTAAATTCAGAAGGAGAACAAATAACAATATTTGACAGAACAATAAGAGAGACTCAACGATGTGTTGAGTTAGGATTGATAAAACCATTATTGAAATTAATGGGAATAAGGACTTGGACAATTCGTTTCAATGATATTAACGAAAGAAACGAAACTCAATACTTAAACAACATGAATCTAAAGGCACAGATAATAACTCAGTTCCAAAACTCAGGTATTGATGTGGATTTAGGGGAGGATGGAGAATTAGTACTACCGAAGTCGGCAGAGGCAGTAAGGCAGGATTTTCTAAGGCGTTCTCAGGAGTCGCTGGAGGAAGGGGAGCCAAACGAGCATCTCTCTACATTGACCGAGCTTTACGAGAACTCAGGGCAGTCTTAACTAAAGAGTTTCAAAACTTAAAAGGCATTACTAACATAGTAGACCTTAGAGCTGCAGTAGCAGACATAACGTTAATGATTTCAAAGCAGTTACGAGAAGCTATAGAGGATGATGTAACTGATGCTTATTACAATGGTGCTAGATCTGCGTATGCGGATGCACCAGGTTTAGGAGTTAAGTCGTATAATAGAGATGAGTTTGATTTAGAAGATATTAGAATACTTCAGAACAATGGGCCATTAGGTTTGGCGTTAGGTAACTTTGAAAACGATCTTAATACTGAAATGAATAAGGTTATATTTGAAGCAGCAGCTACAAATGTAGCAATATCAATGATGGCAGATCAAGTAAGGGCTGTAGCAAATACACAGGCTTGGAAGTTAGGTAGAATAGCTAGGACTGAAATGTTAAATGTGTTTAATGAAGGTAGATTTAGGGGATATGCTAAAGCAGAGCAAACGTTAGGTGATAGGTTCAAATACAGTTTGCAGATTATAAATGATAATAGAACATGTGGTGCACATCAAGAATTAAGTGGCAGGATCCCAGCAGGAGGTTTGTTTTTGGATGAGTTGATAGAGTTACAGCAACGTATTGGAGCTAAATACAAATTTACACTTACGGGTAAAGCTTTGTTGCATCCAAATCAAAGAACAGTATTGGTGATGGTAAGATGAAACAATGTAAGAAATGTTTAGCAGGAGCAATGCGAGTCCATATTTTAGGTAGTGGATTGTGTCAAGAGTGTCAGTCAGAGTTGGAGTGGAAACGAGGTCCGCACATAGTAAGAGAACAAAAGATGCAGAAAGTAAAATACGACATGTATAAAAAAGGTGAAAAAATTATTAAAAAGAAATGGAAGGAAAAATACGGCGACGATAATGTTGATAACGTATTAGAATACAGATAATGGTTAAGATAGAAATGAACTTTGATCCTAATTTAGGAGCAGTTCAAAATGATTTTAGTATATTGCCTGATGCAGTAATGGAACTTACAGCAGATGCAATAGAACAAACGGCTTTAGACATTAAAGGTGAAGTAGTAGCGCAGATGAATCAACCATATCCACAAGGTTTGGGTAGTGATCGAGCACTTAAACAAGCAGTAGAGATAGATGGTCAAAGAGAATTAGCCAATGGATTAGTTACATATTGGGTAGGAACTTCACTTCCACATGCTGAGGCTGTAGAGTATGGAACAGGTCCACATAGTGCTGAGACAGGAACTGGTGAATTTATGGCTAGTATTATAGAATGGACGGATCGTGTATTAGGGTATGGACCAGCTATGGCTAATTCTATTGCTAAGAATATTAGAAAGAAAGGAATAGAACCTAGACCTTATTTTAGAAGAGCAGTAGTAAAGAATGCTCCTAACTTTAAACAGACATGGAGTCTTATGTTAGCTGAGAAATTAGAAGCTGAAGCATTCAAGTCATCAGTATAGAGACACACACCTTCATTTCCACTGGAACTCCAAAAAGGTGTGTCGCTTTTTTTTTCTAAGATTTTAGAGGGGTACGGCGGGTTATTAGCTATAATAGAAATAGTGTTTCTTATATAATAAAAGTTCCAGTGGAAATGAAGGTCTCTGTCTCTCTCCGAAACAGCAAAAAACTTTAATAATAATTACTTAAAAGTAGGGTTGTGGCAGTAAGCACTATCTTTAAAGAAAACGAGAACGATACAGGTTGGATAGTGTATAGGCCCGAATGGTATAATGATAGGATAATGGAAACGTATATTTCCTCTCCAGTTATAGATAAACAAAACGATAAGATACCTACAGAAACGATCAAAGAGTCTATGGATTTTTATATGAAGTATGGAGTATATTCATACAGACATGAAGAACAACCAATAGGACTTCCTTTAGCTTATAAGGTTAAAAATGGTAAAGTTAAGGTAAGAGTAGGGATCCATGATAAATTATCCATGCACAACAAAGTATGGAAGGAGATTCAAGAGTTTGGTTCCACTGGAGCCAGTAGCATTAGGGGTGAAGCAATGGACCAAGAGAAAGTTTGTGATGAAGATAGTTGCCACAATCAAATTAACGAACTTGATCTATGGTCTGTTTCTTGGGTAGGAGACAATCCTGCTAACCCCGAAGCTACTGTAAGAGAAGTAGCAATGGCCAAAGCTAAATCAGATACAGTTCAGGTGACTTTAGACCAAGTAGAAGGTATGGTAGAGAAGATCATAGAACGTAGAGGCAAGGAATATTGTTTGCTTGGTAAGAAGGACCGAAAGGTTTTGGGTTGCCATGATACTAGGGCGGGAGCTGTAAGGCAGGAAAGGGCCATACAAGCACGTAGATACAGCAAATCTAACGAGTTATTGGATGATATACTTAAGACAATTAGGAAAGAACCTTGTTGGAGTGGTTATGAAATGGTTGGATTCAAATATCAAGGCGGCAAGAAAGTACCTAACTGTGTGCCAATAGCAAAAGCTGAATACCAAGGCCGTAAAGTTCAATTAAACAAACCATTTAGGTTAAGTGGTGAAAAAAAGAAGTTTGGAGTTTATGTTAAAAACAGTAAAGGCAACGTAGTAGTTGTTAAGTTTGGTGATCCTAAAATGGACATTAAACGTGATGATCCAGAAAAGCGCAGACAATTTAGGGCAAGACATAATTGTGATAATCCAGGACCTAAAGATAAAGCAAGGTATTGGTCTTGTAAGATGTGGAGTAAGAAAAACGTATCTGATATACTAGGTAAAGCTGAAACTATGACAACAGTTAAGACCGAATCACTTAAGAAAACAAACGATCATCTTAATGACATAATGCGAATGATAAAACATGGAGTGTATATTAATAAAAAGAAAACGCCAGGTAAAGTATGGTTTGATAATTGCAGAGCTAACGTAAGAAGGATTGAAAGGTTGCCAGGCCGAGAGCCAGTAAGAGATGAGAGAGCTTTTTGTTCTGAGCTATGGTATAACCCAGGAAGATTTGATCAAACTTACAAGAAGCCAGGGGGCGGAACTGGTAGAACATCAGGTATGCAGTTTAGATTAGATATGGGAACTTCAACAGGACCAAGCGGTCTAAAAGGTTGATTCCGAAATCAAAAAAGTCTTTATATATAATTGGTTCCGAATGAGAAATATGTCCAGTTGCACATGCGGAACGCATAAATCAGAGGAATCTGAGCCAGTTGAGGAGATAAAAGAAGCTCCAGAAGCTGCAGAAGCGTTAGAAGAACCAGTTAGAGAAGAGGATCTAAATAAGGAAGAAGAACTTACAAAAGATCTAGAACAAACTCTCGGTAAACTTAAGGAAGTAATGGCTTATTTGGCAGAAATGGCCGAAGGAGAAGCTAAAGCTGAACTCGATGAAGAGGAAGAGGCCGAAGAGGAAGAAGAAGAGGAAGAAGCAGAAGAAGAAAAATCTGAAGAACCTAAAGAAAAAGAAGATACATTGGAGAAATCCTTGGCAACTTTGAAGAAATACGGATTTAACGTATACTCTGGATCCAAGAATACACCAGCTCCAAAAACTATTGAGACTCCTAAAGCAAAATACAATTTCGATGATCTTGTTAACAAGTCATGGGAAGAATTAGAAGCACTAGAGAGAGGTAACTAAACATGGAAATGGAAGAATATATAAACGCCTACTATGGCGGAACACTAGGCATAGCAAAACGATACGGCATAGAGAAAGGTGATTTAGATTTTACTACATCTAACGTTGCAGGAGCTTTCAATGTTGTATACGGCGCAAAAGTTTACAATCAGTTAAACACCAAATCTGAAGTAGCAAAGCTATTGAAGAAAGAACCTTGGACACAATCAGGTTGGAGAGTTATGACAACCCGTCCAGTAGATGATGGTGGTAACGCAGATTACGCTGCAGGAACCGCAGAAGGCGGAGCTTTTGGCGACACAACTGCACCAACTTTAGTAGAGATTAACGCTACATTGAAAGAAATCGTAACACCTTACGAAATTTCAACCAAAGCAGAATTACTATCTGACGCAGATGATGGTTTGAAAGGACTTGCAGCATTCATGAGAAAAGAAATGGGAGATGCCCACGTCTTTGGTATGGATGAAATGTTATTGGCTTCAGCAGAAACTGTAGCTGGAAACAATTTAGAATCTATTGATCGTGTCACAATGAGTGACGCAGCTGCTAACGCAACACTTACATCTAGAGCAGATATTGATATGTACACAACTATTGACAGATCAGCAGCAAGTTGGGCAGATGCAACAGTTTCACACAACAGTGGATCTGACAGAGCACTTACAACTGCAATGCTAGATGAGATGATCGAAGGATGTATGACAAATGGAGTAAACTACTCAGATTTGATTTTATTAACAGGTCATGACACATACATGAACTTACAACAGCTATTAACCAAAGGCGGAGATGGTGGCGCAGCTACTATCCTACGTTATGATGCAGCACAAGGTGGAGCAGCTTCCCAGAATGGAGTTCTCGGACAAGCTGGTTTGAATTACGACAGCAGAGTTGGATCCTACAATGGAATACCAATCTTTGTATCACAACACGTAGTCCAAGAGGCTAGTGGAACTTCAAGAATACACTTGTTGGATTTACCACAATTTGCATTAAGAGTTGCAGCACCTACAACCTATGTAGCTAACGACAACCTAGCAGTAACCCAATCATTGACCAAGCAATTTGCTTTGATCACTGCAATGGAATTAATTACTTACAGGTGGAACACCAGCGGTAGTGTAAGAGATTTGAACGCTTAGAGTGATTGGAGGTCTTAGAATATGGTCAAGATCATCAATCACGGGCTTAAGCCTCTTATTAGGAGGATTGGTACTGGGCAGAATGTCACATTCTACCCAGGCCAAGAGGTTGAGGTCACAGATGAGAAACTCATTGAAGCAATCAAAGCTCGCAAAAGGGTTGGAAACTTACAGATCAAAGATTCCGTCGGCAAAAAAGACGTTGGCGGGGGCCTTAAGACTGGGAGCAGGAAGCCTAAATCTAGGAGCAAAGCTACTAGAGCCAAACCTAAAAAAGAAGTAAAGTCAAAGGCAAAGCCTAAAAAGCCCAAAGGACTAAAGAAGTCCAAGAGGGCTGACTAATGGCATCAACTGTAGTAAGAACGACATTAAGACTCGATCAGACACGTAACGCAGCTTTATTTGCTAATACAGAGACGGCAGTAGGTGGATCCGAAACAACAGTATTGAATAAGTTCGATTGTGCTTTGTTTAACAGATATGCAATCCAGATCTTTAACAGTGATGGATCAGTAGCAGCAACCGCAAAAGTATATGGATCATTAGTAGATACACCAAATGCAAGTATTCCCACATCAGATTGGACACAGATCGGAGACGACATAAGCGTAGGTACTAATGGCAGTGCACTTAAGGCAATATCAACTACACCGATCAGACACTTAGCAGTTACAGCAACGGGTAATGGAGCAGATCTTACGGTATACGTTTATGCGGAGCAAGTTTAGTGGATGGCTTCTCCTATATACTCTAATATAGTCTCAGTAAGTGAGGTGGCCTAATGGCTACTGTAACCTCTGTAGGCTCAGGAAATTACAATAC
>LULN01000170.1_pt1 | contig 12654 bp, 7 predicted proteins | sample 728131 | NCBI WGS metagenome assembly LULN01 (sample SAMN03860288, study PRJNA289734) | marine metagenome | biome: seawater column; feature: ocean; material: water; isolation source: Red Sea water column Station 149 - depth 100m | place: Saudi Arabia: Red Sea | collected 2011-10-15 | depth 100 m
GACTGGGACCTCGCGGTCTCGCTCGGCTCCAGGCTCGCGGGGGAGGGCCCCAAGGTCTCGTGGGCCGAGGCGGCCGACGCGGTGACCGAGCTGCGCGCCGGCGCCGAGCGCTCGACGCCGCTGGTGCGCGAGTTCACCGGCCTCGACGGCGGTGACGGCACCGCACCGGTGCTCGTCGTGGACCGTCCGGGCTGGGTGAAGGCCAACGCCGAGGGTTTCCGCACGATCCTCTCCCCGATCGCGGAGAAGCTGTCGGAGCGCAAGCCGCCCTCGGGCCTCTCGTTGGCGATCGGTCGCCGGGTCACCGGCGCCGAGGTCGGTGGGCTGCTGGGCTTCCTGTCGAGCAAGGTGCTGGGGCAGTTCGACCCGTTCCACGAGCCGTCGGGACGGCTGCTGCTGGTGGCGCCCAACATCGTCCACGTCGAGCGCGAGCTCGGGGTCGACCCGCACGACTTCCGGCTGTGGGTGTGCCTGCACGAGGAGACCCACCGGGTGCAGTTCACCGCGGTCCCCTGGATGCGCGACCACATCCACTCCCTCGTCGGCGACCTCGCCGGCACCATGGACTCCCGCGAGCTCGTCGAGGACGGCCTCGGCCGCGTGGTCGAGGCGCTGAAGGCGCGGCGCTCGGGCGACGGCGGGTCGGGCTCGATCATGGAGCTGCTCTCCACGCCCGCCCAGCGCGAGGTCCTCGACAAGGTGACGGGCGTGATGTCGCTGCTCGAGGGGCACGCCGACGTGGTGATGGACGGCGTGGGCCCCACGGTGATCCCGACGGTCGCGGAGATCCGTCGGCAGTTCACCGAGCGCCGCAAGGGCGTCGGGACCCTCGACCGGCTGCTGCGTCGGCTGCTCGGGCTGGAGGCCAAGATGGCGCAGTACCGCGACGGTGCCGTCTTCGTCCGCCACGTCGTCGACAAGGTGGGCATGCAGGAGTTCAACGCGGTCTTCGCCGGGCCGGAGAACCTGCCGTCCAAGGCCGAGATCGCCGACCCGGACGCCTGGGTCTCGCGCGTCCTCTGACGCAGAGTCCTCCATGGCCGGTCCGCACCCCTCCGTCGCCGCCACCCGGGTGGCGGTACGCCGCTGCCTGGCCGACCTCGAGCCCGGCGACTGCATCAGCGCCGAGGGGTTCCAGGGCGACGCCGAGGCCTACGGCACGATCACCGAGCAGGACTGCTTCGAGGCCCACGACGCGGAGGTGCTGGCCGTGGGGACCCTCAGCGCCGAGGACGTCGCCGTCGGGGGTGCCCTCGGGTACGCCGTCCAGTGCGAGGCAGCGATGTCGGCCGCAGCCAGGGATCTCCTGCTGACCGACAGGGACTCCATCGACCTGCTCACGATCTACGAGATCGAGGAGGCCTGGACGCCTGGGACGACCCGCACAACTCCGACCCCGGCTACGCCCGCGTCCGGGTCCGCCGCGCGGTCCTGCCGGCCCTCGAGGAGCACCTGGGCCCCGGCGTCGCCGCCGCCCTGGCCCGTACGGCGCAGCAGCTGCGCGCCGACGCCGACTGCCTCGACGACCTCGCCGACCACCACTACGACCGCCTCCGGGCCGAGCCGGCGCATCCTTCCGGGGCCTCGGGCCTGCCTGTCGCTGACCTCGAGCAGCTCCCCGCCGCCATCCGCACCCGACTGCTGCGTCGCCTCGCCCTCGACGCCGGCGCCCCGCCCGCCGAGCTGTTCCACGAGCACGTGCTGGCCCTCGAAGCGCTGGTCACCGCCTGGCGCGGGCAGAAGTGGGTGGACCTCCCCGGGCACCGGCGCGGCGCCCGTCGCGAGGGGGTCATCGAGGTGACATCCGCGGATACCGACCGGGGTACGACCGGGACTACGCCTTAACTATTTTACTTTCGGTGGTCTATGGCCCCGTCTAGTCCCAAAGGGCTATTTCTGCGTCTCGCATCTAGGCGAGAGGTACTAGCACTCTCTTTACTTTCGCGCGTCTGCTCCGCTGTCGACTGAGCCTCGGCTCGCGAAAGGTCCTGTCATGTCGAGATCCCCCGGAAGGGCGCCGCTGAGTCTTCTCACGGCGCTCCTCGCGACCTTGGTGGGTCTGAGCCTCGTGCTCGGCTCCTCGCCCGCCCTTTCTGCTGCCCCGCCGGCGGACGGAGAGTTCCCCACACCCCAGCTGGGGCAAGCGGTCTTCTCGGGCACGGTCGGTGTCCAGAGCGACCAATCGCTCCTCGACGGGGTGACGGTCCGAGCCATGGCCGCTGGATCCGATGACGTCATCGCCCAGGACACCACGGGCGACCCGAGCGGAGGGGATCCGACCGGGTACTTCGAGCTGCACGTGCCGCCTGGCACGTACGAGGTCGTCATCGACCCTAGTGATGTGGCGCCCGACTTGGCCCCGCTTGCCATGCCTGAGGAGTCGCTGAACGCGGACAGTGGTCTCCACTGGAGCACCTTGTACCTCCAGGAGAAGTCGGGCGGGCCGACGGATGGGCCGACGGTCGAGAACGGCATGTTCGGTGGACCCGTGGGTGGCGCTACCGTCTCGGTCAGCGACTCCGAGGGAGCGGGAATCGGTGACTTCGTGCCCGACGCCAACGGCATGGCGCTGATCGGAGACGAGGAGCCGCTGCCGTTCGGCAGCTACACCGCTGTGGCCTCGAAGAAGGGCTTTGTCTCGTCCTCCTTCGCGATCGAGCACGATGGGGTCGCCGATCACGTCTGGGCAGTCCTCACGCCCAAGCTGTCGTGCGAGCCGGAGCAGGCGAACGCCTCACTGACGAACATGGGCTTCGAATCGGGCTTCGAGGGTTGGACTCTCGGCTACCAGACCGAGGGCATCGAGGTCAGCGGCGCCGACGAGTTCACCTCCCCGTGGGAGGGACAGGCCATGGCCCGCGTCGGGTCCTCCCAAGCCTCCAGCGGTCCTGCGCAGCCTCGCGGACCCAACCTCCTGTGCCAGGACTTCGTGGCGACCCAGGACTCCGAGTCCTTCGCATTCAACATCTTCACCTACGACTACACGGGCTTCGACGAGTTCCGCTTCGACGTGGCCGTCGTGGCGCAGGACGGTGAGGTCCTCGCGTCCTACAGCCAGGGAGCCTGGGGTCAGGGCACCTCCCTGAAGACGTCCGGTTGGCGTGGAGCGAGCATCGACACCTCCGGCCACATCGGGGAGACACTGCGCTTGGTCATCAGCAGCGGGGGCACCCAGGACAGTCTCTACGCCTTCTGGGCCTACCTCGACTCGGCGCAGACCGTCCCGACCCCGGTCACGCAGGAGACCGCAGCCACGACGACCTCGGGCAGCGTGACGACGGATCCGGTGACAGGACAGGTGTCGGTGTCGATGCCGTTCTCCCAACCCTCCGACCTGACCTTGGTGGTCGGCGCTTCGTGCCCCGAGCCGGCCGAGGGCGCTGCTCCGGCCCCGACGGTCACCATCCTCTACAACGGGGCCTCGTTCCCCGCCGCTGAGACGCCGGAGGGCTCCGGGAAGTACTCGGCCACCATCCCGGCCGGCTCGATGGGTTCGGGCGGGGTGCTCTCCTCCGAGGTCTCCTGCCCCGGAGCCACGACCGTCGTGGCGACCCTGGGATCGATCACGCTGTACGACCCGAGCGGGATCGTGAGTGACGCAGAGACCGGTGAGCCGGTCGTCGGAGCCGACGTGTACCTGCACAAGGTCCCCGGCTGGTCGCCGTGGAGCGACCCGGGGGTCGAGCAGCCGGACGGCACGTGCGAGACCAACGAGACCAAGGACGCGGGAGCCCCGTGGTCCCAGCCCGCACCGACCGAGCTGGGACAGCTCGTGAACGCGGCCAGCCCGGAGATCTCGCCCAACGTCAACCCGTTCGTGACCAACAACGTCGGCTACTACGGGTGGGACGTCGCCGAGGGCTGCTGGTACGTCACGGTCGAGGCCCCCGGGTACATCCCCCTGACCAGCCCTGTCGTGGGGGTCCCGAGCGAGGTCACCGACCTCGACCTCCAGCTCACCCCTGCCCCCACGGAGGAGCCTACGGACGGGCCTACCGACGGGCCCACGGACGAGCCGACGGAGCAGCCGGCCACGCAGCCGACCCCGGCTGCCGGGGAGTCGGTCATCTGGGGCCTCGTGGGCAAGGGCGACAGCGACTACCTCCTCGGTGACGCGCTCGTCCAGGCGTTCCCCGCTGGGGGTGGTGACGAGCCCATTGCGTCGTCGCTCACCTATGGCGGCTACGGCTACAAGAACGGCGTCTTCGCGTTGTACGTGCCCGCTGGTGACTACGTCATCACGGTGACCCCGCCCGAGGGCGCTGCGCGCAAGGGTGCCGAGCTTGGTCCCGTGAGCGTTGCCGCCGACGAGGCCCTGCAGCTCGACAAGATCGGCCTCCCGCTCGTGAAGGGGATCCGGATCACGGCCCTGGCTATGGCGTCGAACTTCCACGACTTCGGCGGGGTCGAGTCGGCCTCGGTCCAGCTCACGACGCCTGACGGTCAGGTGCTCAGCCGCTTGACGGGTTCGACCGGTCGGGTGTTCTTCGGCGACCTTCCCGGCGCCGGGAAGTACCACTTGACGATGACCAAGACAGGTCGCGAGCCGGTCAGTGCGGTGCTGAAGTACAAGGGGAACCGCCTCAAGAAGACCTACTTCATGCGTCCGGCGCCCGTGCCGGAAGCTGGTGAGAGCGTGATCTGGGGCGTCGTGACGAAGGCGGGGAGTCGCCGCCTGGTCGCGGACGCGACCGTCCAGGCGATCTCCGTCGACGGTGACGGCTCGCCGGAGGCCTCAGCACTGACCTACGAGGGGTACCTCTACAAGAACGGTGTCTTCGCCCTGTACGTCCCGGCGGGCACCTACCACGTCGTCGCCACGCCACCCGACGGGCTGGCACGCGGTTCCGTGGAGCGCGGCCCGGTGACGGTTGAACCGGACGAGGCCCTGTCCTTGGGCGCCATGAAGTTGCCGATGCTGCCGGGCCTGGTGGTCCGGGTCCGTGACAGCCACACCGGGAAACCCATCGCAGACGCCGACGTCCAGCTGACTGCGGAAGAGGCCGAGGTGCCCGGGCAGCTGTCGGACTCCAATGGCAAGGCCTTCTTCACAGATCTTCCGAGCAAGGTGAAGTACCTCGTCTCCGCCACCAAGACCGGGTACGAGTCGGGCGAGAGGAAGGTCGGCTACAAGGGAGGTCGTAGTCAAGTGACCTTCTACCTCGACCGCACCCCGGTTCCCAACGCGGGTGAGGGCGTCATCTGGGGCGTCGTCCGCAAGGCCGGCAGCCGGAACGGGTTCGTCGCGGACGCGCTTGTCCGGGCTGTCCCCGTGGGTGAGACCGCTGCCGCTGCGACGTCCCTGACGTACGGCGGCTACGGGTACCGCAACGGTGTCTTCGCCCTTTACGTCCCGCCCGGGGACTACCACGTGACGGTGACCCCGCCCGAGGGTGTCGACCGTCAGGGCGTCGATCTCGGTGTCGTCTCCGTGGGAGCGGACCAAGCCGCGTTCGAGGGCGTCGTCAAGCTGCCCTACCTGCCGGGAGTCGTGGTCCGGGTGTCCGGGTCTCAGGGGCACCTGAGCGGGGCGACGGTCCGCCTCACGGGACCGGAAGGCTTCGACGAGGTCATCGTCACGGAGGGTGACGGCAAGGCGTCCTTCGCGGACCTTCCCGCACCCGGCACCTACCAGGTGACCATCAGCAAGATCGGGTACCTGCCGATCACGGAGACCATCGAGTTCGACGGTCAGCGGGTGAAGCTGGTCCGCACTCTCGCGCCCGACTTCAACTGCACCCCGCAGGCGGTCAACCCGTCCCTGACGAACATGGGCTTCGAGCAGGAGCTGGACGGGTGGACCATGGGTCACCAGACCGAGGGCATCGTCGTCAGCGGCACGGACGAGTTCACCTCCCCGTGGGAGGGGCAGAAGATGGCCCGGATCGGGTCCTCCCAGCCGTCGAGCTCGCAGAACCAGCCGCCGGGCACGAACATCCTGTGTCAGGACTTCACGGCGACCAAGGACGTCGAGTCTTTCGCGTTCAACATCTTCACCTACGACTACACCGGCTTCGACGAGTTCTTCTTCGACGTCACCGTGCTCGGTGAAGGTGGTGAGATCCTGGCCTCGTACCAGCAGGGTGCGTGGGGGCAGGGCACGGCACTGAAGACATCGGGCTGGCGTGGTGCGTCGATCGACACCTCGCAGCACATCGGCGAGGACCTCCGCCTGGTGCTTCGTGCCGGCGGCACGTCCGACAGCCTCTACGCGTTCTGGGCCTACGTGGACTCCGCGCAGACGGCCCCGACGCCGGTGAACCTGGACACGACCGCCACGTCGACCTCGGGCAGCGTGACCACGGACCCGGTGACGGGTCAGGTGTTGGTGTCGATGCCATTCTCCCAGCCCTCGGACCTGACGCTCAGCGTGAAGGCATCGTGCCCCGAACCCGACGAGGGTGCGGCCCCAACGCCTACGGTGACCATCCTCTACGACGGCACGTCCTACCCCACGACTGAGACGTCGGCGGGCTCCGGGACGTTCACCGCGACCATCCCAGCAGATTCGATCGGCTCGGGTGGGGTGCTGTCCTCCGAGGTGTCGTGCCCTGGTGCGACCACGCTGGTCACGACGCTCGGAACCATCACGCTCTACGACCCGAGCGGCATCGTCAGCGACGCTGTGACCGGTCAACCGATCGTGGGTGCTGAGGTGTCGCTGTACAAGGTGCAGGGCTGGACCCCGTGGTCCGACCCCACCATCCAGCAGCCGGCTGACACGTGCGTCACCAACGAGACCAAGGCGCCCGGTGCGCCCTGGTCGCAGCAGGCGCCGACGCAGCTCGGCCAGCTGGTCAACGCCGCCAGCCCCGAGATCTCGCCACATGTGAACCCGTTCGTGACCAACAACGTGGGCTACTACGGGTGGGACGTGGCCGAGGGCTGCTGGTACGTCGTGGTCGAAGCGCAGGGCTACACGACCCTCACGAGCCCTGTGGTGGGTGTCCCGAGCGAGGTCACCGACCTCGACCTGGCACTTACTCCGGTCACGACACCCGGTGGTGGCGGTGGCGGCGGTGGTGGCAACCCCACCCCGACCCCGACCATCACCAACACGGCCAAGCCGGCGATCACCGGTGACGCCGTGGTGGGCGGGTCCCTCGCGGCCAGTCAGGGCACGTGGGACACCGGCGGTCTGACCTTCGCCTACCAGTGGCTGCGCGACGGGGAGGCCATCGACGGCGCCACCGCTGCGGGCTATGACCCGGTCCTCGCCGACCTGGGCAAGGTCGTCAGCGTGAAGGTCACCGCCACCAAGTCCGGCTCCACGCCGGGCACGGCGACCTCCGACCCGGTGACCGTCGAGAAGGGGGCAGCGCCGCAGAGCAGCGCCGCGCCCGAGATCACCGGCACCCCCGAGCTGGGGGAGACGCTCACGGTCTCCGACGGCGAGTGGGACCTGGAGGACCTGACCTTCGGCTACCAGTGGCTGCGCGACGGCGAGGCGATCGAGGGCGCCACGGAGGCGACGTACGTCGTCACCGAGGACGACCTCGGCACCGAGCTCGCCGCGGAGGTCACGGCGACGAAGGAGGGCCACGAGGACGGCTCGGCGACGTCCGAGGCGGTCACGGTGCCCGACGAGCCCGAGGTGGTCGAGCCGGTCGAGTCGGTCACCAAGGCCCGCCTGCTCGGCAAGAAGGTCAAGCAGGGCAACCGCGGCCAGGTGAAGGTGCGGGTCCTCACCGAGGCCGAGGAGGCGCCGGCCGGCACGGTCACGGTGACCGCCGGGAAGAAGAGCGTGGAGGTGGAGCTCACCGAGGCCGACAACGGCACGCTGAAGATCCGCCTGCCGAAGCTCAAGCCCGGCAAGCACGAGGTGAGCGTCGAGTACTCCGGTGACGACGCCACCCTCGCCTCCTCCGACGACGCGGGGACCCTCGAGGTCATCAAGAAGTCGAAGGGCAAGAAGAACAAGAAGAACAAGGGCAAGGACCAGGGCGAGCGGACCGGTGGGGGCCGCCCGCTGCCCGCCCTGCTCTGAGTCGAGGGCGCCCGACCCCCGGCTCACCGGTGACGCCGGTCCGACCTGCATGGTCGGGCCGGCGTTGCCGTGCCCTGCCGCCCTCGGTCCGACCGGGATGGTCCGTTCGGGTCATCGCGTCGGCGATCGGGCAAAGAGTGACGGATTCAAGCTCAGGAACGCCGCCCGGAGGCCGACCATCGTCGCGGGGGACGACCGCGACGCGGTCGACGAGCAGAAGACGAGGTCCCTGATGCACCGCACCACCCGCACCGCCCGCCGGACGCGCCTGGCGCTGCTGTCGCTCCTCCTCCCGGCGCTGCTGGTGCCCGCCACGGCCTCGGCACACGACGACGACCACGACGACGTCCCGGCGGTGGTCGAGAGGGCGGGCCTCATCCAGGGCGTCGCCGTCGACTCGTCCGGCCGGGGCATCGACGACCTCGCGGTCCAGGCCCTCGACGCCAGGACAGGCGAGCCGGTCGCGTCCGCGCTCACCTACGCCAGCGCCCGCCCCGACGGCGTCCAGCACGGCTACTTCTACCTCCACGTCGACCCCGGCACGTACGACGTCGTGCTGGTCAAGCGCGGGTACGACGCGGGCCTCCTCGCCGGCGTCACCGCCCGCCGCAAGGCCCCGACCAGCCTCGGACCGATCACCCTCGAGCTGCGCGACTGGCCCACGACGACCGCGGCGTCCGTGGTCGACCCCGTGGTCGCGCCGAAGCAGCGCGTGAGGTTGAAGGTGGAGGTGGGCAGCCGCAAGGCACGTGTGGACGGCGGCCGCGTGAAGGTGCTGGAGGGCCGCGAGGTCCTGGCGAACCAGCGCCTCAAGCGCTCCGACAAGGGTGCGGTGAAGGTCGACCTGGGCCGACTGCCGAAGGGCACCCACCACCTCAAGGTGCTCTTCACCGGCAAGGAGGGGCTCAAGCCCTCGCGGGCCGAGAAGGTCAAGGTCGTCGTGGCCCGGTCGGCCCGGCACGCCCGGTGACCGCCCGACCTCGCGCCGCCGCGGGCAAAGCCGGCCCGCCCGCTTCCCTGTCACCCATCGCCCGGCCGTAGGCTGCCCGCCATGGACTCTGCCCACGTGGAGAACGACCTCGTCAACGTGCTGTTCACCGAGGCCCAGATCCAGCAGCGACTGCAGGAGATGGCCCAGGAGATCGAGCGGGACTACGAGGGCGAGGAGCTGCTCATCGTCGGCATCCTGCGCGGTGCGGTGATGGTGATGGCCGACCTGGCCCGCTCCTTCTCCCGCCACATCGAGATGGACTGGATGGCGGTCAGCTCCTACGGCTCCGGCACCAAGTCCAGCGGCGTCGTGCGCATCCTCAAGGACCTCGACACCGACATCTCCGGGCGCCACGTCGTGATCGTCGACGAGATCATCGACACCGGCCTGACCCTGTCCTGGCTCACCTCCAACCTCAGCAGCCGCAACCCCGCGAGCGTCCAGATCGCCACCCTGCTCCGCAAGCCCGAGGCGCTGCAGATGCCCGTCGACGTCAAGTACGTCGGCTGGGACATCCCCAACGAGTTCGTCGTCGGCTACGGCCTGGACTACCGCGAGAAGTACCGCAACCTCCGCGACATCGGCACCCTCGCACCGCACGTCTACAGCTGAACCGCCAGCGGGCCGGGTCGTGCCCCTGAACGGGCGTCATGGCGCCCGCTCAGGGGCACGACTCATCCTCGGGGGACCGCTCGACCAGCCGCCTGAGAGGATGGGACGGCGTGGCGACCGGTACCGTCGTCAGTTCAATCGTGCACACAACGAGAGAAGTCCGTGAAGCGCATAGGCAAGAGTCCCTGGCTGTGGATCGTCGTGGCCGTGGTCGGCGTCGTCCTGGCCCTGCAGTTCCTGGCCCCCAGCGGTGACGGGGACGAGATCACCTCCTCGGAGATGACCGCGTACATCACCGAGGGCCAGGTCGAGACGATCCGTTTCGTCGACGGCGACCAGGAGATCCGCGCCACCCTCGACGAGGGCGTGCGCGACGAGGGCGCCGAGGTGATGACCTACTGGATCGGCGGCACCCAGTCGCGGCTCTACAACATCGCCCAGCAGCAGGTCGAGGCCGGTGAGATCGAGGAGCTCGAGACCGAGATCTCCCGTCCCAGCGTGCTCGGCTCGTTCCTCATCTCGTTCCTGCCGCTGATCATCATCTTCATCGTCTTCCTGTGGCTGCTCAACAACATGCAGGGCGGTGGCGGACGCGGCGTCATGCAGTTCGCCAAGTCCAAGGCGAAGCTGATCTCCAAGGACATGCCGAAGACGACCTTCGCCGACGTCGCGGGCTGCGACGAGGCGATCGAGGAGCTCGGCGAGATCAAGGAGTTCCTCCAGGAGCCCGCGAAGTTCCAGGCCGTGGGCGCCAAGATCCCCAAGGGCGTGCTGCTCTACGGCTCCCCGGGCACCGGCAAGACCCTGCTGGCCCGCGCGGTCGCCGGCGAGGCGGGCGTCCCGTTCTACTCCATCTCCGGCTCCGACTTCGTCGAGATGTTCGTGGGTGTGGGTGCCTCCCGCGTGCGGGACCTGTTCGAGCAGGCCAAGGAGAACGCCCCCGCGATCGTCTTCATCGACGAGATCGACGCCGTCGGCCGCCACCGCGGCACCGGCATGGGCGGCGGTCACGACGAGCGCGAGCAGACCCTCAACCAGCTGCTGGTGGAGATGGACGGCTTCGACGTACGCGGCGGGGTCATCCTCATCGCGGCCACCAACCGTCCCGACGTGCTCGACCCCGCGCTGCTGCGCCCGGGCCGCTTCGACCGCCAGATCCAGGTCGACGCCCCCGACCTCGCCGGCCGCGAGCAGATCCTCAAGGTGCACTCGCGCGGCAAGCCGATCGCCCAGGACGTCGACCTGCTCAGCGTCGCCCGCCGCACCCCCGGCTTCTCCGGCGCCGACCTGGCCAACGTGCTCAACGAGGCCGCGCTGCTCACCGCGCGCGCCAACCAGAAGCTGATCACCAACTCCTCGCTCGACGAGGCGATCGACCGCGTCATCGCCGGTCCGCAGCGGCGCACCCGCCTGATGAGCGAGCACGAGAAGCTCATCACCGCCTACCACGAGGGCGGCCACGCCCTGGTCGCCGCGGCGCTGCCGGGCAACGACCCGGTCCACAAGATCACGATCCTGCCGCGCGGCCGCGCCCTCGGCTACACCATGGTGCTGCCCGACCAGGACAAGTACTCCCAGCCGCGCAGCCAGATGCTCGACCAGCTCGCCTACATGCTCGGTGGCCGGGCGGCGGAGGAGATGATCTTCCACGACCCGACCACCGGCGCCGGCAACGACATCGAGAAGGCCACCAACCTGGCCCGCGCGATGGTCACGCAGTACGGCATGACCGAGCGCCTGGGGGCCATCAAGCTCGGCGAGTCCGGCTCGCAGCCGTTCCTGGGCCGCGACCTCGGGCACTCGCGCGACTACTCCGAGTCCGTCGCCGCGATCGTGGACGAGGAGGTCAAGAACCTCCTGGCGACCGCCCACCAGGAGGCCTACGACATCCTCGAGGAGAACCGCGACGTCCTCGACGCGCTGGTGCTCGAGCTCCTCGACAAGGAGACGCTGGACAAGGAGCAGATCGCCCGCATCTTCGAGGCGCTGCGGATGCGACCGGCCCGCCCCGCGTGGACCGGCTCGGACCCCCGCCGGCCCTCGGACATGCCGCCGGTCGAGATCCCGCAGGAGATCCGCGACCGCGCCAAGGCCAACGGGACGCCCTCGGCCCCGGAGCCCGACGCCGGTGCCGTCGTCACCCCGCCGGGTGCCGGTGGCGACGTCCACGGCGGGCCCACCGCCCCCGGTGGCGGCCCGACCCCGCCCACCCCTCCGGCGCCGCCCTCCCCGGGCGCACCCTGACCGGTGGTCGCCGACCACCACCCGTCCAGGCTCACCCGATCAGGCGAACCTCCAGTGGATACCGAGCAGCCATGACCGACACCATCGCGGCCCCCGACCGCGCCCCCGGCGACATCCCCGACTTCGACCACGCGCGCGCGGAGGCGGCCGTCCGCGAGCTGCTCGCGGCCATCGGGGAGGACCCCGACCGCGAGGGGCTGCGCGACACCCCGGCGCGCGTCGCCCGCGCGTACGCCGAGCTCACCGCCGGGCTGCGGATGAGCGCGGAGGAGGTGCTCACCACCACCTTCGACCTCGGCCACGACGAGATGGTGCTGGTGCGCGACATCGAGCTGTGGTCGATGTGCGAGCACCACCTGGTGCCCTTCACCGGCGTCGCCCACGTCGGCTACATCCCGGCGACGTCGGGCAAGATCACCGGGCTGTCGAAGCTGGCGCGGCTCGTCGACGTCTACGCCAAGCGGCCGCAGGTGCAGGAGCGCCTCACCACGCAGGTCGCCGACGCGCTGATGGAGATCCTCGAGGCGCGCGGCGTCATCGTCGTCATCGAGGCCGAGCACCTGTGCATGACCATGCGCGGGGTCAAGAAGGGCGGTGCCCGCACCATCACCTCCGCGGTGCGCGGCATCATGCACAACCCGGCCACGCGGTCCGAGGCGATGTCGCTGATCCGCGGCACCCGCTAGGACCCCCGAGGACCCGCATGTCCCGACCGCTGGTGATGGGCGTCGTCAACGTCACGCCCGACTCCTTCTCCGACGGGGGCCGCTACGTCGAGCCCGACGCGGCGGTCGCCCACGGCCGCGCGCTGCTCGCCGCG
>LULN01000240.1_pt1 | contig 12646 bp, 7 predicted proteins | sample 728131 | NCBI WGS metagenome assembly LULN01 (sample SAMN03860288, study PRJNA289734) | marine metagenome | biome: seawater column; feature: ocean; material: water; isolation source: Red Sea water column Station 149 - depth 100m | place: Saudi Arabia: Red Sea | collected 2011-10-15 | depth 100 m
CCAGAGCGGCACCAGCACCGACGTGTCGATGACCTACGACGGCGAGGACGCCGCGTTCGCGGCGCTGTGCTCGGGCGAGGTCGACATCGTCGACTCCTCGCGCGGGGTCACCCGTGCCGAGCTCGAGGCCTGCCGACGCGTCGGCCTGGACCTCGTGCAGTTCCAGGTCGCCTCGGACGCCGTCGTGGTGGCCACCAAGAACGAGTCCGACGTCGGCGGCGACTGCCTGTCCACCGACCAGGTCCGCGAGATCTACCGCGCCGGCTCCCCGGTCACCCGGTGGTCCCAGCTCGGCGACGGCTTCGACGACGTGCCCCTCAAGGTCGGCGGTCCCAACCGGGAGAACAACGCCTTCTCCTTCTTCGGGCAGTACGTCCTCGGTGCGCCCCAGCCGGCGATGACCAACCTGCGCTCGGACTACCGCGCCTTCGACACCGACCAGGGCTCGCGACTGTTCGTCGTGGGCCGCGAGAAGGACTACGACCTGGTCGGCAAGCTGCGTGAGCGCAGCCGCAAGCGCGAGCTCATCAAGCAGCAGCTCTCCGACTGGTACCCGGTCGTCAACGACGCCAAGGACGAGGTGCAGGTCGCTCGCGAGGAGGTCGCCAAGGGTCAGCGCGACCAGCGCCCGCTGGCCACCCAGCAGGCCGACCAGGCCCGTCTGCAGCGTGCGATCGAGGCGCTGGAGGCCGCCCAGAGTCGGATGCGGGTCCTGGAGGCCCGCAAGCGGGAGATCACCGCGGTGTGGGAGCGCTCGGTCAACGCCCGCAAGCGCGTCCAGGCCTCGCGCGGCAACGTCGCCTACTTCCGGTTCAGCTACTACGAGCTGTTCGAGGAGCAGCTGCGTCCCTTCGAGATCACCACGCCCGAGGGCGAGCGCAACTGCATCTTCCCGAGCCAGCAGACCATCACCAGTGGCGAGTACCCGCTGGCCCGCCGGATGTTGCTGACCACCACCCAGCGCTCCCTGGAGCGCAACGAGGTCGCCGAGTTCCTGCTGTACTACCTGAAGAACGCCGAGGACGACGCCACCCGGGCCCGTCTGGTCTCGGTGCCCGCGGCCGACATCGAGGTCCAGAAGGCGTGGGTCACCGGGGACAGCGAGCCGGTGTTCGTCGAGCTCGACCCCGAGCCGGTCGTGACCACCGACGAGCAGCCCTCCACCAGCCTCCAGCCCGCCCGATGATCCGACGCACCCCCCTCGGAGCACCGATGCCCCGTCCCGCCGTCCTCCCCGTCGCTGCCGTCGCCCTCGCGGTGGTGGTGGCTGGCAGGGCAAGACCAACAAGAGCAACTACACCTCCTCGGGGCGCATCCCCGGGATCGGGCAGCTCAAGCTGGTCTGCAAGCCCAAGAACACGATGCTCAAGATCAAGCCCGACGACCGGAACCGCGAGACCACGATGTGGCTGGCGAAGTACGAGAAGAAGAACGACAACGACGTCGTGGCGGTCAAGAACGTCCGGGTCTACCGCTACGACACCGCCGACGACGACGGCACCGGGGGGACCGGCAAGGCGGCCCACGAGGGCCTCAACCAGCTCACCCCGATCGAGACGTTCGCCAGCGGGTACGCCGAGGGCGTCATCAGCACGCGCACCGGCCGCCACCTGCCCGGCGGCGCGCAGGACGCGGTGCCGGCGACGTCGATCAAGTTCAGCTGGTGGTGGGAGAACTTCCGCGAGCCGCGGCGCTTCCGGTCCTGCTCGATGAAGGCCGAGCTGGCCACCGACCCGACCCAGTCGACGATGTTGACCTGGCACGGCGACCAGGACTCCGAGGGACGCACGGTCGTGACCTCCGACCTGTCGCCGCTCGGGACGCTGGAGCTGACCTGCCAGACCGGTCGGCGCAGCATCCAGTGGCTCCGACTGATCACCGACGACCCCCACGCCTCGATGCGCGCCCGCACCATCACCGCCGAGGGCCTCATCGACGACCACGTCGAGGAGGACTACATGGAGGCCGCCGGTGGCTACGTCGGCCCGCTCGACATGCCCGAGAACGGCATGATGGAGCTCAACCTGACCGCCCACGGCCAGACCGTGAACATGTTCCTGTCGTCGTACTTCATCACCAACGACGACGAGAACCCCCACCTCAACCTCTGCGAGGTCGCAGCCGCACCCTTCTAGGCCGAGACGTCACTCGCGCACGGTCGAGACGTCACTCGCGCACGGCCCCCACGTGGGGCGTACGGCGGTGCGCGGGACGAGGTCGAGGGGCTCGGCCTCGACCGGGGTCGGTGCGGTGCCGCCGAGGTGGGCGGGGTGCCAACGGGCCCGCTCCCCCGGCCGCGGGGCGTGGTGCGGCATCGTCTGCAGACCTTCGAGCAGGTGGGTCATCCGCTGGCCGAGGGCGTGGGTGACCTGCACGAGGTCGGCGTCCGGGGCCACCGTGAACGGCTCCCCGAACGCCACGTCCACCCGGACACCACGGTGCAGCGACAGACCGGCCCGCTCGTCGAGGTGACGTCGCAGCGGCCAGAGCCGCTGGTGCCCCCAGACCGCGACGGGGACGACGGGGACCCCGCTCTCCCGGGCCAGCGCCGCGACCCCGGGCATCAGGGCCCGGATCGTGTAGCTGTGCGAGACGCCCGCCTCGGGGAAGACGCACACCGGCTCACCCTCGGCCAGCAGGCGGCGCGCGGCGAGGTAGGCGGCAGCCGGGGCCTCGCGGTCCACGGGCACGTGGCGCATCGACCGCATCGCCGTCCCGACGACGGGCACCTCCCACATGTCGTGGCGGCACAGGAACCTGATCCTGCGCCGTCGCGACAACCCGGCCTCGCCCACGAACACGAAGTCGGGGAAGGAGGCGTGGTTGCTGGCCAGCAGCACCGGCCCCGAGCGCGGCAGGTGGTGCTCGTCGTGCCAGTCCCGGCGCACCTCCAGCCCGCGCAGCACCACCCGACCGAGCAGGGTCGTCGTGGCGTACCAGCCCTCCCGGCTCACCGACGCCCTCGACGCGGCACTCAGCTGAACGGCGGTCGGGAGTCGACCGCCAGGGAGCGGCGGCCGGCCCAGCGCCACACGCGCGCGGCGCGGTCGCGGTCCTCCTCGGTCACCAGGTTGCCCATCCAACGCAGCGCGAGCGTCATCAGCAGGTCCGAGCGCATCCCGGCCGGGCCGAAGCGGGGCAGCACCCACGGCACGGTGACCAGCCCGGCCAGTCGCCGGGCGATGGAGAACGCCTCGCCGTAGTGCTCGCGCAGGATCGCCGGCCAGGCGGTGCTCATGCCTGCGGCGTCCGGCCCGAGCCCGGCGATCAGGTCGGCCACCATCCGCCCGGTCTCCAGGCCGTAGTCGATGCCCTCGCCGTTGAGCGGGTTGACGCAGCCGGCCGCGTCGCCGATGAGCGCCCAGTTGGCGCCGGCGACGTTGGAGACGGCTCCGCCCATCGGCAGCAGCGCCGAGGTGGGCATCCGCAGGTCGCCGGAGAGACCGAACTCGTCGCGACGCTGGTCGGCGTAGAACTGCATGAGCGGCTTGATGGCGATGTCGGCGGGCCGCTTGGCGGGGGCGAGGGTGCCGACGCCGAGGTTCACCTCACCCGTGCCCAGCGGGAAGATCCAGCCGTAGCCCGAGAGCACCGCGCCCTTCTCGTCCCGCAGCTCCAGGTGCGAGCTGATCCACGGGTCGTCGGTCATCGTCGAGGCGACGTAGGAGCGGCCGGCGACGCCGTAGACGGTGTCGCGGTGCCACTCGCGCCCCAGCACCTTGCCCAGTGGGGAGCGCACGCCGTCGGCGACGACGAGCCGTCGGCACGCGATCTCGAAGCGCTGCGCGCCTGTACGTCCTCCCTCGCCGCGTCGCTCGAAGACGACCGCCGCGACGCGAGCACCGTCCCAGCGCACGTCGACGGCGCGGGCGTCCTCGACGCCGATCGCGCCGGCCTTGAGCGCGGTCGTGCGCAGGTGGTCGTCGAGCTCGGTGCGGGCCACCGCACTCCCCCACGACGGCAGCGAGCCGCCGGGCCAGGGCAGGGGTTGACGGTGTGCGCCCGCAGCCAGTCCTCGAGCCCGAGCCGGGACAGCTCGTGGACCGCGCGCGGGGTCAGGCCGTCCCCGCAGGTCTTGTCCCGCGGGTACGTCGCCGCGTAGGCCAGCACGACGTCCAGCCCCGCCCGCGCCAGCCAGGCGGCCGCCGCGGATCCGGCGGGTCCGGCGCCCACGACCAGGACGTCGGTCTCGGTGGGAAGAGTCGCGCTGCTCACGAGGTGATCCTCTCAGGCGGGTGGGAACCGTCGTGTGGTGGTCGGTCATCCGCTGGTCGAGGAGAGCTGGTGAGTCTGTGGTCCGACTAGATCTCGACACACCAAGACCCCGCCGGCGCAAGCGCCGGCGGGGTCTTGGCTCGCTCGATCTGGTTCCCGGTTACCAGAGCTAGCGCTCCGCGCTAGCTCTGGTAGGAACCAAAGTCGAAGTCGTCGAGGGCGACGGCCTGGCCACCGCTCCCGCCGAACTCGTAGTCGTAGGAGTCGTAACCGGTGACGGAGTACGCCGCGGCGCGGGCCTCCTCGGTCGGCTCCACCCGGATGTTGCGGTACCGCTCGAGGCCGGTACCCGCCGGGATCAGCTTTCCGATGATCACGTTCTCCTTCAGACCGCGCAGCGAGTCGCTGCGGCCGTTGATGGCCGCGTCGGTGAGCACGCGGGTGGTCTCCTGGAAGGAGGCCGCCGAGAGCCACGACTCGGTCGCCAGCGAGGCCTTGGTGATGCCCATCAGCTCGGGACGGCCCGCCGCGGGCTTGCCGCCCTCGGAGACGACCCGACGGTTCTCCTCCTCGAACCGCACGCGGTCGACGAGGTCGGAGGGCAGCAGGTTGGTGTCGCCCGACTCCAGCACCGTGATCCGGCGCAGCATCTGCCGCACGATGATCTCGATGTGCTTGTTGTGGATCGACACACCCTGCGAGCGGTAGACCGCCTGGATCTCCTTGACCAGGTGCTCCTGGGCCCGGCGGACACCGAGGATGCGGAGCACCTCCTTCGGGTCGGGGGTACCGCTGGTGAGCTGGTCGCCCACGTTGATGTGGTCCCCGTCGGCGACCGAGAGGCGGGTACGCCGGCTGACGGCGTACTCGATGACCTCGGACCCGTCGTCGGGGGTGACCAGGACCTTGCGGGCCTTGTCGGTCTCCTCGATCTCGACGCGACCGGCGACCTCCGAGATGGGCGAGAGGCCCTTGGGGGTGCGGGCCTCGAAGACCTCGACCACGCGGGGCAGACCCTGGGTGATGTCGTCGGCGGAGGCCACACCACCGGTGTGGAAGGTACGCATGGTCAGCTGCGTGCCGGGCTCACCGATGGACTGGGCGGCGATGATGCCGACGGCCTCACCGATGTCGACCAGCTTGCCGGTGGCCAGCGAGCGGCCGTAGCACTTGGCACAGGTGCCGGTGCGGGCCTCGCAGGTCAGGACCGAGCGGATCTTGACCGAGTCGACGCCGGCGGCGATCAGCTCGCCGATCTTGACGTCGCCCAGGTCCTCACCGGCGGCGGCGAGGACCTCGCCGGTCTCCGGGTGGACGACCTCGGTGGCGGCGGTGGTGGCGTAGACCGACGTCTCGACGTCGTCCGTGGCGACCAGGGTGCCGTCCTCGGTGCGGGTGCCGATCGTGCGGGGCAGGCCGCGCTCGGTGCCGCAGTCCTCCTCGCGGATGATGACGTCCTGCGAGACGTCGACCAGACGACGGGTGAGGTAGCCCGAGTCGGCGGTACGCAGGGCGGTGTCGGCCAGACCCTTGCGAGCACCGTGGGTGGAGATGAAGTACTCCAGGACCGAGAGGCCCTCACGGAAGTTCGCCTTGATCGGGCGCGGGATGATCTCGCCCTTCGGGTTGGCCACCAGACCACGCATGGCGCCGACCTGACGGATCTGGTTCATGTTTCCGGAGGCACCCGAGTGCACCATCATGTAGATGGGGTTGGTCGGGTCGAAGGCCTTCTCCATCGCGTCACCGACGCGGCGGCTGGCCTCGGTCCAGATCTCCACGAGCTCCTGACGGCGCTCGTCGTCGGTCATCAGGCCGCGCTCGAAGTCCTTCTGGACCTTCGCGGCCTGCTTCTCGTAGGACTCCAGGATCTGGAGCTTGTCGGCCGGCGTGGTGACGTCGTCGATGGAGACGGTGACACCGGAGAAGGTGGCCCACCGGAAGCCGGCGTCCTTGAGGGCGTCCAGCGACGCGGCAACGACGACCTTGGTGTAGCGCTCGGCCAGGTCGTTGACGATCTGACCCAGGCGCTTCTTGCCGACCTCGCCGTTCTCGAACGGGTAGTCCGCCGGGAGGGTGTCGTTGAACAGGATCCGGCCCAGGGTGGTGTCGAGGGTGATCGCCCGCGACTCCTCCCAGTCCGCGCCGAGCTCGAGGTCCAGCGGCGGCACGATGTCGTCGAGGCGGACCTTGATCCGGCTCTGGAGGGTGATCTCCTGGCGGTCGAAGGCCATGATGGCCTCGGCCGGCGAGGAGAACACGCGGCCCTCGCCGGGCTCGCCGGCGCGGTCGCTGGTCAGCCAGAACAGGCCGATGATCATGTCCTGCGAGGGCATGGTCACCGGGCGGCCGTCGGACGGCTTGAGGATGTTGTTGGTCGACAGCATCAGCACGCGGGCCTCGGCCTGGGCCTCGGCGGACAGCGGCAGGTGCACGGCCATCTGGTCACCGTCGAAGTCGGCGTTGAACGCGCCGCAGACGAGCGGGTGGATCTGGATGGCCTTGCCCTCGATCAGCTGCGGCTCGAAGGCCTGGATGCCGAGGCGGTGCAGGGTGGGCGCACGGTTGAGCAGCACGGGGTGCTCGGTGATGACCTCCTCCAGGACGTCCCACACGACCGGGCGGGCCCGCTCAACCATCCGCTTGGCGGACTTGATGTTCTGCGCGTGCGACAGGTCGACGAGGCGCTTCATCACGAACGGCTTGAACAGCTCCAGCGCCATCTGCTTGGGCAGACCGCACTGGTGCAGCTTCAGCTGCGGACCCGACACGATGACCGAGCGGCCCGAGTAGTCCACGCGCTTGCCGAGCAGGTTCTGGCGGAAGCGACCCTGCTTGCCCTTGAGCATGTCCGAGAGCGACTTCAGCGGCCGGTTGCCCGGGCCGGTGACGGGGCGGCCGCGGCGGCCGTTGTCGAACAGCGAGTCGACGGCCTCCTGCAGCATCCGCTTCTCGTTGTTGACGATGATCTCGGGCGCACCGAGGTCGAGCAGCCGCTTGAGGCGGTTGTTGCGGTTGATGACGCGGCGGTACAGGTCGTTGAGGTCGGAGGTCGCGAAGCGGCCACCGTCGAGCTGCACCATCGGACGCAGGTCCGGCGGGATGACCGGGACGGCGTCGAGCACCATGCCCTGCGGCTTGTTGCCGGTCTTGCGGAAGGCGTCGACGACCTTGAGGCGCTTCAGCGCCCGGACCTTCTTCTGGCCCTTGCCGGTGGCGATGGTCTCGCGCAGGTTCTCGACCTCGGCGGCGATGTCGAAGCTCTCGAGGCGCTTCTGGATCGCCGTGGCGCCCATGTGGCCCTCGAAGTACTTGCCGAACCAGTTCTTCATCTCCCGGTACAGCATCTCGTCGCCCATGAGGTCCTGGACCTTGAGGTTCTTGAAGGTGTCCCAGACCTCGTCGAGGCGGTCGATCTCGCGCTGCGCACGGTCGCGCAGCTGCTTCATCTCGCGCTCGGCGCCGTCCTTGACCTTGCGACGCTGGTCGGCCTTGGCACCCTCGGCCTCCAGGGCCGCGAGGTCCTCCTCCAGCTTCTGCTGGCGGTCGGCCAGGGACTGGTCGCGACGCTTCTCCAGGCGCTCGCGCTCCAGGCCCACCTTGCCCTCGAGGGCCGACAGGTCGCGGTGACGGGCGTCCTCGTCGACGTGGGTGATCATGTACGCCGCGAAGTAGATGACCTTCTCGAGGTCCTTCGGGGCGAGGTCGAGCAGGTAGCCCAGGCGGCTGGGCACGCCCTTGAAGTACCAGATGTGGGTCACGGGAGCGGCGAGCTCGATGTGGCCCATGCGCTCGCGGCGGACCTTCGAGCGGGTCACCTCGACGCCGCAGCGCTCGCAGATGATGCCCTTGAAGCGCACGCGCTTGTACTTGCCGCAGTAGCACTCCCAGTCCCGGGTGGGACCGAAGATCTTCTCGCAGAAGAGGCCGTCACGCTCGGGCTTGAGCGTGCGGTAGTTGATGGTCTCCGGCTTCTTGACCTCGCCGTGGCTCCAGCCGCGGATCTCGTCCGCGGTGGCCAGGCCGATCTGAAGCTGGTCGAAGAAGTTCACGTCGAGCACGGTGGCTGCAACCCTTCGGTAGTTCTAGAAAAAGTGAAGTAAGGGGGCGGAGGGGCGCCGCCGGCGGTCGAGGAGGTTGCTCTGCAACCGTCTCGAGACCCCCGACGGCGCCGGGCTCACACCTCTTCGACCGAGCTGGGCTCGCGGCGGGACAGGTCGATGCCGAGCTCCTCGGCGGCGCGGAAGACGTCCTCCTCCGCGTCACGCAGCTCGATGCTGCTGCCGTCCTGGGAGAGGACCTCCACGTTCAGGCACAGCGACTGCATCTCCTTGACGAGCACCTTGAACGACTCGGGGATGCCCGAGTCGGGGATGTTCTCGCCCTTCACGATGGCCTCGTAGACCTTGACGCGTCCGGGGACGTCGTCGGACTTGATCGTCAGCAGCTCCTGCAGGGCGTAGGCGGCGCCGTAGGCCTCCATCGCCCAGACCTCCATCTCACCGAACCGCTGGCCACCGAACTGGGCCTTACCGCCCAGCGGCTGCTGCGTGATCATCGAGTAGGGGCCGGTGCTGCGGGCGTGGATCTTGTCGTCCACGAGGTGGTGCAGCTTGAGGATGTACATGTAGCCGACCGAGACCGGGTCCGGGAACGGCTCGCCGGAGCGGCCGTCGAACAGGCTGGCCTTGCCGGTCTCGTCGATCATCCGCACGCCGTCGCGGTTGGGGATCGTCGAGCCGAGCAGACCGGTGATCTCGTCCTCGCGCGCACCGTCGAAGACCGGGGTCGCGACCCGGCTGTTCGGCTCGGCCTTGTCGGCGTGGATCTTGATCAGGCGCTGCTTCCAGTCGGCGCTGTCGGCGTCACCGGAGAGGTTGAGGTCCCACCCCTGCTTGGCCAGCCAGCCCAGGTGCAGCTCGAGGATCTGGCCGATGTTCATCCGTCGCGGGACACCCAGCGGGTTCAGGATCACGTCGACCGGGGTGCCGTCCTCCATGAACGGCATGTCCTCGATCGGCAGGATCTTGGCGATGACGCCCTTGTTGCCGTGGCGGCCGGCCAGCTTGTCGCCGACCGAGATCTTCCGCTTCTGGGCGACGTAGACGCGCACCAGCTGGTTGACGCCCGGGGGCAGCTCGTCGCCGTCCTCGCGGTCGAAGACCCGGACGCCGATGACGGTGCCGGACTCGCCGTGCGGGACCTTCATCGAGGTGTCGCGGACCTCGCGCGCCTTCTCACCGAAGATCGCGCGCAGCAGGCGCTCCTCCGGGGTCAGCTCGGTCTCGCCCTTGGGCGTGACCTTGCCGACGAGGATGTCACCGGTGGTGACCTCGGCGCCGATGCGGATGATGCCGCGCTCGTCGAGGTCGGCCAGGCCCTCCTCGGAGACGTTCGGGATGTCCCGGGTGATCTCCTCGGGGCCGAGCTTGGTGTCGCGGGCGTCGACCTCGTGCTCCTCGATGTGGATCGAGGTGAGGACGTCCTCCTGCACCAGGCGCTGGCTGAGGATGATCGCGTCCTCGTAGTTGTGACCCTGCCAGGGCATGAACGCCACGAGGAGGTTCGTGCCCAGCGCCATCTCGGCGTCGTCGGTGCACGGACCGTCGGCGATCGGCGTACCGACCTCGACCCGGTCACCCTCGCTGACCAGCGGACGCTGGTTGATGCAGGTGCCCTGGTTGGAGCGCTTGAACTTCGAGAGGCGGTAGGAGGAGTAGGTGCCGTCGTCGTTCATCGTCTCGACGAGGTCGGCGGACACCTCCTTCACCACGCCGGCGGCGTCGGCGACGACCACGTCACCGGCGTCGACGGCCGCGCGGTACTCGATGCCGGTGCCGACCAGGGGGCTGTCGCTCTTGATGAGCGGGACCGCCTGGCGCTGCATGTTGGCACCCATGAGCGCGCGGTTGGCGTCGTCGTGCTCGAGGAAGGGGATCAGCGCCGTCGCGACCGACACCATCTGGCGCGGCGAGACGTCCATGTAGTCGACCTCGCCGGCGAGGAGCTCGGAGACCTCGCCGTCGCGCTGGCGCACCAGCACCCGCTCGTTGACGAACTTGCCCTGCTCGTCGAGCGCGGCGTTGGCCTGCGCGATGACGTAGCGGTCCTCGTCGTCGGCGGTGAGGTAGTCGACCTTGTCGGTGACCTGGCCGTTCTCGACCTTGCGGTAGGGCGTCTCCACGAAGCCGAACGGGTTGATCCGGCCGTAGGAGGCCAGCGAGCCGATCAGACCGATGTTGGGACCCTCAGGGGTCTCGATCGGGCACATGCGGCCGTAGTGCGACGGGTGGACGTCACGGACCTCCATGCCGGCGCGGTCGCGGGAGAGACCACCCGGGCCGAGCGCGGAGAGGCGCCGCTTGTGCGTCAGACCGGCGATCGGGTTGGTCTGGTCCATGAACTGGCTGAGCTGGGAGGTCCCGAAGAACTCCTTCAGCGCCGCCACCACGGGGCGGATGTTGATCAGCGACTGCGGCGTGATCGCCTCGACGTCCTGGGTCGTCATCCGCTCGCGGACCACACGCTCCATGCGGGCCAGACCGGTGCGCAGCTGGTTCTGGATCAGCTCGCCCACGGTCCGCATGCGGCGGTTGCCGAAGTGGTCGATGTCGTCGGCGGCGATGTCGAGGGTGCCCTGGGGCGCCTCGACCTGGGTGCGGCCGTCGTGCAGCGCGACGATGTACTTGATCGCGGCGACGACGTCGTCCACGGTCAGCGTCTGCTGGTCGAACGCCTCGGTCAGGCCGAGCTTCTTGTTGATCTTGTAGCGGCCGACCTTGGCCAGGTCGTAGCGCTTGGGGTTGAAGTAGTAGTTGTTCAGCAGCGTCTGCGCCGCCTCGCGCGTCGGCGGCTCGCCCGGACGCAGCTTGCGGTAGATGTCGAGCAGCGCGTCGTCCTGGCCCTGGGTGTGGTCCTTCTCCAGGGTCAGCATCATCGACTCGTACTCGCCGAACTCCTCGCGGATCTGCTCGTTGGTCCAGCCGAGGGCCTTGAGCAGCACCGTGACGTTCTGCTTGCGCTTGCGGTCCAGGCGCACGCCGACCATGTCGCGCTTGTCGATCTCGAACTCCAGCCACGCGCCACGGCTCGGGATGAGCTTGGCGGTGTAGATGTCCTTGTCCGAGGTCTTGTCGGCCGAGCGCTCGAAGTAGACGCCCGGGCTGCGGACCAGCTGGGAGACGACGACGCGCTCGGTGCCGTTGATGACGAAGGTGCCCTTGGGGGTCATGAGCGGGAAGTCGCCCATGAAGACCGTCTGGCCCTTGATCTCACCGGTGTCGTTGTTGGTGAACTCCGCGGAGACGTAGAGCGGAGCGGAGTAGGTGAAGTCCTTCTCCTTGCACTCGTCGACGGTGTACTTGGGGTCGTAGAAGACCGGGTTCTCGAACGAGAGCGACATGGTCTCGGAGAAGTCCTCGATCGGGGAGATCTCCTCGAAGATCTCCTGGAGACCGGACTTCTCGGAGACGTCCTCACCCTCGGAACGACGACGCTCGACGACGGCGTTCCACTTGTCGTTGCCGACGAGCCAGTCGAAGCTGTCGGTCTGGAGGGAGAGGAGCTGGGGAACCTCGAGAGGTTCGGCGATCTTCGCGAACGAGATGCGGCGGTGGCCGGAGGTGTTGAGCGGAGTGGAGGCAGGCGCAGCCAAGAGGGATCCTTCGACGGGTCAGCTCATCGATGGCGCGAGCCCCCCACAAGTCAGCCACCGGACAGGCTGAAGAGCATTTGAGGGCAGGCGCAAAGCGCCACCTTACACACTCGTCGGGCGCGCCACAAGAACGGCGTCCACTCGGATCGAACGTCTCGATGAGTGTGGGGCGTCGCGGGCCCGAGGTCAAGCACCTCGCAGGCGCGGCTGTGGACCGCGCCCCGCTCTCACTCCTGGATCGGCGTGGTCTGCAGGCCGTCCACGAGCCACTGGCCGTCGACCCTCGCCATGGTCACCGTGACCTGGTCCTTGTAGACGATCGGCTCGCTGACCTGCTTGTTCGTGGTCGGCCGGTCGACGAAGAGGAGCACGTCGACCCGGTCCCTGCCGGTGCGCACGACGGCGGAGTCGACCACCTGGGCACCGACGACCGTCTGGGTGCCGGGGGCGTTGTCCTCGATGAGGCTGAACAACGGGTCGTACTTGTCGTCCTGGTAGGCCGCGGTCATGTACGACCGGGCGGCCGCGGCGTCCTCGTCGAGGCGGCGGTAGTCGTAGGAGAGCACCGGCACGATCGCACGCACGGCCGCGGCGCGGGCCTGCTCGGCCGACTCCTCGACCAGCACCCCGCCCTTGTCGCTGACCGGCTCCGGGGCGCGGACCGCGGCCACGACGGCCACCGTCAGTGCCAGCCCGGCGAGCACCGCGAGGACCACGAGCGCCCAGGCCGGCACCACCGGGAGTCGCCGGCCGAGGGCGCGACCGCTGTCCTCGACG
>LULN01001289.1_pt1 | contig 12640 bp, 12 predicted proteins | sample 728131 | NCBI WGS metagenome assembly LULN01 (sample SAMN03860288, study PRJNA289734) | marine metagenome | biome: seawater column; feature: ocean; material: water; isolation source: Red Sea water column Station 149 - depth 100m | place: Saudi Arabia: Red Sea | collected 2011-10-15 | depth 100 m
CTGCAGGAGTGGGCCGACGCCACCTACGGCGAGCACGTCGTCGCGGTGGTGCCGGCCCTGCTCCCGCAGCGCGGCTGAGAGCCCTATGTCAAGCAGCCTCCGGCAGGAGGCTGTTGAGCCGGCCGTGTAGGTCGGGGTTGTAGGGCACCTGGTCGTGCCAGCAGCGCCACAAGATCCTGGTCCAGCCTTGGGCCAGGATCCGTGCCGCGTGGGGGTGGCGGCATCCGCGGGCGCGGGCCCTGTCGTAGGTGTCGCGTGCCCAGGGGTTGGCGCGTGGGGTGTCCTGGGCCCAGTCGACCAGTGCTGCCCGGAGTTGCTTGTTGCAGCCGCGTCGGTAGGCGACGTTGAGGTGCTTCCCCGACTGCCTCGTCGACGGCGCGACACCGGCTGCGGCTGCGAGTGCTGCGGGGTCGGGGAACCTGGCGCGGCAGTCACCGATCTCTGCCAACAGCGTGGCTGCGCGCACGACGCCGGCGCGCGGCAGGGACTGGAAGATCGGGCCATCGGGATGCGCGAGGAGTGCTTCCTTGATCCGAGCCTCGAGCTGCTCCTGATCTTGCCGCAGGGTGGTGAGGAGGTCGACAAGTGTCAGCACGATGACCTCGCTGGCTTCAGCGGCTGCTCCGGCGATGCGTCCGGTGGCGGCTTCGCGCAAGTGACCGACCAGCTGGGCTGGGGTGTGCCGGCCGCAGTAGGCGTTGGCCTTGAGCCAGTGCGCCATCCGCAGCTCGCTGAGCCAGGCAGCCTTGGCTTCGCTGGGGAAGCGTCGCAAGAAGGCCAGGCTGATGCCGATGTCGAGTTGGCTGAACAGGCCGATCGCGCCGGGGAAGTTGTGCTGCAACACCGCCAGCAGCTGGTTGTGCACCGCGATCCGGTGGTCGATGAGGTCGTGCCGGGCGCGGACCAGCATCCGCAGCGCGATCGTCTCGTCGCTGTCGGGTTGCACGATCGCCCAGCGGCCGGCGTCGGTCCGCAGTGCGTCGGCCAGGACGAACGCATCGAACCGGTCGTCCTTGTTGCCCGCGGCCCTGTACCGGGCACGCAGCGACTTCACCTGCCGGGCACTGATGACCACGACCTCGAATCCGTCGCGGATCAGATGCTCGACCACCGGCCCGTCGCCGCGCTCGATCCCAACCCGCTCCACCCCATGCCGGCGAAGCAGCAAGGTGATCTTTGCCAGTCCGGGCCGCGTGTGCGGCACGGTGGCCTCTTCGATGCGCTGCCCGTCGTCGTCGACGATGCACAGCGCATGGTGCTGCCAGGACCAGTCGATCCCGGCGTAGGTGGGCGTAGCCTCAATCATGAGAGTGCTCCTTCCGTCAGCCCACGGATTCAGCACTCCGGTCCGGGACGTGACGGTCGGTCGCTCACTGAGGCGCTCCAGGCCGGCAAGCCTTGGCGCATAGCCCTATGGCCGATCTGCACGTCCCGGGCCACCGGGGCCTGCAACTCTCAGCCAGGTCGTCCCCGAAGGGCGACTCGCTCAGCCTGGCAGTGCCCCGATGGACCCGGGGTGCAGACAAGACGATTCGCCTCGTCCACCCAAAGGGTCAACCAGTGAGTCCTCGGCCGGGGTGTCCCCCGGGGTGGCTGGACCTACGCGTGCCCGTCGAACATCGAGGTGACCGAGCCGTCCTCGAAGACCTCGCGGATGGCGCGGGCGACCAGCGGGGCGATCGAGAGGATCGTCAGCTTGTCGAAGACCCGGTCCTCGGCGATCGGGAGCGTGTTGGTCACGATGACCTCGACGGCCGGGGAGTTCTTGAGCCGGTCGACCGCCGGGTCGGAGAGGATCGCGTGGGTGGCGGCGATGATGACGCCGGCGGCGCCGTCCTCGACCAGGGCCTCGGCGGCCTTCACGATCGTGCCGCCGGTGTCGATCATGTCGTCGGTCAGCACGCAGATCTTGCCGGCGACCTCACCGACGACGCGGTTGGCGACGGTCTCGTTGGGTCGGTCCGTGCGCCGGGTCTTGTGGATGAAGGCCAGCGGGGCGCCGCCGAGCTTGGCCGACCAGCGCTCGGCGACCTTGATGCGACCGGCGTCCGGGGACACGACGCACAGCGGCTGGTTGCCGTACTTCTCCATCACGTAGTCGGTGAGGATCGGCAGCGCCATCAGGTGGTCGACGGGGCCGTCGAAATAGCCCTGGATCTGGTCGGCGTGCAGGTCGACCGAGATCAGCCGGTCGGCGCCGGCGGTCTTGAACAGGTCGGCCATCAGGCGGGCCGAGATCGGCTCGCGGCCGCGGTGCTTCTTGTCCTGGCGGGCGTAGCCGTAGAACGGCATGACCACGGTGATGCGCTTGGCCGAGGCCCGCTTGAGGGCGTCGACCATGATCAGGTGCTCCATGATCCACTCGTTGATCGGAGCGGTGTGGCTCTGGATCACGAAGGCGTCGCAGCCGCGGACGGACTCCTCGTAGCGGACGTAGATCTCGGAGTTCGCGAACTCGTAGGCCGAGGTCGGCACCAGGTCGGTGCCGAGGATGCCGGCCACCTCCTCGGCCAGCGCGGGATGGGCCCGGCCGCTGAAGACCATCAGGTTCTTCTCGGTGGTCTTCTTGTATCCGGTCACGATGCGCCGCTCCTGCAGGACGGAGGTGGGGTGGGCGGGCAGGATTCTGCCCGGGTGGGAGTGCTCAGCCCAAGTCCCTGGCCGGTGGCTGGGACGAGGGATCGGTCACGTCGTGGTCATCGGGCGTTCGCCGGGCGGCCGCTGCGGCCTCGCCCTGGGCGGTGCCGGCGCGCTTCTCCTCCGCCCACTCGCCGATCTCGGCGTCGCCGATGTAGGAGAGGTGAGGGACCTTGGCACCGTCGCCGATGACGGCGTTCTTGGTCTCGACGAAGCCGCCGATCTTGCCGGCGGCGCCCAGGCGGGTGCCGGGGCGGAGGTAGGAGTAGGGACCCACGGTGGCTCCGTCGCCGATCTCGGCGGAGTCGCCGTGGACGCGGGTGAGCGTGGCGCCGCGACCGACCCGGCAGTCGCGCAGCGTGGAGTCTGGGCCGACCACGGAGTCCTCGCCGATCGAGGTCGTGCCGAGCAGCTGGGTGCCGGGCAGGATCGTCACGTCGCGCTCCAGCTCGACGCCGACGTCGATCCAGGTGGTGGCGGGGTCGACGACCGTGACGCCCTCACGCATCCAGCGGTCCACGACGCGGTCGTTGAGCAGCCGGCCGAGGCCGGCGAGCTGGGCGCGGTCGTTGGCGCCCTCGGTCTGCACGACGTCCTCGAGCAGGTGCGCGCCGACCATCAGGCCGGCGTCGCGGGCCAGGCCGACGAGGTCGGTGAGGTAGTACTCGCCCTTGGCGTTGTCGTTGCCCAGCCGCGGCAGCGCCTCGACGAGGAACCCGGCCTCGAAGGCCATGATCCCGGAGTTGATCTCAGTGATGTCGCGCTGGGCGCGGGAGGCGTCCTTGTGCTCGACGATCGCCAGCACGTCGCCGTCGGCGTCGCGCACGACCCGGCCGTAGCCGGCGGGGTCGGCCACGTCGCCCGACAGCAGGCTGACGGCACGCTGCGCGGCCTCGTGCTCGGCCACGAAGTCGCGCAGGCTCTGCCCCGTGAGCAGCGGGGTGTCGCCGTACGCCACGAGGACCGTGCCGGTGGTCGTGGCCGCGGCCTCGACCGCGACGCGCACCGCGTGGCCGGTGCCCTTCTGCTCCTCCTGGACCGCGAGCAGCGACTCGGGCATCAGGTCGGTGACGTGGGGACCCACGAGCTCGCGCTGGTGGCCCACGACGGTCACGACCGCGCGGGGGCTGGTCTCGCGCACCGCGGCGAGCACGTGGCCGACGAGGCTGCGCCCGCCGATCTCGTGCAGCACCTTCGGGGGCCGCCGCTAGCGTGTCCGCGTGACCTCCCCCACCGCCGACCGGCTCCTGGACGCGCAGGTGGCCTGGGTGCTGGCCCGTCTCGAGGACGACCTGCCCACCCTGGTCGCCGAGGAGGTCGCCTCGCTGCTCGCGGTCGGCGAGCGACTCACGATCGGTGCGCTGGTCGACGCCGACGACGTCGCCGCGCTCATCGGCGACGTGCTGACGCGGGTGCCGCCGAGCACCGCGGCCAGCACCTTCACCGCCGTGCTGGCCGAGGTGCTGCACGCCGGGCCGACCGACGGCGAGGAGCACACGCTCGGCGACGTCCTCTCCCGCGAGCACGTCGAGGCGCTCACCGACGCCGCGCTCGCCGGCACCGACACCCTCAAGGACGCCCTCGACGACCTCACCCGCAGCCCGGCCGTGGCCGCGGTGGCAGGTCGCTTCATGGCTCGGGTGGTCTCCGAGGTCGTGCAGACCAACCGCGCGATGGCCGAGAAGCTGCCCGGGCTCGGCTCCCTGGTCTCCTTCGGCGCCGGTGCGGCCGGGAAGGTCATCGGCGCCACCCAGGTCGACGCTCTGGTCGGGGCCGCGGCCGGCCAGGGTGCCGGATTCGCCGTCCGCCGGCTCAACGCGATCGTCGTGGACACCCTGCGCGACCCGGGCACGCGCGCGGCGGTCCTCGAGGTCTACGGCTTGTACGCCGACCAGCCGCTCACCGGCCTGCAGCGGGCCATGACCCTCGAGCAGGCCCAGCACCTGGCCGGGCTGGTCCAGGACGTCGTCATCGACGCCGCGCCGTCGGAGCCCGTGCAGGCACTGGTCCGTGCCGTGGCCGAGGGGTTCGTCGCGACCTACGCCGACCACCCCGTCAGCGAGCTGGTGGGCGACCTCGGCGTGGACGCCGACAGCATCACCGCCCACGTCACGGCGCTCGCCGCACGGGCGATCGCGGCGGCACGCGACGCCGGCGACCTCGAGCCGATGGTGCGCTCCCGACTCGCGCCGTTCTGGGAGTCGCCCGAGGTGGCCGGACTGCTCGGGGACTGACGTACGTACGCCTTGATCCTCGCGGGACGTACGCCTACCGTGGAGAGATGTCCGACGACGCTGTCACGCCCTCCCAGCTCCGGGCTGACATCTACCGGCTGATCGACCAGGTCCTCGAGACCGGCGAGCCGCTCTCCATCGACCGCCGTGGACGGCGCCTTCGGCTCGTGCCCGACGTCCCGACGTCCAAGCTCGACCGGCTCACACCACTCGATGATCTGATCGTCGGCGATCCTGATGACCTCGTCAGCATGGACTGGTCCGGGCACTGGGATCCCGAGACAGCCCTGACGCCGTGATCCATCTCGACACCCACGTCCTCGCATGGCTGGCCGGGGGGCACCAGTCGAGGATCCCCGAACCGGTGCTGGATCGGATCGAGTCCGAGCAGGTCGCCTACTCACCCATGGCACGCCTGGAGCTGAGCCACCTCCACGAGATCGGACGGATCGCCCACCCGGCCGACCGGGTCCTTGCCCACCTCCGTCGGAGCATCGGCGCCGCCGAGGACGGGACACCGTTCTCCGACGTGATCGAGGAAGCGTCCCGGCTCGCGTGGACGCGGGACCCCTTCGATCGCCTCATCGCCGCCCAGGCGATCGCGGCGGCCTGCCCGCTGGCCACCGGCGACCGCGTGCTCCGCGACGCCCTGCCCGACCACACGGTCTGGGGCGCCTCCCCTCAGAAGTAGTCGCGCACGTGGCCGGGCGCGAGCCCAGCAGCGCGTCGAGCAGTCGGTCGTGCGCTGAGGGGCCGTGCAGGTGTCCGAGCACGCGGAGGTTCGCGCACGACTGCACTCCGGCGTACAGCGGTCGGCAGCGTGTCAGGCCGCGGACGTGGCGTCGACCCCGGCTCGCTGCCGAACGCCTCGGCCGAGAGGCGTGCGGACGCCCCGTGGTCCTCTAGGGTCAGGGGCGGACGTGCACCATCTCGCTAGCCCGCCGTCCGGCCCGCGTCGACGGCGTGGATGCTGCCGTTGATGGCAGCGGCGTCGTTCGAGGCGAGGAAGCAGATCGCGGCCGCGACGCTGTCGGCGCTCATCAGCCCGCGGGTGGCGGCGACGCGCATGATGAGGTCCCAATCGGCGTCGTCGGGCACGCCGATGGTCTGCACCTGCGGGGTGTCCATGCCACCGGGGCAGACGCAGTTGACCCGCAGCGGCTGCTTGAGGTGTTCCACCGCAAGGGCCTTGGTGAGGCCGACGACGCCGTGCTTGGCCGCGGTGTAGGCCGCCGAGTAGGCCTCTCCCATCAGCCCCGCCACCGACGCGACGTTGACGATCGTGCCGCCGCCGTCGGGCGCCTCGAGCAGGTGTGGGATCGCCGCCTGGGCGCAGTAGAACGGGCCGCTGAGGTTGAGCGCGAGGTCGTGCTCCCACTCGGCCTCGGTCACCTCCGTCGTACGCCGGAAGTCGTGCCGTCCCGCGTTGTTGACGAGCACGTCGAGCCGGCCGAACGCCGCCACGGCCTCGGCCACCATCGCCCGGCAGGACGCGGGGTCGGTCTGGTCGAGGTGCCCCGCACGTACCTCGCCCGACGAGTCGCCGCACTCGGCCGCGAGCTCGGCCAGCAGGTCCTGGCTGCGGGCGGCCGCCCAGACGCGTGCGCCACCGGCCGCGAGCCGGCGTACCGTCGCCGCTCCCAGCCCGCCCCGACCAACCCCCTACGGTGGCGCCATGACCTCCGACCCGACGCCCGTCGGCAGCCCCGGACCCTTCGCCCAGCACCTCGGTTTCCGCGTGGTGCGCGCCGACGCCGATGGCGCCGTGGTCGAGGCCGACCCGGGGCCCGAGCACCTCAACGGCGGCGGCATCCTGCACGGCGGCTACCTCGGCGCACTGCTCGACAGCGCCACCGGCTGGGCCGTGCACGCGTCGGGTCCCGAGGGCATGATCGCGCCGCACATCCAGCTGAACACCCAGTTCCTCAAGGCCGGGTACGACGGCACGCCGCTCGTCGCCCCCGCCCGCTGCACCAGCGTGGGCGGTCGCATCTGCACCACCGAGGCCGAGATCACCCAGGGCGACCGGGTGCTGGCCCGGGCCACCGCGACCCACGCGGTGATCGGGCGGGGCGACCTCTCGCGCTGAGCGAGCCTGGGCGTCGCCCGACGTCCGCCGGTCGCACGCCCCGCTGGCACACCCCGCCCCCGAGGTGGTGGGGTGTGCCCGTGGACCTCACCTACCCCGTCATCGTCGCCGCGGCCAAGACCTGGTTCCGGCTCTCCGCCATGGACATCCACATGAGCGGCACCGAGCACATCCCGACCTCCGGCGGGGCACTGGTCGCGGTCAACCACGTGTCGTACGTCGACTACCTGATGGGCGGCTACCCCGGCGCCCAGCGGGGCCGCTACACACGCTTCATGGCGAAGAAGGAGATCTTCGCCAATCCGGTCGGCGGGCCGTTCATGCGCTCCTTCGGGCACCTCGAGGTCGACCGCGAGGCCGGCGCCGCGTCGATGCGCACCGCGGTCGACGCCCTGCGCAAGGGAGAGCTGGTCGGGATCTTCCCCGAGGCCACGATCTCCCAGAGCTTCCTCATCAAGGACCTCAAGTCCGGGGCGGTGCGGATCGCCGCCGACGCCGACGTCCCGCTGATCCCGATCGTCGTCTGGGGCACCCAGCGCATCCTGGCCAAGGGCCGCAAGCTCGACCTCTCGCGCCACCACCGGATCGACATCGAGGTCGGCGAGCCGATGCACCCCACCGGCGAGGACCCGACCGCCGAGACCGCCGACCTCAAGGCCCGGATGGAGCAGATGCTCGAGCGCTGCATCCTCGCCGCGCCGGAGTCCGAGCGACCGGCGGGCGCCTGGTGGCTGCCGAAGCAGTACGGCGGCTCGGCGCCCACCATCGAGGAGGCCGCGGCGGCGTACAAGGAGGAGCGGCGGCTGCGCGCGGAGAGGAAGGCCGCCAAGCGGAAGGACTGACTCTCCGGGACGGCCGGCCTCACGCCGTCACCACGGTGACCGGGTCATCCACCGCAGCGCACGCGCAGGCTGAAACCGCCGATGAGCTTCTTCTCCACGTCGCGCTCACGGCCGCCCACCGAGGTCCACCGTGCCGTCAGCTCGTGCAGGTCCATCCCGCCCGTCGCGGGGTCCACCTCGACGAAGAGGTAGTGGTCGCCGGGTGCGACCACCCGTGGCCGGTCCAGCGGCACCCGCTGCTCCCAGGACCGCTGGGCGCCGGCGAGTCCGGCCGGGCTGTTGCGGGCATCGCCGATCAGGCGGGTGTCGTAGACCAACCGACGGAGTCGATGGCGTTGCTGCGCTCGGCGTACGTCGCCGGCAGCAGGCGCACCCGCTCTGTCACCCGCAGCCGCACCTGGACGAGGACCGGCGTCACGTACGCGACGGGCGCAGAACCGATCGAGCCGCAACCCGAGAGCCTGGTGCCCCGGCCCCACACCTTGCGGTCACCGTAGCGGAAAGGCACCAGCGCCACGGCCGGCCGCGGCCGGTCCACCTTGGACTCCGCACCGGTCGGCGACCTCGTCGCCTCCGGCTCACCGGACCCCGAATCGGTGCAGCCGGTCAGGAGGAGCAACAACGCTGCCACCGCAGGCAGCAGCCGGACCCGAGTCATGCGAGGCATGCTGGCACACGTGGCTCCCCGGGTAGGAGTCGAACCTACGTCGCTAGTCCTGATTCAAAGTCAGGCGGGCCCTGCCGGCAGACCAACCGGGGAACGTCCGCCGACGAGCAGCGGACGGGGCCAACCCTAGAGCCACCGTGGGACGTCATACGAACCGCCCGAGGGGACGTCCTCTCCGTATGACGTCACACGGGGCCTACCAGGGCTATTCCGCGGCGATGACGTCGATGAGGAACCACAGGGTGGAGTTCGGCGGGATGGACTCGCCGCTGCCCTGCGAGCCGTAGCCGAAGGCCGGCGGGATCTGCAGCAACACTCGGCTGCCGACCGGGACGCCCTCCAGGCCGATCGCCCAGCCCGGGATCAGGCCGGACAGCGGGGAGACCAGGGGCTCGCCGCGGGAGTAGCTGCCGTCGAAGGGAGCGTCGGCGTCGTACGTCGAGCCGAGGTAGTCGACGGTGACGGTGTCGGAGGTCTTGACCTTCCGGCCGTCGCCCTCCTCGATGACCAGGCGCTGCACGGGGGTGTCGAGCGCGGGCTCGTCGATGCCGTCGAAGTCCAGGGCGACCGGGTCGCCGCCCTCGACGACCAGCGAGGGCTGGGAGTCGGCGGTGGTGTCCTCGGCCTCCTCCGAGGTCGGCGTCGGCGAGACCTGCTGCTCCTCGACCAGGTCGGCCACCAGGAGCACCGGGTCGTCGTCGCCGAGACCGAGCGGGTTGTCGGCGGGGTCGCCGCGTAGAGGTAGGCCATGACGACGTCGTCGTCCTCGATCTCCTCGCCGTCGCCCTCGACCGCGGTGCTGACCTCGGACTCCTCGGGCTTCTCGAGCTCGGCGTCGTCGGCCCACTCCACGCTCAGGGACTCGCCGACCTTGCCGGAGAAGGTCAGGCCGTCGAGGCCCTCGCCGGTGACGCCGCCGCCGGAGCCGGAGTCCGGCTCGCCGTCGGAGTCGGAGCCGCACGCCACGAGGGCGGGCAGGAGGAGCGCCACGAGGGCGAGGGCGGGACGGGTACGACGGAGCACGGGACGCAACCTATGCGGTCGCGTCCCGTGCCCGGTCATCCGGGGTTGACCCGGTCCCGCTCGCTGTGGCTCAGCCGACTGTCCGCTTGGTGCGGGAGACGACCTTGCCGTCGCGGATCCAGCGGATCTCCACGACGTGCTGGCCGCGACCGAGGGAGCCTGCCCGTGCGGCGAGCGTGAACCCGGCCGAGCCGTGCTTGGTCACCACGGTGCGCGAGGCCACCTTGCGTCCGTCGACGTACATCTCGACGCGCTCGTCGGCCTTGGTCGGGCAGCCGTTCGCACTGACCGAGGCCTTGGTCGGGCACCGGTCGTCGCGGTCGAAGAGGCCGTCGCCGTCGGAGTCCGGGCAGCCTGCGCCGGTGCTCGGGCCCTTGGCGGTGCGGCAGGCGTCCGCGACGTCCGGGACGCCGTCCTTGTCGGTGTCCTTGACGACCGAGGTGGCCTTCGCGGTGAGCGTGAAGGTGCTCGGCTCGAGGACCTCCTGCGGGTCGACGACGATGGACAGCGGTCGCCGTGCCCAGGGCACGGTCACGGTCAGCGAGTTGTCGCCCTCGCGCACGGACTGGCTCGAGCCGCCGTCCACGGACATGCCGTAGAACGCGGTCCCGGTCCACTCCAGGGTCACCTCGACGGTGGCCTGCTCCTTCACCGGGAGCGTGAAGTACTCCTTGGTGTCCACGGTGCTGACCAGGCCCACGCCCAGGGTGCTCTCGACGGGCAGCTTGGTGACGCCGTCGGTGAGGGTGCTGGTGCGGGTGGTGACCTTCTTGGCCACCTTGGCGTCGCGCTGGTCGCGCTTGGCCATCCGCGGCGCCGCGACCTGCAGGCCGAGGGCGTCCGGGACCGAGTCGGCCGTGGCGACCCAGTCGTTGCTGCGCAGGTGGTAGCCGGTGATCGCGTTGACGGTGTAGGGCGCGGTGATCTGCTGGTCGGCCAGGTAGTCGCGCCTGATCTTGAAGTCGACGGTGTTGTCGTCGTTCCAGGTCGCGGTGCCCTCGGGCAGGTAGTAGCCGGTGCCGTTGTCCATGACCACGGGGGTGCCGGAGGTGTCGCCGGTGGCGATGAAGGAGTCGAAGCGCCGTCCGTCGATCAGCAGGCTGTAGGCCGTGACCGAGGTGGGCAGCGCGGCGGGCGAGACCTGCCCGACGCTCATCGTCGCCCGGACGAACTTCTTGTCCGTGCGCACGCTCATCGACGTCAGGTCGGTGATCGGGGTGCCGCCGTCACCGGTGGCGTCCTCCGCCGAGGCCGAGCGCTTCTTGGGTGCCTTGCCCAGCGGCTTGTTGGCGGCCTTCCCCTTCACCGTGACCTTGCCGCCGGCCAGCGAGACCTTGCCGGCGCGCAGCACCGGACGGCTGGTCGCCTCCGGGGTCGGGGTGAAGCTCCCGTAGGACAGGGGGACGACTCCCTGGTCGGGCTGCGGGCAGTCGGCCGCCGAGCCGGTCGACGAGGCGTAGTGGTGGTCCCGCGGGTGCTGGACCTGGAAGGAGCTGATGCCGTCGCCGGCCAGGTCGTTGGGGACTAGCTCGTCCTTGGCGGTGACCTTGCCGTCACCGTTCACGTCGAGGTACTTGCTCATCCGCAGCGCGAAGCCCTCCACGTCGAGGGTCGAGACGCACTTGGCGATCCCAGGGGGGTCGGTGCTGTAGGCCATGATGTCGTTGGTGGCCGTCGGGCCCCACGGCCCGTCGGCGCCGTCGCCCACGTGGCCGACGGTCAGGCAGTGGCCGAACTCGTGGGCCACCAGCTCGTAGAGCGGGAAAAAGTCCGAGGCCCCCGGCACCGGGTCGACGGCGCCGTTGACCGCGAAGCAGACGTTGCCGCCCACGCCGCCGCAGTCCGCGACGTAGGTGCCGCCCTTCTCCTGGCCGTGCTGGTCGAACCCCTTCTTCTTCTGCCACGCCCGGAAGTCCAGCGGGTCGTCCTCGACGAGGCATGGCGCGCCCTCCCCGTCGATGATGCCCAGCTCACCGGCGAAGGAGACCGGGTCGATGCCGATGCCGATGCCGCCGGCGGGGTTGCTCATGACGACCACGATCTCCGGGTCGACCAGGTCCAGCGGGTCGGTGAGCAGACCGGCCGGGTCGACGGCGAGCTCGTGGGTCGTGATGTTCATGTCCACGCCGTCGGCGAGCCAGTCCAGGCCCATCTCATCGGCGAGGTAGTCGACGCCCTCGCCCCACATCTGCACGGCCTGCTCGGCGACGCGGAGGTCGCGCTCCACCACGGGGCTGACCGGCGCCAGGATCGCCACGTCGATCTGGGGGTCGTCGAGGGCGTTGAGCCCCACCTTCATGTGGTAGCACTCGTTGTCCGGGTTGATCGGGTCGCGGTCGACGATGCACCCGGCCGGCAGTGTGCCGTCACCGAAGTAGGACCGGGTGAAGTCGTCGGCGGGCGCGGAGGTCGCCGGAGCCCCCAGCCCCACGAGGGCGGTGGTCACCGCCGCCAGGAGGATCGTCGGACGAACGAGGTGTCTGCTGTTCACGCACCCCTCAACGAGCCACCGCGCAACAGGCTATCCGCCAGCTGGACAAACCTCGCGCCTGTCGCCCCCGTCACTCCCGGGTCATGCCCCGGTGCGTCCCAGGCAGTGGCCGAGCTCGTCGCCGACCAGGCTGAAGGCCTCCATCGGGGCGACTCCCCCGGCGGTGAAGGTCGCGTTGACCGCGAGGCAGACCGGCCGTCGTGCAGCCGGTGTCGAGCACCGCGCCACCCGCCCTCGCGGTATCGCTCGCCACCACGACCACGATCTCCGCGCCGACCACCTGCGCCGTCCCGTCCGGGGCGACGCGCTCGGTGCGCACGACCAGCTCGGCGGCGCCCTCCTGCGACTCGTCCTGTCCCGAGCCCTCCCCCGGGTCCTCGCCCGCCAGACCGGCCAGGCCGCCCTCCCACATCCGGGCGCCCTCGGTCACCAGGCCGATCGCCCGCTCGGCGTCGCTGCTGTCGGTGGACTCGTCGACGAGCACGACCACCTCGACCGCACCCTCGGGCACCACGACCGGGGTCTGCGACGCCGCCGGGTCGCTTGTGGGCGTGCCGTCGTCGCCGTCTGTGGCGAGCACGACCGCCACGACCACGCCGGCCGCCGCGAGGCCGAGGACGGCGAGGAGGGTCAGGAGTCGGCGCACGCGACTAGTGT
>LULN01000400.1_pt1 | contig 12614 bp, 14 predicted proteins | sample 728131 | NCBI WGS metagenome assembly LULN01 (sample SAMN03860288, study PRJNA289734) | marine metagenome | biome: seawater column; feature: ocean; material: water; isolation source: Red Sea water column Station 149 - depth 100m | place: Saudi Arabia: Red Sea | collected 2011-10-15 | depth 100 m
AGTTATATCTTTCCAATATCCTATCCGCAGGAAGTTTTTTAAAAATTTCATTTACCCTTTCGCCAATGTCTTCTTTATAGCCTGGGACTCCTTCGTGTAAATCCATCAAAGATTTAGAGAACTTTTCAGTTAAAGACCAATGAGAAGGAGCGCTTAGAGAAGCAGCTTCTAAATAGAATTTATCTTTTTTGGGACTCATCAAGACTAAATCTTCTTGTACTAGAAGAGAGGCTAGTTCAATTGGGTTTTTAAACTGATTAAGTTTATATAAATCATTTGTACTTTCTATATAGACTGAATCTTTTGAAATTTTAAAATTTTCTGAATGAAATTTTTTTAGGTTATTTAAAATAGATTCAAGAACTTCATTCTGCTCACCTTCACAGCCTTCAACAATCTGCAAAACCTCATTTCTATTAGTCTCAAGCAGTTCCTTTTTTAAATGTATCTCATCTATAAACTTATCATCAATTTCTAACCACTTAGATTCCGAAATAGGGCTAAGGCCTATCTTGACGCCCCCTTGGCCATCAAGATAAGGTTTGTATTTAGGTGAGTCATTAAATCTTCGGTATTGCCAGAAGCATATACATACTCTTTAAGCTTTGTAGCTGTCTCCTTATCAAATAAGCCTTTCTCTCTAAAAGGCTCAAAAGCATCTGCTTCCAACACCTCTGTCCATAAGTAACTGTAATATCCGGAAGAGTATCCACCCGCAAATATATGTCCGAAATAGGTGCTTCTATATCTGCTCTCGATTTGTGGAATTAATCCAAGTTCACCCAATGTGTCATCTTCAAATTTATCGATATCTTTTATATCTTCTGTGCTTGTGTGATAGGCCATATCTAAATGTGCAGCAGCCACGTATTCACTTGTTTCAAATCCTTCATTAAAAGTCCCTGCTTCTGAGATTTTATTTAATAGACTATCTGGAATAGGCTCATCCGTCTTATAGTGAAGTGCAAATGTTTTAATTACCTCAGGCTCTCTTGCCCAATTTTCCATCATTTGCGAAGGAAACTCTACGTAGTCTCTAGTCACGCTTGTACCAGAAAGACTTGGGTAATTGGCATCTGATAATAACCCATGTAGACCATGTCCAAATTCATGAAACAAAGTCTCAACTTGTTCAAAGGAGAGCAGGGATACACCATCTTCATTTTCAGGAGGGAAATTGCAAACATTCACAACAATGGGTATTTGCTTACCGTCAAATTTACTTTGGCTTCTGAAAGTATTCATCCACGCACCTCCACCTTTATTAGGTCTAAGCGTGAAATCGGTGTAAAAGATTCCTATGGTTTCATTCTGTTCATCGAGAACTTCAAAACTTCTAATGTTATCTCTGTATTTAGGCAAATCATTTCTTTCCACAAAAGTTATATCAAAGAGTTTAGACGCAACATCAAAAGCACCTTGCAAAACTCTATCTTCACTAAAATAAGGCTTAACTTCTTCTTCGCTGAAATCATACTTGGATTGTCTTATTTTCTCTGCGTAGTGCCACCAATCCCAAGCAGCAAGCTCAAAGTTACCACCTTCTTGTGTAATTAAGTTCTGCATTTCTTCCGCTTCAGATTTTGCTCTAGCAATACCAGGTTCCCAAATTTGTTCCAATAAATCATCAACCCTAGATGTCTGTTTAGCCATTGTGTCGTCTAGAACATAATCGGCATGAGATTCAAATCCCATTAACTTCGCCTTTTCTTTTCTTAGTTTTAACATTTCAACAATAAGAGATTTATTATCAAACTCATTATCATTATCTCCCCTTTGTATATAAGAGTTATACAACTGTTCTCTAAGTTCTCTTTGAGTGGAATAAGTTAAGAAAGGATACATGCTTACTCTAGTAGGTTTGAAAACCCATTTTCCTTCATGGCCTTCCGATTCAGCCAATAAAGCAGCTTGTCTTATTTCTTCAGCAGGCAAGCCATCTAATTCGTCTTCATTTTCAATTATTAAACTAAATCCATTAGTTTCTTTTAGCACGTTTTGATCAAATTGAACGGACAAGGTTGAAAGTGAACTATTTATTTGTACCAACCTATTCATCTCAGAATCAGTAAGATTAGCTCCATTCCTAACAAAGCTTTTATGAGTCTGATCTAATAGTCTTTCTTGTTCTGTGGTGAGTTCTAGAGAATCCTTTTGTTCGTATACAGATTTAATTCTAGAGAAAAGCTCTTTGTTTAATAGAATACTATCTCTGTGAGAAGACAAGGTTGGACTGATTTTCATCGCCAAAGCATCCATTTCATCGGAAGTATTCGAACCAAGTAAGTTAAAGAATACAGCTGAAACTTTATCGAGAGTCTCTCCCGATCTTTCTAATTCAACAATCGTATTTTCAAAAGTAGGTTTTTCATTGTTAGTAGCTATAGCTTCAACTTCTAATAAATGCTGCTTCATTCCTTCTTCAAAAGCTGGCTCATAGTGTGAGAACTCAATTTTTTCGAAAGGGGGTATTTGATAAGGTGTATCATACTCTGTTAAGAAAGGGTTCATTTCATCTCCATTGTTTTGACATCCTAAACCTAGGAAAATAATTAAAAATAAATAAAATGGTTTTTTCATATAAGGACTACTCTAGGAATAGTTAGCATATAAGTCTATAACATTTAAGAATTTTATGACCAGTAACTTTACAAAAATTAGAAAACTCTTTGGATGGTTCCTAATTATAATTTCAATTATTCTTTCTATTGCAGGTATAGTGGTTGCAGCAATGGGCGAATTGGTTAAAGGCGGAGCAATATATGTTGCGAGTCAAGTTACTTGGTATCCAGGCCTTGCCTTATTAGGCCCAGAAATTGTTCAAAAAAGTAAGGACATATGGAATAATTTAAAAGAAAGGATTATAGGTTTTTTTAAATGATATACACAAAAGAAGAAATACTTAGCGATCATGATTATGCGCAGCCTAATGAAATGGCAGGTTATTTATTGCATGGTGGTTTAAATGAAGAGGGAGACTACATTTCTCCTAGAACTCGCATTAGATGGAAAGCTGTTAACCAATGGACTCAAATCTTAAATGATAGAGGGCATGAACTTTTAGACTGCTCTGTTGAAATTTTAAAGCACGATAATTTTCCTAGTTTAAATCAAGCAAAACTACTTCTTAATCAAGGCGAAGGGCAATTTCTTTGGAATAGTTTATCGATTACTGGAATTATTGAAGCAAGAGGTAGGGCTCTAGCGGAAATCGAGGCACCAAACTTTCAAGACATCATAGTAGAAGACATATCAGATACTTGTCTTGCCCACATGAATAAAGGCTTATTTATTGCGCACGGATTTGATGAAGGGGGTGATCCTGATAGTGATCAAGGAGCACATGATCAGATGTGGTTTGCCGCAAGAGATTTATTATTAGGAAAGGATGCCTATCCTATTCCGGAAGTGCCTGAATCAATTGGAAGACCTGCTCAAGAAAGAGAAATGCCGGATCTACCTATCGAACATGAAGGAATACTTAACTTGTTGTTAGATGTTTTGATGATTGAAATAAGAGCTGAAAGCTTTTTTTCTTATTGTATGAATCTTGCTAAATCAGATGATGTATTTATTGATAGAAGAGAAGACGCCTTACTGGCAGGTGAGATGGTTTCTAGAATCAGACAAGATGAAGCTATACATGTTGCATACCTTAATTTGTTAGTTTCTGAGCTAAGGTCATTTACCTTTAAAACTGTAGATGGGCTTGAGAAAAAAGGCTCTGAAATTATAGATCCTTTATGGAAAAAAATGGTTCAGTGGCATGGCGAAGAAGTACATAGAGAGTCTGTAGCAATTAGGTCTGAAGAGTTCGTTAAATTGTTTGATAAAATTGACAACTCAAATCTCAGAAATGAATTTAATTCACTTTCAACAAATAGCGAACTTTATTCTATTTAATTACCTTGATAGAAAGAATTGATCATCTAATTGTAGCTGTTGAAGATTTAGATACCGCAGAAAGCAACTATACAAAAATTTTTGGTCATAAACCTGTATGGAGAGGAGAACACCAATCCCTAGGTACTAAAAACTCAATTTTTAATTTTAATAACTTGTATCTAGGAAAGAAAAGAACTTGGGAGAATTTATTTCTTCCTAATGAAATTACTAGAGGGTTATTTTCTTTTGCGATAGAACATAAAACAGGAAATCTAGAAACTGCGAATGCCGTTAAACCTGACTCCGTTAATAAATTAGATCATGTAGTTATTAATACCAATGACGCTGAAGGTTTTATCCAAATTTATGAGAAAGATCTAGGAATAAGACTTGCTCTAGATCAAACAGTGGAGAAGTGGGGCGGACGAATGCTATTTTTTAGATTAAATAAGACCACGATTGAAGTAATTGCTAAATCTGATGAACATGAACCTAAAGATAGTTTATGGGGCCTTGCCTGGGATGTTGAAGATTTAGAGGCTACTCACAAGAGGTTAACTCAATTAGGAGTAGAAGCTACTCCTGTCAAAGAGGGAAGAAAACCCAATACACTTGTTTCTACCATTAAATCTCATACTTGCAATATTCCTACTTTATTTATTCAACATCTTGCTTCTTGAGCTTGTCATATATCCAGTAAGGTGAATAGATTAATAAGAATAAAAAAGCCCCTATGATAATCAGTAAAGGGATGTGTAGTGGAGGATCAGGAAAGAAATCCATGATACTCTGACCTTCTGTAGGTTTTGCCCCTAAATACCAATAATTTGCTGGTGGTCCTAACAGAAGATTAATCAGATAAATAATTGGAAGTATACTCAAAGAAACGTAAATCCCATTTTTTACTGATTCAAAAGTAGGCCGGTTGTTTAAAGCAATGCAAGCGTAACCAATGTTCACCATAAGCAACCCATGCCCTAAGAAGAATAGTATGTATTTTGGATCTGGAAAAGTAAGAGTAACATCAGGCGTTATAAGAGCATTTATTCCTCCGCCAATACCCCAAAAGAAAGCAACTTCAAAAAATAACCTTTTTTTTGTTAAAAGAAAAACGCCTATAAAGAATCCTGAAAGACTACACATATGAATAGGCAGTAATCTTATCCAGGGATAGTCCATGGAGTTCCAGATAAAAGGTTTGATCAATTCAAGCCCAATAATAGAAAGACCCAATAGTCGTGCTAGATATTCTTTTTGTGTGTCTGACTTATTTTTATAAGCGCTTGGAAAAAATACTGCCAAACAAAAAATAAGCAACAACGTAAATAGGTGAGAAGTTCCGAATATAGTGAAAGGTTGGGCTTCCATAATCTGTATTTTAAAGAATAAAAACTAATTTAGTGGATATAATAGATAACAATATAAAAAAGAAATGAAAAGTATTTCAACAAGTTTCTTTCCAAATATAAATAAAGAAGAAGCAATAACTTTATTTAAAGCCTTCTGTTTCTTTTTCTTTGTCCTGGCTTCGTGGTATGCACTGCGTCCTGTAAGAAATGAATTAGCCGTCCAAGGTGGTATTAATAATTTACCGTGGCTTTTAACTGGCGTAATGCTGGCTATGTTAATTATCAACCCTATCTATTCTTGGCTAGTTTCAAAGGTAGACTCAAAGAAAATAGTACTCTATATCTATTCTTTCTTTATATTGAACTTAATTCTATTTTTGTCCTTATGGTATGTCTCAAGCGCAGAAGGAAGGATATGGACAGGTAGAGCGTTCTATATCTGGTGTAATGTTTATTCATTCTTCGTGGTGTCTGTCTTTTGGGTAGCTATGATTAATTTTTTTAATCAAACAGATGCTAAAAGATTCTTTGGCATAATAAGTGCTGGCGGATCTTTAGGAGCTTTCTTTGGCTCTTCAGTTGCTAGGTACTTTTCTACAGAAATTTGTGGAAAAACGAGCATAGATGACCTAGGGCCCATAACTTTAATAGTTTTTTCAATTTTTTCTTTACTCATTGCGCTCTATTTTTCAAATGCTTTTAGAACCAGTTCTAGAACCTCAGGCCAGGGTGGAGAAATATTAGGCGGCTCTAGTGTTGAAGGTATTAAAAATATAATCACTGACCCTTTAATAAGAAATCTAGGGTTTTACGTCATATTATTCACTATGCTGATGACAACTTCTTGGATGATCTCTTTAGGAATCGTAGAAGATTGGTCTAAAGATCCTTGTGAGAGAACAGCCTTTTTTGCTCGGATCGAACAAATTGTTACTCCCTTAACTACAATAACTACAGTGACGGCTGTAGCAGTTTGTACAAGAATATTTGAGTACGGATTAAATAAGCCTACTCGTGAAACTTTGTATACAAATTTAGCGAAACAAGACCGATATAAATCAACTGTCCTTATAGACACTTTTATCGCTAGATCTGGAGACGTAATAGGTGGCTGGTTCGTAAGAGGCCTTGTAAGTGCAGGGGTAGTAACCTTGTCTGTATCCTGGGCTGCTTTACCTTTTGCTTTAATGATATCTTTTATAGGATTTAAAGTAGCAAAGGCATCTGAGAACTAATGACAGAAAATTATATCCAGGTTGCAGACATTACTGATATTGATTTAAATCATTCATTATCTGTTGACGTCGATGGACAAGCTATCCTGATTTGTAATACGGAAAATGGTGTATTTGCTGTTGAAGATAGGTGCACGCATGCAGATATTCCTTTATGCGGAGGCCAGATAGTTGGAAAATTTATAACTTGCCCACTTCACGGAGCAGTATTTGATTTATCCGATGGTTCAGTTCAATCACCACCTGCATTTGAGGATCTTGAAACCTATGAAGTGAAGATTGATGGCACTTCTGTAAGTGTTAAAAAATCAAAATAAGAGTAAAGTAATATCTAAAAAAACTAATGAAGCTTAAATTTATAGAAATAGAGAAGATTTCAGAGAGCGTTAGGAAAGTTTATTTGAATCGGCCAGATAAAAGAAATGCTTGATGCAATCCTTTAAGGCAGGAGCTCTTTCACAGCCTTGAAGAGCTTGATAATGATAGAGAAGTCAAAGTTATTATAATTGCTGGAAAGGGTTCCTGTTTTTGTGCTGGTTATGACCTTTCTTACAATAATGCAGAAGATTTACCTTTTCATACTAGCAAAACAGATGGGTTTTGGCCGAGGCATGTAACCGATGGCGCTTTTAAGATTTGGGATTTATCTACACCCGTTATCGCCGAAGTTCATAGCTATTGTTTAGCAGGAGGTACTGAATTGGCAGCGTCATGTGATTTAGTGTATGTAGCTGAAGATGCAGAAATTGGTTATCCCGTTGTAAGGTCGATGAGTCCACCAGACAACCAATTCTTTCCTTGGTTAATGGGTATGAGAAATGCTATGGAAATGATGCTAACGGGTGAATCCATATCAGGAGAAGAGGCAGTTTCTTACGGCTTTGCTAATAAGTGCTTTGACAAAGAATCTTTATCAGACGAAGTAATAAAAATCGCTGAGAAAGTTGCAAAAGTACCTTCAGATATTCAAGCAATTAATAAACGTGCGGTTCATAGACAAATGGAAGCCATGGGGATGAGAAATGGAATAAGAGCAGGAACTGAGATGCAGGCTTTAGCTATGCACTCTAAATCTACTCAAGAACATTTAAAAGAATTGGCTTCAGGTCTTAAAGAAGCTTTAACTAAAAGAGATAAAGAATTTGGTGATTACCGAACTAAAGAAAAAGACTAAATATTTAATAGTTCTTCTATTGGTAATCCAAATTTCCTGTTCATCTTCAGAAGAAAATCAAGGGGCAATTTGGGTTGGTCCCGCTGACTTCATGCATGTGACTAAAGATAAAATGGAAATGACCTATTCAGTAGATGTTGTTGGGCAGAAGATGTATCTAAATAGTTTTTATGAAGTTATAAAGAAAGGAACAGAAACAGTTATCTTTAAAATAAAAGTTACTGACCTTGAGTTTGGTATCAGAGAAGATGGTATATCCTTTTGTAGAGTATGGGGAGCTGTTGATGATTCAGGTATAGAAAGTTATTTATTAGCACAGGAGTGCTCAGGAGCAAAAGGTAATAATTAAATTAAACCTTCGTACGAACCCCCATCAAGTTGAATATTTTGCCCTGAAATAAAACTAGCTTGCTGACTGCATAGAAAAGCACAGGTGGCTCCTAACTCTTCCGGTTTACCAAATCTATTAGCTGCAATAGAACTGGCAATTTGAGACCTTGCTTCATCTCTAGAAATATTCTGATTTTTCATGAGCATTTCTGTCATGAATACTTGCCTATCAGTGTCAAACCTTTCTGGCAAAAGATTATTAATAGTGACATTGTCTTTGGCCACTTCCTTAGAGAGTCCCTTTGAAAATGCTGTGAGCCCTGTTCTTGCTGATGTAGAAAGGGACATCATAGGATGAGGCGATTTAACCATTGCAGAGGTAATATTAATAATTCTTCCGAACTTTCTTTGTTTCATTCCAGGAAGAAGGACTTGTATCATAAATATAGCTGCCAACATATTGGATTCTAAAGCTTCTAACCATGCGTCTTTATCAGTATCTAAAAAATTTACTGGAGGAGGTCCGTTATTATTATTAATTAAAATATCAGCATCAGGACAACTTTCTACGATTTTTTCTCTTCCTTCTTCAGTATTAAGATCAGCTACTACCATCGCAATTTTATTTTCATCAATTAAAGATAGTTCTTCAAAAGTCTCTTTAAGAGACTCTTCACCTCGAGCATTTATAACTACAGAGACGCCTTCCATCATCAGGCTCTTAGCGCACGCTTTCCCTAGTCCCTTAGAAGAGGCACATACAATTGCTTTTCTATCTTTAATGCCTAAATCCATAAGTAAGTATTCTAAGTTCTATTAACAAATTCTTTTTCACTATCTTCTACCTTTGAGAAATCCTCTTTATCTTTAAAGGTTTGCTCAACCCAATTTAGAGCTTCTTCTTCTGTCATGTTGGGGTCCCATAATTCCGTTTGAGGTTGAATTACATGCCAAGGAGTATCGAAAAAAACCTCTAAAGCATTACCTTCGGGGTCGTTAAAATATAGAGATAAAGCATTGCCATGGCATAACGGCAGATATTCCGAACCTCTTGCATCAAGGTTTTGTTTAACTTTTTTAACTTCTTCAAATGTTCTAACTCTAAAGGAAATATGGTTGAGTTGAGTAGAATGTTCTAAATCTTGACGCTGTACTGAGAAACCTATTTGATGATGTTCATCTGGATCTGTGCTCATGAAAATTATTTCTGGTCCTGAGCCTCCTATGAGGCCTTGATCACTAACTTTAAAACCTAATACTTCTGAATAAAATTTTATAATTTCTTTAGAGTCTTTAATATTTAATATAGTGTGAGATATTTCTAATTTCATAACTTTATAAGAGTTTTATTGCATTCTAATCTTTAAATCTTCAATTATTTGTTCTAAAGATACATCATTTCCACTGCATCCATAAATATATTTATCAGGCCTTATAACGAAGACATCTCCAAGCTCTAAGAAGTCTGCTGCCCAGGGATTAGAAATTATCATTTCATTGTCCAAGGTAAGATAAGTGCAGTTAAGTTTATTTAAGAAATCTTTATACACTTCATTTATAGTTATTTCATTTTTTGAAATTAAGGTAAAACCTTCTCCAAACAAATCATCTCTTCTTTCCATTATTTCACCATCTTTATACACAACTATCTGTGGAAATAGCTGACCTGCAGCCATAGATTCTTTTGCTTTTCCTTCAAAGAACAATCCTTCATCTAAATTAGGTAAAACAAATGATCCATATCCTTTTGCAACCAACTCTTGAGGAACATCATTATGATCCTCGGCTTGAGCATAAGCTTCCATTAATTCTCCAATCCCAGCAGAGTTTTCAACCACAAATTTGGCATGCGGTCTTCTTTCTTGTTGATAAGAGTCTAATAAAGCATCAGAAAAACCATTATTAAGCACATAAGAGATTTTCCAAGAAAGATTAAAAGCATCCCTGTAACCAGACATCATACCTTCTCCCATGAAGGGTGGGTTTTGATGTGCCGCATCTCCTATCAAAAAACAATTTCCTTGTCTAAAATCATGCGCTAATACTGAATGGAATTGATAAATGGCCTTTCTAATTATTTTATATTCCTCAGGATTGAGCCATCTTTCTACAAGCTCTTGTATTTTTTTATCATCTTGGAAATCATTTTTATCTTCATCTTCATAAATAATAAATTCCCACCTTCTAAAGGGCAGATGTGCAGGAATAAAAGTACCAATTCTTTCAGGATCACAAACTTGAATGGCTTTGTCATCTAATCTATTTGGTGCAGTTAATTCAGCGTCAACAATTACCCAGTCACGATTATAATCAAGGTCTTCTTGAGTAATCTTTAGTAATTTTCTAAGAGAGCTGGACCCACCATCCGCACCAATTAAATATTTACATGAGTATTCAACTTCAGATGAGTCTTCTAGGTTTTTAATCGAAAATAGGATATCTTTTTCACGATTTTTAACATTCAATAGTTCATGTTGCAATAAAGTGGTAATAGAAGTCCCCTCTATCTTTTTTCTAATTTTTTTATCTGTATAGGGTTGATGAAAAAATCTCATCGGAGCCCACCCATTAGGCGTTGTGAATCCCTTTAAATTAATTGCTTCTCCAATAAAATTAAGATTCTCATCAACGAATCCCGCTCCACCTACTTCAGAACTATTTCTTATATAGATATCTTCTATATCAACTTCTTGTGTCATTCTTAGACCTTGATCGCTAATACTTACGGCTCTAGGTAATGAATATATTTCTTTATCTCTATCTATAGCCAGAACTCGTAAACCTCTTTTTTCTAATAGCAACGCAGCAAAGCTTCCTACAGGACCCAATCCTACTATCGCTACATCATAGTCGTGATTCATTTAGATTTTTCTAATTGGGTATATATTTCTTTTAGGCTAGATTGAGTAGAAAAAGTTTTATGTAAGTCATCTATACCTTTGGTAAGTATAGGATGTGAAGCGTTATCAATAGCTACTTTGAATGACTCTCTATTCAATAAGTTAAAATAATATTTTTTAATAAAGGGTTTATCTACCAATAGAAGGTTACCCCAACCGCATTCATGAAAACGATGAAGAATAACAGCCCAACTAATATCTGCTAATGTGAATTCTTCACCAACTATCCATAAAGATTTTTTACCTTCTAAGTGTTTCTCTAAATCATATAAGTGTTGATTCAAATTAAAAAAAGAAGATTTAAGTAATTTCGAAAAAGGAAATAGAGAACTAAAAATTTTCATACCAAAAGTTTTAAAAGCAAAGAAACCAATGACTCTCTCTTTCATGGGATGAGTTCTTAAACCAATAAATATTTCTTTGAAGGGTACGTATCTCATCATTGCCACAAATAATGGAAAAGTTAGCGGTGCCACGCTGTTTCCGGCATATTTATCTTGATTTTTTAAAGGATTACCAATTAAAGATGATTTCTCGACCCAGTAATCCATGTTTTCCTTATCATTCTCAGAAGAAGGTAGGATATTTTTATTATCTGTGTGCTCTACTAGATAATAGATTTGTTCGTGCGATTCATAGATGGGCCTTCCCTTGTGTAATAAAACAGGAACAGTAGCACCTGGATTTATCTTTAAAAACCTTTTAGAAGCTACTTCGTATTTGCCAGTTTCAATTAGATCTATATGTTCAGATCTATAATCTAAGCCTATTTCTTCAAGACAAAGTCGAACCTTTCTTGAGCATATAGAAAAATTATTGTGATACAGAACCCAATCGTCGGAAGTTTCTTCAACTACGTAGTTTTGAAGACCTGTAGTCATCTTAAAGGAGTTTATATTATTAGATGATGACCACCATCCATCAGCATTGTCTCTCCAGTTACTACTTTATTAGTACCTATGAAACTATATATTCCTTCAGCTACTTGTTCAGGAGTGACTGTTAGTTTTAATGGAGTATTATTAGTTAAATTTTCTAGGGCTGCATTATAAAGATCGTCACCCATACCATTTCTTAACCAATCACCTTGAATAAAACCTGGGCATATAGCATTTACCCTAATTGGTCCTAAATTTCTGGCCATAGACATGGTCATGGTATTCAAGGCTCCTTTAGAGCATCCGTAAGCCAAACAGCTACCTATACCTTTTATCCCAGCTATTGAAGAGATATTTACAACACTTGGATTATCGCTATCTAGTAAGGATTCTCTGCAGGCTCTAACCATTTGAAAGGGTCCCACAACATTGATCTTATAAATACGTAAAAAATCATCTGCATCAAGACCATCTAAATCACCATGGTTAAAAACAAATTTAGTAGTACCAGCATTATTTACAAGAGCATCTATTCTTCCCCATTTAGCTATTGTTTCTTTTGCTGTATTTATACATGCTTCGTTATCTCCAACATCAGCAGATATGGCTAATGCTTCAGCTCCTAACCCTTCACATTCTTTGACAATATTATTGGCATCTTCAATTGAGCTTGTACAAGTTATGGTCACATTCCAGCCCTTTGAAGCTAAAAGTTTTGCTGTAGCAGCTCCTACACCTCTACTACCACCTGTTATTATTCCAACTGGTTTATCACTTTTGTTCATCTTTAAGTACCCTCCTTATTTCCAAATGTTTCAGAAATAGCTGCCCCCCATTGTGATGGTCCGAACTCTGGATAGTCA
>LULN01000368.1_pt1 | contig 12596 bp, 10 predicted proteins | sample 728131 | NCBI WGS metagenome assembly LULN01 (sample SAMN03860288, study PRJNA289734) | marine metagenome | biome: seawater column; feature: ocean; material: water; isolation source: Red Sea water column Station 149 - depth 100m | place: Saudi Arabia: Red Sea | collected 2011-10-15 | depth 100 m
CACCCTGGACCTCGAGACACCCGCCGTACGACTCAACAGGCTCCTCACCGAGGCCGCCTGACCCCACCCAGTTGCTTAGACCGGTTGACCTCAAGCGAGCTCAGGGTGAGATCTGGTGCGGACTATCCCGGCTGTGCGGCTAGTGTGAGAACACGTTCTAGTTCCGCACGTCTGGAGGACCCATGACGGCCACGCCGGCGATCGAGGGTTGGTTCACGCTCGGGGACCAGCCGACCCTGCTGGGGGAGCGGTGCACGTCGTGCGCCACGACCTACTTCCCGCCCACCGCCGCGGCCGCCGGGTTCTGCCGCAACCCCGCGTGCGAGGGGGAGGACTTCGAGTCCGTGCCGCTGAGCCGGCGGGGGACCGTGTGGTCCTACACCGACGCGCAGTACCAGCCGCCCGCGCCGTACCAGGCGCCCGAGCCGTTCTCGCCCTTCGCGTTGGCCGCCGTCGAGCTGCCCGAGGGGATGGTCGTGCTCGGCCAGGTCGCGCAGGGCTACGGCACCGCCGACCTGCGCGTGGGCGCCGAGGTCGAGCTGGTCGTGGAGCCCGAGCACGCCGGCGAGGGACTCATCTGGCGTTGGAAGCCCGTCGTCGAGCTCGGCGAGGAGGCCGACCAGTGAGCGCTCTGAAGGCATCCACCAGCCAGGTCCGGATCGCCGGGGTCGGCATGCACCCCTGGGGCAAGTGGGGCCGCCCGTTCGTCCAGTACGGCGTGCACGCGGCCCGCGAGGCGTTGAAGGACGCCGGCATCCCGTGGACCGACGTCGACCTCGTGGTCGGCGGCGAGACGGTCCGCAACGGCTACGCCGGCTACGTCGCCGGCTCGACCTTCGCCCAGGCGCTGGGCTGGAACGGCGCCCGCATCGCCACCTCCTACGCCGCCTGCGCGACCGGCGCCCAGGCACTCGACACCGCACGGGCGCGCATCCTGGCCGGCATGAGCGACGTGGCGCTGGTCGTCGGCGCCGACACCACGCCCAAGGGCTTCCTGGCCCCCAACGCCGGCGAGCGCTGGGAGGACCCGGACTGGCTGCGGTTCCGGCTGCTCGGCATGACGAACCCGGCGTACTTCGCGATGTACGCCCGCCGCCGGATGGACCTCTACGGCGCCACCTCGGAGGACTTCGCGCAGGTCAAGGTCAAGAACGCCCGGCACGGGCTCACGAACCCCTACGCGCGCTACCGCAAGGAGGTCGCCGTCGAGGACGTCCTCGGCAGCGCCGTGGTCTCCGACCCGCTGCACCTGCTCGACATCTGCGCCACCTCCGACGGTGCGGCGGCGGTCATCCTCGTCTCGGAGGACTACGCCCAGCGGATCGGGCTCTCCGACGCGGTCCGGGTCGCGGCCGTCTCGACGGTCACCCCGACCTTCCCCAACGCCGTGCTCGACATGCCGATGCTCTCCACCGACGCCGGCACCCCGGGCGATCGGACCTTCAAGCAGTCGATCGGCGCGGCGGCGTACGACGAGGCGGGGATCGGCCCCGAGGACGTCGACGTCGCGGAGGTCTACGACCTGTCGACGGCGCTGGAGCTGGACTGGATGGAGGACCTCGGCCTGTGCAAGGAGGGAGAGGCCGAGTCCCTCCTGCGTGCCGGCGACACCACCATCGGCGGGCGCATCCCGGTCAACCCTTCCGGCGGCCTGGCGTGCTTCGGCGAGGCCGTGCCCGCCCAGGCGCTCGCGCAGGTCTGCGAGCTCACCTGGCAGCTGCGCGGCCAGGCGGGCGAGCGGCAGGTCGAGGGCGCCCGGGTCGGCATCACCGCCAACCAGGGGCTCTTCGGACACGGGTCGTCGGTGCTGCTGACCCGCTGAGGGGACTAGGTCTCGAGGCTCGCTGCGCTCGCATCTCGACCGGCGGTAGGAGGTGGTCTCGGGGCTCGCTGCGCTAGCACCTCGACCGGCGTCAGGGGATCGAACCGGCGTATTGATACGCCGGCTCGGCGTCAAGCCCGGGGGACCTAGGTCCCGCAGGCTGGGGGCCAGGGTCCGCGAAGAGGGGTACCTACGCCCGTGACGGGAGAGGGGCCGCCGGCGCCAGAGTGAGGGCCGTGGATCTCGAAGCCCTCGACATCGCGCGGTGGCAGTTCGCCATCACGACGGTCTATCACTTCCTGTTCGTGCCGATCACGATCGGCCTGTCCGCCCTCGTGGCCGGCTACCAGACCGCCTGGTTGCGCACCGGCAACGAGCAGTGGCTGCGCATGACGAAGTTCCTGGGGAAGCTCTTCCTCATCAACTTCGCCCTCGGTGTCGTCACCGGGATCGTCCAGGAGTTCCAGTTCGGCATGAACTGGTCGGACTACTCCCGCTTCGTCGGCGACGTCTTCGGGGCGCCGCTGGCGGTCGAGGGCCTGCTGGCCTTCTTCCTGGAGTCGACCTTCCTCGGCCTGTGGATCTTCGGCTGGGACCGGCTGCCCCGGGCGGTGCACGCCTCGTGCATGTGGCTGGTGCACCTCGGGACGCTGTTCTCGGCGTACTTCATCCTCGCGGCCAACTCCTTCATGCAGAACCCCGTCGGCTACGACTACAACGCCGAGACCGGGCGCGCGGAGCTCACCGACTTCGTGGCGGTGCTGACCAACAAGGTGCAGCTGGTGACGTTCCCCCACGTGATCCTGGCGGCGTACATGACCGCCGGCGCGTTCGTGGCCGGCGTCGCGCTGTGGCACCTGGTGCGCGGACGGGGGCAGCAGGGCTCCGAGGACCGCTCGATGTACCGCTCCGGTGCCCGGGTCGGTGCCTGGGTCCTGCTGGTCGCCGGGCTCGGCGTCGTCGTCAGCGGCGACGTCCAGGGCAAGGTGATGACCGAGGTGCAGCCGATGAAGATGGCGGCCGCCGAGGCGCTCTACGAGACCGAGGAGCCGGCGGCGTTCTCGGTCTTCACGATCGGGACCCCGGACGGGACCACGGAGAAGTTCTCCGTCACCATCCCGAACCTCCTCTCCTTCCTCGCCACCGGCGAGCTCGACGGCCGGGTCGAGGGCATCAACCCGCTGCGCGAGCAGTACATCGAGACCTACGGCCAGGACCCCGGCGCCACCTACTACACCGCCGGCGACTACACGCCCTACATCCCGCTGACCTACTGGAGCTTCCGCTTCATGATGGGCCTCGGCTTCGCCGGGATGGCCGGCGGGCTGGCCGTCCTCTGGGCGACCCGACGCGGCCGCGCACCGACCGGCGCCCGTTGGACCTGGGTGGCCGTGGGGCTGCCGTTGATGCCGCTGTTCGCCAACAGCTTCGGCTGGATCTTCACCGAGATCGGCCGGCAGCCGTGGGTCGTGTTCGGACTGATGACGACCGAGCAGGGCGTCTCGCCGGGCACGACCACGGGCGAGGTGCTGACCTCGCTGGTCGTGCTGACCGCGCTCTACGGCGTGCTGGCCGCCGTGGAGCTGAAGCTGATGCTCACCTACATCGCCAAGGGCGCCGACCCCTACGTCGAGCCGCAGCTGCGCGACGACGACAACGACCCCGACCGGCCGCTGGCCTTCGCGTACTGAGGAGACGACGACATGGAGCTCACCACCGTCTGGTTCTGCCTGATCGCCGTCCTGTGGGTCGGCTACTTCGCCCTCGAGGGCTTCGACTTCGGCGTCGGGATGCTGCTGCCGGTCCTGGGGCGCGAGGAGCGCGAGCGGCGCGTGCTCATCAACACCATCGGGCCCGTCTGGGACGGCAACGAGGTCTGGGTGCTGGTGGCGGGCGGCGCGACCTTCGCGGCGTTCCCCGAGTGGTACGCCACGCTGTTCAGCGGGTTCTACCTGCCGCTGCTGCTGATCCTCGTGGCGCTGATCGTGCGCGGGGTCGCCTTCGAGTACCGCGCGAAGCGCGACGACGCCACCTGGCGGGCCCGCTGGGACCTCGCGATCTTCTGGGGCTCGCTGCTCCCCGCGGTCCTGTGGGGCGTGGCCTTCGGCAACATCGTGCGCGGCGTGCCGATCGACGCCGACCTGGAGTACGTCGGCGGCTTCTTCAACCTGCTCAACCCCTACGCGCTGCTGGGCGGGCTCACCACGCTGCTGCTCTTCCTCACCCACGGCGCGATGTACGTCGCCCTCAAGACCGACGGCCCGATCCGTCGCGAGGCCCGGTCGCTGGCCACCCGCTCCGGCCTGGCCGCCGCCCTGGTGGCCGTGGTGTTCCTGGTGTGGACCCAGGTGGACACCGGCTCGGTCGCCTCGGGCGTGCTCTTCGTGCTCGCGGCGCTCGCGCTGCTGGCCGGCGTCGCGGCGGCCGGCTCCGCCCGCGAGGGATGGGCGTTCGTCGGCACCTTCGTCACCATCGCGCTGGCCGTCGCCGGCCTCTTCGCGGCGCTCTTCCCCGACGTCATGCCGACCTCGCTGGCCGACGGCACCTCGCTGACCACCACCAACGCGGCGGCCACCGCCTACACGCTCAAGATCATGACCGGGGTCGCGGTCGTCTTCACCCCGATCGTGCTGGTCTACCAGGGCTGGACCTACTGGGTCTTCCGCAAGCGGATCAGCGTCCACCACATCCCCGAGGCCGTGCTGGCCGGGGAGTCCGGGGGGGACCAGCCGGCGGGGAGCCGCTGAGTGCGCCCCTCCGACCCGCGCCTGCGTCGTCTGCTCGCCCCGGCCCGGCGGCCGCTGGCCGTCGTGCTCGGCACCGGGCTCCTCGGAGCGCTGCTCGTCATCGCCCAGGCCTTCGCGATCACCGGCCTGGTCGTCGCGGCCGTGGAAGGTCGCCTCGCGCTGGGGTGGGCGGTCGCCGTGGTGGCCGTGCTGCTCGGCCGCGGCCTGGTCGGCTGGACAGGTGACGCGGCCGCGGCCCGCGCCGCGGCCACGGTCGCCTCCGTCGTACGACGCAGGGTGGCGGGTTCCGTGCTCAGCCGCCCCGGTGGGTCCACCAGTGCCGACGCGGTGCTGGTGACCCGGGGCGTGACCGCGCTCGAGCCGTACCTCACCCGCTACGTCCCCGCGCTCGTCCTCGCGATGGTGCTGCCGGTGCTCACCGTGCTGGCCATCGCCTCGCAGGACCTGCTGGCCGCGCTGATCGTGGTGTGCACACTGCCGCTGGTGCCGGTCTTCGGTGCGCTGGTCGGCCTGGCGACCCGCGACCGCGCGGAGCGCCAGTGGCGGGCGCTGTCGTCGCTGGCGGGGCACTTCCTCGACGTGGTGCGGGGGCTGCCGACGCTGGTGGCCTTCCGGCGCGCGCAGGCCCAGTCGGCGCGGATCGCCGCGATCACCGACGCCTACCGTCGCCGCACCCTGGAGACCCTGCGGGTGGCGTTCCTGTCCTCGGGCGTGCTCGAGCTGGTCGCGACCCTGTCGGTCGCCCTCGTGGCGGTGACCGTCGGCCTCCGGCTCGCCGAGGGTGGCCTCGACCTGCGGACCGCGCTCGTGGTGCTCCTGCTGGCCCCCGAGGCGTACTGGCCGCTGCGCCGTGTCGGCGCGGAGTTCCACGCCGCCGCGGAAGGGGTCGCCGTCGTCGAGCGGGTCAGCGAGCTGCTCGAGGACGCCCCGGTGGTCGAGCAGCGAGGAGCGCCAGCGACGAGCGGGCGTCGAGACCACCCCGCGAACCACCCGCCTCACCAGCCCCTCACCGTCACCGACCTCACCGTCCTGCGCCCCGGCCGCACGGTGCCCGTGCTGCAGGACCTGTCGCTGACGATCGCGCCGCGCGGCGTGACGGCCCTGACCGGCCCGTCCGGCTGCGGGAAGTCGACCCTGCTGGCGGTCCTGGCCGGGCTGCTCGAGCCGACGTCGGGCCGTGTCACTGGACCGCCCCAGGAGGACATCGCCTGGCTGCCGCAGCGCCCCGGGTTCGTCGACGGGACGGTCGCCGACAACCTGCGCCTCGGCCGACCCGACGCCGCGGACGAGGAGCTCTGGGAGGCGTTGTCCCAGGTCGCGCTCGCCGAGCGCGTGCGGGCGCTGCCGGAGGGCCTGGGCACCCCGGTGGGGGAGGACGGTGCCGGGCTGTCCGCCGGCGAACGTGCGCGCCTCGCGCTGGCCGGCGCCGTCGTGTCCGACCGGCCGTGGGTGCTGCTGGACGAGCCCACGGCCCACCTCGACCCCGTCACCACGCAGGTCGTCGCCGACACCCTCGTCGCGCTCGGTCGCACCCGGGCAGTGGTCGTCGTCGCCCACGACCCCGCGCTCGTCGCCGTCGCCGACCGAGAGGTCCGGCTGGCTCGGCCGGTGGCGTCGCACATGCCGCGCCCGCCGCGGGAGTCGTGCCCCCCAGCGGGCGACATGGCGCCCGCTCAGGGGCACGACTCCGAGCGCAGCGCCCCGCGGCCGACCGGGCTCGGGCTGGCCACGGTGCTCGGGACCCTGGCGAGCCTGTCCGGGGTGGCCCTGACCGCGACGGCTGGCTGGCTGATCGTGCAGGCCTCCACCCACCCGCCGGTGCTGACGCTGATGGTCGCGATCGTGGGCGTGCGGGCCTTCGGCCTGGCGCGGCCGGTGCTGCGCTACGCCGAACGGCTGCGCTCCCACAACACCGTGCTGGGGATGCTCGCCCGGCGCCGCGTGGAGGTCTACGAGGCGCTGGTCCCACTGGTGCCCGGACGCACCGGTCGCCGCCGGGGCGACCTGCTCGCCTCGCTCGTCGACGACGTGGACGCCGAGCTCGACGCGGCGCTGCGGGTGCGGATGCCGGTGCGGTCGGCGGCGGCGGCCCTGGCCGTGGCCGCAGTCGTGACCGCGGCCTGGGAGCCCCGCGCGGCGCTCGGGGTCGCCGTAGTCGCGGCCGGCGCTGCCGCGGCGTACCTCCTGGCGCGCAGCGGCGCCACCCGCGCCGAGCGCGCCCAGGTCGCGCTCCGGGCCCTGCTGGCCGACCGGGTGGTGGCGACCACCGCCCTCGCCGAGGAGCTCACCATGTGGCAGGCCACGGCGCGCGCCGTCGACACCGTCGGCGCACGACCCGCAGACCCCGACGGGCACCCGGGTCGACCTCGTCGACGCCGCCGCCGGGTGGGGGCCGCGCCCGGCGTTCACCGGCCTGGGTCTGCGCCTTCCCGAGGGCGGTCGCGTCGCGCTGGTCGGGCCCAGCGGCTGCGGCAAGAGCACGGTCGCCGCGCTGCTGCTGCGTTTCCTCGACCCGGCGGCCGGCACGGTCGCCCTGGGGTCGGTGCCGCTGGTGGCCCAGCCCGCCGACGACGTACGACGCTGCGTCGGCCTGGTCGACGACGACCCGCACCTGTTCAGCACCACCGTGGTCGAGAACGTCCGGCTGGCCCGGCCGACCGCGAGCGACGCCGACGTGGCCGAGGCCCTGCGCCAGGCCCGGCTGGGGGAGTGGCTGGACTCCCTGCCCGACGGGCTCGGCACGTGGGTCGGCGAGGGGCACGCCGGGGTGTCCGGAGGGGAGCGGGCTCGGCTCGCGATCGCCCGCTCGCTGCTGGCCGACCAGCGGGTGCTGGTGCTCGACGAACCGACCGCGCACCTCGACGAGGCGACCGCGGCCGACCTGGCCGAGGAGGTGCTCGGGGACGGTGATCGCAGCGTGCTGTGGATCTCGCACGGCACGGTCGGGCTCGACCTGGTCGATCAGGTGGTAGAGATGTCGGCAGAGCCCCCGTCCTCCGAAGGAGCCGCCGCATGCCCGAGAGCGCCGATCGCCTGATCAAGGTGTTCCTCCTCGACGACCACGAGGTCGTGCGTCAGGGACTGCGGGCCCTGCTCGAGAGCACGGGGTCGATCGAGGTGGTGGGGGAGGCCGGCACCGCCGCCGAGGCCACCGCCCGCATCCCTGCGCTGCACCCGGACGTGGCGGTGCTCGACGCCCGGCTGCCCGACGGCTCGGGCATCGAGGTGTGCCGCACGGTGCGTGGGGTCGACCCCACGATCCGGGCGCTGATCCTCACCTCCTACGACGACGACGAGGCGCTGTTCGCCGCGATCATGGCCGGTGCGTCGGGCTACGTCCTCAAGGACGTCAAGGGCCTGGACCTGGTCGCCGCGATCCGCCAGGTCGCGGAGGGCAACTCCCTCATCGACCCGGCGCTGACCGCCCGGGTGCTCGAGCGGGTCCGCAACGGCCCGGCCACCGCGCCCGAGCTCGCCGACCTCACCGAGCAGGAGCTGAAGCTGCTCGCGCTCATCGCCGAGGGGCTGACGAACCGTCAGATCGGGGAGCGGATGTTCCTGGCCGAGAAGACGGTCAAGAACTACGTCTCCAGCATCCTGGCCAAGCTCGGCCTCGAGCGCCGCACCCAGGCCGCGGTGCTGGCCAGCAAGCTGCTCGGCCCCGACGGCCGCCCCCGCTGACCCACCGCCGACCCGTCACCCGCGCACGGCCGAACCGTCACTCGCGCACGGCCCAACCGTCGCCCGCGCACGGCCCAACCGTCACTCGCGCACGGCCCAACCGTCACCCGCGCACGGCCGAGACCGGCGAGACCGTCCGGACGGGTGCGCCGCGTCGACGGGAGGACCTCAGACCGGCACCCGCCAGCTGAACACCGAGCCCCCGCCGTCGCGGCGGGTCAACGCCGAGGTGCCGCCGAGCCCGGCGGCCCGGCCACGGGCGTTGCGCAGGCCGCTGTGCGAGGCGCCCTCGGTGGGCCCGACCCCGTCGTCGGAGACCTCCAGCACCAGCTCGCCGTCCTCGATCGCGACCCGCACCCAGGCCGCCCGGGCCTCGGCGTGGCGGGAGAGGTTGGACAGCGCCTCGCGCAGCACCGGCACGAAGTGCTCGGCCACCTCCGGGGGCACCGCGGTGTCGACCGGTCCCTCGATCCGCACGACCGGCGCCCAGCCGAGGAACCGCGCGTACTCCCTCACCAGGCTGCGCACCTGCGCCTGCAGCGACTCCCCACCGGTGTGCCGCAGCTCGAAGATGGTGCCGCGGATGTCGCGCACGACCTGGTCGAGGTCGTCCACGGCCCGTGCGACCCGGCCCGCCACGGCCGGGTCGGACACCCCGGAGGCCACCGCCTGCAGCGTGAGGCCGGTGGCGAAGAGCCGCTGGATGACGGTGTCGTGCAGGTCGCGGGCGATCCGCTCACGGTCGGAGATGACGGCGAGCTCGGCCCGGTCGGCCACGGCCTGGGCGCGGTCGAGCGCCAACGCGGCCTGGTCGGCGAAGGAGATCAACAGCTCGCGCTCCTCGATCTCCAGCGCGTTGTGCTCGTCGCCGAAGAAGGTGATGAGCGCGGTCGGGTCGGTCAGGTGCGCGCGCAGCGGCACCAGCAGCGCGCGGATCTCACCGGTCTCCACGTCGACCGGCTCGTGCACCGCCCCGTCGAGTCCCTCGAGCAGTGCCACGACGGCGGTGCACCGGGCGCGCGCGACCGAGAGCGCGGAGTGGGTGATCCGCTGCAGTGCCACCCCGGTGTCCAGGGGCGGCTGCAGGGCCTCGACGAGGTCGGCGGTCGCCTGCAGCCACTGTCGGCGGCGCTCGCTGAGGGTGTAGGCACGCGCGTTCTCGATGACGAAGCCGGCCGCGGAGGCCAGCGCCTCCACCAGCCGGGTGTCCTCCTCGTCGAACTGCCCCTGCGCCTTCTCGGTCAGGTAGAGGTTGCCGAAGACGGTGCCCCGGATGCGCACCGGTACCCCGAGGAAGGAGCGCATCGGCGGGGGGTTCGGCGGGAAGCCGTAGCTCTCCGGGTGTCGGGAGAGGTCCTCCAGACGCAGCGGCTCGGGGTGGTCGATGAGCAGCCGCAGGATGCCGCGGCCGTGCGGCGGGGAGCCGATCCGCTCGCGCTCGTGCGGGTCGAGGCCGTGGGTGATGAACTCCGCGAGGTTGCCGTCGGCGCCGATGACGCCCACCGCGCCGTACTGCGCGTCGGTCAGCTGGCAGGCGGCCTCGACGATCCGGGTGAGCACGCTCCCGAGGTCGAGGTCGCTGGAGATGGCGACGACGGCGTCGAGCAGCGCCTGCGCGGAGTCGGAGAGCTCAGGGCGACGGAAGGGCACGACCCCAGTCTGCGACACGCTTCACACGATCCGTCGGACCGTCGCCTCGCGCACCGGGTCCCAGCCGGTCCCGAGTCGTCGCCCGGTGACCTCCTCCAGGCGGACACCGATGTGCAGGTTGCGCTGCCCCGCGGCCCACGGGCGGGGCGGCCAGATGCGGTGGATGGACTCCAGCATCGCGGCGTCGCTGATGACCTCGGCCCGGCCGCGCACCAGCACGCTCCAGCCACGTTGGCGCTCGTGGTCGAAGGTGTCGGTCTCGAACGCCACGGTCGTGCGGTGGGCGTGCGTGCCGAGGATGGAGTACGGCGAGGTGCGGAAGACCACGTGGTCACCCACGACCGAGTAGTTCACCGGCAGGATGTGGGGTCCCTTGGGGGTGGAGACGGCCACGCGTCCGGTCACACCGGATCGCAGCAGCGTCTCCGCCTCGGAGAGCGAGAGCTCCACGGATTCGAGCACGATCGCCAACTTCCTGGGTCTGGGCCCGGTTCAGGGCCTTCGTCCATGCTCCGCTAGCAGCGGGTCCAGCAGGAGGGACGAAGGTCCCCGCGGCAGGGGACCTCAGCCGTCAGTCCGGTGATCAGTCCGGTGATCAGTCCAGCGATCAGTCCAGCGCCTCGACGTACACCCAGCGGCCGGCGCGGCGCTCGAACCTGCTGCGCTCGTGCTGCACGCCGGGCACGCCGCCCACGGTGTAGTGCGCGTCGAACTCCACCCAGTCCTCGCCGTGGTCGAGCACCTCGAGCCCGGTCCAGGTGCGACCGGTGTCCAGCCCGTCCTCGACCAGCCCGGCGGGCCGGGTGCGCGGATGCCAGGTGCGGAAGAGGTGGTCGACCTCCCCGAGCACGAACGCCGAGTAGCGGCTGCGCATCAGCTCGACGGCGGTCTCGGCCTGCCGGGCGCCGCGGTGCAGCGCCCCGCAGCAGGAGTCGTACGACGCCGTCGACCCGCACGGGCAGGCGGTCGGTCGTCCCAGGGGGCCGGTCACGTCTCCACCACCAGTCTCCACAGGTCGTGCTCGCCGGGGAGGCCCTTGAGCTCCACGGTGCCCGCCTCCTCGAACCTCATCCGTCGGTCGCCGGACTCCGACGTCTCGTCCCGGACCGCCTGCGTCACCAGCACCTCACCACCGTCGGCCAGCGCGGCGACCCGGGCCGCCATCGACACGTTGCGCCCGAAGTAGTCGCCGTCGCGGCTGATCACGGTCCCGGTGTGCACGCCGATCCTCACCCGCACGGGCGTCAGCCGCAGCCGCGGGTCGAGGGTGCGCGCCAGGGCCCGTTGGATCCCCCGGGCGGCGAGCACAGCGGCGACCGGGTCACGGAAGGCCACCATGAAGCTGTCGCCGGCGGTCTTCACGACTCGTCCCCGTCGCTTGTCGACCATCGCCCGCACGAGGGCGTCGTGCGCGGCGAGGACCCGGACCCAGGCCTTGTCGCCGAGGCGGTCGTTGAGGGCGGTGGAGTCCTCGATGTCGGAGAACAGGAGGGTCACCGTGCCGTCGGGTGCGGCCACCTGGAGGACGTCGGACTGCTCGTCGGACGCCCACGCGGCGAGGTCGTCCAGCGAGGAGCTGAGCATCCCCGCGACGCCGCGCTCGCGCACGCGCGCCGCGGTGCCGACCAGCGCCCGCATCGCGCGCTCGGCCGGGGACACCGGCGGGCGCGGCCGCAGGGCCGCGTCGAGGTCCTCCTCGAGCTGGCGCACCATCGCCTCGGCCAGCGCCAGCCGTCGTCGCAGCCGGGCCACGACGAGGACGGCGACGACCAGCGCCACGGCCAGCAGCGCGCTCAGCACTCCCAGCGTCGAGGTCACGCCCGCAGCCTAGTGGCGTGACGGCGCGCCGCGGAGGCGGTCCGTCGGTCCTCCCGACCGGGGACCAAGGTCCGTGGGAATCCCGGCCGAGGAGGTCGAGACTGGAGCCATGACCGAGACCATGACCCCTGTCCCTGCTGGTTGCGTCGTCGGCGGCGTGGACGGCTCGCCCGGTGCGGAGGCCGCCCTGGACTGGGCGATCGAGCACGCGCGGCTCACCCGCCGCACCCTTGCGCTCGTGCACGGCTGGGACACCGTGCCGTCGGTCTGGCTGGACCAGGTGGGCGCGGACGCGGTGACCCTGCAGGCCGAGATCAGGGCGGCCGCCGCCGAGGTCGTCGCCGCCGCCGCGGCCCGCGTCGCCGAGCGGGCCCCGGACCTCGAGGTGCTCCCGGTGGTCCGCCACGAGGACGCACGCGCCCTGCTCGCGGGTCTCTCGGCGCACGCCGAGGTGACGGTGGTCGGCTCGCGCGGCCGCGGGCCGATCAGCTCGCTGCTGCTCGGCTCGGTCAGCAGCGCCGTGGCCGACCACGCCATGGGACCGGTCGTCGTCGTCCGCCCCGGCGGCCCGGCGCCCGGTGAGGGACGCGGGGTCCTGGTCGCCGTCGACGGCGACGAGGGCTGCCGCCCGCCCCTGGAGGCGGCGTACGACGCCGCGTCGGTGCGCGGGCTGCCGCTGACGGTCCTGCACTGCCCCTTCGACGCGCGCATCGCCGCCGGTGGTCCGGTGACCGCCGAGCTGCGGGCGGCGGCCGAGGAGGAGGCCCGCCTGGTGGTGGCGACGGCCGTCTCGGGGCTGCAGGAGAAGTACCCCGACGTGCAGGTCCACGTCCGCGCTGTCTTCGGGCACCTGGAGGACGAGCTGATGCGGGCGGCCC
>LULN01000327.1_pt1 | contig 12581 bp, 11 predicted proteins | sample 728131 | NCBI WGS metagenome assembly LULN01 (sample SAMN03860288, study PRJNA289734) | marine metagenome | biome: seawater column; feature: ocean; material: water; isolation source: Red Sea water column Station 149 - depth 100m | place: Saudi Arabia: Red Sea | collected 2011-10-15 | depth 100 m
AGATTTAGATCAATTAAGCCATCCCCTACTAGATTTTTTATGACATGGTCTCTTCAAGGAATGTGGGTGTCAATATGTTCTGCCTGTGCACTAGCTGGAATAGCCAATGGGATTATATTAAACTCTTTATTTTACTTTGGAGCATCTATTTTTGTTTTGGGTTTTATAGTTGAAGTAATTGCAGATAATCAAAAAACAAAGTTTAGAAAAGACCCTGCAAATAAAGATAAGTTTATTGATTCTGGCTTATGGTCTTATTCAAGACATCCAAATTATTTAGGAGAAATAACTTTATGGTTGGGGGTATCTATAATGTCCCTATCCTCTCTAACAGGATGGCAATTAATAACATTAATTTCTCCAGTCTTCACATATATTTTATTATCATCATTTATTATTATCTGGGCAATCAGACTTGGTAGTTTCTTATTTTTTAGAATTAAAAAGGATGGAGAAGATAAAAGATTTAGATCAATTAAGCCATCCCCTACTAGATTTTTTATGACATGGTCTCTTCAAGGAATGTGGGTGTCAATATGTTCTGCCTGTGCACTAGCTGGATATTATTTATCTGGGGAATACCTAGCACATATTTTAGAAGTAAGTTCAGAAAGATTGTATACAATACTGATGACTGGAAAATAAACATTAGACCTTTATTTAAAAAAGAAATCCTTGCATTATTTGGAAATATATTTCCTGATAACCAAGAATATATAATTACAAGGAATTATTATAGAATATACTTATTTGTATATCTTATAATCTTCCTTATATATTTTTCAATTGATTAGATCCTTAGTTAGAAGACCATGAAAAGCATAACATCCCAGGAGCTGATTTTTCAGAATTTGGACAAGCTTCAGTTTGATAATTTGAGCAGTTCAAACAATCCGACATTTTAGAAAAAGACTCTTTTATTGAATGATCATTACAAACATTATCTATTTCAACTGAAATATCATGCTTTATACATTTTAATGAATCAACTAGATTTTCACAAGTCAAACATGTATTTACTGATTTTATCATAACTTAAATTTTTGGTAAATATAAACTGATTTGAGTTTAGAATGAATTTAAATTACTTGATAACCAGTAATTTAGAGTGGTTTTAAATAAGAAATGTATTAATTATTTAAGGTGAAATAATTACTACAAGTAGAATCAAATTCCAACAAATCTTTTTTGTCAAAATCAACATATACTTTTTCATTGACTGATATAGGCTTATTATGAAAAAAATGCCAGATCTGATCATCTGCTTTTGCCCTTATTTTATATTCTTTTCCAACGAAAAGTGATTTTTCAATTATAGCTTTAAATTTTGAATTTTTTGAAATCTTCATGTTTTCTGGTCTTAAATAATAAGTCTTATTATCTGTGTTTATTTGATTTAAATCACCCAAAATTTTTGCACAGTAACAGTTTACTGGGTTACAATACATTTCTATTGGTTTGTCATATTGTTGAAGAATACCTGCTTTAAATATTAAAATTTTATCAGATATATTAAAAGTGTCTCTTATATCATGAGTAACAAGTATTGTAGTAGTTTGGGTTTTTTTAATAATTCTATGGATTTCATCTTGAATAGAAGATTTAATATTTGAGTCTAGATTACTAAATGGTTCATCTAAAAGAAGAAGATCAGGTTGTCTGACTAGAGCTCTTGCTAGACAAACTCTTTGCTGTTCTCCACCAGATAATTCATGCGGATATCTTGATTCAAGACTTCTTAGACCAGTCAATTCAATAAAATAATCAATTTTATTATGAAATTTTTTTTCTAGATTAAGAGTTATATTTTTCATAACATCAATATGGGGGAAAAGAGGATAATCTTGAAAAACAAATCCTATTTTTCTTAAATGAGGCTTAACAAAAGTATTATCATCATTTAGCACTTCTCCATTTAAACTAATAACTCCAGAATTTATTCCTTCTAGACCTGCTAAACATTTTAAAAATGTTGTCTTCCCTGAGCCACTCTCTCCAATAAATGAGATTATTTCACCCTTATTTACAGAAAAGTTTAACTTCTGAATCAACGGAAGTTTTTTACTATAAAACTTTTCTAGGTTTTCAACTTTAAGAAACATTGATTTGCTTATTTACAATTTTCTTCAAAAATATCAACAAAATTGAACCAATCATAACAATTGTCAATGAATATACTGCTGATTTTGGTATCATCTCCTCTATTGCATATTGATAAGTTTGGACTGCAAGAGTGTCAAAATTAAAAGGTCTTAATATTAAAGTAATTGGAAGTTCTTTCATTATATCAACAAAACATAATAAAAATGCAATTAGAATAGCCGATCTATTTATTGGGAGATGAATTTTTTTAAATAATCTGAATGGTGTTAATCCAAGATTAATTCCTGTATCATCATATGAATTTGGATGCTTTTCAAAACTTGATTTTAAAGGGGAAATACCAACTGCCATATGTCTAATAGAATATGCATAGATTAACAGAAAAAAGGACCCAATAAAAATGTTTGAATTAATAATATTAGGGAATGAAGTAACTAAAATTATTAATGATAAACCTATAACTGCTCCTGGAAGAGCATAAGTCAAGGAAATCATATCACTACAGATCATAACTATTCTACTTTTGGAAACTTTTCTAAAAAACTGAAATAACACAGCAATCAATACAATTATAATTGCAGAGACCAATGATATTGATAATGTATTAACTATTAGATCAATTAATTTAGAGAAATTAATTTTAGCAAATTCACTAATTACATTATCAATAATAAAAAGTATAGGCATTAAAAAACCAAAAAATATTGGTATTAAGCATACAAGATGAACAACTAGTCTTCTTGAATAAGAAAGTGAAAAATTACTTTTCTGATTAGTATTAGCCGTATAATTAAATTGATAATTTGAATTGGTATACCTTTCCAAGAAGAAAAAAAATACTACTATAACAAATAATGATACTGCAAGTAAAGATGCCGTATCTACATCTTGCATTGAATACCATGATCTAAATATTCCACTTGTAAAAGTATTTACACCAAAATATTTTACCGCTCCATATTCATTTAAAACCTCCATAATTACTAAGAATAAACCTGAGAAAATTGCAACTCTTGAAATAGGTAAGATTATCTTAAAAAATGTCTTCATCTGTGACATTCCTAGGTTTCTAGATAAATCAATATAATTTGAACCCACTAAAGAAAAGGATATTCGACATGCGGTATAGATATATGGATATAAAGCTAAACCCATAATTATAGCTAAAACTTCAATTTGCAAATAATCTTGATTTAGAACATTTGAAATTTCTGGTATATATTTTCTTGCAAAACTTTGAATAGGTCCTGTATAGCTAAGTATATCACTGTATGTAAAGGCCATTATATATGTTGGTATTGCCAGAGGGAGATAAAGTATAATATCATATAGGTTTCTACCTTTAAATTTTGAGGTACTTATAAACCACGCTGGAAAAATTCCAAAAATAAGAGAGAAAAAACATGTTAGTAAATAAATAATAGAAATTATCTAAGTCTATTTTAAAAACACTTAATAAAAGAGCAAATAATGGGATTACTATAACTAAGGATAGAAAGAAAGAAGAGATGTTTACACCTCTATTATTTGTAATATTTTTTGCTATTTCCAACCTGTTTTATCAAATATTCTAATTGCCTCTTCCCTTTTAATACCAAGCATATTTAAATCTAGAGGATCTTTTTTAAACTTACCCCAGGCTTGGACAATTTCATCTGGCATAATATTAGGATTCACTGAATATTCATAAGTATTACCAACGTAAGTTTTTTGGGCTTCATCACTAGTCAAATATTTAATTAATTCAATTGCATTATCTCTATTAGGAGAATTTTTTGCAATAGCAATTCCTGAAACATTAACATGAGCTCCCCTTTCATTATTTCCTTGATTAGGAAAAAATACTCCAATTGATTTTCCTGCATTAATCTCTTCCTCTTTTTCTGAAGACAATAAAAGACCTATATAATATGAGTTAACTATTGCTATATCTCCTTGGCCAGCAGCAATTGCTTTTACTTGGTCTCTATCACTTCCCTTGGGATCTCTTGCAAAATTTGATACAACAGCATCTGACCATTGAGTAGTTAAATCAGAACCGAGATTAGCTACAATAGAAGACATTAAGGCCTGGTTATATGAATTAGATGAGGATCTAACAAGTAGTCTTCCTTTCCATTTTTTATTTGCTAAATCTTCATATGTACTCAACTCATCTTTATTTACTCTTTCCTTACTATATACAATTATCCTTGATCTATATGTTACTGGGATCCAATAACCATTTTTATCTAACAATTCCGGGCTAATATTTTTTGTTATATTTCTATCTTCAAATTTTTGCAAAAGACCCATTTCAGAGGCTTGCCAAAGCTTCCCTACATCAACGGTTATAAACAAATCTGCAGGACTATTTTCACCCTCATTTTTCATTCTTTGAATTAATTCATCTGCATTTGCCTTAACAACATTTACTTTAATACCTGTCTTCTTTTGAAAATTTTCATATTGAAGCTCATCAACATTATAATGCCTTTGACTATATATATTTATTTCATTAGAATTTTCATTTTGAGAACAACTAAATAAGATTAATGTTAGAGTTATAAGTAAATATTTCTTCATGATTTATGATTTAGACAGACGAATGTAAGGAAAAAGTGTTAGTAAAAAAAGGTTATTTATATTTAGTCTAAATAAAAATAATGTATAAATTCGCATATCATTAAAAGATTATTATGAAATCATTCCTATTAAAAACAGTATTTGTATTAATGGCAATTAATTTAAATGCTCAGTCTAAACTTAAAAAAGACATAGCATCGATAAAACACATGTGCGGATGTTTTGAAGTTACTTTTGAATTTTCAGAGACTTTTATTTATTCTAAAGATTCTCTATATCAACCATCAAAAAATAAAACTGATAGAGGATTAGAGTGGGCTCAACTTGTTGTAGATGAAAAAGACAGAATAATAATTCAGCATATACTTCAAGTTGGAGATTCGTCAGATCCATATATAGTCAAACATTGGCGACAAGACTGGTTATACCAAAATCAAGAATTTTATTATTACGATGGAGATAATAATTGGAAATATGTTAAACTACCTAAAAAAGATGTTAAAGGTCAGTGGACTCAAAAAGTATTTCAAGTTGATGATAGCCCACGTTATGAGGGGTCATCAAGCTGGGTTCATATTGATGGAAAAAGTTATTGGGAAAATTATACAGATGCTCCATTACCAAGAAGAGAACGAACAATAAGATCTGATTATAATGTATTAAATAGAGGCAATAGGCATGAAATAAAGGAAATAGGCTGGGTGCACGATCAAAATAATAAAAAAATAGTTCGTTCAGAAAATAAAGATCTGGTAATTGCAATGGAGAAGGGATACAATACTTATAGAAGAGTTGAAGATGAAAAATGCAGTGCAGCTTCAAATTGGTGGGAAGAAAACAATGAAAAATGGGAATTAGTCAGATTAAAGTGGGATGAAGTTTTTTCACGTAATAGGCAGCTATCCTTAAAAAGTCAAGTTGATGATAAGCCTTTATTTATGTACCTTTTTACTGATGATTATAATGACAAAAATACTATTGAATCAATTATTGATACATTTGTCAAATAGTTATCTAGTAAAATTCCAATTTTAATGAATAAGATTGAGCTTAATGAAAGAAATAGTCTATTAATTGACAATAATCTTTTCTATTATAATTTTATTAATCTTGAAAACAAGGAAGCTTTTGTTTCTTATGAAACGGATATTAAATTCATTCAATTTCATTTTTGTTTAAATGGATCATTAAGTTTTTCATATAATAATGGAGCATATTCTCTTAGCCTAAATGAGAAAAGTTCAATTATACTTTTTAATCCATCCACTAATTTACCAGTTAATGTAACACTAGCTCCAAAATCAAAATTATTGAGCGTATTAATTAGTATTGAGAAGTTTCATAGTCTATTTTCAGATAACTTTAATTCAATTCCTTTCTTATCAAAGGAGAATATTAATAAAAAGTATTACAAAGAGACTAAGCTTTCTCCATTTATTATCACAATTCTTACTCAAATGATTAATGAAAGAACTAATGAAACTGTAAGAAAACTTTATCTTAAAGGGAAAATATTTGAATTGCTAAGTCTATATTTTGACATATCTAATGAATTGGACGTTGAACAATGTCCATTTTTGGCTGATGATAAAAATGTAATGAAAATAAAAAAGGTAAAAGAGATTTTAATTAATAGAATAGACGACCCTCCTACACTAAAAGAGCTTGCAAATCAAGTTGAGATATCATTAAATAATTTAAAAGAAGGGTTTAAACAAGTCTATGGTAATACCGTTTTTGGGTTCCTATTTGATTATAAAATGAATATTGCCAGCCATTTACTCTCCTCTAAAAACTATAATGTTAATGAGGTTGCTCACCACTTAGGCTATAGCACTGCAAGTCATTTTATTACCGCATTTAAAAGCAAATTCGGAACCACTCCTAAAAGATATTTAAATTCTAATTGAGAAATAAAAAATGGCATACATTAAATAAATTATATGCCATTTATTAGTTAGCCTATTAGAATTTTGTCACGCCCTCATTTGGTTGATATACATAATTAAATGTATAATACCTCCCTTGACTAAACCTATAATCAGGTGTTGGAGGAGAATCCTTATAATAACTTAATATTTCCATTTTTGCATATTTTCCATCAGCAGTTCTAAATACAAGGATTTTTCCTGGTGTTGGAGTGATCAAGCGAGTAGGAGGCCCAGAATAGGTATACCATCCATTTCCACTGCCTGTTGCAATTGCATATCCATTGGAAGAATCTTGGGCTAAAAGAGTAGTGTCAACTTGTGCTACAGAAGAAAGAGTTCCACTTGCTATATAAGCTGCAGCATCTCCTGTTCTAGAAGGTTCATCAGTAGTTCCTAATGAAACACCTCCATTTACTATAATTGAGGTACCTCTAAAGCCAATATCCCAATCAGTATCAGAAATAGTTATGCTTCCGGAAGAAAAATCGAATTTAGTGAATTCCCCTGAAATAGGTGTAGGTGGTCCACTACCTGACCCCCCTTGTTGTGGAGCATGAAGATTTGTGACTTGATTTGACACAACATCTAGTAAAGTTATTGTATCATCCTCTTTTGAACATGATGAGAAGATCATCATTAGAATAATTAGTTTATAAGTAGTTGTTGTTTTCATAGTTTTAAATTGATTTATTTAGAGTTTTAAATTAAATCTTCCGTATAAAATCCTTCCAGGAAGATTTGAAATATTTGAAGGATCGGTATAGTCAAGTAAGTTGTCTATACCAAAATTTATTGTTAATGATTTATTTATTTTCTTTGAAGCTGCTATATCTAGATCAAAATAGCCTTTAACAAATTCATCATAAGTGTCAAGAAAATCATTTCCATTAGAGTCAAATAAGCCGTATTTACTTCTATATTTTGATCTAAAATTAAACTTTAAATCATTTTTTGCTTCAAGAAATATCTTTAAATTAAATGTGTGCTTTGATCTATTGTAAAGACCGAAGTATTCTTTAGATTGCAATATAAATGATGGAGAATTTGAAGATTTTCTAGCAAAAACCTCTCCATTATTGATTGAAGTTTTTATGTCTTTGTCTTTTGCCTCAAGAAACTGGTAGCCAATTATAAAATTTAATCTTTCATTTGGTCTAAAATTAAATGTTGATTCAATTCCTTGGGTATAAACCTTGTTTAAGTTAAAATAGCTAAACACATTTTGTCCATTAATTTTATTAGCGATAACCCTATAGTCAATGAGATCATTAATATCATTTCTGAAAAGGTTAATTTCTAATTTCAATTGATTAGAAGGGTTATAGTTTAATCCTAAATTTAAGCTTAATGAACTTTCAGGTTTCAGTTTTTTGTCAAACTCATCCAAAGAGACAATTAAATTTGCAATTTGATTATTTTCAGTTAATTCAGAAACAACATCAATTACAACATTATGACCCACCACTGAGTACCCTACTGTAGAATTTGTAAAATTAAAATATAACTGTCTAAAATCAGGAGCCTTAAAACCTTTTCCTATTGATGACTTTAAAAAGACATCCTTAAATATTTTAGTTCTAAAAGCTATTCTCGGACTGATTTGAGATTTATAGTTACTGTAATTATCATACCTAGCTCCAATAATATAGTTTGTATTCTTAGCAGCAAAACCTTCAAATTGAGCAAATAGGTTAACTGAAGATTGTGTAATACTGTTTTTATAAAAATTATTTCTACTTAATGATTCATCTGTGTAACCTAATCCTAAAATTAGCTTATTCTGAATTCCAAGATCAGCTATTCCCCTTACTTCTGATTTAATTAAAAACTGATCAAAATAACTTTCCTCCTGTATAATATCTCCAGAAGAAATATCTTCTTCAGCATTATATGAGGTGAAATATATATCAGACTCAAGATTAAAATTATCAGAAATTTTTAAACCTATTTTAGAATTTGAATTCCATTCTAAAGTGTTATTATCTCCAAATAAATTTTCATTTATTCTAAAACTCTGCTTTTCATCAAAAATTCTGGCAGAAGAGAAAAATGAAAAATTGCTTTTTGAAAAAGAATATTTAATAAAACCTGTATAATTATTATAAGGATCTATTGTATTTAGGTTATCTGTTTTATCAAGGTCATATCCATCACTAGAGTAGGCATTAAAGAATACATTAAGCTTTTTCCCTTCTTTAGTTATCAAACCAGTTGAAAGATTTATATCATTTGTATTATATGAAGCAAGTTTATAGTCAATGTTTAATGATAAAGAATCTTTTATTTCTGAAGAAATAATATTAACTACTCCTCCTAGTGCTTCCGAACCATACAAACTGGAAGAACTTCCATTTATGACCTCAATCTGTTCAATATTTGAAATGGCGATTCTATTTAAATCTAAGGTTCCAGATTGCCTACCAATTAAAGGAAGGCCATCAATTAAAATTAATATATACTCAGAATCTAATCCTTGAATTTGAATTCCTTCACCACCTCCAAAATCAGGCACTATAATAATACCTGTTTGCTGGTCTAAAACATCTTTAAGTCTGCTAGAATTTATTTCATTTATTTCATTTTTAGAAATTAATTTAACAGGTAATGGAAGAGAAGATAATTGTCTCTTAGTTTTTGTTCCTGTTACTATAACTTCTTCTAAAGACTTCATTGAAATTGAATCATTAAGGACTTGAGCTGAACATAAACAACTCGATAAAATAGTTATTATCAAGAAAAGACGTGAACTAATTTTTATATGACGGTAATCTAAAATCAAATATTCTATATATAGTTTTTCAGGTGCAAATTTAAACCCAAAGAATAATATAAAATAACGGTAAAAGTCTAAAAAATATAGCTTTAAGCATAATATTATTAGGGAATATCATATTTATTAATAAAAAAATAACGATATAAGTTATAATAATATTTCAATAAATAAACTTGTCTTTTTTGATTTCTATTATAGGACAGGACTGGTATTTTCCAAATAAAAAATACCTTATTCTTGCAACTATATCATAAAAGAAATTTGACAAAAACAAAGGGGAGAAATTTAAAATAATTCTAATAAAGAAAAGCTTTTTTAACCTATTAAGGATGTGTTTTACAGCATTACTTTTATGGATAACCTTACCATCAATTTGAATTACTGCAACTGAGTTAATTTTATTTAAATTTGGAAAATTTTTCTTGATAAATTCACTTTCAAGATTAGAAAATAAAAACAATCCATCTTTATCTCTTCTTATTATCCATCTGACTATATTATTACATAAAACACATATTCCATCATAAATAATTACCTCTTTTTTCAAAATTCCCATATAACAAAATTATTTAATTAAAGGCTATACTATATCCTATTGAAAAATAAAACAGTTCATTATTTAACCCTCTAGCAAATGATATATCAAGCTGCTTATTTTTATCTAATTGATAAGTAATTCCAGAATCAAAATTCAATATTGATAAATCAGAAGACTCATTTCCGAATAACTCTATAAACATTCCAAATGAATTAAATCCTTTTGAATAAACTAATGTATAGACAAGCTCCCCACCATAATTCTTGAACTTATTATATCCAATATTATAGGCAATCTGATCAGAGTCACTTATATCATGAAACACAATAAATCTATTTAATAAACCATACTCATTATTAGAAAATATTTCTGGAGCTGTTGGAATAGAAATATGGGTTAGGAATCCTATTTTTGTTTTTTTATCCTCATCATCTTGTATTCTAAATTTAGCTCCTACTTCAAAATCTGTAAAAGAAGACTTATTTAAGTTCGATATTTGATCATTTATTAAGTAGTTTGAATTTAACCTAAGCTCAACACCATTAAACATTCCAAATCTAAATAACGTATTAACATTTGATTGTTCTTTTTCAATAGCTATTCCTGATTCAACCTGAATATTACCTTCACTAATTGTTGTAGGTGATTCTGTTTGATCTGGTCTATCTGTTGTGATTTGAGATAATAACAAGTTAGGCAGAACAATCAAAAGAAACAGTAAAAAAAAGGACCTATTCATTGTCAATTATATCATTAATTAAAAAATTACTTCCAGTAATTATTATTAAATCACCTGTTGAAGCAATATTTTTTACTTTTAAAATACCTCTATATATAGAAGGTTGGGTGAAATAAAGACTTGCTTTAGAAGGAAGAAGATCAATTAATTCTTTTATATTTTTTCCTTTAACAAAACCAAGGATTATATGCAGATTATTATACTCTAATTTCTCTATTTGTAAAGCTAGGTATTCAAAACCTGAAATATTATGAGCTACATCAACTAAAACAGCAGGGTCTTCACTTAACTTAAACCATCTTCCAAAATATCCAGTATTTTCAATAATATTATCTATTCCATCTTCTATATTCTGTTTTGAAATATTAAAATCAACAAGATGCTTAATTGCATAAATTGCAGTTGAAATATTTTTGTTTTGATATAGGACATTAGAATATGATTCATTAGACATATCATTAAAATGAATTATAGAGTTTTGTTCCTTAGCCTTACTTATAAAAATTTGATCAGTTAAATTGTTGTCTTCTCCAATTATTGTGATTGAGTCTTTTTTAATAATTCCTGATTTTTCTTGAGCAATCTCTTGAGGAGTATTACCTAATAAATCTGTATGATCTAAAGAAACATTTGTAATTATTGACATTAAAGGGTTAATTACATTTGTAGCATCTAACCTCCCGCCTAGCCCTACTTCAATTATAGCTATATCTATTTTATTTTCATAAAAGTATTTTGCAGCTAGCCCAAAGGATAATTCAAAAAAAGAAAGAGATAAATCCTCAGAGATTTCTTTATTCGAGTTTATAAATTCGTTAACATAAGATTTTGTAATCTTTTTATTGTTGATTCTAATCCTCTCTCTATAGTCAAAAAAATGAGGAGATGTAAAAAGACCAACAGAATATCCTGACTCTTGAAGTATAGAAGAAAGATAATGGCATGTTGATCCTTTACCATTTGTACCTCCTACATGAATAAATTTTAATTTTTTATGTGGATTATTAAGAACTTTAAGAAAACTGGTTATTCTTTCTAAACCAGGCTTATATGCTTCATTTCCTTTCTCTTGATAGAAAGGCAACTTTTCAAGAATCCAATCTATGCTTTCTTTATAATTCAATAATATATATTAAAGTATATAGGTTTCCATAAGAACAAATGTGATCATTCCTGCAAGGAAACCAATAAATGCAAGCCAACCTATTTTTTTAAGATACCAGAAGAATTCAATTTTTTCCATACCCATAGCTACAACTCCAGCAGCAGAGCCAATAATTAGAACACTTCCACCTGTTCCAGCTGCAAATGCAATAAGATGCCATAAAGAATCGTCAATAGGCTGTGAGAACATACCTATTGATGCGGCTACTAATGGAACATTATCAATTACTGCTGATCCTAATCCAAGAAAACCTGCAACAATTCTAATGTCCGGTATAACTCTTTCTAGATACTGGGCAAATTCAAAAAGATATCCAATAGATTCAAGTGCAGCGACTGCCATCAAGATACCTAAAAAGAAAAGTATACTTGGCAATTCAATTTTTGTTAAAGCAGAATGGACAGGACTTTGACTATGCATAATATTATCTTCATCAACTGTTGTAATATTAAATTTTGTTCCACTATAAATTTCAGCAAAAGTTGCAACAATTGCCAAGGATAACATCATACCAACATATGGCTGTAGTCCAGTTAAAACTTTAAAGATTGGAACAAAAACTATAGAGATTAAACCAAGATATAACATAGTCGTTCCAACCTTGGTTATTTTACTCTCATCATTATCTATATTATTTAAGTTACCCTTGAAAGGTTTTAAATGGGTGGCAACATATACAGGAACAACCATACAAACAACAGAAGGGATAAAGACATAATAAAGTAACATTGGTACAGTTACTTTTTCTGCAATCCACAACATAGTTG
>LULN01000415.1_pt1 | contig 12541 bp, 9 predicted proteins | sample 728131 | NCBI WGS metagenome assembly LULN01 (sample SAMN03860288, study PRJNA289734) | marine metagenome | biome: seawater column; feature: ocean; material: water; isolation source: Red Sea water column Station 149 - depth 100m | place: Saudi Arabia: Red Sea | collected 2011-10-15 | depth 100 m
GGACTGGTGCAGGGCGGTGCCGGCCAGCCCGACCGCGAGGCCGAGCAGCAGCAGGCCCGTCCGCGTCACCGGTCCGCCCGGCTCACAGGCCGGCGAAGAGGTCGGTCTCGAGGCCGTCCTCGCCGAGCGGCCCGAGGGTGCCCTTGGCGAGGCGGTAGTACTCCACGCCCCAGGCGGTGTCGCCGACGTTGTTGGAGAGCGCGAAGAACGGGCCGTCGAGCTGGATCTGCGTCGGGTAGGCCTTCATCGCGGCCATCTTGCGGTCGACGAAGTCGGTCGCGTCCACGGCGCAGGAGAGGTGCTCGTCGGCGGTGACGAAGTGCGGCATCGGGCCGTCGGGGTCCATGCCCTCGAAGAAGGTGTCCTCGCCGGCGTCGCGGAGCCGGCGCAGGCCCTCGCGCATCTTCGACTCCGACATCGCGTTCCAGTAGATCTTCGCGATGTCCCAGGCCTCGCCGAGCTCGGGACGGTAGGACGGCACGGCGGCCAGGTGGGCGGCGTACGTCGCGACGCGGTGGGCCTGGATGTGGTCGGGGTGGCCGTAGCCGCCGAACTGGTCGTAGGTCGCCATCACCTGGGGGCGGACCTCGCGGATGATCTGCACCAGCTGGTCGGCGGCGACGGCGAGGTCGGCGTTGGCGAACGCCCGCTCGTCGGTCTCGTCGGCGGCGATCGCGTGCCCGGCCTCGTGCCACTTCATGCCGGAGTCGCGGGTTGCCGATGGTCTCGTCGTCGGGGTGGGCGTGCACGAGCAGGAGGCGCTGGGTCGCGTCAGGCATCGGTCCTCTTGATCCTTCGGGGCGCGGTCGGGAGGTCGAGCGGAGAACCCACTCGGGGTGCGGGTTGTTCCGGCTCCTCGTCGAGCCAGCCGTCGAACTCGTCGGCGAGCACGTCCGCGACCAGGCTCGGGGCGTCGGTCAGCACCGCCCAGGGGTGGTCCTCGTCGTCGTCCTCGCCCTGGAGCCGCTCACGCACGACCTCGGCGTCGAAGCCGTCGTCGCGCAGCCGCTGCTCGACCGCGCGGGCGTCGTCCTCGTCGAACACGATGACGCGGCGGGTGCTGCTGCCGCCCCGGGCGAGGGGCGCGGCGTGCTCGAGGGCGAAGCGCAGCTCGGGCAGGAAGGGGCGGTCGGGCTCGAGCCAGTCGATGGTGTCCAGCTCGTCGGGTGCGAGCCAGCGGACCTCGTCGTGCTCGGTGGGCTCGGGCTCGCCGCGGGTCAGGCGCGCCAGGGCGGCACGCAGCTCGTGGGTCTCGCCGATTTCAGTGGCGCCCTCGAGCCAGGTGGTCACCTCGATGTCGCAGCCGAGCTCCTCGGCGATCTCGCGCTCCAGCGCGGCCGTGGGCGGCTCGCCCGGCTCGCACTTACCCCCCGGGAGCTCCCAGCGCCCCGCGGCCTCCGGCGGCGTCGTACGCCGGGCTGCCAGGACGCGTCCGCCGCGCACGATGGCGGCTGCCACGACGACCTTCCTCACGGGGGACGACCCTATCCGGGCTCACCCGGCCTCATCTCGGAGACCTGTCGCCGCCTGGTGGCTCCAGGTCTCCGAGATGACGTCGCAGCGCGGGCCGCAGGGTCGTGGGGCGCCGGTCCAGCCTCGCGAGCGCAGCAACCGGCCCAGACGTACGGCGGTGGCGCACGGCTCAGCGAGCACCTGGCGATGGCGCAGCCGGACGGTGACGCGGCCGGCCGCGGCCTGGTCGAGGTCGCGCCGGGCATCGCGGTTCTCGGCGTCCCAGCCGGTGTGGGCGGTCCGGCCGTCGAGCTCGACGAAGACCTGCTGGCTCTCGTAGGCGGCATCTCCGTACTCCGTGCGGCCGCCGACCCGGCGTCGCTGTTGCCAGGTCGCGGCGGGCAGATGGTGGGCGCGCTCGACGTCGCGGAGGTAGCGGTGCTCCAGGACCGACTGGGTCCCGCGCTCGACGTCGTCGAGCACCTCGAGGACCAGTCGGCGGTGACGGAGCCGGCTGCGGGAACCGATGGCGGCGCGTAGGCGTGCGATGGTGGTGGCGCGGGTGCGCACCGCGTCGGTGAGGATGCGAACGACCTCGTCCTCGGTGGTGGCCAGGTCGATGGCCAGCAGGGCGTCGTGCTCGGGCGCGAGGCGGGGTGGGCTGGTGGACCGGACCTGCGCGGCGAGTCCGGTGACCCGGTGCAGCCGCACGCCCGGCGGCGCGACGACCCGACGAGAGGCGTCGATGGCCACGTGCACCAGCGGGCCGGGAGCGCCGAGGAGGCACACGGCGGCACCCGCCCCGCAGGCGAGCACCGCCACCCACTCGCGCTGACGGGGCGTGAGCGGTCCCGTGTGGTCGACGTGGACCCCGCGATGGACCGGGCTGAGCAGCCGCGCACGGACCCAGCGGCGTACGTCGTGCGGCTCGGCGCCGCCCTCGATGAGCTGGCGGTGCGTGACCACTCCGTCCTGGTGCGCGAGGTCGGCCAAGAGGCGGCGCAGGGTCGGGTCGTCCATGCGGGGGTCCTACCCGCGAGCGGGCTCGGCTCCTGCCGACCCACCCCTTGCCTGTGGACAACCATCAACGCGGAGACCTGCATCCACCTGGTGGCGACAGGTCTCCGCGATGATGGCGCCATGACGTCTCGGGCCCCTGCAGCCACTCCCCTGGTGGGCGTGCCGTTCTGGCCGGCGGCGGCCTTCGTGCTGGTGTGGTCCTCGGGATACGTCGCGGGACCGGCGGGGGTGGAGGCGGTCTCGCCGTTCTGGGTGCTGGTGCTGCGGTTCGCGGTGGCGGCGTCGGGGCTGGTGATGAACGGGCTGCTGTTCGGGACGATGTACGCCGCGTTCGAGCTCGGGCTGCAGGCCACCCTGGGCGCGCTGCTGCACTCGCTGTCGCCCGTGCTGACCGCCGTGCTCGCGGGGGTGCTGCTCGGTGAGCGACTGACGCGGCTGCAGGTGGTCGGGTTCGTCGTGGGTGTCGCAGGCGTGGTCGTGGTGCTGGGGCCCGACATCGACCGGGCCGGCGGGATGGCCGGCCTGCTGCTGGGCGTCGCCTCCCTGGCCTGCCTGTCGCTGGGGACGCTCGGTCAGCGGTGGATCGGCACGCGCACGGACCCGATCTGGTCGGCGACCCTGCAGTGCGCGGTGTGCGTGCCGCCGCTGGTGGTGCTGGCCGTCCTTGTGGAGGGTGCGCCGTCGGTGACGTCCGGCGTCGACGCGACGGTCGCGGTGCTGTGGCTGGCGGGCGTGAACTCGGTGCTCGGGCTGCTGCTCCTCGGGCTGCTGGTGCGCCGTGGGGGCGCCGGGGCGAGCGCCAGCGTGTTCTTCCTGATGCCGCCGGTGACGGCCGTGCTGGCGTGGGTGCTGCTGGACGAGAGGCTGACCGGGCTGGCGGTCCTCGGGCTGGCGTTGTCGACGGTCGGTGTCGCGGTCGCCACGAGGAGGCGGGCGTGAGCTCGCTGCTCGAGGTGCCACTGACCCGGCGGATGCACCGACTCCCCGTCGTACGACTGGTGCACGGGCGTGCCGCGCAGCGTGCCTGGTCGTGGGACCTGCGCGACCAGCTCACCCGCGAGTGGTGGCCCCAGGGCATCACGTGGGCCGGGGAGCGGTTGCTGGTGTCGTGGTACTCCCGCCGCGGCTGGCTGTACGTCGCCGCCACCGCCCGTGGCTTCTGGGCGCTGCACGTCGACGACCTGGCCCCGGCGGTCGAGGGGGTTGCTCGCTACTCCGGGCCGGCGGTTGAGGAGCTTGCGCCCCCACGGCCGCCGGCGGTTGAGGAGGTTGCGCAGCAACCGTCTCGAAACCCCGGCCCCACCTGGCGTGCCCGCACCCTCCACCGGCCAGCCCTCCCGGGATCTGACCAACCGTTCCGCTGGTCCTTCCTCGACCTCGCCCCTCCCAGGTGGTCCAGCAGCGTCGAGACCACCGCGGCCCCGGCTGTTGAGGAGGTTGCGCAGCAACCGTCTCGAAACCCCGGAGCGACCCGACTCCTGGCCGGCGAGTACGGCCGGGGCGGGAAGTCCACCCGTCTGGCGTGCCTGACGATCGAGGAAGGTCAGCCGGTCGGCGATCTCGAGCCCCTCGGCGAGGGACCGTCCGGCATGCAGGGCGTCACGACGTACGCCGACGGACTCGTCGTCTCGACCTCCGCCGGCCCCTGGACGAGAGGTGACCTGCACCTGGCCGCAGGTCGTAGTACCCGAGGAATCGACGAGCCCCTCGTCGAGAGTGAGGGACAGCCCCTCCCCCAGCAGGAGCATGGGGTCACGCCAGCCCCCGCCACTGGCCCCGAGTCGCGGCGGTCCCGAGGTGCTGCACCCATCGGTGTCGAGGACCTGACCCGAGACGCGCTGGGGCGCCTCTGGACGGCCAGCGAGCACCCCGGCCGCCGCGCGATTGTGCGTCTGCACGGCTAGTCACGGCAGTCGGTCAACTCGGAACTGACCGAAATAGCCACCGGGACCGCACACATCGTGTGCGGCCCCGGTGGACCTGGAACGTTGGTGTTCAGCCCTTCTTCGAACCCTTGCCGCAGGCGAAGTCAGCGATCAGCTCGACCTCGTCGCCATCCATGCCGGCCGCGGTCGCGTCTACCGTGGCAGCAGTGCCGTCCTCGCTGGCGGTGATGCCGGCGGGGTCCTCCGGCGGCGTCGTGTACGTCGCGCCGTCGACCGTGATGACTGCGGATGTTTGGATGCTGCCGCCGCTGGCGAACACCTGCACCGAGCCGCTTTCGTCTTCGAAGAGGTAGAAGGCTGCCGGACTGCCGTTGGCCGGCTGAACGGACTCGCCCTTGCCCTTCCACGTGACGCTCGCAGCGCCGGAGGTCGTGACCTTGACCTGGCAGTTGCGCTGGCGGTCCCCGCTCCCGTCGTCCTTGACCCCGTCCTCGTCGCGCTGCAGCGATCCAGAGTCCGATGCGGCTGCGTCGCCTGGCTCCTCGGACGTCGAGTCCTCGCTGCACCCAGCGACGATGAGCAGTGTGGTGAGACAGGCGGCGGTGACGGAGATCCTCGAGATGGCACGCATGATGGCAGTGAACCATCCCAGGTAAAGCCGCAGATCAGCGGGGGTAAATGCCCACCGGGGCTGCACACGCGTGGTGTGCAGCCCCGGTGGAGCAGCCGGACCGACCTGATGTCCTAGGGTGGGACAAGCGGTCCGGACCATTCTCGAGCAGCGGCAACAGAGAATGGCCCGGACCGCGTCTGTGTCTCCGGCTCTACGAGCGATGGAGTTGAGAGCCGAGGCCCTCTAGAGAGTCACCCCGGGGCGACGCTGGGCGCCGCCCCGGAGCTCCTCACGTGTCAGATGATCAGCGGATCTTCTGGGTGTTCGACTTGAAGGTCTCGCCGTTGAACTCGACCTTCGCGATGAAGCGGGTCTTCTTGTTCCCGTTGCGGTCAGCGAACTGCAGGGTCAGCTGGCCGTCCTCGGGAACGACCTTCGAGCGGACCTCCACCAGGCGCTTGTTCGGCTTCTTGCCACGGATCTTGTAGATCGTGACCTCCTCGCCAGCGGCCTCCTCCTCGACGAGCACGTCGAGGATGTCCTTCGCCGGGCCGGTGTCGTCGCCAGCGATCTGGATGTCGATGATGCCATCGCCGCCGCCGGGGCCGCTGGGGCCGAAGCTGACGGTGTCGGTGACCTGGGACTCCGGAACGACCTGGTCGTCTCCGGGGCCGGTGTAGCCGATGGCCGTGATGGTCGCCGTGCCCTGGGTCGCGCCCTGGAACACGTAGTTGGCCATGCCGTCCTCGCCGGTGGGGTTGCTGGTGTTCTCGTCACCGTCACCGAACTCGTCGGGGCCGGTGCGGAAGAAGTCGACGACGAACTCGATCGGCTCACCGTTCTGGTCCATGGCCGAGTAGGTCATGATCACGGTGGTGCCCACGGGCACCGTGTCGGGACCCTGCTGGGTGAGCTCGAAGGTGCTGTTGGCGAAGTCGACGGTGTAGAACTCGACCTCGGGGCCATCACCCTCGATGTCCTCGCTGGTGGTCCGCGGCGCCACCGGGCTTCCGGTGTAGTCGTTGACCGGAGCGTCCCAGGTGCCGACCGGCATCGACGTGCCGGCGGCGCCCGAGGCGACGTAGAACTCAGCGTTGTCGTTGAAGTCCGTCACGACCGTGCCGTTGGTCGCCGTGCCGACACCGTCGATGTCGATGTCGACCGACTCACCGCCGACCGGGTTGCCGAACTGGTCGGTCACCATGACGTCGTAGGCAGCGCGGTCCGAGGTCGGGAGCAGCGGCAGCACGCCCGAGTCCTGGAACTGGGCCGACGCGAGCTCGATCATGACCTCGCCGCCGTTGAGCGGGTTGTCGGTCGAGAAGTCGTAGTCCTCGGTGTCCGACGCGCCGTCAGCCGTGACCGTGACGTCGACGGTGGCTTCACCATCGTCGTTGAAGTCGTCGCTGTCCTTGATGCCGATGTAGTAGGTCGCCTGGCCGAGGTTGTTCGTGACGAGGGTGATCTCCTGACCACGCTCGACCAGGTCGCCCTGCAGGTCACCGGCCGCCGGGTTGGCGGGCTCGCCGTTCATGGTGGTGAAGAAGGCGTCCCCATCCACCGTCAGGGTGATGAGGGTGTCGGCCACCGGGGTGACCTCGACCGCCGGGGTGTTCGGGTTGTCCTCGGTCACCAGAACGGTGCCCGACGTCACCTCACCCGGGGTACCCGTGGCGTTGTTCGGCGTAATGGTCACGGACGGCGTGCCCGCGATGTCACCGGTCACGAAGTCCACCTCGATCGCAGTGGCGTTCGCGTTGGCGTTGCCGATCGTGTTGGCGATCGACTGGGCGTCAAGCTCACCGTCGAGCTCCGACCGAGCCGGCGTGTTGGCCGGGTCAGAGAGCGCCACGCTCGCGACACCGTCGGCGTCGGTCGTACCGTCGGCGATGGTGTTGCTGACACGCGTGGTGCCGTCGGGCTGCGCCGCCTCAGCCGCAACAACGACGTCATCGCCGTTGGGGGCGTAGGTGAAGCGCACAGCGCGCCCGGCCAGCGGGGTGCCATCGATGAGCGCCAAGGTGGCGTCGAAGGTGGCAGTGGTACCCGCGGGCGCGACCTCGGGGTCGGCGAACTCGAGCTCGGCGTCGCCGGCCTTGAAGACCAGGTCGGTGCCGGAGAGGTCGCCAGCGCCCTGACCCGGCGTGCCGTCACGGTTGATGTAGGTCGACAGCGTGTACTCACCGTCGCCCTTGTCGGTGAACGGGATGTTGGCGAAGCCATCGGCACCCGTGGTGACCGCACCCGTGGTCGCGGCCGGGTTGGTCGGGTTCGGGACCGCCGTGGTCGGGAACAGGTCGACGGCCAGCGAGTACTGGACGACCTGGCCGCTCAGCGCGTTGCCGTTCTGGTCCACGACCTTGACGCGGAGGTCGCCGTTGGTGTTCTCGTCCACGTCGAAGGCGAGTCCGTCCTTCGAGGACGGGGTGATCGACGCCGCGGCCGGGGTGTAGCTGCCGACGGTCACGGAGCGACGGAAGTCGGTGCCGTTCTCGTAGGCGTCGACGTCGGTGGTGTTGACGTAGAAGTCGTAGGTGCTGCCCTGAGCGGAGCCGGTGGCGCCGGTGAAGGTGGCCTCACCCTTGGAGTTGGTGTACTCGATGCTGTTGACCGGCGCGTCCTCGCCGACGACCTGAGCACCCACGACGGGGTTCCCGTTCTGGTCGAGCACGGTCACGGTGATGTCGGTCGTCGCGGCGCCCTGAACCGTGGGGTTCTTGGCAGCAACAGAGACGTTGCTGATGGTCTGCTTGTAGATGTTGACCGGCTCAGCGTCGTCGCCCTCGGCGGTCGCGACGATGAGGGCCTCGTTGACCACCGGAGCAGTGGTGTCGAAGGTGTACCCGCTGAAGTCGACCGGGGCCGAGTAGCTGCGGCTGGTGGCGCCGTTGGCGACCGTCCCGGCGACGTCCTCCTGGGTCGTAGCACCAGTGCCACTGGGGGAGGAGAAGGTCAGGTCCGGGTTGGCCGTCAGGTCCGAGGTGGTGCCGGAGACAGCGCCGAGCGTGGCGTCCTCACCCTCGGTCGCGTAGGGCTGCTCGAAGACGCCGACCGTGGCGCCGGGGGTGTAGGCGATGTCCACCGAGTCCGCGTTGGCGGAAACCTGGATGAGGTTCGCGTCGGGGGTGCCGATCTCGGTGCCGACGGAGCCGAGGGCGACGGCGCGCACGTTGACGGGCGTGTTGTACGTGGCGACCGGCGGAGCCCACTCGGTCGAGAAGGCACCAGCGGTGCGCGAAACCGTGGCGATGGTGACCCAGGTCGCGCCGCTCAGGTACTGGAAGCGAACCTGCTGCACGTCCGCACCGGCGGTGGCAACCATGTGGATGGTGCTCTCCACGCCGTCGTTCTTGACGGAGCCGATGGCCGCGGGGGTCTGGAGGACGACCGAGTCGGCCGCCGCAGCCTGCTCCGCGAGCGAGTCGGCGTGAGCCGAGGAAGCGATGAACGGGATGCCCGCTACCGCGAGAGCGGAGACGGCCGTGGTGGCCAGACCCCGCTTGATGCCGCTGCTGTTCATGAAGATTGAACCCTTCTGAAGGTTGTTAGGACTGGCCCGACACAGAACGGACCACCCGGCCCCGAGGCCAGGACCCAGGGCAGGCCCACTAAGCACCTGTCTGGACGAGCGGCACAGTAAAGATCCTGAGACTTGCATTGCGGCTTTAATGTTCTTTACTTTTTGTCATGCAATAACTGTGGCCGAGGTCACTCGTTACTGTGCCTCCCCCCATCCCCAAGGCGACTCGGGTCGACCAAGGAGCAGTAGTTGAGCGCTGATACGCCGAAGGACGGTTCCGCTCGGGCCGTCGGCGTCCCGAAGCCTCGCCGCGGACGTCCGCCACGCATGCCCGACGATGAATCGCCGATGGCCGGGGGGTACTACGACCCCTGGGCACGCACCGCGTGGTTGTTGGTCACGTCACGCTCACTCGGGGCCGAGCCGGCGTACGCCGATCGCGCGACCTTCGTCGACGCGCTCAACGACGCAGGAATCAACGCCGACAGCAGCCGGGTGAGCCGCTGGGAGTCAGGCCAGCACGCGGTGTCGTTCCGTGCACTGCGCGGCTACGAGACCGTCCTCGGCCTGCCCGAGGGCGCCCTCGTCGCGGCCAACCGACAACTCGTCCGCGACTGCGAGGCCTCGGCGAAGCCGCCGGAGCACGTCTCCTTCGCAGCCCACGAGCACCGTTCCCCCGACGTGATGCTGTCCGACCTCGTCGACCGGGCCACCGACAGGGACGACCACCTCACCGGCGGAGACTGGCTGCGGCTCGCCACCGAGCTCGAGCGGTTCGAGCTCGTGCTGCTCTCCAACCGCACCTGGTCGATCGTCTGCGAACGGCTCGTGCAGGAGCTCGCGCGAACCAACGGCGTCGACCAGCTGCGCCGCTTCGAGGCGCTCAGCACGCTGGTCACCCACCCGGTGGCGCAGCGCCACGTGCTGATGGCCCTCGGTGCCTGGCTGACCGACCCCGATGTCCAGGTCGTCTTCCCCATGCTCACCGTCCTCCAGCAACTCGAGGACCCCGCCGCCAGCAAGCTGGTGTGCCGCCTGCTCGACGCGCCCAGCGGGCAGCTCTCCCGCGGCGCCATCCAGGTCGCCGCCGCCAAGCTCGCGCGCGGCCACATCGGCCCCGCCCACCTCGCCCTCATCGAGCAACATGCCATCCGAGGCTTGGTGACCCCCAGCGCCAAGCGCAGCGCCGACCTGCTCGACCTGCTCACCCACCTGCCTGACGACTCGTTCACCCGCGTGACCGGCACGCTCAAGGACGGTCCGCTGCGGACGCGCATCCTGCAGACCCGCGAGACCCACGACCTCGCCGTGCGCGAGGCCAGTCGCAGCAACAGCCGTCAGGTCTCCACGCAGGCACAACAGATGACGCCCGCCGTCTACCGCTCCGAGCCCGACCAGCTGCTCGACCGCCTCGTCCGCGAGTCGCTCTTCCACGCCAGCGGCAACCGGCGCCGCCTGGCCGGCCAGGTGCTGGGCCTGTCCCCCTACGCACCCGCCGTCGCCGACTGCTTCCTCTCCCTACACCGACCACCCCTGGACCCAACGAAGGGCGCTGATGAGCCTCGCGCGCTCGGCGACCGGGCTCCGCGAGGAGCACCACGGCGTCGTACGCCGGTGCATGGACAGTGCGCACTCGGCCGTCCGCCGGGCGGCTCTCGCCGCGACCGGGCTGCAGGCACCCGAGCACCTGCCCACGCCGCTGGAGACCCAGGGCCATCCCGAGGCCTCGGTCGTGCGCTGGTGGCGCAAGGTCGGCCCCGCGCTGCGCGACCTCGACGATCCAGCCCACGCACCACGTGGCCACCGTGCCGAGCAACCGGCCGGCCCAGGGCCAGACCAGGCCGACGCAGCCGCCGAGCAGCCCCAGCACGGTGGCCGGACCGACGGCGGGCGCGGCGAGCAGGTTGGCCACCACCGCCACCAGGCTGACCTGGCCGCTGAGGGCAGCCACGACGGGCGTGCACGCCAGCTGCGCCGCAGTGGGCACGGCGATCGCCTCGGCGAGCCAGCGGGGCAGCCACCGGGCCAGCGCGTCGCGCCAGCGCGGGCCGATCAGCACGATCCCTCCCGTCGCCAGCACCGACAGCGCGAACCCGGGAGCGGTGGCCAGCGTCGGGTCGACGAGCAGCAGCACCGTCACCGCGACACCCAACCCGCGGACGGCCCGACCACCGCCATGGGTCAGCGCGAGCAGCCCCACGACGCCCATCACCGCGGCACGCAGCACGCTGGGCTCGGTGCGGGCCAGCAGGACGAACCCCACCACGCCGGCCATCCCGAGGACCAGCAGTCCGCGGCCGCGCACGCCCACCAGGCGCGCGAGCACGAGCAGCGCCCCCAGGAGCAGCGTGAGGTTGGTGCCGGACACGGCGAGCAGGTGGGTCAGCCCGGTCGCCCGGAACTCCTCGGCCACCTCTGGATCGAGCCCGGCGTCGTCACCGGCGACGAGGGCCGGCACGAGCACCCGCTCGGGAGCGGGACGGTGCGCGACCGCGTCCCGCAGGGAGGCGCGCAGCACCTCGGTGGCCCGCCACCACGCCCCGGGGGTCTCCAGCAGCGTCGGCTCGCCGTGCACCGAGAGCACCGCGGCCAGGGCCCGTTCCCCGTCCTCGGTGGGCTGGAGCCGGCCGGCGAGTGCCACGGTGGAGCCCAAACGCACGTCGGCCCAGGACGCCGGGGCCAGCACGAGGACCGGCGACCGCACCTTCCACGCGGTGCCCCGTCCAGTGATCTCGACGACCACGGCGCGCAGGAAGACCCCGTCGGTCCGAGCGCCGGCCATCGGCCGCGGATCCGTGCTCACCACCAGTCGGCCCGTCACCGCGGCGCCCTCGGCCGCCGGGGCGGAGACCGGGTCGCCCTGGACCCGATCGGCGCGCAGGAGGCCTGCGCAGAGCACCGCCACCAGCGCCAGCAGGCAGGCCAGCGCCGTGGTGCGCCAGGCCAGCGCGAGTGCGCGCCCCGGGCCGCGGGAGCGCACGGCGACCACGGCGGCGCCGACCCCACCCACCGTCACCAGGATCCCACCCAGGACGAGCGTCCAGCCGGGTGCCACCACCAGCAGCCCGCCGGCCCACGCCGACAGCCCGACCAGCCCCATCCGCAGGTCGGCCTGGCGGGTCGCCGCGGGCACGCCTCAGACCGTCACGAGTGGCGCGAGGGTCTCGAGCGTGGCCGGGCCGATCCCGTCGACCTCGAGCAGCTCCTGGACCGCGGTGAAGCCCCCGTGCTCCTCGCGCCACGCCAGGATCGCCTGGGCGGTCACGGGCCCGACCTCGGGCAGGGACTCCAGCAGGGCCTGGTCGGCGGTGTTGAGGTTCACCAGCGCCGCGGGGGCGCCGGGCGCACCGGGCGCACCGGCCCCGCTCGGTACGCCGGCGGCGGCTGCGCCCTGGCCCACCAGCACCTGCTCACCGTCGACGAGGACCCGCGCCAGGTTGAGCCCGGACAGGTCCACGCCTCCCCGGGCACCGCCGGCGGCTTCGATGGCGTCGACCACCCGGGAACCGACGGGGAGCTCGAGCACACCGGGGCGTCGGACCCGGCCGGCCACGTCGACGACCACGACCGCCCCGTCCTCCTCGCCGGCCGCCCCCGTCCCTCCGGGGGTCTCCCCCGTCGGGTCGGAGGGCAGGTCCACCAGCGACCCCGTGGGGCCGGTGTCGGACGCGGCGGGGGCCAGCGGGGCCGCGAGCGGGACCGGCTCGGAGCGCACGACCCACCAGCTCGTGACGGCCAGACCGAGCGCCACCATGACCGCGACCACCGCGAGGTGGACCAGCCCCAGCCGCAGGTGCGTCGGTGGCACGGGCAACCGGCTCGGGCGCCGGCTGGCGTGCCTGCCCGGCATCGGGACCGTCCGCGCGACCGGGACCGGCTCGACGTCCCCCAGGGGCTCCGGCCCCATCAGGTCGTCGAGCCGGGAGCGGTCGTGGAGGACGGAGGGGACGTCCCGCACCCGGGTGGGTCCGCCCCAGGTCCCGGACCCGTCCCAGGAGGACGCGCGCGTGGGTCCGGCTGCCGGCTCCACCGGCTCGGGCGGCTCCGCCG
>LULN01000716.1_pt1 | contig 12480 bp, 21 predicted proteins | sample 728131 | NCBI WGS metagenome assembly LULN01 (sample SAMN03860288, study PRJNA289734) | marine metagenome | biome: seawater column; feature: ocean; material: water; isolation source: Red Sea water column Station 149 - depth 100m | place: Saudi Arabia: Red Sea | collected 2011-10-15 | depth 100 m
ATCTCCACCAGATCCACCGCCGTTATCACCACCACCAGATCCACCGCCGTTATCACCACCACCAGATCCACCGCCGTTATCACCATCATTATTATCCTCAGGTCCTGTAGGAGATCCACCACCACCACATGCTTCTAAGATAAAAGCAGTTCCGCCGATTACTGTGATAGCCGTTGCTCTTTTTATAAAATCTCTTTTTGATGAATCAACATCTTCTGAGATATTACAATTGCATCCGCATGGATTATTATTTTCTTTACTCATTTAGAAACCTCATGTTAATTTAATAAAAAAATTATTTTCATTTATGTCATATTTTAAAATTGCATTACTAATATTTTTATTTGTCTTTGAATCTTCATTGATTCAAGCACAATCCATTGTTACAAAAGAGTATCATGACAACAGATTTACGCCTCAAGAAATTGGATTACCAGACAATATGCCTTATGTAAAATCTATTATATGGGGAGAGGAAGGAGTATTTAGAAAGCTAGATATTGGACCAGATACTAGAGTAGAGGAATTACAGCTTAGACGCAAAATGTTAAAACATCACCAATGGATAGGTATCTTAACTTTAGCTGGATTAGCTTATCAATATGATGTTGGGAAAAAACTATATGATGGAAATGATAGTGACTATTGGGATAATCATTACGATCGACATAAAGCTATGGGATATTTTACTTATGCGACTTATATGACAGGTGCATCCCTATCTATTTTTGCTCCTCCTGCTCGAAAATATGACGATAATTTTTCGTCAATTAAATTTCATCGTGCAATGGCAGTACTTCACTTTTCTGCAATGGTGGCACAGCCATTTTTAGCTAAAAAAGCTGTAGAAGATGGCAAGAGATATAATGATTTAATGGATGCTCATTTAAAAGCAGGCACAGTGGCATTTTTTGCATTGAGCCTTGATGCTTTAGGGATTACTTTTTTCAAATGAAGAAACTCATATTTATTTTATTTTTTCAATTTTTGTTTTCTCAAACAATACCAGTTGAAATTGATCTAGAAAAAAGTTTCATTTCTTACGATGGTAAACATCCAGCTCATAATTGGACAGGTATATCTAAAGAAATTAAAGGTTCATTTATTTTTGATAAAGATCAACCTATTTTATCAAGTGTAGACTTATACGTTCCTGTATTTAGCTTTGATAGTAAAAATTCTAATCGCGATTCTAACATGCTTGATGTTATTGAGGAATATTTTTATCCTTCTGTTGGTTTTATTTCTTCATCTATAATAAAGCAAAAAGATCAATACTATATAAATGGAATGATTTTTTTTCATGGTATTCAAAAAGAAGTTAGGATACCAGTTGATTTTATTATTGATAATGATACAATAATTGTTGATACGAGTTTTAATATTAGTTTATCTGACTATAATATTAAACGCCCTTCACTATTAACAATCAAAATGAACGATAAAATTAAAATTATTTTTCACTTAGTTGGTAAGATTTAAAATATTTTAGATTATCCTAAGAAATGCCAAGTTTTATTTGGCACCATTACAAAGAGAAAAAGTAAAAATTGCAAAAGCGCTATAAGCGCAAAAAATTTTAATATTGATATAGAATTCTTATCCATTATGTTTATCTCCCAAATAATCTTTTTAATATAGTGATTTCTGGAAATAGAATATGAACTCTTTTTTGATATTCTTTATACTGCGGTCTTGTTCTTAGAATTTTAATTTCAATCCATGGAATGCTAGCATACCAAAACATCAATGTCATAGAAATAGGAGCAAGAATTAAATAATTCATTCCAGAATATGCATTACCAAATAGAAATATTCCCCACCAAAATAATATTTCACCATAATAGTTAGGATGCCTTGAATAATTCCACAATCCTGTTTCAATCACACCTGATTGATTAGGATTTTGTTCTCTAAAATGATGTAATTGTCTATCAGAAATAATCTCATATAAGATTCCTATAATACAAACAAGGAATCCTGCATAAGCTTGCATATTTGTTTCAGGATTAGCTTGTTGCATTGATACAGTTGCAGCCATTGGCATACAACAAAAAAATACAATGAAAGTTGGAAAGAAATGAATGCCACCTAAATTACCTAATAGCTCAAAAGAACGGCCTAAATTTTCTCTCATATCAATATAGCGCCAATCTTCATGGTGTAAACCTTCCCAAGTCTTCATCCAATTTGATGTAAGTCGAATTGACCAAAATAACATTGCAAACATAAGTAAACTGACAGTGCCATTAAACATAAGATCGTATTTCCATATCCAAAATAATAGTATAAATGGTGGAATTACAGACCAGTATGGATCATAGAATGATGAATTTTTATATGCTACACTAAAACCATATATCACAAACGTTGCAACAACATCTGCGACAAGAATTTGCCACATATTTCCAAGATGCGTTACAAATGATATAGAATATGCTCCTAGAAAAATTGCAAGAGTATATGCAAATAATACAGTCAGTAGTCCTTTAGTTTTCTTTGTCATTTGTTATAGATTTTATATCAATACTTTCAGTGAGTAAATATACATAACCAAATATTATAGTATATACAAAAAATATACTGTGCATTACTACAGCTGCTACTTGAGCATCTTCTATACGCACTCCATATAAACTGTTAAGACAATAGACTACTGCAAGATGGTATGTGCCAATTGCAGCTGGAGCTAAAGGCATTGATGTAACGATGCTTGATAATATAGTCAGACCCAGCACTTCCTCTATATTTAGATTAATTCCAATTGATTGAAGCGCAATAGATACATAAAAAACAAATGTAGTCCATAATATTATAGACCAACCAAATAAATGTAGTTTATTTTTAGATACTAGCTGATATCCATCAATAAAATTTTCTAAGACTGGTATATATTTTAATAATTGAGCTGAGATTGTATGTTTCCCAAAAATAATTAATGAACTGAGAAGATATGTTCCAATAAGAATCATAGTAAATTGTGTTCCTATCACATCTGTATATCCAAGCCCAATAAGAGTAATTGTAAATAAACCAATCATCCAAAGATCAATAATTTTTTCCCCTACTAGACTTCCAAAAACATAACTCATCCTTGTATTATTGTGATAATTCGACAAAAGCTTAGCACGCACTAAATCGCCTCCACGCAATGGTAAGATATTATTTAAAAAGTATCCAATATGAACAGTTGCAGAAAAAGAGTGTAGGTTTGAATTTGTTTTTTCTAGCAGAATTCTCCATCGAATAGAGCGAACTACAAAAGTAAATCCTGTAATAATTAACGCATAAAGAATGTATATAAAATTAGCTTCAGTGATTGTGGTAGCAATGTCACTAATATTAGCTTGTTGAAAAGCAAAATAAAGACATACTAATGATAAAAGAAAAGATAAGAGTTTTTTCAAGGATTTTGTTTTTCTCTTTGATATTCGTAATTAATGATTCTTTTCTTCATTGGTTCTCCATTTTCATCTAAATGCTCATCTGTTTCCATTGGAGAATTATATTCTAACGGCACATCTGTGTTGACCTGACAATTGCTCATTAATCCTAGCATTCCTGCTAGCATAATAAGTGCAATAATTGTTGGTATATGTTTAGTCATTTAGATTAAAGTTTTTAAAGAAACTTGTCTGTGTTGCTAGATAGATAATCTCTACAAGTCCAAATATTTGAAGAACTCCCATTGCAAAAAACCATATTTTTTGATTATTTCTTGCTGCAAACCAAACACCAAGAAGTGTCCATAAGGCTTCCCAAAAACTGAGAATAACAATCATGTTAGGATTTGCTTCAAGATATGCACCAAATGATTCTAATAAAGACTGACTATTTGTTTGCGCTACAACTGTTGTATCTATTGGCGCTACAACTGTTGTATCTATTAGCGTTACAACTGCTGTATTGATTGATGTTAAAATAAGTTCCACTTTATGCTCCTTTTAATGATTAAATAAAAGAGAAATCAAGAATACAAAGATGATTACTCCTCCAAAAATTCCCCAGTAGTATAGTTCAAACATGTGCTATTTTAATTATTATTTGTTTTAAGACAAAATAAATAAAAATTATAAATTTGAATATGTTAGATAGAAAAAAAACAAACATTATCATTTATACAACATCTTGGTGTGGGCCATGCAAGTCTGCAAAACGTTTTTTGTCTGATTATGGATTTGATTTCGAAGAAATTGATATTGAAAAAGAAAATATTAGCCGCGAGCAGATGGCATCAATGACAAAAGGACTTACAGTGCCGCAAATTGTGATTAATTCAGAACCAATTGGAGGATTTGAAGATTTAGTTAAGTATTTTGATGCAAATCTTTAGATCTTTAAACTTTATCTAATATATCTCTTAAAATAGTGCTTGATGTGTGAGTGGTGTAAGGGAAATAGATAATTTCAACATTACATTTAGCAAAATCTTTTTCAATTTGAATCCACTCTTTTGTTCCTTTCCAATCATCTCCAACATGTGATGCCAACAATAAGATAATCACATTCCAATTTTGCTCGTTTTAGTATGTTAAGATGTCCAATATGGAATAAATCAAAAACGCCTGTTGTATAACCAATTTTTTTCATCACACCCCTGATTGATTATAATATATGAATAATCTCAACTGTTATTTAACAAATAATCTATAATTCGATTACTAGCTTTTCCGTCTAATCTACCCACCATTTTTTGTGAATAGTTTCTACGATTTTCTGATAATTGATCTGGATGCATTATTTGATCTTTCACTGTTGTTTTTAGTTCTTCATAGGAATCAGTTTTTACAGCTATCTTGGAATATTCTTTATAATCTTCATCCATACGTTTTTTAAATCGATAAGAAAATATTCCTCTATAATTCCAACGTAATTTTAGAAAATTGCACCATATTACAGGCTTATCTAATGCCGCAAATTCGATAATTGCAGATGAAGCATCACTAATCAACAGATTTGCAGTCGCCATAAAAGGGATTAAAGAATAATCATCAACTTTTGCTAAATATACATTATCATGATTAGACCAATGTTTGAGCAAGTCACGTTGTTTTTTATATTTATCTTTACTAATTGAAAAATAGTGTGGTTTAATTAATATGGATCTAATTTGCAAAAACCAACATCAACAAAACTATCATTAGGATACATTTTATTAAGACGACTTGTTCGATATGGCCCTTCAACAAATCTTACAGTGGTTGGCGTATCTGATTTCGTATAATAACTTGATTTTGGCCCAACACCATGACCAAGTTGTACGGACTTGCTTATTTGATGTACTTCATCTAAGAAAGGAAATGTATTACCAAAAAATATCCAATCTGCTTTTTCATTCTTGTAATATTGATTTGCTTCATTTTTATCTTTGACCCAAACATAATTGAGATTTTCTGATTTAATTATATGATTTATAGTTTCATCATGTATGCTATGATAAAATACAAATGTTGCATCGCCTGCATCCTGCTTTAATAATTCATGATAAACTGGTAAATATTGTGGTAAATAGTATAATTGTTGAACATCAAATAGAATAGATATGGTTTTGTTACCCATCATTTTGCCCTGATAAAGAAAAATACTTATTTAATACTAATAAAGATATTAATCGTTCTTGTTTTGAATCGTTGAATTGTTTTATATAGTCATGAGCATTATTAATAATTTGCAATGCCTCATCTGTATGTTTGCTATAATATTTAATTTTTTCTTCTGCATCTGAAAAATCGTCTTTTACTTCAATGTAATGTATTCCACCTTTAAGCTTTCCTTCCATAAACCATGTTTCATATTTTGGTTTAGGCATCACACATACAGAGTTTGAAGACATGACCCATTTAATGCTTGTTGCAGTGTCGACTCCTTCAATGCAGAATATAAATTTATAAGCAAGTTGATCATAAATTGACATAAATCCTTTGAACCACGGTTCATCAACGATAGGGCTTCGTTGGCCAATATTAAATAAAGGAATATGATGATAATTTTTTAAGAAATATTGCCTTAATTCTGAATTAGTGCCATTCCCACGCCATACAGCTTCATCTTTTTTATCTAAGAAATTTCTATCATCATTAATAAAATGGAAATGCCTTATTTTATTCAGCTTCATTATCACTGAATTGTCACTATTTGTTATTGGTCTGCTTTTTACTACAGAAGGAGTGTTAGGTCTTTGTGTTACATCGCCAAAAATAAAATCTAATTTCTTATCAGATTTGAAGAATGAGAAAAATTTATACAAATCAAAGAAATATGTTGTGTGTTTTCTAACAATCACTTCATTTTTTGATGATTGTGTGTAATGTTTAACAAGATTTCTAATTTGTCTTTTTCGTAATTCCTTATTTGTAATTGCACTTGTTGATATATTGAAGTTGTGATATTTTGATTTCAATCTTAGTCGATACAATATTCTTGGAATTAGAAGTAGAAACGTATTTCTTAAATAATAAAAAGATTTAACATTTTTATATTTGGATTTACCCATTTGTTGCAAATTATTTATCAGCAATCTTATAAGCTATTTTTTTTTAAATTATAAGTATACACTAATGGATATCAAAAAATTAACCGTTGGCATTGAAGAAGAGTATCAGGTTATCAATCCTGAAACTGGTGAATTAACGTCATATATTGCTGAATTCCTGGAAAGAGATGCTGTTCTTTTTAAAGATAGTATGGTTCCTGAATTCCTTCAATCTCAGTTAGAGGTTACTAGTAAAGTTTGTAAAAATATTAAACAAGCTAGGAAAGAAGTAATTCGATTAAGGAAAATAGCTTCAAAATTTGCACAAGAAAATAATTGTAATATTATTGCTGCTGGAACTCATCCATATTCACGATGGGAAGATCAAGTTCGTACTGATAAAGAACGATATCGTGGTTTATATGATAGCATGCAATTTGTTGCAAAACGATTATTGATATTTGGAATGCACATTCATATCGGAATTCCAGATCGTGATTTACGTATCGACGTCATGAATCAAATGAGATATTTTATACCACATATTTTAAGCTTATCTACTTCTTCTCCATTTTGGCAAGGCGAAGATACTGGTTTTAAATCTTATAGAGGTATTGTTTTTGAAGATTTGCCTAGAACTGGAATACCTGAAAAATTTAGTTCTGCAAAATCTTATGATAAATTTGTCAATCAATTAATCGAAACAAAATGTATTGATACTCCTTCAAAAATTTGGTGGGATATAAGACCGCATTCCAAATTTCCTACCGTTGAATTTAGAATGTGCGATTCTACAACAAAAGTTGATGAGGTTATTGCGATTGCTGCATTAATCCAAGCGCTTGTTGCTACAATGATACTTAATCGTGAACGTAATATTAGTTGGAGAGATTATAGAGATTCATTTATATATGAAAATAAATGGCGTTCAATGCGACATGGAATTGAAGGCAAGATGATTGATTTGGGATTAACAAAAGAACTAAGCAGTAAAAAACTAATCAAAGAAATGATTGAATTGGTAGATGAATCTGCAGAAATATTAGGCACAAAAAAAGAAATTGCTTATATCAATACTATATTAGAAAAGGGGACAAGCGCTGATCGACAACTTAATATGTATAAAAAAACCAAAGATTTACATAAAGTTGTTGAAATGCTTTCAAAAGAAACGCTTGAACACTGTTAAAGTATGGACACGTGTATTGTTTTATTAAGTGGAGGTTTGGATTCTACCACTGTGCTTGCAATTGCGAATCAAAAATTTTCAGTTCATACACTTTCATTTGACTATGGACAGCGACACAAGTTTGAATTGGAATCTGTTAAAAAAATTATTAGTTATTTTAAGATCAATAACCATAAAACAATTAAGATTGATTTAGGGCAATTTGGACAATCGGCGTTAACAGATAATATCGACGTTCCAAAAAATTCTGAAATTGGTAAAGAAATTCCTATTACATATGTTCCTGTGCGTAATACAATATTTTTATCTTATGCGCTCGCATATGCTGAAGTAAATGAAATTTATGATATTTTTATTGGAGTGAATGCATTGGATTATAGTGGATATCCAGATTGTAGACCTGAATATATTCAATCATTTGAGAAGATGTCTAATCTTGCAACAAAATTTACTCAAGGAGATAGAAAAATTAAAATTCATACTCCACTTATTGACTTAACCAAGTCTAATATTATTAAAAAAGGGAATGAATTAGGTGTTGATTATAGGATTACCCATTCTTGTTATGATCCGTCTATAGATGGACTGGCTTGTAAAGAGTGCGATTCTTGTATTCTTCGCAAAAAAGGGTTTTTAGAAGCTGAAATACCTGATCCAACTGTTTATCAATGAGCTATACAGTCAAAGAGATATATTTTACAATCCAAGGAGAAGGCTTTCACACTGGAAAAGATGCTGTATTTTGTCGTTTTTCTGGGTGCAACTTATGGTCTGGACTAGAAAAAGATCGTTCAAAAGCTGTATGCAATTTCTGTGATACAGATTTTGTTGGAATTGATGGTGAAAATGGCGGAAAATATAAATCACATACTGATTTAATTAAGAAAATCGAAAGTTGTTGGCCAAAAAATAAAAAAGAAAAATATGTTGTATTTACAGGTGGAGAACCATTGCTTCAATTAGATCAAAAATTAATTGATGCATTACATAGATGTGATTTCAAAATTGCTATTGAAACTAATGGTACCATTCTGCCTCCAAATAATATTGATTGGATTTGTGTTAGCCCTAAGAAAAATGCTGATTTATTGCTAAAGAAAGGCGATGAATTAAAATTAGTTTATCCTCAAGAAGACTTCAATCCAGAACAATTTGAATCATTAGATTTTACTCATTTTAGTATTCAGCCAATGGATGGAAAAGAATTGCAAAATAATATATTAAAATGTGTATCTTATTGCATAGAAAACCCATCGTGGAAATTAAGTCTACAAACACATAAAATAATTGGGGTTAAATAATATGCTTGAACTAACTAGAAAATATCAATTTCATGCTGCTAGAAAATTAACTAGTCTTCCAGATAGTCATCCATGCAGTAAAATACATGGACATACTTTTTCAGTTATAATAAAATTAAGTGGAAAGATAGATGAGTCAAAAGGCTGGGTGATAGATTTTTCTGATATAGATAACATTTACAATAATGAAGTACAATCAATTCTTGATCATCAATATTTAAATGATTTAGAAAATTTATCAAATCCAACAACAGAACACCTTGCGATTTGGATTTGGAAGAAATTATCTACTCATTTAAACGGTTTAAGTGAAGTTACTGTAAGTGAGAGCAATGATTCTTCATGCACATATAAAGGGAATGGGTAATGGCAAAAGCAGAAGGAAAAGAATTCAAATTTGATACAATTGATCATATCAACCCTAGTTATTTAGAGTCATTTGAATTTGATAGTAAAGATCAGTATATAATAACAAAGACAAAAGAATTCAGTGCAGTTTGTCCATTTAGTGGTCTGCCTGACTTAGCAGAAATTATTATTGAATATTATCCTGATGGAGGAAAGTGCGTGGAATTGAAATCATTAAAATATTATTTCATTAGCTTTAGAAATGTTGGGATCTATCAAGAAGCAGTCACACAAAAAATTTATTCTGATTTAAAAAAACTTCTCAATACCAACAGATTAAAAGTAACTTCTATATACAATACAAGAGGAGGGTTTGATACCACTTGTATTGAAGGAAATTTATAAAATAATGAACAAAAAATTTCTTTTAACAACTTGTATTATTGCTGGAATCTTGGCTTTTATTGTCAATGATATCATATATTATACAGGTAAAGTTGATCAAACTTTCCCTGAGCATATAATTATTGCAAGCATTATAATTATTACAACAGTGAATACCTTGTTTTTATATTGGAAAAATTAATGGATTACTTACAAAAACTATATAGAGCGATTATCCTTGATATAGAATTATATGAAGAAGTTGAAGCTGATAAAACATTAACGCGACAAGCAATGATGACTGTTGCTATAGTTGCAATTATTGAAAGTATATTTTATTTAGGGAGTGAAGATAGCATCATTATTATTGGTTCAATTGAAGCTGCTCTTGGTAGTATTATAAGATGGGTTTTGTGGGCTTTTTTGATTGCGTTTGTTGGTACCCGTATTCTTCCAGAACCAGAGACTGATTCTGATACAGGAGAATTGTTACGTACTTTAGGTTTTGCATATGCACCTGGAATATTCTATATCTTTTCATCAGTTCCAATCATTGGGTTTTTTGTTCAGCTTGTAGTTCCATTTTGGCAATTAGCTTCTATGACAGTTGCTGTAAGGCAAGCATTAGATTTTAGCTCAACAACAAGAGCAATTGGTGTATGTGTTGTAGCATTCGTTCTTGCAATGATAATATTATCAGCAACATTGATTGCTTCACTTAGTTTAGGAAGCATTATAAGTAATGCATTACAGCCAGCAAGTCCTGTTTTAGGAGATTTAATACAAGCTTAGTTTTTTAACCTTTAAACTTTGGAATAATTTTTTTACCTTTTTCTACTTAAAGGAGTATAATTATACACCGATAATGGAGATAATAACGGATCTGGAAACAATGGTGGATCTGGAGACAATTCTAATACTGATCTACCAGTAGGCTTTACAAAGTTTTTAGATACATATACTGATGTTTATATATCAGGTAATTATGTTGTTGTTGAAACAACTGGAGTGCCTAATCATCAAAGTCCATATTGGGGTGCAGGACATCCAAATTATGCTTCACCTCATTCTGGCATGAGTGTTAATCCTAATATAATCACAGAACAAAATTTTAAATTTTATATTCCTCTTAATCCAACTGCTTCTAATGTAGTTTCAAGCACGCCTTTGGGACCAATAGGAGTATCAATAAGTGGAGTGCCATTCTTTAACCAATATGCTGGGCCTAATAATCAACCTCTTGATAATGAAATTGCATCATTTGATGCATATTATGGACATCCACAACAAACTGGACAATATCATTATCATTGGGAGCCAGTATATCTGACAATGGCTGATAATTCTATACTAGTTGGTTATTCAATTGATGGTTTTCCTATTTATGGGCCAACAAATCAAACTGATGGAAACTATCCAACTGATTTAGATGATATTAATGGACACACTCATGCGACAGATGAATATCCCGATGGTACTTACCATTATCATGCAACTTCAACAGTTCCTTACTTAATTGGTGGATATAAAGGCGTTGTAGGGTCAGCAAGTGGCGGCGGATACTATACAAACTAAGATAGTAGTATTTCTTTATACGATTTTTCTATTCTCTTGTTCAGAAACAGTTATTATTCAAGAATCAGATCTAATTAATGGCATGACAGTGCAAAAATTTATAAGAGATAATCAATATACCGGTACAATCGAAATATATTACCCTAATAATCAACTAAAATCCTTACGTAAATATTATGACGGTAAGAAATATGGAAAACATAAAGGTTGGTGGGAAAATGGAAATCAACAATATGAATATTATTTTAAAGATGATCAGAATACTGGGAAACATATGCAATGGCATTCAAATGGACAGTTGTTTGTTATTAAAAATTTTAAAAATGGTGTAGAGGAAGGTGAACAAAAAGCATGGGATCAAAATGGTAATTTAATGTATAAATATATTTATCATGAAGGAAGAAAGTATGGAATTCAAGGGTCTATTATTTGCAATGGAATGAATGAATTGGAAGAGGGAAATGATTGAATTAAAAAATTATTCTAATGACTTATTTGACTTTCTTTTAGAAGCAAACAATATCAATGAACCAGAAGTAGGATTTGTAGATAAAGATCGATTAGAATTGTTAATTGATCAGTCTAATTATTGTAAGATAGCGTTTTATAATGATATTCCTGCAGGTTTTTTATTATGTTTACCAGAGAATATTGACTATGATAGTATGAATTATGCATGGATATCTGAGCGCTATAAAAATTTTATGTATATTGATCGTATTTCAATCATAAAGGAATTTCAAAGTAAGAAATTAGGCACTGCTTTGTATAATGATTTAATTAAGTGCTCAAAAGAAGAGAACTATGATATTATTTTATGTGAAGTTAATATTTACCCTCCAAATCCTGGCTCTATAACATTTCATAAAAGATTTGATTTTATTGAATGTGGTTCGCAATTTACGGAGGCCGGTAAAAAACAGGTCCAGTTTTTCTTTAGAGAGTTATAATTAAAAATAAGAGGATATTTTATGAGCAATTTTTTGCATGACTTACTTTTTCCAATTTTTTTCTTCACCGTATTTGTACTTGCGCATGTTGCTTTATATATCATGGTATTTAAGGGAGATAAATCTAAATGAATAAAAAAGCAAAGATTGTAAAGAAAAAGCATCGCAAAGCTCGCTTAAGAATAAAAGCAAAACAACGTGAATCTTTAAAAAATAAAGTTTCTGTTACAGCAGCTGAAAAGGTGAAAGAAACTCCAAAAA
>LULN01000165.1_pt1 | contig 12417 bp, 26 predicted proteins | sample 728131 | NCBI WGS metagenome assembly LULN01 (sample SAMN03860288, study PRJNA289734) | marine metagenome | biome: seawater column; feature: ocean; material: water; isolation source: Red Sea water column Station 149 - depth 100m | place: Saudi Arabia: Red Sea | collected 2011-10-15 | depth 100 m
TGCAGGCTTTGGGGCGATATGATAGTGTTGTCATTGGAAAGTTGGCCGGGCATTAGGACTTTAGCTTTTTCTTCTTCGTTTTTATTAAAGTGGTTATCTCTTACAAAGTTCTTTAGTCTATTTGATAGATGTACTGCTAGGAAGTTTTCTAGTGGGCGTCCTTCTTGGTATCTGTCAAGGGCGTCCATGCAAATAATAAAGGCTTCTTGTTTTATATCGTCAACAGTATAGAAAGCGAAGGTGTATTTCGCAGAAAGCTTTTCTGCAACCCTAGTAATCGTGTCAACAACTTCTTGTTCTGACATGTTACTAGGTATTCGCATTAAGTTCGAGGACCTCTGTGTCTTACAGGAGCCTCACTTACTTCAGGTTCAGGCTCAGGAGCAGCTTCTTCTGCCACTACTTCCTCTTCTACCTCTTCTTCAACGGTCAATTCTTCAATAACTGCCGCCGCTTCTTCCACAGTCGGGTCTTCAACCTCAAGTTCTTCGGCTACAGCCTCTTCAAGTTCGCCCGAAGCCTTCGCTGTGAACTCAGATTCGACCTTCTTTGGGTTTTCTTTATCGTAAGACATAACATCTCCATTGTTCTAAATTGTAAATCTATCTATAGTATACTATACGATTGTAAAAAACTATACACAAAAAAAGACTAAATTTAAAAAAGATACTACGAAACACTTGTGACAATTTGTTTCCGGGGGCCAATAGAATAATGGCAGAAAAGAAATATGGGCGATTTTGGATGGTGTGTATAACATGGAAAGTGGTATGTCTGTGTGGAGTATTATATATATTAATAATGGAAACAACATTAATTCTAAATATGGATTATAGTATACTGACTAAGCTATCTTGGCAAAAAGGTATCACTCTTATGCTCAAAGGGGCGATTACACCAATAGAATTCCATGAGAGAAGGATATTGGGCGCTAATGGTGAGTATTATCCCCTTCCGAAGGTAGGGATGGTCAAAAAGTTTATCTCATTCAAGTATACGGCGACTCCAACAAGAAGAAACATATTTTTGCGCGATAATTACACATGTCAATACTGTGGAGTTAAAAATCCTGACAAGTTAACTCTAGATCATGTCCTTCCAAAGTGGCAAGGAGGAAAAGATACATGGGAGAACCTTGTGTGCGCCTGTTTCAAGTGCAACTCTAAGAAAGGTGGGCGGACTCCAAGCGAGGCGAATATGCCGCTATTGAATCAACCTATAAAAGATGGTGGGCGAAGATACTATAACGATTGGGGGCTGTCTGAGAAGATTAAGTAAGACATTGAATGTTTGTGTCTGACTTTTTGTTTGCACCACCACGGCTTTTTCAATTACAGACAGTATTGATGATTATGAACAAATAACACCCCCGCCCCCTTCCCCCCACTAGGGGGGAGAAATAATATTGGTTTTTTTTGGGTTTTTGCTCATGTACGACTTGACTTGTGGCCGATATATGTTATAGTTAAGTATAACAGTTAACGAAAGGGAATAATATGTTAGACAAGATTATAGACGCGCTGGCTTACACACTGATTGGCGTTATAGTAGTATATGGCGTTTACTTTTACGGTACAGAATTAATTAGAATTATTTCTGAATTTAGTTAAGATAGCTATTGACAAATACCGATAAGTATGTATAATAAGAGCATAACAAACAACGAAAGGTTATAAGATGTTTACAGAAATTCTACTTTGCTCGATTATCACCCTTCCACTTATCTTTGTATTAGTTGAAAATAATTTCAAAAAAAGTTAAGATTGCTATTGACTTTTGACGATACTTAGTATATACTACTAGTATAACAATTAAACAACGTTCTCGAAAGGAACACAACATGACACGCAACGAAGCTAAACTAGAACTGTTCAAAGTAAACCGCAACATCGAGAAGAATCGAGAAGATGATCGTTGCACACGCTAACGAATTAGGACAGCACAATAAAAATTGTGTGTTCAATGAACTACAGCGGTTGTGGGATAAGAAGAAGACGCTACAGAATACAATCAACGGTTAAGGAGACCTAATATGTATCTTGGAATTATGAATGGCTGGAAAGAAACACCAGCAGAATACACTAAGCATTTAGCTGAGTGTGGTACTGAGTACGAAACAACCATATGTTATATGGAATATGGTACGAAGATAGATGCCGATGGCAACAGGTACGGAAGTACACCACGCCAACGCCAAGAGATGCGAAAGCGTTATGACCTCACGACTAAGAGGTCAGGCACGTACAGCGTCAAGACTGAGGAGACTTGCAACGAGTGCGGTTGCAGTTGGGAAAGCTGGACATAGACTACCCTACTGATGGGGGGCAAGGGGGCCCGGCGGCCCCACCCCCTACGAGGGGGGTAAAAATAAATGGTCTTTTTCTGAGAAAATGCTCAAGTATCTATTGACTTTTGTCGATATATATAATATACTTAAGGTATAAGAATTAATGAAAGGTTTAATATGTTTACTGAAATACTGCTTTGCTCAATCGTAACGTTTCCCGTCCTTATTACTCTTTGGGAAAATAACTTGAAAAAAAGTTAAGATTACCCTTGACAAACGCCGATAAGTATGGTATACTTAGGACATAACGAAAAGGAAATAAAATGAACTACATGAAAACACAAATGAAATCCGACCTATGGGACATCGTTTATAAAGCTCAAGCCGATGGAGTTGGTCGAGAAGTAACCAACGCTATCATCGACATTATGATTCTGATGGATAAAGAATCAGAAAAAAATTCAGAAAAAACTGAAGATTGCTCTTGACAAATGCCGATATATAGTATATAATAAGAGTATCAACAAAAGGAAAATTATGATGAAAACTGAAGCTGTTAAAACTATATTCAAATCAGAAGACTACGGTCTTGAAGATCATACGCTCACAGTCGATAAGATTGTCGAGCTTGATGAGAATGGTAACGTAATGGTTACTAAGCTGATTGCTTACGTTATTGATCCGTTGGATAACGCTATGGTATTCAACTATTCACCATATGCAAAATTGAGCGAGTTGCTCAATTCCGCTAAGGTGTGGATTCAGTGCGGTTGCCCTAGCGACTGCGATGCTATGGGCTTCCCTCGCAAGTGGGATGAAGCATCACTTCACGCATGGGTAGCAGGATAAGGAGAATAGAATGGATTTTGTAGTATATAAATCAGAAGCAGACAATCATGGAAGATTAGTTGAGCTTGTACGCAATGAGCATTGCGAAGTTTACGAAGTAATTGTTGACGGTATCCCTGTATTTAATTGCACGGATTACTCAATAGCAGAACACGAATACAATATGGAGTGCGTATAATGGAAATAGTTTTGAGTCTTACGATTGGCCTTATTTATGGCGCTGCAATGTTACTACCTTGGGAGCTTAAGAAATGAAAGATAAATTAAACATAGGTTTGTTTTGGGTTGGTGCTTCGTGCATCGCATCGTTTGGATCTTGGATCATATGGGTAACTCGATGAGTATAAGTGAATATGAATTTTTTGGAGTGTCACATCATGCGAATGAGACGAATACACATAGAACAATTAACAAAGGAATTTCAGGAATGGCAGAGAAGAACAAGACAACCACGGCAACCGAAGAAAAGGGGATTATTGACATGGCTAAAGAAACAGAAGTAAAGGCGGCGACGTTTTGCGTATTGGCTTTTGTGTTGGGCTTATGTTGTGCGTTAATGCTAGGGTGTAGCACGTCGGCCAAGATTGAAGGCGGTGCTGAGATTATAGAACTCAAGCCGCTTGAGATGCAGGAGCTGACAATACCCTATTACGATATTAGTAAGATCTGCTAAAGTACAAGGCGTGCCGTTCCGCTTCTTATCATAATAGAACGGATTCCTTTCGTTGGCCGTCTGCAGGGGAAACCTTGCAGGCGGTTTTTATTTGTACTACCTCATCATATCTGACAGTATGCCCCTCTAGTAGGGGGAGAGGTGCCCCCGCCGCGCGCCCCCCGATGGTGGGGGTTTTTGAAAAACTTTGACTTTTTTCCGGTTTTATGCTCAAGATCTATTGACATTTGTGCCGATATATATTATATTAGAGGCGTACAAGTTAATCAATCGAAAGGATTTACATTATGGAATTTGTCTGGTACAACGAAAACTATCCTACCCTCGTAATCACCGAATCGGGATGGACTCCCGAAAAACTCCAACGCGCAGCGGAGGAACATTGTTGCTCCGTCCATTACGTTCCCACTGGAAAGTGGTATTTATCTTGATTTTTTCTCAAGTTTACTATTGACATTTGCCGATATATATGGTATACTTAAGGCATAACAATTCACTTTAACGAAAGGGTTCATTATGAGCTATCTACCTGAAAACTTCGACAACTTCCAAGAGTCCATTATCAACGGCGGTTACGATCCGCGCGTTGTGGACAATCACCCTGTGGCGGGTGGTGACGATTGGATGTTTGGCTGGGATGCCGAACCTTACGAGGACAATCCCTATGATGGGACTTACTCGGAAGAGTAGGAAAAATAATCCTCAGATTCACTAAATTTTTGTTTGACATCTGCCGATATATATTGTATAATGAGAGCCTAAGAGGGCAACATTCAACTGGGGTAACCGACAGCACCCTAACACGAAAGGAAAGAAAATGACATTTTCTAAATTTGACGCCAACATCCAATCTGACGAACTGACCGCCGCTGACCTGTACGACGCGCAGGCTGAATGGGAGGCCGAGCAGTACGAGTGGACGGAGGAAGCCATCGCGTGGGAGGAAGGGATGCATCCCGACAACCTCTACGACGGCGAACCCGTCATGGACTTACCGAATGACCTGTACATGGTCTTCGACGATCCCGACTATTGGGGTTAAGTCGCGCGGGACATAGTAGGCGGGCAAGCTCCTCAAACGTCGAGGTCGCCGCCACTAAATCCCCCTCTCTTGGGGGGTTCGGCCCCCCGACGGCCCACCCCCTATCGGTGGGGGTTTTTGGAATAAATAATATATTATTTTGAGAAAATCAGCCGGCAGTGACCAGATGTGTCACGACCATATGCGATAATATATATATAAGGAGATAAGGAAATGATGAACAACAGACAAATAGCAATAGCAAAACACAACGCGAGCAAGAAGCGACACGCGAATATATTCACGGGATGCTTGTCAGCCGGCACGCTGAAGCAAGTACAGAAGAAAATAAAACCCCTAAAAATATTGAAAAAAGGCTAAAGACCTATTGACAAATTGGTCGATATATGTTATAATGGGAAGCATAAGAGACAACGAAACGAAAGGAAATAAAATGGCATACGTAGCATACGAAATCAGAATGACTAAGGAAACCCCAACCGGCACACGTCACCTAGTGCGATGCAATCGACTAGGCAAGTGGGCAATCGCTAGCTGGGTTGGTTCAACCGGCTCATCTATGGGTACTGTTGAATGTCAGGGACAGTACGATTATGTGATGAAAAAGTGGAAAAAAATTGTCGGAAAGTACGTTCCGAGGACGTAAAATAATTTGCAAATCAATAATGCTATGGTAAAATCTTAGTATAGAAACTAAACGAAACGAAAAGGAAAAGTCATGATAACTGCAGATGAAAGAGCCCAAGACGGGCTAGACTTGTTCGAGATTAACGGCTCGCAAAGTTTTGAGATGGAAAACGAAACCCTGAAAATCTGTGCGGCTGAAGACGGAACAATATACCGTTCTGTTCGTGGCCTAGATATCAGAGACGCAGACGGAAACTGCATATTCAGTTTGTCATGGTCTGAGTCTGGCGTATGCGGCACGCTATACGATGAAGATTTGACAGTAGAAATAACGGAGGAATTTTAATGATTGCTTGGGCTTTTATAATTGGTGGATTATCTTTATTGTTAGAATGGAAATAGAAACATGAACGAATATTTTGAATACCTGACCAACTTACGAGACAATGGTTCCATGAATATGATGTGGGCGCCAACTATGTTACAGGCTAATTTTGACTTGAGCGTCAAAGAGTCGCGTGAAGTATTTAGCAAGTGGTGCGAATCACTGGAAGGAAATTGAAAATGGTAAAACGAAATTACTACAGACTAAACCAAGACCCTTGGAATGATGAAATCTACAAACCTAAGAAACAAGATAAGCCCGAAGAAGGCAAGCAGTATTTGCTAATCGGCGGTACTGATAAACCAAGTATTGCAAACGGTAACAGCTGGAAAGAATCAGAGGTGAAACAATGATCCCACAATGGAAAATGAACGGTAAGGATATGCGATTCAATGGAGAGACTGAAATCGGAATCGTAGAAGTGCGCGACCTGTTTGATGACCTAGTTGTGACGCTGTGGGTTGACCAAGAGGAAAGCGGAAGCATAGCCGTGAAGACATTAGGCGGTATCGGTAACGGTCGCTATGATGTACAGATACTGTCTAGAGAGAAGCCGGTCGAGGAAGGCGAGGACTGGAAAAGTTAATCCCATCTTGTGGGGGGTGAGGCCCCCGGCCGCCGCGCCCCCCGATGGTGGGGGTTTTGAAAATAATCAGGTTTTTCTCGGAATTATCTAAAGGTTAGGGCTATGCACGCCGATAATAATAGTATAGAATGAAAGGAGAACAATATGACATTCTTATTTTTATTGATTGGTGCTTGCTTGGTTGGTTTACTTGGTGCGGAGGTTATGAACGCCCAATAAAAAAACTTTGAAAAAATCCGGTTTTGCTCTTGACAACCGGCCAACTTTATGGTATAATGTAGGCATAACGAAAGGAAAAAATTATGAGCTACTTCAAATTCAGACAAAACAATTCATTCGGTCACTTCGTCGGGACTCCGTTGGTATTTGTTCAGGCAGATAATGCCGCCGATGCTAACAGCATTGCACAGGATCACGGCGTTTATTTCAACGGCGTAGCCGATGGCATTGATTGCGATTGTTGCGGTGATCGTTGGTATCCTGTCCACGATGATGATGCACAGGATCAGCCATCCTCGTATGGTTACGGTGGTGGTGTTACTGTCTACAGCGACGGTGACAATTACATGGACTACAGTGGAAAAAATTGGGCTGTAAAAGTAATCACCAGAAAATAAATTTTTGGGCTTGCAAATCAATTTCCGCTATGGTACAATCTTAGTATACAAAACAACAACAAAGGGAGTTCACTATGAACGAAACAACTAAAAAAATGCTTGCCGAACTAGATGCCGCTATCATGGAATGTCTATGGATTCCAAACGAACACTTGCCGGAAGAATTCCACGACGACCGTGAAGGTGGCAAGACACTCAAACGCCTGAATGAACAGGCTGACAAAGTGGAAGCGGCAAAGGCTGACATTCCAGCCCGTGAAAAGCCGGTCATCTTCTACGATACGCCTGAAGGTCGTGGAACGCCTGAACGTATGGCAATCCTGAATAAGTATCGTGATGCAGTTGCCAACGGTGACGAAATCCCATACGAAACCAATGAAGATAAACTATATAAAAATATGCAGGCTTTCGCCTCAGCAATGGAGCTAGATTTAGATGCGTAAGAAAAGCAAGAAGTTAATCATCAAGGCCGAAGATATTAAAGTATCAACAGGTCATCGCCAGCACTTCACTGGTACGGGAGCGTGGGACAATCGCCCGAAACGTCAACGCACTCGATCCGCACAAACTCGGGCAATCATGAAGGAGTACCAATAATGGTTACTGCAATTCTAAAAGCCGGTACGCCGGTTGAGTTCACCCTAACGGGTATCGCCGGAACGGTCAAGGCGATCAAAAATGACCACGTTCTCATTGAGAATGAAAAAGGGGAAACCGTAACCCCAAGCCTCGCCGATGTTCTGGTGATGATCAAGTCGGGCGCGCTCAAAGCGTAATCCTTTCGTTGTGCGGTGTCCCTGTCGGTTCACACCAAGACAGCCGGCAGGGACTACAACGAACCCCCTCTGTTGGGGGGTGCGGCCCCCGGCCCCCTTCCCCCCTATTGGTGGGGTAATTTATTTTGGGGTGTCCCATATCAACTACGTTGACAACTGTTGAAATGGCCTGCACCGCAGAAACTCTGGAAATTCCGCAAAATATATTAAAGTTTTCCTTGCGAATGAGCCGATCTATATTATAATGGAGGAGTAAGACGCAGCCCAGTCAAAGCCTCAGTAGCCCATGTGAGTCCGGTGAAATCGTCGTGACTGAAATAGCGGCATTGGGACAGCATCGGTAAGACGGTGTAGGGTACAGATGGTACGGCTTGCCATCCTGTTTGTCTTGCTCCCTCTGTGGAGGGGCATGTACTACCTTAACAAGGTTGACAATTGACAGGGATTGACTGCCAGCGAAAGTCAGCGAAAAAAACAGCCGGCAAATCCAAAAAAAATTAAAGTTCTGGCTTGCAAATGTCGATATAAATGATATACTTAAAGGGTAACAAGTTAGTAACAAGGAGAAAACGATGGGACTAGACCAATACGCAATGGCACGCAAAGGCGAGTCAAAGACCGACGAAGAAGGTTATGAATACTACGAGGACAGTATGGAATTGGCATACTGGCGAAAGCATCCTAACCTACAGGGATGGATGGAAAACCTCTGGCGTGTCAAAGGTAACGAAGGTGAGTTTAATTGTGTCGATTTAGAATTGACGCTTAACGACCTAGACAATCTTGAAAAGTCTCTGGACAATGAAGCGTTACCGGAAACCGTAGGATTCTTTTTCGGGGCAGACGCAGACGACCATTATGCAGAAGCAGACCGTGAATTTATCGTTCAGGCTCGTGCCGCAATCAAACAAGGATATAAAGTAATTTATTCCAGTTGGTGGTAAAAAATATTAAAGATACCACTTGCAAATGACGATAACTATAGTATAATCAAAGAGTAACATTTACTAACCACTACTAAGGAGAATCACATGAAGATTCAAAAAACCAACGCACTGAATGTTGAGTGCAACAACGAAGTTTACTTGAACACTTACGTTTCAAGTTGGTCTGGCAACGTCGAGATTAAATTCAACGGCTACGAGTCAGACGGTTCAGAGTACAAGCTGAATGTTCAGCTACCACTTGACAAGGCTCGTGCTTTGCTTAAGGAATTGACCACGGATCTGGAAAACTATGACAAGGAGCAGGCAGCAAAGGCTCAGCGTGAACTTGAAGAAGTTGATGCAGAGTAATAACCAAACACATTTTTTAATCGTAGTCTTAGCGTTCGCCTCTGGTCTGATAACTGGATTATTCAAATGGCTACGCGAACGGTAGGCTACACACTAACCACTTTTTTGAAGGAGCATTATTATGCCAAAAGTAACTACTAAAGAATTCGCCCGTGAGATTGACGCTCACCTTAACACCAAGAACCGCCAACGCAACCAGTGGGCACAGATTACTGACGCTCGCAGTGGGCAAGTCCTACACACCGGACAACCCTGCTACATTAAGCAGGTTGCCAAGAAGAAGTACAACACTGTGCTGAACTTCTAAGTGGTTGGGAGGAGTGCCACCCTGTGAGTCCGGTGAATCATCGCGATTGAAATAGCGGCATGGGTGGTATCTTTTCTTTCCCCTCTCTTGGGGGGTGAGGCCCCCGGCGGCCCCGCCACCCGTTGGGGGGGTAAAAATATTTCCGGTATTTTCTGATAATTCTTAAAGGTTCCCGCTTGCAAATGACGATATAGATAGTATACTGGTAGTATAACAATCACAACACACGGAGAAGCACAATGCTAAAATTCAGTAAAGCCAATGCCAAAACGCAAGCACTCGCCAACGATGCAGAACTAGCCGAGTACCTACAGGGCAATCGCAAAATATACTCGCTTGACCTGTTGTCGGGTTGGTCTTGTCCTCATGCTAAGGATTGTCTATCTAAGGCAGTAGTGCAGGATAATGGCAAGCGTAAAATCAAAGATGGTAAGGATACTCAATTCCGTTGTTTTTCAGCGTCGCAAGAAGTACAGTATACCAACGTATACAATTCACGCAAGCACAATTTTGACCTATTGCGTAACTTGCATTTTGAAGATATGGTTGAATTGATTAATGGTTCACTACCTAAAAATACTGGTATTGTTCGCATCCATGTTGCAGGTGACTTTTTCAGTCAACAATATCTAGACGCATGGTATATAGTTGCACTAAGGAATCCTAATATATTATTCTATGCTTATACTAAGTCCCTACGATTTTGGGTAGGTGGCGTGACTGAAATGCCTACACTACACAATTTTGTTTTAACCGCCTCATACGGTGGGCGTGACGACCATATGATTGACGAGTTCAATTTACGTTACGCTAAGGTTGTATTCAGTGAAGCGGAAGCGGCAGAACTAGGATTAGAGATTGACCACGACGATAGCCACGCGGCAAAGCCGTCACTACGGGATAAAAGTTTCGCCTTACTGATTCACGGCACTCAACCGGCAGGGTCAGAGGCATCAACAGCACTGAAAAAATTAAAGGGGAAAGGTTCATATTCTAGAAAAAAATTAAAGGTTTAGGCTTGACAATGCCGATAAATATTGTATAATAGAAGTGTTAACAGTAACTAGGATTTTGTTTTATGTTTGGAGGTCTGATTATGACTGCTTTTGAAATTGGAAAAGAGATTAGCTTCACTTACTTGAAGGGTGCTGAAAGCGGCATCAATGCTAAGGGTGTCCTGACTAAGGACTACTCAGCGCGAGCCGAGAATTATTCCGGCACGGTTGTCGATGTTCGAGACATCGAAGAACACCCTGTTTCCGATGCGACTCTACGCTACGGAAAAATTAAGGGCGAACGCTCTAACAAGTTGGTGACTGTTGAAAATGCTGACGGCGAAGCCAAAGCATTCTACAACGGACGCATGGTGAACGCCATGCAAGCCATCAAGTAGTTTTCCTTGTTGTTGTGGAGGTCGCCTATCCGTTGTGGTAGGCGGCCTTTTTTTATGCACTAAGAACCCCCTCCGATGGGGGGTTGGGCCCCCGGCCCCCTCGCCCCCCGAATTGGGGGTAAAAAAAAGTTAAAGTTTTCCCTTGCAAATGGTCGATAAGTATAGTATACTTAAAGGGTATCAACCACTACAAGGAGATTTCTATGATCGACAAAACCCGTCGCGTGTCTGTTTACTTCAACCTGCACAAAAAAATCTGGAGCGTCCGTCAATCTGGATCGCCCGTTGAGCATCACACCGAAGTGTGTCTAAAGGATGTGCGTTACCTAGTCCAACCGGCAGGACGTGCAAAGGTACTTAAAGAGAAACGCAAAAACGTCCACGCCTTTCTGACTGGCTATCTGGTTGACCGTGTACCAGTTCCGGCAATGAGTTTCGATGTAATATATAATCCATACAAGTACAGCACATTTGTGTCTGCTGATGATCGTGACCCACAAGAGTGGTCAGAGTACGCCTATCTATCATGCGGCGAAGGCTGGAAGTACGTCGAGGCGATATTTACTAACGAGTATTTTAATAGCGATTTACTTCAAGTTCCGGCTTGAAAATGCCGATATATATGTTATACTAAAGTATTAAGTTTCTTGTTTTATGGGAGTTCTGATATGAACCACTACACTAAATTACAGATGACCGCCGATAAGAATGAAGGTTCCTTTGTTCGTAACTTGCAAGGTCAAACTGGAACAGGTTTCCATAAGGGTACGCATGTGCATAAAGATTGGTGGGCGACTACCATCTCATATGATGACGCTATGGAAAATTTACAACGGTCTGCTCAAGACCGTGAGGATTTAATGGCACCCGTTAAGTCTATCGAGGCTACTGTCAACGACGATGGCAATTTTGTTTTCAATGTCGATGACCGTGAATTCGAGCCGACTGACTGGGCGTTGCAACAATTCTCTATTCGTGCCGCTGTCCCTAGTTCAACAGTTATTTCAAAACTGCGTGAACAGGATGACTACGATTCTGCGGATGCCGAAGTTATGGCAATGCTTGCTAATAATGCTTTGCGTCGTCTTGACCCTGAAAAGAAGTATCGACTTCGCACCTATACCGATGGCACCTGTCGAGCGTTCGTTACTGACCGATACGCACCGATTGATAACCGTTGGTACTTGGAACAGCTGAAACAGAATCTGCCCGAAGGCCGACTGTCTCACTGGCGAGGTGACGAGGATACTATCTATGGTAATATCCTTCTGCCTGATACCATTATTGACTATGGTCAATCTGACGATTCCGACTATGGCGGTATGATGTCTATCGGTAATTGTGAAATCGGTAAACGCCGTATTTCTCAAACGCCTAGCCTATTCCGTTCTATCTGTTTGAATGGTTGCATTTGGGGTCAGGTTTCTGGCAAGCAAATCAAGAAGCGTCACATTGGGACGATTGACTTGGTTGAACTTGGTGGTCTTATCTCTGAAAATATCAACGAGCAATTACCGCTTCTGCCTATGGGCGTTCGCAAGTTGCTTGAGCTTCAAGAGATGAAAGTTTCTGACGTTCGC
>LULN01000386.1_pt1 | contig 12364 bp, 18 predicted proteins | sample 728131 | NCBI WGS metagenome assembly LULN01 (sample SAMN03860288, study PRJNA289734) | marine metagenome | biome: seawater column; feature: ocean; material: water; isolation source: Red Sea water column Station 149 - depth 100m | place: Saudi Arabia: Red Sea | collected 2011-10-15 | depth 100 m
AAGGTATTACCTCCAGTTGCTTTAAAATTATGTGTGCCTTCAAGAAGTTCTTTCTTAAAAGAAGTACACATCGCTTGTGTTATAGCCATTATAGCCTCCTAATAATTTCTGCAAGGTCTTTATGTCCTTGCGCTTCTAATTGATTGCCTATTGTACACATGTGATTTTTAATCGCTTCACGCATGTAAAAAGCAATAATAATTTGACACGAATTTCTGAAGGCATGGGCTTGCGCTTTTATAGGCTCCGGCGCTGTGTCGCTCACCGAAACTAATTTATTAGTAGCCATTTCAGCAACTTCTTCTACTGTATGGCCTCTACCATGTGTTGTTTTTACTCCAAGGTTTCCTATGGAGATTTTAAACGAATCAGTTTCCATTAATATTTCTCTGGTTCTGGTGGACCAATGTCTTGTCTTCCCGAAAGTCCTGTAAGTGGTTTTTCTTCTAAAACTTCCGAAACTTTTCCAACAACTAATTCACCTTTGTCTAAATATACCACAGGTGGATCATCAAGCCTATGGTATCCATATAATTTTTCTTGTATAGATACGTTTGTGTCTAGTAGTGAAGAAGACGGCGCAATCGCAACATCTATTCCTTCTTGAATACATTTAGATAACCAAAACTCGCAACACGCTCGTCCCATTTCTCCAAAATGCACATTGGTTTTGTATGTAAAATCTGCGCCAAACATATTGATAGATCCTACTTCTTGATACAACGCATAAGCAATGGCGTATGCAATTGAGTTGTTAAAATAAGCACAACCTGTTTTTTGAATAACTTCTTGCAGAGGATATAAAACAATTCCAAGAACACGGTTGTCTTCTACGCAAGAATAAATTGGAATATCGAGTTTTGGCAGTGTTTTGCGCATTATTTCTGTTTGAGGACCAGCGTCGTTTGTGTCAAAAAAACGAGTAGCTGGGTCCATAACAAAAGCTCTGTCTGGGGTTATAACTGCGCACATTGAACCTATTGTCCAAACTTCATCGTATTCTTGACTATGGCTGATGGACAAATGATAATCTAGTTGACTTCTGCCCATAGCAACTATGGCAATTTTCTTGCCTTTAAGTTTGTTTTCTAACATCTATTGAGGTGAAGCAGAAACAAAACCTCTTTGTCTATCAAATCGGTTTTCGTCTCTCGTAGATCTTCCTTCCATTAAATTACTAAGTCTAACTAAATTTTCTTGAAAACGAGCCTCAAACATATTTGTCTCGTTTAAGTCTTGTTTTAAAAACACGCTTGCTTCCACTAACGTTCCATACAACAGTAAATCGGGAGCATTTTTTGAAACCCAAGTTGTACCACTGTCCCCTGCCGCAGTTAATGAATCTGGTTGATATAGATAATGCAGTTCAAAAGTTAAATTAGCGTTTGGTGTTGGCGCTAAAATAAATGTGTCATCATCAAACTGTCCGTAATATTTAGGTGATCCTGTGGTAGCCGCTGTAGTTGTATAGTTGCGTATGAAACTAGGGTGCTTTAACAATAGATAAGTGTAATTATTACTACTATCTAAAACAGCCAAACTTAAAGGAGAAATAAAATCCGTTGGTGCAGACAAATATTGATTTCCAGAAGCAGCTGTACCTGTTACATTTTTACGAAAAACATTCAGCTCAATAGTGTTAAAAATTCTATTTTCCGCTTGTTGTATAAACGTATCCAACGTGTTTACAAAAGTGGTTTCAGAACTATCTACATAATTCTGTACCGCTGTTTTTAATCCACTGTATGTAAAACTCATGTTGTAGGTCCTGCTGTTGCTTTAGAGCCACCACCGCTAACACTACCAGTAGTAGCCGTTCCTGTTGAAGTAAACTTATAATTATTATCGTCTACAACTGTTATTGTATATCCATCTGAAGCTTCAAGTACAGTTGTTGTTATGCCATCAAAAGCTTTTGTGTTACGAAACCTAACCGTGTCTCCTGTAGTTCTGTTGTGTTTAAACTCTGTAACTTGAATTTCAGCGTTTGCTCCAGAAGTTAATGTTTTAAATGGATCTAAAGGCAAAAGAGCTTGCGCTGGTCCTACTGAAACAAAACCGCCTCCGCCTCTAATAGCACTAGTTGCTGTGCCAGAAGAAACACCAAAACTGTATGTGTCTGTGTTTATAACCGTAATTGAGTATGCGTCAGGATCTTCTAAAACAGACGCAGAGAGTCCAGCAAAAGATTCAGTTCCTCTAAACCTAACTTTATCACCAGTTGTTCTTCCATGATCGTCTTCAAAAACAGTTACTACTGCGCTAGAAGCCGTAGACAAGAAAGGGTTACTTACTAACAAAGCTTCCGCAACAGGTTCTGTTCTGTCTGGTCTAGGGTTTCTTAACGCTTGTGGATCTGTGGCTATATGCGGTGGATCTAGTTGTGGGTGTTTCGTGTCAAACTGATCGTAACCAACACGAAGACCGTTCCACTGCGTTTTCATGTCTTTTAGTCTATATCTTTGACCAGAAATATCGCAGATTCCCCACGCATACTTACCAGCAGAAAAAGCCATTATATAACTGTCCTAGACGGAAGAAAATGAGAACTTACAGAATCAATGTCCTCAAAGGCTGCTCTATCAAACTCCTCGTCGTAAATTTGTTTTAACAACTGTACTCTATCTGGCGCTCTTTTTATTGCTATGTAATACGCTAAACCAGCGGCCATGCACGGAAGAAAACGAAAAACTGTTTCCATAGTGTTTGTATAGTCCCCTACGTCTTGCATCCTTGTTAGTGCGTAATAATAAACTACGTCTGTAGAGTTTTCTGGTGTTGGGTATAAATGTATTCTAGGTGTTATGTGTCTTTCTAAGAAAAACTGAGTTGGTCTAGCTTTATCCGCTTTTTCTGGTGTGTACAAAAAATCAGATCTGCTTATACGCTCAAGTTGAAAATCTGTGTTGTCTCTTTGAATGACAGCCGATGTTATGTCTATAACATCAGTACCTAGGTCTACATAGTTTGTGCCTTCAGTAACTGTAAAATTTTTCTGCTCAATTAACCACTGATTAAGGCCTCTGTTTGCCCATTCAGCAATCATAAGATTCAACGAACGACGTGCGGTTTCTAAATCGTACCCAGTACGAAGTTCGATTCCGCAACGTTCGTATGCTTCTTCAATAATTTCATCAACACTCAGATCGAATGCTGTAGTCCCTGAAGTCGCCATGATTAAGGCCTACGGTCTTTCTTCTTGTATGAACCTACTTTACCGCCATACTTGTAACCTGGAATTTTACCGCCACCCATGTAGCCTTTAGTTCCATAATCACCGCGAGCGGTCTTGGTTTCGCCTCTCATGTGTCTTTTTCTTTCATTCATTCCTGGCATGATTTACCTCTAATTATTAGGTGCTTCATAATATTTTATGAACTCGCACCAAACTGTGTACTCGTTTCCAGCATCGGAAGTTGATGGAATAACGAAAAGAACGTCTCCACTGTATCCCGTCGCTTCTGTGTTGACCAACCCTCCAATAGAACTAAAGTCAAACATATTGTCATAAGAAAGCGTTAAAAAAGTAACGTTAGTGTCTGCATCCCAATCTAGGGAAGCAGGAGCATCTGTTCCTCCGCCTACTGTGTACCAGATTTTATTCAATGCAACGTGAGCGCAAGATTTTCCGTTGTTTTTTGTCAATGCTGAAACATCGACCAACGTTGTGCTACTTGCGCTTCCGTCTGATAAAACTGAACAATAAACAATTAGTTTCTTGTCATAGTCATATTGAATGGTAGGGCCTGTGACTGTATTAGCCATAGTTTACCTCCTTATGCGTCAGCGAATGGAGTAACTAGAGTACCTGAACCAAGTATGATTCCTTCCACCGCATATTTAGCAGAAGCCATTGCAGTTACTTTTACAATACTACCAGCAAGTCCACCTTTAGTACTTCCGTTCATAGTGATGACATCGTTGCTCGCACCAGAAATAAAAGTTTTACCTGTTGCATCATCTACACCAGTATATAGACCACCAACGAACTTATCTGTTCCATCAGTTAAGATGTCCATATCTGTTGCTGCTGTAACAACTATAAACGTAAAAGTAGCGCCTAGGTTATTGGTTTGGTTTGGATCGTCGTCACTGCCTGGAGCAGTTGCAACAATAGAAGGTAAAGTAAACTTACCGTCTGCGTCATTGGTTATTAATACTTTGCCTGCGTGTGCCGCAACGGTCAAAGTTGTGTCAGCAGTTAGACTAACTACGTTAGCGTTTCCTGCCGAAATAAATCCAGCCAGTGATTGTACTGGTCCTGAAAAGGTTGATTTAGCCATAATTTTCCTCCTGAGAAAAAAATAAGTCCTACCGTCTTGGCTTGTCTGCTAGGTCAGTCTGTAGGACAAGTTAACCCTAGTACATTACATACTACTTGGAAAGATGGGAAAAAGGAAGAGAAAGTGTGCCGGGTTGAGTAAGAAACCCCCGGCGGGGTTCCATATTTGGTTATGCTCCAGGGCTTCCGAATACTGCTCTTGGATCACTCCATCCAAAAGAGTATCTTTCTCTAGCCTTATAGCGCACGTTACCAGTGTCAAAATCAGCTTCCATTGAAGTTCTGATTGGTGAACGGTTAAACATTTTGAAACCGTTTGGACAATCAGTCTTAATGAAGAAAGCATCTGTGTCGGTAAGATAATGGTTTACAACGTAACCTTCAGGCATCATGCCCATGTTTTTCATTGCATTAATATCATTATCAGATGTACCAACTCTGCCAGGGCTGTTCAAGATTCTGTCAGCAGTGAACTGTAGTTCTTTAGGAATAATTAGTTTCATTCCTTGAAGAGCTACTTTCAAACCACGCTCGTCAGTAAATGCTGCGATGTCGATTAGAGACTGTTCAAGTGAAGTTTCACTTAGGTCAGCTGCGGTAGAAAGCTCATTACGCAAATTAGCACCGCCCACAGTTGGGTGGTCTGTTGCGCAAAGTTCTTTACCGTCGCCGCCTACATAACTTGAGTTGAACGCTCTATTCAAGACAGATGCAGATTTTACTTGTTTCGTGTTAGCCATACTACGAGCTAGTGCTCTAGTATATCTTGCAGATAGTCTGTCATACAGATTATCTTCCACTGCTTCTTCAGTAATTGAGAAAGCCAAAGCAATCGTTTCGTGAGTATACCTTGATGTAAACGCTTCTTGCGCTTGGTCAAATGCAACTCCTGCTCCTTCTGATTTAACAGGCGCGCTATCAAAGCCAGTCAACATCACTTCTTCTTCAAAAGCACGATCACTTGACTCTACGTCATAAATTTCTTCATGTTCGTTGTCATATCTGTCGTACTCTAGTCCGAATAGTGCGTTAAGACCAGGAAGCAATTCTTTTACCAATTGTGCTCTACTAATTGCCATTTAAATTACTCCTTACGTTCCTGCAACAGGACCTCTATAAGCGTGCTCATTGATTATTACAACCAAGTTTGCATTGTCCGCTGTGAGATCTCCGTTATTATCATCTTGAACAACACCAACGATTTTAAGTTGTAGTCCTTGCGTTGTTGCTATAGTGCTAGAGTCGAGTTCACGAGTGGAAACACCAGTAGTCGTTGAACCACCAATACCGTCAGTATCAGCATTTCTACCGATACATGTTACAGCCGAAGCACCGTCCGCTTGTACAAGAAACATCTGATTTGGGTCGTCATAGATATATGCTTCTATGTCTCCGCTTCCGAGTGCCGTTGTACTAGCTGGATAGTAATTCGAGAAGGTAGGCTCACCGCTTGAGTTCACATAGTAACAGTGTGAAAACACACCGACTAAATTAGCTGAAGAAGCTGCTGCTCTTTCAATATATCCGCCATTGAAAATAACCAAGTCACCTTGAAAGATGCTTGTGCCATAACCAGATGGGTTAATATTGTATTTATTAGCTTCTTGTACAGCTGAACCAACATTAAGGCCTTTATAAGGTCTTAGACCAAAAGCCTTGTCTACGTTTGCCATGTTAAACTTTTCCTCTATTCAAGAATTATTATTAAAAACCCTTAGTTCTGTGAAGAACCTTGAGTTCCGCCAATTGTTACGCGAGATTGCCTATTAGGTTTACTAATTGACATGCTAGGATGTGCTCCATCTTTCATCAAATCATTGTCTACTGCGTCCATTTGTCCCTCTGCCTTTGCTGTAAAGTAAGCGGTCCTTTCTTGGACGGTTTCGATTGGGATTCGACAAAGAATCAATCCGCCAACACCTATGACTCCTTGAAATTTACCTTCATCAACGATTGGTGCATCAAAATCAGGATATTCGTCTGCTCTCACAGGCTCCCATCCTTCTCGAAGTCTAGCCATAACATTCTTACGATCATCATAACCTCTAACTTCCATTCTGATCCAACGGTGAACGTATCCTTCAGGAGGATTCGGTGCATCCAAAGCGGATGGTGGTGCCCAAGGTTTTCTCGCTTCTTGTTTCTCGCGAGTTTGGGCTTCGCGTGGTTCGCGTACTCATTTAAAGGCACACCCAATTTTTTTGCTATTGCTACCTGTGAAGGTGTGAGTCTCACAGACTTGCGCCCACTTTTAGCGCTGCGTTTAGCTGGCGCTACCGCTTGAGCGGGACGGCTTTGCTGAGACGTTTCTCCAAATTTATGGGGAAACTCATCTCGAATCCGTTTATCTATCTCACTATAATACTCATCGCTTGTCGCGTCAAACCCTTCGTTCAACAAATCCTCGTGAATGGCGAAAGAAGTCATGGTCATTGCACGATCATCACCAAACCAAGCGTTGTCTTCTGCCCAAGCTTCTGCTCTGGGATCGGGTTTCATAGGAGCCTGCTCTTGTTGCTCTTGTTGTACAAAATCTTGTTGTTCTTGTACAGGTTGTTGGGTTCTTCTTTGGTTAAGTGCTTGTACGCGTTGAGCCTCTACCGCTAAAGATGCCAATTTTTGTTGCGCTTGTACTTGCGCATCTATGTTTTGTTCTTCGTTCGCTTTTTGTAATAGTGTTTTTGTTGCTTCTGTTTCTGCTGTGATTCTGTTTGCTTCAGAAAGAATGTAGTTTCCGTCTATGTTTTGTTTTTGTTGTTTAAGTGTCGCGTTTTCTTTATGCACATTTTGAGCATATTTAGTCGCTGCTTCTTCTCTACGTTCTGCTTCGCGCAGTTTTGCGGTCAGCTTGTTAATTCTTTTCTTTACGCTTTTACTGTATTCTTCGTGCTCGTCTTCTACTTTTTCTTCTACTTTTTCTTCAGGCATTGCCTCTAAAATATTTTCTTTTACAGGCTGTGCTTCAAAATTTGCGTCTTGGTTTTCGTCTATTTCAACGTCTACTTCAGGGCCTGTATCGTCAATCTGTACAAGCTCTTCCGCAGGATTTAAGTTTAGTTTATGCTCTGGCATGATTTTTTCCTCATGTTAAAATTGATGCAGAATTGCTTCTGGGTTAGGTACTCTTGCAATGATTTCGTCGTCATTGAGTATTTTTATTTCACCGCCCTCGATTTGAAAACGAGATCCTGCGTAACGACCAAACATTACCCAATCTCCCTCCTCGCACCAAGGACCAGTTGAAAATCTTTCTCCGCTATAGGCCAAAGGACCTACTTTTAGAACATAGCCTAAGACAGTAGCTAGTGATTGTCTTCCAAGTGTTTCGTCGGTAAGCTCAATTCCGCCCTTTGTTTTTCTTTGGCCCCTAAAAGGAAGAATCATTATTCTCCATCCTGTTGGTTCTGGAAGACTTTCCAATAAATCTTCACCAACTTTGGTTGGATCCAACTTAATGCCTTCGTCATATACTTTTTCTAAGGGTGTTTTTTCGGACTCTTCTGTAGCCCATTTTTGCTCTAGCGCTGTTTTAGCCATTATTCTATATCCTGGTTTTTTAGAATGGTTCTAATTTCTTCGCGAATGAAGTTTAGCGCTTCGATTTGGCCGACCAGATTACGATAATGTGACCAATCTTTTGTTTCACCATTGGCCATCATTTCTTGTATCTGCTGCTCTTTTTTCCCAATTGCGCGCTGCACAGCTGTCGCGAACTCTAAAATATCTATTTCTAGCTCCTATTACCCACCATATATAGGGTTGTAAATTCCGTACCCATCAGGGACTGGAATAGTTGTTATTCCTCCCATGTTGGGTACTCCAGATGGTCCGTATGGGTCTGATTGATACTGACCACTTAAATAAGGATTGTATCCCATTCTACTTCCGGGAACCATATAATTTTGTGTCATTTCTTTTTCTTGAGCTGCTCTTGTTGCCGCTTGTTCTTGTTGTTGCGCTTGCATATCGGCAATCATTTGTTGCATTTGTTCCATGGTCATACCTTGAACAGGTGTGGATTCTGGTGCTGGCGTCGTTTCTGTTGATGATGTTGGATCAGGAATAGGATCTATTCCAACAGGTAGCTCTGGTTGCATATCAGGCTTAGGAGCCATGCTCATAGGCAATTCACCAGAAAGAATTTTTTCTTTAAGCTCTGCATTTGTTAATGGTGGTTCGGGTGGTGGTGCAATTTCATCTAAAGATACAGTTCCTGAAACATTCCCAAAAGGTTGATTGTTAAGAACCTCTCCTGTTATAGGATCTTGTTCGCTGTGTCTAAGAACAAAAGGATTGCCTTCAGCATCAACTAGAGACATGGGAGGTAATAAGTCTTTGGGTTCTGCGCCAGGAAATATTCCGTACATAGGATCGTTGGGATCGGTAGGATCAACAGGAATACGCTCCTCTTCAGGTTGAGGCATTATGTCACTTAAATCTATTACTGTTCCATCAGGAAGTTTAACTTCTGTTTGTGGTGGTGTCTCGATAATAGGAGGCATTGTTATAGTAGGTGGAATAACTGGTGGTTGCACAGGCTGTTGTGTTCCTTTTGGAAGAGCGTCCACAACTTTTTGTATGTCTGGGTCTTCTATAGCAATTGGAGGTACCGACATTGGAGAAGGCACTGGTGCTACAGGCATAGATGGCATTGTTCTTGTGTCTGTGATCGGACCCACAGGTTCTGGAATCCGCACGGGTAGGTCTCTAGCTTTCGGAGTTTGTCTTCCTGGAAAACTAGGTCCTGATATAACTTGTTCAATTTCTTTTTCGATACTTGGTGGACGTTTTTGTTCAATGCTTGGTGGTCTTTCTTCTATTTGTCTATTCCCTAATGGATCTCCAGTGCCATCAAAATCTTTTGCTTCAAGTCTTGAAATAATGTCTCCAAGCATAGCAGCTAACGCTGGATTGGCAGCTACTTGTTCTTTTAGTTTTGGTAGATCGGAATATTTGTATACCATGTCCGTTAATTATTCACCATAAACTCACCGATCTGTGTAATTCCTCCTGTATTAGGTCGTCTTGCCACTGTCTTTTTCCATGTCTTTAGCTATGCGTTCTCTTTCTACATTCGCTTTTAGTGCTGCGATGTCTTCTTGAGATTTAATTTTTTCTTCTTCAGCTTGGTCTTTCTGCACAAGTTTTGCTGTTTCAAGTTCTAGTTTCTTCTCAGCAATTTCTTTGTCGTCTTGATTTTCTTGCGATCTTATCTGAAGCTCTTGTTGTTTTAATTGTACCACTCCGTCATCAGGTGGTGTCAAGATTTCTTCAAGAGAAGGCATGATTGTTTCCATAAGCTCCAGCTCTATGTTTGCTTTAAGCGCCTCTTTCTGTGGATTAGGTGGAGGTGGTTGCTGTGGCATACCTGGTTGCTGTGGCATAGGTTGTTCAGGCATTTGCTGGTCGGCAACTTTCTGTGCTTCTAATGATATGTGTTGAAAGATATGTGACACCAAAGATGGAACCGTTGCTGGATTCATCATGGCCACAGGACTTTCTAATAAGGTTAGGTGCGCCTCAATATGCGTCATGTGTTCCTGTTCAGGGAACGCTGTCGCTGGAGCACCCATAAGGGCTGCACCGTTTTCTGACGCTGGGTCCACAGGAGCGGGAGGTGGAGGATCAGGCAGTAACAGTGCTTCAATGTTTTCTGTTCCTAACGCTTCATACATTCTGCGATAGGATTCTTTAATGTTGTGTATTTCTGGATTGCTTTGCACCAATTGTAGTTCTTGTTGCGCAAGTGAAATCCTTTGGCTCATTGAGAAGAAATTAGGATCAGAAACAGGAACAACATCAACGCGGTCATCGAAGTCTTGCTGTTTAATCATCTGATTTCCGCCAGCAACAAGATACGGATATTCTGGTGGTAGATACTGAGCAAACAATCTTGCTAGTATTTTAAATTCTGTTTTCTGCGCATAATGCAATCGTTTGTGTACTGCCGACATGACACGAGTGCCTTGCTCTAATAAAGCCATGGTTGTGCCGACTGGTAGTTCTTGATTGCCTTCGCCGATTTGCAGGTTTGCTAAAGAAGCAAAACGTTGTCCCGCTTCAACACAAGTTCCCATTAGTGCGAGCAATGTTTGCGATGGTTCTTTATATGGTAGTGGTACTAAAGAATCTCGAAGCGCGCCTCCTGGTGCATCGACATCGCGAAACTCTCCAGGCTCTAGTGGAGTCTCGTCGTCTCGGATTCTAAGACCTCTTGCTTTAAACCCAGCAGGAAGGTTTGACAAAGTTCCTGCATCTATTAATTGTCTAAGCGCCGCAGTTGCAGTTTTAGACAAACCACCAATCATGTGAATGAGTCCGAATCCGTAGAAACCCAATCCTGGAAGGAACTTGTAATGAACAAAATACTGAGTCTTTCTTTTTAGAGGATCGTTTGGATCGTAGTTTCTACGGATGGACAAAACTTTGTTTGATGTTCTATCAACAGTAATTATATAAGGAATGTGCATACCGTCGGGATCTTCAAATCCTGGTATGTCCATGGACACATGAAACTCCAAGAGTTCATACATCATTTCTGTTGCACCGCTAGCGGACACACCTTCGAGATCATCCACTTTGTCTTGTGGCTTGCTTTCTACATTTGTCTCGGACGGTTCAATTGGTATGTCTCTGTAAAATCCTGCGAGTTGTTGCGCACGGATTTCGTTGTATGTCATTTTGACAATGTGTGTTACGCGTTCGCAAGTCTCAATGTCGCTTGCTGTGTACGGAACAACTAAATCTTCTGTTGGTACAAAGGTGCTGACCGCTCTTTGTTTGCTTGGATCAAAATAAACTTTCTTAAATGCAGAGCCTGCAAGGGGTAAATAGAACAATAATTGGTCCATTTCAGGGGTATATTCCTGCATTTCGGTGGTTATTTGGTAATTCATGTATTCCTGAACGCGCTCCGCTTGCGCCTCAATTTCGGGTGTTTCCATGCCCATTACCTGTGTTTTTACGGGTCCTTTTGAGGGTAAAAGCTCTTTAAACGCTTGTGCTTGGAATTGAGTAACCGATTCTGCAAGGAGGGGGTGGGTGACACCGCTTGCGCCAGGAAACGGACGGTCCCGATCTTCGTATTTAAAACCGAGTAGGTCTAGTCCTTCGACATAAGTTTGTTCCCATTCGCCACGACTTGCATGATCTTCGTCAAAGTCGCCGACTAGATCATTGGCAATCAGTCCTAGTTCGCCTTCTTCTAAATAATCTGCTAGGTTTGCGTCAAATGGAATTTGATCCATGAAGTCCATTTCCATTTCTTCTGGACTAAAATCTATTTCCGCTGTTCCGTCTTCTGCAAACATGACCGAAGCACCTTGGTCCATGGACATTGGTTCTTCGATCTCTACTGTTTCGCCTGCTTCGACGTCTAAGTCAATAAGATCAGAGATCCGATCTATGTTTGTCGGCTTGTTGTCGCCTATTGCCATTAGTTAGTCCTTCCAAATTCTCTGGGCAAAGGTTGTAAATAATCCATTAGAAACTCGGCTGTTTGTTCTCCAAAACTAGGTTCTTCTGGAATCATTGTTGCTTCTGCCATTTTAGCCAACGCTCCTGTTGTACCAAGCATTGAGGCTTGTTTAATTATATCATTAACATATTTTCTTGTAGCTTCTCTTTCATCAAGGTTTTTTGAAGCGTTGCTTTTACGAAGAAGTTTAACCAATTTTCGTGCTTGTAGTTTTGCAGTGTTGTCGTTTATGTTTGGGTTTACTTTTTTAAGAGCGTTTTTAAGGTTTAATACCAACAATTGTTGTGTCTCAGTAAGGTCGTCCCATCTTTGTTTTTTAGATGGGTAACGGTTAATAGAACCAAATTTTAGTGTTTCGTCTCCGTAAGTTCCAGCAATTCTGGATGCTTTTCCTTTTTCCATTATAGAGCGAACTCTTTCGTTCTTTTTAGCCAAAGACCCAATACCTTGTGCCAACTTAATTGGACTAAACATTAGTTAGTCCCTTGGTTTGCCCATAGATCTTGGAAGCGGCTGTAAATAATCCATTAGAAACTCAGCTGTTTGTTCTCCAAAACTGGGTTCTTCGTAAATTGTTTGATCGTTCACCAAACCCATCTGGGTTG
>LULN01000438.1_pt1 | contig 12348 bp, 28 predicted proteins | sample 728131 | NCBI WGS metagenome assembly LULN01 (sample SAMN03860288, study PRJNA289734) | marine metagenome | biome: seawater column; feature: ocean; material: water; isolation source: Red Sea water column Station 149 - depth 100m | place: Saudi Arabia: Red Sea | collected 2011-10-15 | depth 100 m
GAAGAACCCGGCGCGCCGGGAGCCTATGGCGGCGCGGGCAGCAAGGACGGGACGATTCCGGGCCGGATGTGGATCAATCTGAGGACCACCGACCTGCACCGCAAATACGATCTGGCCGACCTGACCTATCACGAGACCATTCCCGGCCATGTCTGGGAGGGGGAATATTCCAACCGCCTGCCGCTGATCCGCTCGATCCTGGCCTTCAACGCCTTTTCCGAAGGCTGGGCCCTGTATGGCGAACAGATCGCGGACGAACTGGGCGCCTATGACGATTTCAAGGTCGGGCGATTGGGCTATCTTCAGAGCCTCGCCTTCCGTGCCTGCCGGATGGTGGTCGACACCGGCCTTCACCACAAACGCTGGAGCCGCGATCGGGCGCGTCGGTTCTTCGTCGAGGAAAACGGCTCGAAATACGACGAGGTGGTAAGCGAGGTGGACCGCTATTGCAGTTGGCCCGGTCAGGCCACGGGCTACAAGCTGGGCCATAGCGAGATCGTAAGGCAGCGCGGTCGAGCCGAAACGGCCCTGGGCGATGCTTACGACTTCAAGGCGTTCAACGATGCCGTCGTGCTCGGCGGGAATGCGCCGCTCGACGTGATGGCGAAGAACGTGGACCGCTACATCGCGCGGGCGCGAAGTTAGGCGGCTTCGGGCGCCGTATTGGCGAGCGCTGCGGCCTCTTCGGCCAGGCGCTTCGCTTCGCGTTCGACCAGGGCCCGTTCGCGGTCGATCTTCACCTTGCGCGCCTGTTCGGCAAGGCCGCGACAGGTCTTTTCCGCACGCAGGCTGCGCTGGCGTACATTTTCCAGCGTCGCATCGCGCGCCTCCTTGGCGGCTTCGCGGGCGCGGCTGTCATAGAATTCGAATGTCTGGCTCATCGGCTTTGTCCTTCGGTGCACGCGCGCGAAATAGAGGCGGGAAACGGTTTCGACTTCGAAATTGAGGCGCTGGTCCTTGTCGAGCGTCTGCATGCCCGCCGCCTGAACGGCGGAGATGTGGACGAAGCTGTCATCCGAACCATCGTCGGGCTGGATTCATTGCTCGTACTCACGTAATCAAAATAGACAGCAATGGTTACGTGCACAAAGAGGTGACGGTAAAGTTACTTACACACCTTGGTTGGAATGAAACAAGACGAGACAGGAATATTTAAAACAGAACTTGTAACAGGAGATTGTCCTGAATGTAATTGTAAAAGTATGTTAGTTAAAGTTTATGACAACATATATAGATGTGTTAACTGTGGTGAAGATATAGAACAAAAAGTTAATGGTGTAATAAAATATATGAAAGTAGACAGTGATACTAAAATGGCTTTAAGAGAGTTTATGGATGGCTAAAAAGAAAGCCTTATTTGGGCCATCTAACTATCACAAGAGAACACCAAAGAAAAGACCAGGAAGGATAAGAAAGAAATATGGACCAAGAGCAACAAAGCGTAAGAAGTATCGTGGCCAGGGGCGTTAATGCTTTGGAATATAATTATATTCTTCTTTTTTGTTGATATAGTTTTATTTTTAATTATTCTTATTGCTTCGATAATGACAATATTATGAAACCCATAATGATTACATTAATGTATCTAACATTTGGTGGAGACATCAAGTTAGATTCTTTTGAAATAAATGCTTCTTGTTCTAGTTGGTTTCATACTAACGTAAAAATAGAAGAAAATAAAAAACGAACATTATTTACTAGTCACGTTTATCATACATACAAAGGGAAAAAAGTTATAGGTTATATTTGTGGAGGTGATGAACCTCAATAAACTTCAGGTTGTATTTACTTGACGACAAGTAAAAGTTACATATGTTTTATTAGAATTAATATAGTTATCACCTAAGAGATCAATAGTACCCATAGTATTTATAGTGCCTTGTCTAGAACATTCAGACCAAGTATCATGGTAATCCATAGTAACTTCTGGCATACAATTACCATACAAACCAGAACATATTTTCATTACTAATAAATATTTTATCATTGACAATCCCACAAAAATAGTCCTATATAATGACTTAAAACAGAAAAGGAAAGAAATGACTGATATATCAAAATATAGAAACGTGTCTTTACCACATCAAGTTTATAACAATTTGATTAAGATATCAAAAGTTAAAGTTGATGGAGCGACATTGTCGATCAGTAAGACGATAGAAATTCTTACTAACGTAGAGATGAAGAAACTAAACGGAAAAGTGAAAGGAAATAAATAATGTACAAAGTGTCAGAAGAAGATAGAAAAGAGTTCTTAAACTATTTAGCAAAGAAACCTTACATAGAGGTTGCTGGATTAGTGGCAAGAATTGCTGGATGGCAGAAAGCAGAAGAACCTAAGCAAAATAAAGATGACAAGATCAAAAAAAATCTGTCCTAGATGCATGGGAAATGGGTACATAAGGATACCTAATGAATCTGTTGAAGTGCGAAAACAAGTTGTTGCACAGTGTACGATGTGTGATAGTCAAGGAGAAACTTATTATGAAGAGCCTAACTTTGATTATAGTGGCATTAATGCTGACAAGTTGCAGTGAGTTAATGATTGTTGGTGGTTTAGGTGGCACGGTAATATCACAAAGCCCTGCGGTAAAAGCCTACAACGGCATTGATGTAATAACTATTGGACAAACAGAAAAAAGTATAAAACAACACGCTTATGAAAGGATAAAACATGAAACAAAAAAGCTTAAGCCAAATGAATAGAGAAAGAAAACTAAAACCTATGACACTAAAAGAAGAGTATAGAAATGCAGATGTTCCTATGCCTAACGATTTATTAAACACCTCGAATACTGAAGAGTTTAAATATGACAAAAGTGTTTTTGAAGATGAAACTGTTGGCAACGATTACAAAAGTGGTGGTGCATATAAAGCTATGATGAAATTGTTTGCTGATAATTTAGATGATGAAAAGTTTGTTGAACATTGTAAAAATTTTTTTAAAGGAAAAAATAATGATGACAAATAAAGACTGTAAGGATTTTGAGGAAACTATGAGAAAAATAAATCCAAAAGGCCCTAACGATCTTGAAGAACAAATCCGTGTCTTACAATTTAGAAACGAAAAACTACATTTACATAATCAAAAAATAGAACAACAGATTATAGAACTAAGAGAGGATAACAAACGTCTTGCTAAACAAGTAGATGATCAAATTAAACAGTTTAGAAACAAAGGGGTGATGTGATCACCATACCTGACGCCATAGATAGTTTAAAAAGAAAATATAAAAGATTTATTGATGTGCCTATATCTTGGGTAGAGACAATTGGTAGTAAGATGAATGTTTGGGCCTGGAATAAACGTTGGAAAAACAGGGAGCAAGGGACAGGGTACAGGGATGAAAGATAGTGAGATAGCTTATCTCGCTGGTTTATTTGATGGAGAAGGATCCGTTATGTACAAACAATATTTAGAAAAAAGAAAGAATAGACCTAATCCTATGTTCTGTTGGCGTATAAGATTAGATGTGGCTATGACAGATAAAGATACAATAAAACATATTTACGACACATTACTGGTTGGTTGGTGGGGACCTAGAAAAGTTAGACCCGGACGTAAACCTCAGTGGCGTTGGTCAACATCATTTCGTGGGGCAAACTATGTAGCAAAATTATTCTTGCCTTATGCTAAAACTAAAAAAGAAATATTACAAAAAATTGTAAATCATTATGGATCCTAGAGACAAAATATTTATCCTTATATCAAGTAGCTTTACAATATTGATTTTATTAAGTTTATTTATGATAATAACAGGGTGTTCAACAAACATAGAAACAGGAGGCATAAGAGTATGAAAAAATATATTGATAAGTTTCATTTATGGCATCTGATGTATAGAACTGAGATTGTTATATTTACAATTGGGTTTATACTTGGGGCTATAATACTGTGATGAGAATAGATAAAGAAGATTATGAAGTTTTAGGTGAGTGTATCGTAACAGACCAAGTTCCTGCGGCTTTGATCGCAGACTACTTTACTGACGAACGATTTAAAAAGTGGTATATGAAACGATATGAACTTAAAAGAACGCGTAAAAAAGGCCGTAAACACCGATAATATCCTCGATTTAATTGTTGATATGTCTCTTATTTTGTTTGATGTCCTAAGTTCTCCTATATTAATTGTTATGAGAGTGATTCGATATTTTTTTAATAAGTTTGTAAGAGGTTATTTTAAGAGAGGAATCAAGTGGACTGTAAACAAGATATGTTAAACAATGAAATGGAATAAACTCTATCACTACCCGCCATCAACACGTAGCACGACAGACGGCATAAGAACCTATGCTGTGGGTAACGAAAAATTACCAAGTGTTACAAGTATCTTACAAGCCACACAGTCAGAAGAGAAAAGAAGAAAGCTAGCCCAGTGGCAGGCCATCAAAGGTGCAGAAGAAGCTAGAAGGATTAAGGAAGAATCTGCAGCGAGAGGTAGTAATATGCATTTACACTTGGAGAAGTTCATTTTGGGTCAAGGACACATGGATCTAACTGAAGAAGGAAAGGTCGCTAAAAGTATGGCTGAGACCGTCATAGAGCAAGGATTAGGGCCTTTGCAGGAAATTTGGGGCTCCGAGGTCACATTATGGTATCCGGGCTTATATGCAGGCGCTACGGATCTTGTGGGTGTATATGATTATGAAGATAGTATTATAGATTTTAAACAAAGTAATAGACCCAAGCGTAGAGAATGGATTGAAGATTATTTTATGCAATTAGCGGCGTATGCCATGGCGCATAACCAAGTCTACGGGACAGAGATTAGACAGGGTGTGATATTGATGTGTACGCCAGATAATTATTTCCAGAAGTTTCAGTTAAAAGGCAAAGAGTTTAAAGAATATCAACACAAGTTTCTAGAGAAAGTTGATCTTTATTATAAACGTGCTAAGTTGATCGCATGAGATATAGCTACGAAGTCAAACCTGTAGAAGGCGAAACTAAGATTCTTGAAGCTATGAGCTATAAAAAATTTTTACGGAAGCTATCTACTGAGTTCAAAGTGGGTGAAACTGTGCAGGTCAGATATAAGAATAAAAAAGGACATGACCTTGTCAAATATGTCAAGATTAAGGCAATAAAGGACTAGATTGCCTTATTTCTGCCACAGTATCTAGAGTCAGGCGACAGGGGTCAGGTGACCGGGATTTCAAAAAAGTGAGGTTTTACGCCAAAGTCACCCCATCTATATGTTTTTAAAAAGTTAAATTTTTCAAAACAGCACTTTGAATTTAGAGGTGACCAGGTGACCAGGTGACCTTTTGAATAGGGGCCGCGCGGAAGGTTAGGGTTGGATTTTTGCAAAAAAATATTTTAAAAACATATATGCCAAAGAGAAGACGGAAAAGAAACGCAAAGATGAGATCAACTCATGACATCCCATACACAAAATACAGAGTGGATTGGATTGATATAATTAGCGAGTCAGATTGGGCCGATGAGTATGAGTTTGATAAGATGACCTTAGCTACACCTGTTAATGAAGGTTGGTTATATGAGAAAACCAAAAGCCATATTAAGTTGTTTGCGTCCTATGATAAAGATGAAGATAGTATTACTTTTGGCGATAGAATAATGATACCTAGATCTTGTGTGAAGAAGATGATTAAAATTTAATGCTTCGATTTTGTTGCTGGTTTTAACTTCTTAACTTTCTCTTTTAAATCATCTACCTCTACACCTTCAAGTATAGGTGAGTATTCGTTCAATATTGTTTTTAATCTATTCTCTAATTCTTCTGCTGATAGATCATCTAGTTTACCAGTCCTAATAATCTTCTGTTCTATATACAATCCAGCTGCTTTTCCACGTGCAACTTCTGCGTTTACTGCTGCTGACCATGCACCTTTTTTCAATGCCTCTGATCTAATCTTACCAAGCTCTGCTATATGTCTGCCATAATCAACTTGATATTTTTTATTATTCTCTTCTCTAATCTCACCAATGTATTTTACAACCAATGGATATTTTTGAGGATTTTGTAATTCCGATGCAGTCACTCTCGCTCTGTCTTGTGAATAGCCAGCCTCAACAGCACATTCGTATGCCGTCTTTCTGCCTTCATTCGTTACCAACAAATGGGCAAACTTCTGCTGCATTTCTGTCAATTTTTTAGGTAGTCCCATATTTGACTTTTAGCGTAACTTCAAGTAAAAGTCAAACTATGATAAGTGGAAAGATATTTATGAATCAGCTGGAGAAGTTCTTAAAATCACCAGCATGTCAGAATGCCAGAGTACAAGTTAAGCTACCACAAGGAGAGTTTCACTCACCTGATGGATATTTTGATGTTCACTCTATAACTTTGATGGAGAATAATATACTTGGTCAGCGTGAAACCCATAGATTAGTATTGGAAATATCTACAACAGAGAGTTGGAGAATGGGTAAAGTTAAGAAGAAACTGTAGGTATAGATTACGTTGAAAATGTATGGGCCCAGAAGCAAAATTTTACAGATATTTTAAAAGTAAAACACCAGAAATAATCTACACAAGAATAGAAAATACAAGCAGTTTAGGAACACCAGACGCGTTGTGTTATAACAAAAATAACTTTTATTTTACATTAGAGTTTAAGGTGAGTAAGCGTAACAAAGTAAGTCTGTCTCCACACCAAATTTCATATCATGTGAAGCACCCTGAGAATAGTTTCATCTTGGTCAAGACCCCTGAAGCTTGTGGCTTGAAACTTTATGAGGGTAAAAGAATCTTGGAACTTGACGCTTGTGGCTTGAAGCTTGACGCTTGCGGCTTGGGACTTGCAGCTTGTCGCTTGAAGCTTCTGCAGCTTGGCGCTTGAAGCTTGAACCAACTGGTATCTCTACCATTGGCAAGGCACCATTCATGATGGTGCCTGAGGATAATAGTTGTGTATTTACTTTTAGCAGGCATATAGTTCTTCTAGATAGTCATCGAGGCCAATGTTGTCTTTCAACTTCTTTCGTATACAAGTTGACCCAAATAGTTGGGCCGCCTCCAGCGACCATGAGCTCGGCGCCCATGTAGCGCTTCTCCCGGTCCACGATGTAACGAATGTCGTATACATCCTGCATCCAGTCATGGGCACCGCCATGCTGTTCGACACTACCATCTTCCTGCTCATCATTGCTGGTCACAGGGTTCGTGATCCCGTCCGCAATGTTCTTGCACATCCTGCGAAGCCGCTGTTCGCATGTCTCGCTTTTCTTTTTTACTGCACTCATGTTATTCCTTTCTGTTTTATCCTATGTTATCCTAGTATGGACCACTTGTCAAGCTTGCCGCTTGGTGCTTGAAGCTTCTTCTTCCTGCCATACTCTTGTGGCGTGATGCTTGTGGCTTGCCGCTTGTAGATTCTATTACCGGATTTTATTTTATAGTGGATGAACCTCTTCCAGGGTTCGATGGACATGGCTACATCAGCCAACAAACTTTTCACTTGGCCTTCTGTTGCCCGGTCCACTTCAATTATTATTTTTGTCATAGTTCTCCTTTATCATTCAATTGTGTCAAGCTTGTGGCTTGGCGCCTGGTCAAGTAGGAACTTTTTTACTTCGAGGTGTTTCACTCAAACCCATCTTGACCCCAGGTCCCCCTGTCGCGCAACTTTTGTTCGCTACGACACACGCCTGCAGGTTAGCAGGGAGACCAGGGCTCAAGCTGGTAAGTAAGGTTGTCTAGATATTATTGAATTTAAGCATTGCTTTTTTCAATTTCTCTGACTTGGTTTTTACTTACCAGTGCTTGACCCCAGAACCAAGTATACCTACCAGCTAGCAGTCGGTCGGCTTAACGAGATACTAGCGATCTCTCACCGCTTGGTTCAGGGCTCAAGCTATTTGTATCCTATCAAATCCTATAACCCTTGTCAAGCTTGTTGCTTGAAGCTTGACCCCAGATCCAATAGTAGTGAGGGTGGCAAACTACCCAGACCATCTCACTAATACGTTTAGTTAGACGCCTATTGGATCAGGGCTCAAGTTTGGTCAAGTATCTTATGGCAAACAGATTTCTCTGGTTGGACATTCCAACGCCATTTCCAACATACTTGACCCCAGACTCATTGCACTCGAAGACGCTCTTCACACGGTATTTAGAACAATGAGTCAGGGCTCAAGTTTAATTAAGCAACTTTTTTTCTAATATTTCAATACGATCTCTTAATTGGATGATGAACATCATATGCCCTTCATCCCTGCTGTCAAGATCTGCCAATTCTTTGTTGATCGCCATAATTTGTTTTACACAATCAACTATACCTACTTTGTGCATTTTTGCTTTTTTAATAATATCTTCGTCCTTCATTTTTCTACTCCACAGTTGATACAAGCAACTTGTGGTTTTTCCCACTCATCGTAACTAGTGAACTCACCACAAATTGGACAAGTATAATTATTTGCTTTCATATAGTTAATATAACACTTGACTTATATGTTGTCAAGGGATAATGTAGGATAATTATAAACTAACAGAAAGCAGAGGATAATATGGGTAATATGCCAAAGTATAAAGTGGAACATTATGAGAGAAAGATAAGACGTCATTTTGATCCATTAATCGAGGAACAAGAACTTTTAGTTAAGCAGTTTAAAACTGACGCAACTAGAAGAATAGTTGAGAAGCTGTCTAAAAAAATGGGTGCGGATAAAATACTAGCTCAATTTAAAAAGGCAGAAGAGATGATGAAGAAAGCAAGACAAGACGCAAAGACTTTCTTCAAGAAGAAAGCCAAGCAAGATGAGAAGAAAAATATCATCTATAATATCAGAGAAAGAGATGAAATATCTTTATCAGACTGCGAAGAGCAATTAAGAGAGTGGGCAAAATCTCTTGTTGATAGAGAGTTGAGAAAAAGAAAAGAGGGAAATTAGATATTGACATATTAGGGGCTATCCTATATAGTCCCTAATAACAGAAAGATATATATGAACGTACAAGAAATAGAACAGAGAACAGACTTCGCCGTTTCGTGGTTTGCTAAGAAGTATAACAAGACAATCTTTAGAGTAGGTAATTTAAATAAAGAGGGTTGTAGAACGTGGGTGCAAGACGGTAAAAAGTATATGTGTTTTTGGGACACAGTATTAGAAAGATACACAACTTGTATTAATCCAATAATAACATATAAACGAAAGGTTAATTAATGATTGAACTACTTAGTATAATATTTGTAGAAAGCCCTATCGGGCTTTCTGTTATTCTATTAGGAGGTATCCTGGCTCTAGGATATATGGGCTATAAATCTTCTTGACAGATAATTTATAGTAGGATATTATAGGACTATGGAAACAAAAACAAATCACGATTATACAAGACGCAATAGATTTACAGGTGAGTCTATTGAACTAACAGAAGAGGAGGCGATTAAACACGACCAGATATTTTATCACGAGGTTCTTGCCACTCTTGAAGACAAGACACTAGGTACAGGTGCCAGTAAGCATTGGGACATAATGCGTAAACATTTAGACTGGTTCCGTAAGAATAATGCGAAAGCATATATGGTTTTACTAGACTAAACCACAGGTTGTGGCGCCCCTGCGGGGCGCCGCTCACCTCGGCCCTTCGGGCCTCGAGGGGTCCCAAAACATTTCTAAAATACAAATTTATTTATATAGTTAATTTATATGTATACAAAGGGGTCCCAGAGACCTACCCTTTATTGCTTGATTTGAACATACATAAGCTATAAATTCATTATGGGTTCCAAAATCAACCTCAAAAAATTTTGCAAAAAATATATGGAAATAGATCTAGAAAAAATAAAGAAACTCCCAGCTGATGTGCGTAAGGACTTTATGAAGATGTTCTTGCAACTACAGGTAAAAAAGAAGTTAAACAAAGCAAAATCAGATTTTCTTTCTTTTGTAAAACATATTTGGCCAGAATTCATTGAAGGTTATCATCACAAAATTATTGCAAAAAAATTTAACGAAATGGCAAGTGGTAAGATTAAGAGATTAATTGTGAACATGCCACCAAGACATACGAAGTCCGAGTTCGCCAGTTCCCTGTTGCCTGCTTGGATGATCGGGAATAATCCAAAACTAAAAATTATACAAACCACCCACACCGGAGAACTAGCCATAAGATTCGGGCGTAAAGCAAAGACGCTTATGGATTCAGAAGAATACAAAGAAAAATTTCCAACACGTCTTAGAGAAGATTCGCAAGCTGCCGGTAAATGGGAAACAGCACAAGGCGGCGAGTATTTCGCATCAGGCGTCGGGGGTGCTATTACAGGAAGGGGCGCAGATCTACTTATCATTGACGACCCACACTCAGAGCAAGACGCTATGAACAAGCAAGCTCTTGAGCGAGCATATGAGTGGTATACATCAGGACCAAGGCAACGTTTACAACCAGGGGGTAAGATTGTTTGTGTAATGACTAGATGGAATACGAAAGATTTAACAGGTATGTTATTACAATCTCAAAAAGCAGCTAAAGCAGATAAATGGGAGATCGTAGAGTTTCCAGCTATTATGCCATCAGGTAAACCTGTTTGGCCAGAGTATTGGAAGTTAAAAGAATTAGAAGGTGTAAAGGCATCACTATCCGTTGCTAAATGGAATGCACAGTGGATGCAAAACCCAACATCAGAAGAAGGTGCTATCATTAAACGTGAATGGTGGAAGCCTTGGGAAAAAGAAACACTGCCTGCTTTAAAGCATGTCATACAATCTTATGATACAGCGTTTATGAAAAAACAAACGGCAGACTATTCTGCTATTACCACGTGGGGTGTGTTTCAAGAGAATGAGGATATGCCACATAATTTAATATTATTAGACTCTGTAAAAGATAGATTAGAGTTTCCAGAGTTAAGACGACTTGCAAAAGAACAGTACGATTACTGGCAACCAGAGACTGTTTTAGTTGAGGCCAAAGCTTCTGGATTACCACTGACCCATGAACTTAGAGCTATGGGTATACCGGTAGTTAATTTTGTGCCATCTAAAGGTAATGATAAGCATACTCGTGTAAATTCTATTGCACCTTTATTTGAAAGTGGTATGATATGGGCTCCTACACAAGAAAAGTTTGCACAGGAAGTTATTGAAGAATGTGCAGCGTTTCCGTATGGAGATCATGATGACCTTGTGGATTCTATGACCCAAGCAGTCATGCGCTTTAGACAGGGAGGTCTGGTGACTCACCCTGAAGATTACGAGGACGAAAAGCTCCCTCCAAAAAAATACAGTTACTATTGGTAAACTATGAATTTATTATTTAAACTTATAAGAGAATTTATAAAAGTAAACGGTAGAAGACCTACCCCAGGTGAATTAGCTGAATTACGAAAACAAGCTATGGCACCAAAGTCAGCAGACATTATTAAATTTCCTGAAGGTGGTAGAGACAGGGTTCCAGTTGAAAAACAATTTGGTGGTATTGGATCTTTAGATGAGTTTAAAAAAGCAGAAGATGCTTATGAAGAAACTTTAAAGGGTACGGCTGATAGTATAACTAAAAGAATGGAAAAAATTAAACAAATAGCTGATGACTTAGCAGAAATGGATATTAAAAGACAAAATATTTTTAGACCTAAAGATGATCAATTACCACTAAAAGGTCAAGAAAATATTTTTAGAATTAAAAAAGGACTCTCAACAAAAATAAAATTAAATAATATAGAAGAAAACAGACAGTTTGCTAAAGACTTAATTGGTGGAAAGAGTGATGAGTTTAATAGTTTAAAAGCAGAAGACAAGAAAGAAATTTTAGATCAACTACAAGATCAAATTACAATGGATGATACAGAAATCCCTTTTGCAAAAGGTGGCTTAGCAAACATGCTGAGGTTATAATGAAGATTCACGAATACAATGAGATGATGTCCTATCTGACTAGACGTCCGATGTCTATGGGTGGTCTAAGTTTTAAAGATCAAGGTTTTGAACCTTTACCTATAACTGAACGTAATAAAATTAAAAAAAGATTTCCTAATAAAAAATTAGATTTTAAAAAATATAGATTTGGTATGCCTAAATCAGATCCTGATTATGAAACAGCAAGATATATTGGTAAGAGGTATGAACAAAGAAAAGAGAGAACAATTAGAGAAAGCAAAGATCCTATCAAAGTAGAACAAAAAAGATTAAAAGCAAAAGAATATTACTCTACAGAAAAAGAAAATATTTTAGAAAGAGCTAGAAAAAAATATGAAGTTAGTGATGAGTATAGAAAACAAGTGGCCGCGCAAAATAAGAAAACGCAAGCTAAAATAGTTTCAGAAAAAGGAATATTTCCACCGGGACAAAAACCACAAGATAATATTTGGCATGATCTGTATAGATCCTCTCAAGCAAAAGGTGGAGATAATAGATTTATTTTAAATAAAAAATTTATAGATAACG